>ERZ773028.310-NODE-310-length-41012-cov-20.462583_pt1 | contig 41012 bp, 40 predicted proteins | sample MGYA00511123_ERZ773028 | MGnify/ENA primary metagenome ERZ773028 (study PRJEB29015, sample SAMEA2738134) | human oral metagenome | biome: human oral; feature: human-associated habitat; material: saliva | place: China | collected 2206 ... | reverse complement strand
TATAATTATCCTCCTATTCTCCTATTAAGATACCCATACTTCTTGCAGTACCTTCGATCATACGCATTGCTGCTTCTACAGAAGCTGCGTTTAAGTCAGCCATTTTAAGTTCAGCGATTTCTTGAACTTGAGCTTTTGAAACTGTAGCAACTTTGTCACGGTTAGGTACAGAAGATGCTTTTTCAATTTTAGCTGCTTTTTTAAGTAATACTGGTGCAGGTGGTGTTTTAGTAATGAAAGTAAATGAACGATCTTCATATACTGAGATTACTACTGGAATGATTAATCCTGCTTGGTCTTGTGTACGAGCATTGAATTCTTTACAGAATCCCATGATGTTTACACCAGCTTGACCTAACGCTGGACCAACTGGTGGAGCTGGGTTAGCTTTACCTGCTGGTACTTGTAATTTAACAACTTTTATAACTTTTTTAGCCACGATAAAACCTCCTATATATTTTTCGTGATGTGGTCATTTGAACGTCTTTGAATTTTTCGTTCTCCCACTCAATCAAGTTTTGTATTTTTACATACTTGATTATAATATCACACTGGATAAGTAATTGCAAGTATTTTAATAAGTTTTTTTAAAAAAATTTATTTTTGGTAAAAATAATTCTACTTTCATTGAGTAGATAATAAAATAATACAACTAAGTCGGTTAAAATTCAAGTAGGAAATTCAAATAATGGATAATCAGGAGTTATAATTTAAAAAGAAATTTATAAACTATATTATATAGAAGAAAAGTTTTTATAAACTAGGTTTTTCCCTGAGTGAACTATTGACTTTTTACTATAGGTAGTGTAGAATTGTAGTTATGGTATGTACAATTAATTCGAGTTTTAATTATCGAGTAGTTGTTATATCATAATAAAAATTTTTTCAAAATAGAAAGAGGTTGCAAAATGATTTATGGTATAATCAGTGTTGCAGCTTTACTTGTTGGACTTTTATTTGGATATATTATTTCCAAAAATTCTATTCAAAAGAAATTAGAATTATCTAAGCAAGATGCTGATCATATTATTGGTGAAGCAAGAAAAGAAGCTAGATACATAGTTGAAAAAGAAACTACTATAGCTAAAAAAGAAGCTGAAGAGATAATTAATATAGCTAATAAAGAAGCAGAATTTAGAAAACAAGATATTCAAAGACAAGAAGATAGAATCGTTCAAAAAGAATCTTCATTAGAACGTCAAACAGAGCTTTTAAATAAAAAAGATGAGTTGTTAAGTTCTAGAGAGATGAAATTGGAAGAAAAATCTCAACTTCTTGAAGAGAAAAGTAGTGAAGTTAATCAACTTAAGATTCAACAAGAAACAGAGTTGCAAAGAATTGCAAACTTAACAGAAGAACAAGCTCGTGAAGAGATTATGGCCGCAGTTGAGACTGATATGGCTAAAGACATGGCAATATATATAAGAAATAAAGAACTAGAGGCGAAAAACGTTGCTGATAAACGTGCAAAAGAACTTATTGTTCAATCATTACAACGTTTTGCCACAGATGTAGTTAGTGAAACTACTGTATCTGTTGTAGATCTTCCAAGTGATGATATGAAAGGTCGTATTATCGGTCGTGAAGGAAGAAACATTCGTACTTTAGAAACATTAACTGGAGTAGATTTAATTATTGATGATACTCCAGAAGCAGTTATCCTTTCTGGATATGATCCAATACGCCGTGAAATTGCAAAAACTGCGATTAAATCACTTATTGATGATGGTCGTATCCATCCTTCGAAAATTGAGGAAGCTGTTGATAAAGCGCGTAAGAACATTGATCAAGTTATTCGTGATGCAGGGGAACAAGCTACATTTGACCTTGGAATCCACAATATGCATCCAGATTTAGTAAAAATCGTTGGTAAGTTAAAATATAGAACAAGTTACGGTCAAAATGGACTGCAACACTCTATGGAAGTAGCGTATATTTCTGGACTTATCGCAGCTGAGTTAGACTTAGATGTCGCAACAGCACGTCGTGCTGGTTTACTACATGACATTGGTAAAGCACTTGATCATGAGGTTGAAGGTTCACACGTTGAAATTGGTGTGGCTTTAGCACTTAAGTATAAAGAAAATGCAATTGTTGTTAATGCGATTGCTTCGCACCACGGTGATACAGAACCAACAAATCCAATTTCTGTTATTGTTGCCACAGCGGATGCACTTTCAGCATCACGTCCAGGAGCTCGAAGAGAGTCATTAGAGAATTATATTAAACGTCTACAAAAACTTGAGGAAATTGCAAATGAACACAAAGGTGTAGAAAAAACATTTGCTATTCAAGCAGGTCGTGAGATTCGAGTAATCGTAAACCCTGAAGAAGTAGATGATACAAAAACTTACAAAATTGCCAAAGAAGTTAAAAATAAAATCGAAGAAACGATGCAATACCCTGGAAACATCAAAGTTAATGTTATCCGTGAGGTTAGAGCAGTTAAGGTTGCAAGATAGTAAATTAAGCGATTGGATAAATCCAATCGCTTTTTTATATGATTTAAAAAAATATTATTTATGGAAATTGAGAAATTTCAAAAATATTATTGTTAAGTATCGATAATTTTAAGTTTAACTACTTTTTATATAGAACAGCAATAAATATTTTTAGTAAAGTTTTTAGGTGAAATGATAGTTTTTGTATTAATATTATCGTATTCTATAATAAGAATAATTCAAATGTTAAAAAATATAATATTTAAAGAAAACGTTTTATTACAGATAGTTTTAGTGATTAGTAATTAAATAAATAAAGATATATTTGGTTATCTTAATAAAAAATAAGATGAGCTGCTTTGTTAAATTATGTGTATTTTAATAAAAACTGTATTAAAACAGTATTGAAAAAATATCCTTATTATTGTATAATCTTTACTGTAGATGTAGGAAAATTAATATCTATGTAATTATATAATAAATTTTTAAGGAGAGTGTTATTATGACAAACACTGTAGAATCTAAAGCATTTTTAGAGCCTCAAGAAGTTTATGAACTAACTATTAAAAAAGGTACTGCTAAGGCAACTGCAGGACTTAAATATATGTTAAGTTTAGGTTTCTTAGGTGGGGCATTTATCGGGGTAGGATTTTTAGCCTTACTTCGTGTATCAGGATCAATTCCTAAAGAATTTGGTGGAATTGGTGCATTACTTGGAGCGTCTGTTTTCCCAATTGGACTTATTTGTATTTTAGTTGGTGGTGGAGAATTAGTTACAGGTAATATGATGGCTGTAACTGTTGCGTGGTTTAATAAGAAAATTAGTTTTAAACTGTTGGCTAAAAACATGGTTGTTATTACATTTGCAAACCTTGTTGGTTCTCTAGTTATTGCTTATTTCTTAGGACATTTAACTGGTTTAACTGGTGGTTCTATTGCAGCTAAAACTATTTCAGCTGGTGAATCAAAAGTGTACTTAACATTCTGGCAAGTATTCTTCTCAGCTGTAGGTTGTAACTGGCTAGTAGGTATGGCAGTATGGTTAAACTTTGCTGCTAAAGATGTAGGTAGTAAAATGTTTGGTGTATGGTTCCCAATTATGACTTTCGTTGCTATTGGATTCCAACACTTGGTTGCGAACATGTTCGCAATCCCAGCTGCAATGTTTGAAGGTGCAAATATCTCAGTTTTACAATTCGTTCAAAATATGGGAACAGTATTTTTAGGTAACTTTGTAGGGGCTGTTACATTAGTTTCTGCACTTTACACATTTGCTTATAAAAAATAAAATATAGAGAAATTTTAAAATCCTTTAAATAATAAAAAAATGAAGTAGGAGATAATTCCATACTTCATTTTTTTGTTTGCTTAAAAATGATATCTATAAGTTTCAATTATATATAACAGATTTAGAATTAAGCATATAGATTTAATGATAGTATAATATAAAAAAGATTCCAAATTATTAAACTTGGAATCTTTTATTCATATTAGTCTTCTACTTTTACAACCCAACCGAATTTATCTTCAACTTTACCTAATTGGATACCAGTAAGAAGGTTGTAGATTTTTTGAGTCCATTCTCCAGGTTTGTTATCAGTGATAAGTTCTAATTTTTTAGTACCATCGAATAATTCACCAACTGGAGCGATTACTGCTGCAGTACCGCATAGGAACACTTCTTCAAGTTTTCCATTATCGTAAGCTTCATACACTTCTTCTAGAGATAGTTTTCTTTCTTCAACTTTTTCACCTAGTGATTTAAGTAATTCTAATACTGAAGCACGAGTGATACCTGGAAGGATAGAACCATTTAATTCTGGTGTAACAAATGTTCCATCGATTTTGAAGAAGATATTCATAGCTCCACCTTCTTCGATGTATTTTTGTTCAACTCCATCTAGCCATAGAGACTGAGAGTAACCAAGCTCTTGTGCTTTCTTTTGACCTTTTAGAGACCCAGCGTAGTTACCTGCTGTCTTAGCAAATCCGAATCCACCACGAACTGCACGTACATATTCGTGTTCTACGAAGATTTTGTTTGGTTGTAATCCTGCTTTGAAGTAGCTTCCTGATGGTGATAAGATAATAACGAATTTAACTTCGTTATTTGGGTGTACTCCTAGAGCTTCTTCAGCACCGTATAGGAACGGTCTAACGTATAAAGAAGTACCTTCTGACTTAGGAATCCATTCTTTATCGATAGAGATTAGTTTTTTAAGAGCGGCTAATGCGAATTCTTCATCTAGCTCAGGTAAAGCAATACGATCTGAAGATTTATTTAAACGTTTGAAGTTTTGTTCTGGACGGAATAAAACTGCTTCTCCATTAGCGTTATATGCTTTCATACCTTCGAAAACACTTTGTCCATAGTGTAATACGTTTAGAGCAGGTGAAACTGGAATAGGTCCGTAAGGTACGATACGTGGATCATACCAACCTTTATCAGATGACCAATCCATAACGAACATATGGTCTGTAAAGACTGTACCAAATCCTAGTTTATCATCAGGTGTTTTTTCTTTTGGAGTAGTTGTTAGTTCTACTCTGATATCATTTACTGTTAGTTTTGTCATAATTATATTTCTCCTTATCTTTTGAAACAATTAATTTTTAAATGTGTTAGAAATATTATAATACTAATTCAATCATTTTTCAATACTTTTCTTTGAATTTTCTGAATTTTTATATAAAGTATCCGATATTTCATCTTGAAAATTTAATGAAAATACTATAAAATATTATGTAATCATTGTTAATATTTCACTTTTATATTTTTAAGATACTAATTTAATTTTTGTTGAAAATATGTTACAATATTAGAAATGTTATATTAACAATGTACCTAAATTGTAAAGGAAGGTAGATATATATATGGATATCAAAAAATCATTAGAAAACAAATTTAACACATCTTTAGCAAATCTTACGGGATCACCAATTAGAGAATTTGATGCATTTGCTTCGACGATTGAAGGGATTATCAAGTTAACGTTAGGGGAGCCAGACTTTGACACTGCTGAAGAGGTTAAAGAAGCTGCGAAAGTTGCTTTAGATAATAATAGAACACACTACTCGGTAAATAATGGTATTGAGCTATTAAGAGCAGCATGGGCAAAAAATTTAGAAAAAAGATATAATTTAAAATACAGTTCTGATGAGGTTATTGTAACAATAGGTGCTTCTGCAGCAATAGAACATACAATTTCCGCTATTACAAATCAAGGGGATACTATTTTAGTGGTGACACCATATTTTTCAGCGTATGAGGGTGTAGGTATACTAAATAAATGTAATATTAAATTTATTGATACAGCTGATAATGGTTTTAAAGTTCGTCCAAGTGATTTAGAAAAAGCTCTAGAAGAGAATAAAGATGCAAAAGCAATTTTAATTAACTACCCAAATAATCCAAGTGGTGTTTCTTATACTAGAGAAGAGGTTAAAGAAATTGCTGATGTATTAGGAAAATATGATATTTTTGTACTTAGTGATGAAATTTATGGAGATATAACATATAACTATAAACACACATCTCTAGCTGAGTTTATTCCAGAACAAACAGTTCTAATCAGTGGATTATCAAAATCTCATGCTATGACAGGATGGCGTATTGGTTTTGTGGCAGCTCCTCAAGCGATGATTAGAAAAATCGGGGTTTTCCATCTGTTTACAGTATCTGGAGCTCCAACATTTGTTCAAGATGCTGCTGTAGTAGCTTTAACAGATGAAAATGTAGATAAATATAATAATCATATGATTGAAACTTATAGAGAAAGAAAAGATTATATGGTTCCAAGACTTCGTGAATTAGGTTTTGAAATTCCTGAAATTGATGGAGCATTTTATATTTTCGCTAAAATTCCAGCGAAATATCGTGAGCTAGGTGCGATGGAGTTTTGTAAATTATTAGCGAAAGAGGCTCGTGTTGGGGTTATCCCTGGGACAGCATTTGGGAAAGCATACAATGACTTCTTTAGAATTAGTTATGCAACGAGCATGGAGAATATAAAAGAAGCTGTTGAAAGAATTTCTCAATTTATGAATAAGTAATTACAATAGAAGAAAGGTTATTCAAATGAAAGGTAAATTCATAACAGTAGAAGGTTCAGATGGTTCAGGTAAAACGAGCTTTATCAACTTCGCTACAGAGTATTTGAAAGAAAAGGGATATAAAGTAATAACGACACGTGAGCCTGGAGGAACAGAGTTTAGTGAGAAAATCAGAGAACTCCTTTTTGATAGTTCAAATGATATCGACGCTAAAACTGAAAGTTTACTGTTTTGTGCTAGTCGACGTGATCATATCGTAAAAAAAATATTACCTCATGTAAATGAAGGATATGTTGTAATTTGTGATCGCTTTGTAGATAGTTCGGTTGCTTACCAATCTTATGGTCGAGGACTTTCTAAACAAGATATTTTAGATATAAATGCATATGCAACTGATAATCTTGAACCCGATTTGACACTATATTTCTGTGTAGATGTTGAAGTTGGGCTAGCACGTACAAAAAACAGGGATGACAATAACCGAATGGATCAAGAAAGTTTAGATTTTTACAAAAATGTCAAACGTGGTTATGATGATCTTTCAAGAGAAAATACCAACCGCATTAAGGTAATTGATGCAAGTGCTACTTATGAGAATGTGCAAAAACAAGCACTTTCTATATTGGAAGGATTTTTAAACAATGAACTTTAGTAAAGATACAATTGTAATAAAATCTTTAACAAATACATTAAAAACAGATAAACTATCCCATGCCTATTTAGTAGTAGGTGAGGATAGTTTATATTCTGATGAGTTTATTTTGAGTTTTGTTAAAGCAATTTTTTGTTTAGAGAATAAAGATAAAGAATTTTATAGTTGTGAAAATTGTAAAAACTGCAATAGTATAAATCATGGGAATTATGTTGATTTTTATAAATTATCAAGTGAAACTTCGATAAAGAAAGATGAAATCCAAACATTAAAATCGGATTTAAGCGTTAAATCATTTTACGGTAAGAAGATTTACTGGATAAAAGATATAGAAAAAATGACTGAGCAAGCAGCAAACAGTTTACTTAAATTTTTAGAAGAACCTGAAGATAATATTATAGCTATTCTTAGTTGTAAAAACATTAGTGCCATATTGCCAACTATTATTTCCCGCTGTCAACAAGTTAAACTAATAGGGCGTAGTGAACATATTGAAATTGAACAGAATGAAGAGTTAATTACTATTATTGATGAATATGTAAAAAGATATATGAGGAAACCGCATCTTGCTAATATTTATCTATTAGAAAAACTAAAATCTAAAGATGAAGTAGTAGAGTTTTTCAAATATTTAAATATGGAAATTTCCAAATGTTATAGTGATGAAATCGTAAGTGATGTTGTTAATGTTAGTAAGGTACAGGAAAAAATACTTCAAGCATTAGCAGATTTAAATGGAAATGTTAATGCAACATTGGTGTTGGAAAAATTTGTCTTTACTATTTTATTAGATAACAATAGTTTAGAATTTTTAACAAGGGGTTAGTATGGAAGATAATTTAAGAGTTGATACAGTTTCTAAAAATTTTAAAATATTACAAAAAGTTGATCATTATAGTATGTCAACGGACTCTTTTTTATTACCATATTTTGCCAATGTGCCAAGAAGTTTCAAGAAAAACATTATAGAACTTTGTAGTGGGAACGGTGGTATTTCGATAATTCTTAGAGAAAAGTCTGATGCAAAAATAGAAATGTTAGAAATTCAGGAAGACTTAGTTGAACTTAGTAAAAAAAGTCTAGATTTAAACGATATTACTAATGTAGATGTACGAAGTGGTGATATAAAAAATGTAAAAGACTATTATAAACCATCAACATTCGATTACGTAATTTGTAATCCACCGTATTTCCCTGTTGAGAATATGCCGAATCAACGAGAAAAGTTTAATCATAATATTTCACGTCATGAATTACTATGTAACCTTAGTGATGTAGTTCAGGCGGTTAGATATTTAGTTAAACAAAATGGAAAGTTTGCGCTGGTTCATAGAACCTATAGAATAAGCGATATTATCTCTGAATGTGAGAAAAATGGACTTGCAATTAAGAGAATAAGGTTTGTATATAGTAAGCCATCAAGCGATAATAGTAAAATAGTACTTGTTGAGGGGAGTATTTCAAAGGTTAGCGATATTAAAGTTGAACAACCATTCTATATTTATAATGAAGATGGTAGTTATACAGATGAAATGAAGAAAGTGTATGGTATTTATGAGTAGTTTTATGTATGTAGTTGAGTGTTGCGACAAAACTTGGTATACTGGATATACGACAGATATTGTAAGAAGAATAAAAACTCATAACGCCAAAAAAGGTGCGAAATATACAAGGGTAAGAGTACCAGTAAAGCTTATATATTTTGAAGAGTTTATGACAAAAAGTGAAGCCACGAGTGCAGAAAGTCTATTCAAAAAACGAAATCGTAGAAGTAAAGAAGAGTATATTTTACTTAATTTGAATACAGAAAAAAGGCAAAAAATAAAAGATTTTAATATAAAAATAAAGGAAAAATAACTATGTTATATTTAGTAGGAACACCAATAGGTAATTTGGAAGATATTACATTAAGAGCATTAAGAGTACTAAAAGAAGCGGATATTATAGCTTGTGAAGATACAAGAAATACACAAAAATTATTGAATCATTATGAAATAAAAGGGAAAAAACTACTTAGTTACCACGAACATAATGAAGATAAGATGAGTGATAAAATAATAGAATACTTAGAAGAAGGATTAGAAATAGCATTGGTAACTGATGCAGGGATGCCATGTATTTCAGATCCGGGATATGTACTTGTAGAGAAGGTAAAAACAGCAGGACTAGACGTTGTTGCTTTACCTGGAGCTAATGCAGGACTTACAGCACTGGTTGCTAGTGGTATAGAATCTTATAATTATACTTTCTATGGATTCTTACCGCGAAAAACTAAGGAGCTTAAACAAAAGTTAGAAATTATTTTAAACTCAAAAACAACAGGTATTTTGTATGAAAGTCCACACAGGGTAAGGAACTTAGTGGAAGAGATTGCTAATCTTGCACCAACAAGAAAAATTGCAGTAGCGAGAGAACTTACGAAAATGTTTGAGCAAATTGAAACATTTGAAGCTAATGTGATATTGGAAATGTTAGGTGGAGAGATTAAGGAAAAAGGAGAATTCGTTGTTATTATTTCTCCATCAAAGGACGAAGAACAGACAGAACTTAATCTTGATGACATTGTGGAAATAATATACGAAAAAGTCCAAAGTGGAGAGAAAAAATCAGAAGCTATTAAAAATACTGCTAAAGAATACGGCATAAATAAAAAAGAGGTTTATAGTTTATATCATGAAAAATATGATTAGTTTCATAACTGTAAACATATTAATTGTAGTATTCCTAATTGCAGCAATCCATATTAAAATATTTTTCCTGCCTTTAACATTTTTTGTATTCTTAAATATTTATATGATTTATAGAAGAAGTTCAGAATTGGATAAAAATGAACAGAAGAAAAAAATTATGTTGCACAATGTTAAGAACTCTTTAGGTGTAATACTAGGGTATACAGAAGCACATAATGATGAATTAATTACTAAAGAAGAACTAGATGAAAGAATCAATGAAGAAATTCAAGAGATAGTTTCAATGATAAAAGACGAGATTTATAAATAGATCTCGTCTTTTTGTATATAAAAATTAAAATCCGAGGCTGGAATTTTTCCATGCCCCGGATTTAGTATACAACCAAAATGAGTGACTCAACAAAATAGATTTCACGGGAATCATGATTTTTGAGTCATTCCTACCGGTATATTATTCAATATAGTTGTTAATAATTCTTTGATTTTCTCTCGATCTTTTTCTACGTTTTTTCCAAGTATTCGCAGAAAAGAATACTATTAGTGGCATTAATTCCAAACGTCCTAGTAACATTGATACAGATAAAATAATTTTTGTAAAGTACGGTATTTCTGAAAAGTTACTCATCGGACCATAGTGATTAAATGCTGGTCCAGCATTACTAATTGATGTGACAGTTAAAGAAATTGCATCTTCAAAGTCATTAATTTGGAATGTTATTAGGAATAAAATAATAACATACACAAAGCCAAATAATAGCAGATAGTTAGATAGTGGTGTAGTATCTTTTACTACTTTTCCATCTATCTTGAACATAGTAATCTTTCTTGGATTTAGAGCTTTACTTATACTTTGCTTCGCATTTTTTACAAAGAAAATTAATCGTGGAATTTTAATTCCTCCTGCAGTACCACCAGTACAACCACCAACGATCATAAGAATAAGTATTATCATTTTAGAAAATACTGGCCAAATATTAAAATCATTGTAGGTAAATCCTGTAGTTGATACAACTGATGAAACGGTAAAGAATACATCTAGTAAGCTATGGTTAGGTGTATCATATGAACGATAAATATCTAAAAACATTATTATAGAAAGTATAGATATCATTCCAAAAAACCATCGTAATTCTTCACTTTTTAGTACTTTAAAGTATCTTTTAAAAACTATAAAATATATTAAGCTAAGATTCATGGAGAATATTAGCATAAAAATAGCAATAACAACTGTAATATAAGTGCTATTATAATATGCGATACCAGCGTTTCTTACAGCAAAACCTCCAGTTCCCGCTGTAGAAAATGCGAGATTAATACTATCGAAAACTCCGATTCCACCTAGCAGTAATAGGAAGAATAGTAAAATTGTTAAAGCGATATAAATACCATAAAGATATATTGCTGTTTGCTTCATAGATGATACCACTTTACCAAAATATGGGCCAGGAACTTCTGCCTTAGCTATATGGATAGTGTGTGGAGATCGTGGAAGAATTGCAAGTGCAAAGACGATAACCCCCATACCTCCTATAAAGTGTGTAAAACTACGCCAGAATAAAAGACTCTTTGATAAAGATTCAATATCTTGTAATATAGTTGAGCCTGTAGTCGTAAAGCCACTAACTGTCTCAAATAAACTGTCAATATAGTGTGGTATTTCTCCAGATAAATAGAAGGGAAGAGCGCCCAATAGAGAAAAGATAACCCATGTTAAAGTTACAATAACATATCCTTCTCTCTTGTAGAAATCACGTTCGGTTACATCTTTTGTTAAATAATGTATTACTAATGATAATACAAAGCATAAAATAACTGTACTAAAAAAAGAAAGTGTAATGCGAAGAGATTCATCATAAATTAATGATACGATTGTAGGGAGAATTAAAAGTGCCGCTAAGAGCATTAACATTTTCCCTACGACGTTAAAAACCATTTTAAAATTCATAGGTTACCTCCTTGCAAGAATATCATCGATATGTTCAAGTTTATTTCCATAACTTACAACAACAACATTATCATTCACTATAATTTCATCTTCACCATTTGGGAAGATTTGTTTATTATTACGAATGATAAATGCGATAAGCATGTTGTCATTTATAGCTAGATCTTTAAGCTTAGTTCCTATGACTCTAGCATTATCATTTGTTATTTTAAACTCTATAACTTCAGCTTTACTATTTGCTATGCGATAGTAACTTTCTATATCAGAAGATCGACTACATTGTAAAGATTTTGTATATTTTTTTATTATATTTCCAACTATTTCTTTTGGTGTTATGTATGAATATTGACCGATATCTTCAGCTATTTGTTTAAGAGATGCACGATTCACTTTAGCAACAGTTTTCTTAATACCAAGCTTATGTGCATAAAGATTAATTATTATATTCTCTTCATCAAGACCAGTAAGAGAAATACAACTATCAAATGTTTGGATGCCTTCTTCAATTAATGTGTCTCGATCACTACCGTCAGCCCAGATAACATCAATTTCTGGGAAGGTTTCACTTAGAGATATGGCTTTTTCTTTATCAATTTCGATAACCTTAGTATAGAATGATGCTTTTTGTAGAAATTCAACTAAGTAGTGAGCGATTTTCCCAGCACCTATAATTAAAGAAGATGTTACCTTTTTCTCAAGATTTTCTTTATTTCCTAATAACTTGTAGAAGTTTTTAAGATTCTTATTAGAAGCTGTAATATGAACTTTATCTCCAACTTCAAAAATATAATTACCACGAGGTACGAAGACATTTCCTTTTCTTTCAACTAAACAAACTAGCGAAGGGAAATCAATGTATTTTTTACTTTCTATTAGAGATACACCATTAAGTATGCTATTTTCATTAATAATTACTTCTAAGATATTGAATTTATTGTTAGAAAAACTTTCTACTTTTATTGCTGTTGGATACTTCAGCATATAGAAAATTTGTTTAGCTGCTTCGTATTCAGGATTGACCATAAGATCTATTCCAAGAGATTGTTTTATAAACTCTTTTGTTTTAGAATATTCTGGGTTACGTATTCTTGCAATTGTATATTTTGCACCAATCTGTTTAGCTGCTATACACGAAATCATATTAATTTCATCACTAGTAGTAACAGATATAAACATATCGGCGTTAGCTGCATCAGCTTCTAATAATATGTCAGAATTCGCACCATTACCGACTAATCCATTAATATCATATGTTTCAACGAGCTTTTCAACACGACGTTCATTAGTGTCGATAATTGTCACTTCATCAAATGTGTTAGAAAAATCAGCGCAAAGAAGTTCACCGACTTTACCACCACCGACTATAATTACTTTCACTTTAATACTCCTTTTTTAAATGATATTCATATTATAACCTAAAACCTAATAAAATGCTATAATCTTATAGTTTTGTATTAATTTAGTAATAAAATAGGATGTTTTCTATAGGCTGTCTTATATAATTAAGTTGTCAAAATTGAATAAAATTAGTAAAGGAAAGGGATAAAGATTTAATAAAGTATTTTTAAAAATACTTTAAACTCAGGATAAAACTATATAGTATAAATTATTAAATTTAGAAGATTATTAGTTTATAAAATATTCATAGTCAAAAAATATAAAAAAATAATAGGTTAGTGGTTTTTATAGTTAGTGTACTTCTATAAATATTTAAACAAACTATATTAAAATAATTTAGTTTATGTTATAATTAATGTTGGGAAATAATCTTTTCATTTTATTCTTAATTATTAAATTATAAAAAGGAGGAGAAAGGTGGCAAGGATATCTAAACAAGATATTGATTATATTTTTGATAATATTGATATAGTCAGTCTAGTTAGTGAATACGTCAAATTAGAAAAAAGAGGACAAAATTACTTAGGATTATGTCCATTTCACAATGAGAAAACTCCATCTTTTACTGTTTCTCCTGAGAAAAAAATAGCCCATTGTTTTGGATGTGGTAAAGGTGGAAATATCTTTCAGTTTGTATCGCTGATAGAAAATATTACATACAATCAAGCAATCGCTAAACTAGGAACAAGGTTAGGACTAGATTTAGAGTCAAATGATAATAAAGAAGATAGTTACGATTTAAACAATGAATTGGATATAATGTACTATGGGCACAGACTTTTAGCGGATTATTATAATTATATTCTGCTAAATACAAAAGAAGCGGAAGATGCACTTAAATATTTATTAGACAGGGGGCTAAGTGAAGATGTTATTAAACACTTTAATCTTGGCTATGCTCCTCAAGATAACAATATTGCTTTAAACTTTTTTAATTCGAATAAAATTAATTTGGATTTAATGGTTGAAGCGGGATTACTAGGAAAAAATGATAATGGAGATTATTATGATGTCTTTAAAGATAGAGTAATGTTCCCTATAAAAAATAACCAAAATCAAGTTGTAGCATTTTCGGGTAGAACAATGTCTTCTGATAAGAGTGTTCCTAAATACTACAATACGCATGAGACGAAAATTTTTGAAAAAAGAACAGTTTTATACAATTTTTCAGATGCGCGTTCATTTATAGCTAAAGAAAATGAAGTGATTTTATGTGAAGGATATATGGATGTTATTAAGGCTCATCAAAATGGTATGAAGAATGCTGTTGCATTGATGGGTACAAACATAGATAATAATAAATTAAAAGAAGTTTTATCACTTGTAAAAAAAATAACACTAAGTTTAGATAATGATGAAGCGGGATCAAAAGCTCAGATAGAGATTGGAAACAGAATCATTCAAACAACTGACAATGTCTATAAGTTGAAATTTTCGGGTGCGAAGGATTTAGATGAATTTTTAACTGAAAAAAACATTAAAAATCCTGATTTTGATGTTGAAAATTATTTAAGAAATAATAAAGAACACTTTATTAATTATAAAATTGAATATTGTAAAAATGATTCCAAATCAAATATAGAACAACGTATCAAATATAAAAACGAAATACTTGTTAATATTGCCTATGTAGAAGATGAATCATTAAAATATATATTGCTTACTAATTTGGCAGAGGAGTTCGGAATCGAACGACAAGTTCTTCTTAAAGAATTAGGTAAAGTGAATGTGAAAAGGAAGAAAGCAGCAGTAGAGTGGGTGGCGCCGACAAACCCAGAACTGTTGTTTAGAACAACGAATTACGACAAGAAAATGTGTAAATTATTTAAATACTTTTTTGTCGATAGATCATTATTTGTAGAAAAATATAATGATTTAGAACAATGTCAATTTCCTCAAGAAGCTTTTGTGAACTTAATGGATTATTTGGTAATTTATTATAATAATAATTTAGAATTCCATATCCATAAATTTATTCATAGCATTGAGGACGATGAAGTAGTACGACTTGCAACATACATAGATGAAACAGATTTTCTAATTGAAGAAAATCCAACAGCTGATGTTGTAGGTGATTATATAAGCTATTTTTCAAATAAAGAAATGACATTAAAAGAGATAAAAGACAGACTCAGAGTGGCTATTCAAGAAATGGATACAGAGGCTCAAAAAGAATTGCTATTAAAGTTAAAAAAATATAAGAAATAGAGGAGAAGAACATGGCTAAGAAAGTAAAAGATTTTGAAACAATAAAAAAAGAATTGTTAGAAAAAGGTAAAAAACAAGGTGAGTTAACTCAAGAAGAAATCGTAGATGCTTTATCAAAATTAGATATTTCTTCAGAAGCGATGGATGATTTCTATGAAGAATTAAATAATGAAGATATTATCTTAATTAATGCTAATCACGAAGAAGAAGAGGAAGAAGAACTAGACTTAGAAGATTTATCTGTTCCAGCAGGAATCAGAACTAATGACCCTGTAAGAATGTACTTAAAAGAAATCGGGAAAGTACCTCTATTATCAAAAGAAAAAGAATTAGAACTTTCTAAAATTATCGAAACAGGAACTGAAGAAGAAAAAGAACAAGCTAAAAAAGATCTAGCTGAAGCTAACTTACGTCTTGTTGTAAGTATTGCTAAACGTTATGTTGGACGTGGAATGTTATTCTTAGACTTAATCCAAGAAGGTAATATGGGATTAATCAAAGCGGTGGAAAAATTCGACTACTCAAAAGGATTCAAATTCTCTACATATGCTACTTGGTGGATTCGTCAAGCGATTACTCGTGCTATTGCAGACCAAGCTAGAACTATTCGTATCCCAGTTCACATGGTTGAGACTATTAACCGTCTAATTCGTATCCAAAGACAATTACTTCAAGATTTAGGGCGTGAACCAAAACCTGAAGAAATCGCTAAGAAAATGAATATGACTCCGGAAAAAGTCCGTGAGATCTTAAAAATAGCTCAAGAACCAGTTTCATTAGAAACACCAATCGGTGAAGAGGATGATTCACATTTAGGAGATTTCATCGAAGATAAAGAAGCTCAATCTCCAGTAGAACACGCTGCAAATGAACTTCTAAAAGAACAACTAGAAGAGATACTAGAAACACTTACTGACCGTGAAGAAAATGTTCTGAAATTACGTTTTGGTCTAAAAGATGGAAAGACTCATACTTTAGAAGAAGTAGGTAGTGCGTTTGGGGTAACTCGTGAGCGTATTCGTCAAATCGAAGCAAAAGCTATCAGAAAATTAAAACACCCCTCTAAACTAAATAAACTAAAAGGGTTTATGGAGTAAGTCTACTAGAAGTTGATATAATAAGGGTTTAATGATTAGATTTTTTGCTAGTGGGCAAAAAGTGGGCAAGTCAAAAATAACTTTGAAAAACGTAAAAAAATAATAAAAAAATTAAGGCAGTATATATACTGCCTTTTTAAAATGTTATATCTTTGAAAATTTCTAATTCTTTCTGTTTTACTTTGAGAGATTAGAAAATATCAAAACATTAGAAAAAGCTAAAGAAAAAATAGAAGCTCTAATCAAAGACTAGAACTTCTAAAAACACACGGTAATCAAGGTGAGGTCCTAAGCCACTTCACCTTGCTACTAAGATAATGATAACATAAAAATAGCTTAAACTCAATAAAAAAAGAAGGTTAGTAACATGGTTGATAAACTAATTAAAGAAATAGAAGAACTTTTAAATAGTGAAATTAGTAGTTATAAAATAGCGAAAGATTCTGGAGTGTCTTATTCATTGATATCTGATTACAGAAATGGTAAAAGAAAAATAGAGAATATGACATTACAAGTCGCAAATAAATTAATCAAATACACGGAGGAATTAAAAATGAGGAATGATGGTTGTTGTTAATGACTTAGTATTAGATGGAGATAAAATCACTCTAGATTGTTTAAAAAATACAAGATAAAAACTAAGTCCCAAAATAAAGTTTTTCGTAAAAATATTTAATATCTAAAGGGAACGAAAAATGGATGGAACACAAAAATATACAACGTTATATAATGTTTAAACAACCTACAATCGTTGTATTATAAAGTACATAATGTTATATGTGCTTGTATAGGAAGTCGATTTTAAACTAAAAGGTTTATGGAGTAATTCTAAAGTATTAAGTTAAATGTAAATAGAAAAAGATCAAGGTTAAAAAATTTTTAACCTTGATTTTTTAATAGTGTATAAATATCTCACCATGTTCATTTGTTGGTTTGAATAACGTCACTACGAAAGTAAAAACAGCTATAATTGATGGAATGAAAGTCCAACAAAATAGTAAGCACAGTAGTCCTTTAAAGTTTTTTCCGATGTAGAAATATTGAATTCCGAAATGTCCTAAAAAGAAAGTGATTAATAAGAATACCACTTTGTTAACATATCTACCAGGGATATAGCCACGATTATTTCTAGGATCGTAATAATATTTAGTCATTAGTAGACCTCCATATGGATTATTTAAGGATAATAATACCATAAAATATTCTAGTATTCAATAGGGAAAGGTCTGTGCAAAATGTAAATTAATCGTGTATAGACTTTATTTCTATAATAAATTAAAAGTACCTAGCTTTATAAATAAACTAGGTACATAAAAATTAACGTTTTGTTTTAAGGTTTTCTTTCCAATCTTGAAGACCATTTTTTAGCATATAAACGTTTGTATAACCATTCTTTTTAAGAGTTAAAGCAGCACGTGGAGCTAAAGTTCCGTTTTTATCGCAAAGATAAATAGGTTGGTCTTTTCTTAAAGATGTATATAAGAAATTGAATTGAGAAGAAGGCATGTTACGAGCACCATTAATGTGAGCGTATTTGAAATCTTCTTTCTCTCTAACGTCGATTAATTGAACTTTTCTAAGATTTTTTCTAAATTCTTCATAAGGAAGTTTCGTCACAGCGCCCTTTAATCTGAAGTAATTAAATAGTCCTACTGCTCCTAAAACAACCACTAAAACTATTGTTGATAGTAAAAATGATGACATAATGAACTCCTTTTTATTATAATATCTGTAAGTGAATTATATCATAATTTGAAAATTTGTTCAACATTGATTATAATTAGTATGAACACTATAAATATAAAATAAATTAATTGGAGAAAAAATGATAACATCAGCAAGTAATAAAAGAATTAAAGATATTCAAAAACTAAAAGAGAATAAAAATATAAAAAAATATGGTAGATATTTAATAGAAGGTAAACACCTTGTTGAAGAAGCTTTAGATGCAAAAGTAGTAGAACAAATTATTGTTTCAGAAAATTCTGAAGAATATAATATAGTAGACTCTTTTGAAGGTGATTTAATAAAAGTCACTGATAGTGTCCTAAAGAGTATATCTGATACAATAACTTCACAAGGTATTATAGCAGTATGTCGCATCGTAAAAAAAGAGTTAGATATTAATAACTACAGCAAGGTTCTTATTCTAGATAAAATTCAAGATCCAGGTAATTTAGGAACGATTATTAGAACTGCAGATGCATTCAACTTTGACTGTATTATTCTTGGAAAAGGAACTACAAGTTTATATGGACAAAAAGTTATCCGTAGTACACAAGGGAGTAACTTTCATATTGATTGTTTTGATAATATAGATTTAGTTGAATTAATAGATGAAATGAACGAATTTAATATTTTCGCTACTAGTTTAAAAGCGGATAAATATATAGAACAGCTAGACAATATTACTGGAAAAGTTGCGGTTGTTTTTGGTAATGAAGGTGCAGGCGTAAGTGAGGAAATATTGTCCAAAGTAAATAATTTACTTAAAATCTCAATGCCTGGACGAGCAGAGAGTTTAAATGTCTCTATCGCAGCAGGTATTGTAATGCACTATATTTCAACTAATTTAAAATAATAAATTTACTATTTTTTATAAGTGTGGTATTATGGTAAATGTGAAAATAAAGAGAGAGGTGAAATCTAATGTTAAAAACTATAGCAGTAGACAAAAAAGGAGATATCCTTACTGATGTTAGTTTAGAAAGGCTAAAAGAGCAAGACATTGCATGGTATTGGGTTGATTTTGATACTCCTTCGCGTAGTGAAATTAACTTGCTAACGACTTTCTTCAAGTTCCACGAACTTTTAATTGAAGACTGTTTAACACTTTTACAAAGACCGAAAATTGAAATTACAAGACAACAAATTTTCTTAGTATCTCATGTATTAAAAAATATAGATGCTGACTATGAAACTCTAAATATGTTTGTTGGGAAAAATTATATTGTAACGTTCCACCTCTCACACATACGTTATGTAAATAAAATTGTTCCCAAAATATTACAACGCGGGGCAGAATATTCACCTTTACATGTTATGCATATGCTTGTATCAGAAATAGTAGAGGGGTATATTCCTATTATTTCAAAAATCGAAAATCGTCTTGATGAAATTGAGGAAACAGATTCATATACATCTGGAAGTAAGATTATGGATGAGGTGTTTGATCTTCGAAGTGATCTGTTGAAACTTCGTCGTGGATTACTACCAATGCGTGAGCTTATTCATAGATTCTTAGTTTCACGTCGTGTAGAAATGACAGATAATGACAGAAAATATTTCCACGATATTTATGATGATCTTGTTCAACAAACTGAGATAATTGAAGCAAACCGTGAGTTAGCCAGTGATATCCGCGAAAACTTTATGACATACAACTCACTTAAATCTAACAATATCATGATGACACTTACCGTTATTTCTACGATTTTCTTACCATTGACATTTATAGTAGGATGGTATGGTATGAACTTCAAATATATGCCAGAATTAGAATGGCAATACGGATACTACTTAGTTGTAGCTATAATGCTCGGTATTGCGTTTGGTATGTTATGGTTCTTCAAGAAAAAAGGATGGCTTGATATGTTTAAATAACATTATCAAGTAGGTTGGAATAATGAATGTTTTTAAATTAATGATCTTATTTTTTATGATATTACTTGCGAATTTTTCAATGATAAGAATAGATTTTGGGAAATTTTTCAAGAAAAATAGTACAAGAGAAATAAAGGTTTTTGTAATTTTAGTTTCTTTTGCGCTAGGATATCTAGGATACATAACTATTATTATAATTTATGAATTATCGTTAAATTTTTTAAAATGATTTAACAGAAAGGGAATTGTATGGATAAAGAATTAGAAAAAATTAAAAAAGAGTCAAGATTAGAAAAATCTCGTGAAGATAAGCTACTAGCTTTTATCGGAGGGAAATTTATAATCTATATACTATTAATAGTTATTTTATTAGGTATAGCTATTTATCTTTATACAGAAATATCGTATATTTTCACACCGATAAATGCGATAGTTTCAAGTATAATAACACCGATAATAGTCGCCTATGTATTTTATTACATGTTAAATCCTTTAGTGAACTTCCTTGAGAAGAAAATGTCTAGGTTTATTGCTAGTTTACTAGCTATCTTCGTTGGTATAATTACGATACTAATTGTAATTATTGGAGTAGTTCCTATTATTGTGGAACAAACACAGAATTTAATAACAGCATTACCAAGATATGTTGAGGTAGTTAAAGGATACTTAGAGACATATTCTGATAATGCATATGTACAAGTAGTTGTTGAATATGTAAATAATAATCTAAATGTATCTAAGATTAGTGAAAAACTAGTTAGCATAGCTACATCTGTTGCACAAGGAGTGGTATCATCTATTTCTTCTACTGCTTCAGTTTTAGTTACTATGCCATTTGTGTTATTCTTCCTATTAAAAGATGCATCACATTTTAACAGGTTCGTAATCAGCCTACTACCGAAAAAGTTAAAAAAACCTGTTGCTGAAACAATTGATGAAATTGATGATAAAGTAGGATCTTATATCCAAGGACAGATGTTAGTTTCTTTATGTATTGGAGTAATGTTATTTATAGGTTATAACATCATAGGATTACATTATGCATTTTCGTTAGCTACTATAGCTGCATTTTTAAGTATCGTACCTTACCTTGGACCAGCTATTGCAATAACACCAGCTATGTTAGTTGCAGCTTCAACAAGTTGGGTAATGGTCGTTAAGATGCTTGTAGTTTGGGGGATTGTTCAGTTCTTAGAAGGAAATGTTGTTTCTCCTAATATTATGGGACGAAGTATGAATATGCATCCACTTACTGTAATCTTTGTGATTCTTATCGGAGTCAATATTTCGGGAGTTGTTGGAGCAATTTTAGGAATACCTGTTTATTCTATTTTGAAAGTACTTGTAGGAAAATTATTACTTTCAATACGAGATAGATATAATAAATTTTATGGATAAAATTAAAGCTTTAGAGTATTTTACTCTAAGGCTTTTTTGTAATCATTATGTGTGAAATTCTATTAATTTTTATTAGGGTATAAAAAAGATTTTAACGAAAATCAGAATTTTAAACTTTTGTAAGTGTTTTTTGTCTTATTACTTTATAAATTACTGCTTACATGCTATAATAATATAGTTAAATATAAGTAAGTTGAGGTTTGAGAATATGAGTATGATGAAAAAATTCAATAATCTTTTTGTAGGAGAAGAGGATTTTGAAGAAGAAGTAGTAGAAAAAAATGAAGTAAGGCAAGAACAACCTAAGCCGAGACCGGTGAAAAAGGAGAATCCAGTGGTAAGTAAACAAAATGTACAAAGTCAACCCGCAGGAAGAACTAATAATGTAATACTAACAGAACCATTAGTATTTGCAGATAGCAAAGATATCGTGGATGATATTAAACGTAACAAAGTAGTAATTATCAACTTGAGTAAGTTGGATATTGAGACTTCTGATAGACTTCTAGATTTTATTTCTGGAGGAATTTATGCATTAGGTGCTAGACTAAAAACTATTGGGGAAGATATTTACCTATGTGTTCCTAATGGAGTTGAAGTTTCAGGAGACTTTTACGAAGGAGAGTATTAATATTGTTAAATATAACAGAGTATTTTTGGGTATATAAATTCGTAAAATATTTATTTAATTTTTATGAATATAGTATGTTAGCGTATATTTTAACTTCATGGTTTCCTCAAATTAAAAATAATTTTATTGTAGAGTTTTTAGAGGCAATCTGCGAACCGTATCTAAAAATCTTTAGAAAGATTATTCCACCATTTGGAATGTTAGATATATCACCGATAGCAGCTCTTGTAGTACTTAGTGTTATAGAAAACTTAATAATAGCACTTTTATTTAAGTTATCTTAATGCTATGAAGAAGATAAATTTTTTACAACAAGCGTCTGCTGAACAAAGAGAAGTAGCTGAAAAATTACTGCAAAGTATTAGTTTTGTGGAAAATCGTAATACCGTTACAAAATTCTTAACGAACTTTGAACAAATTGTTCTTAGTCAAATAGTAGCGTATAACTATAGTGATTTTAAAGTTGAATTTTTTGGTGGTTTTGATGATGCTGAAAGAAAAAAAGCTAAGATTATTTCTAATGAATATTATGATGTAGATTATGATATTGTTTGTCTAAAAGCGAAGTTTAATAACAAATTTAATAAAGTAGAACATAGAAATATTCTAGGAGCAGTTCATAATCTTGGAATCAATTTCAATAGATTTGGGGATATAATTGTTTTAGAAAATGAGGTTTATATTTTTGTTGATGAAGAAATTGCTGATTATATAGCAATGGAATTTACAAAAGCAGGAAGAGTAAATCTTGAATTTCAAAGAGTTGATCTCGCAGAAGTAGAAATCGAAAAAAAATATGAAGACTTTGAAATAGTTAGTTCATCGTTTCGAATAGATTCTATAGTAGCTAAGATTACAAATAAATCTCGCAGTAAGGTGAAAGAATTTTTAGAACAAGATTTTATTAAGCTAAACCATGTAGTTCTAAGAAATGGAGAAAAGACCTGTACTTTAGAAGACATAATATCTATAAGAAAGTATGGAAGATTTGTAGTTAAGGGTTACACGCAAAATAAAAAAAGTTTAAAATATAGAATAACAATTTCAAAATTAGTTTAAAAGTAGCTGGTAAATATATGCCGGCTATTTTTTTAATATTTTTTCAAATTATGAGCGTTTTCATTTTTATTATATATATATTGTGCTATACTCTATGATATAAAACAAAATATATACAAATATGAGGTAGGTAAAATGAAAAAAATATTATTAACTATTTTTTCTTTTCTATTGGTATTTTCTTTAATTGGTTGTTCTCAAAAAAGTACAACAAAAGAAGAAAAAGTGTTGAAATTAGGTGTAGTACCTAGTAGTAATAGCGAAAAGCTAGTAGATGACCTGACGCCGTTTGCTAAAGCACTGGGCGATAAATTAGGTATGAAAGTAGAAGTATTTACAGCAAGTAGCTATATAGGGGTTATAGAAGGAATAGGTAGTGGAAGTGTAGACTTCGGACTAGTTCCACCTTTTTCAGCTGTCCTTTCTAATAAACAAAGTAATACAAAAAATCTCCTTGTAGGTAAAAGTACAAGTGGTAAACCAGGTTACTTTGCAGAAGTCTTTGTAAGAAAAGATTCTGATATAAAAAGTATTGCTGATCTAAAAGGTAAGAAAATTGCTTTCGTTGATCCATCTTCAGCTTCAGGTTATATTTATGCAGGTGCAATGCTAAAAGATGCTGGTATTGATTTAGAAAAAGATATTCAATACCAATTTAGTGGTGGACATGATAAAAGTTTACAATTATTACTAAATAAAGATGTAGATGCGGTAGCAAGCTATGAAAATGTAATAAGAAAATACACTAAAGAATTTCCTACATTAAAAGAAGATGTTAAAGTTATAGCTAAGAGTGAATTGATTCCAGGTGTGACAGTAGTAGCATCTAATAATCTTGATGAAGAAACACAGAAAAAAGTAAAACAAGCTTTACTAGAGATTCAAAATGATAAAGAAACAATTCAAATTTTAACAAATTTATTTAGCATTACAGGATTTGAAGAACCAAATAATGATGCATATAAAGCTATTGAGAAAATCTCTGAAAAAATGAATATTGACTTAAATAAAGTTAAATAAAAGGGATATTTCATATAGAGATTACATATAAAAAAGTAGCTATAAAATGTGAAACATCAACGTTTGCTAGGTAAATGATATTATAAAATTGAAAATAATAAAAAAAGTTATACAAAAGTATTGACATTATGTTAATACTTTTGTATAATAAATATTGTTCGTTAGGAACACAAATATTTATCCACAGTAGCTCAGTTGGTAGTAGCATCTGACTGTTAATCAGAGGGTCGCAGGTTCGAGTCCTGCCTGTGGAGTTGGAGTAGTACTCAAGAGGCTGAAGAGGCGCCCCTGCTAAGGGTGTAGGTCGGGAAACCGGCGCGAGGGTTCAAATCCCTCCTGCTCCGTTTTTTATTGGCCCGTTGGTCAAGTGGTTAAGACACCGCCCTTTCACGGCGGTAACACGGGTTCGAATCCCGTACGGGTCACCATTTGAAATAATACATTGAGAATAAGAGTTAGGTCCCGTGGTGTAGCGGTTATCACGCCTGCCTGTCACGCAGGAGATCGCGGGTTCGATTCCCGTCGGGACCGCCATTTTTGCCTTGATAGCTCAGTTGGTAGAGCAATGGATTGAAGCTCCATGTGTCGGCAGTTCGACTCTGTCTCAAGGCATTTTTTTATTTAAACTTAATATTTTGGCGGCTGTGGCGAAGTGGTTAACGCATCGGATTGTGGTTCCGACATTCGGGGGTTCGATTCCCCTCAGCCGCCCCATTTTTTGAATTTAGCAAAAGGAGTAGTGTAGTGTTACATTACTCCTTTTTATTTTAATAATATTAAACTTTTTTAGATTTGTAAGCAAAAAAATAGAAAAATTGTTTAAAGAAGAGTAAAATAATAATTATAAAATATTAGGAGATAAAAAACATGGAAAAAACATTCGAACAACACTTAGAAAACTTTAAAGTTATTGATTCAAAAACTGCTTTTGATAAAATTGAATCAAAAGAGAAATTTGTACTATTTATTGGAAGATCTTCATGCCCATTTTGCAGAAAATTCATGCCAAAATTAAGTGAAGTCGTTGTTTCTAATAATGTAGAAGCATTCTTTATTAATTCTGAAGATTTTTCTGATGCATCAGGAATTGAATCATTACGTGAAAAATATGCAGTTAGAACTGTACCAGGGTTATTAGTTGCTGAAGCTGGTGAAGTTAAAGTTGTATGTGATTCTAGTTTATCTGTTGAAGAAATTACAACATTTATTAAATAATAGTAAGTATAACTCGTCTATTCAATATAGGCGAGTTTATTATTTTATGATTATTTTAGTTAAATGAAAACTCTTTAATTAATCGATTAAATTTAGTAACAAAATACTGAAAAAAACTGTTTTAAGTGATATAATAGTACTTATAAAATTTTACTAAAGTTAGAATTAGTTTATTTTAAAATTCATTATATGATAATGAGGTGATGAAGTGAAAAGCGAGAAGTTAGAAGTTAAAAATTTAGTTTTTAACTATGGAGTAAATAATATATTAAATGATATCTCATTTAATGTTGATCAAGGGGAATTTGTAGCTGTAGTGGGAAAGAGTGGTGCTGGTAAATCAACTTTACTGCGTTGCTTAAATCTATTGAATAAACCTAAATCTGGAGAAATTAATATAGCTGGTGAAAATATAGTCAATTACAATAAGAAAAAATTAAAGCTTATTAGAAGAGAAATTGCATTTATATTCCAAGATTATAATGTTCTTGATAATTTATATACAGTTGAAAATGTATTGACTCCATATTTAGTAAAAAAATCTCCATTAGGCCTTTTACTTGGTTATACTAAGAAAGAGTATAATGAAGGAGTAGGTTATTTAAAACAGGTTGGTTTAGAAGAGGAGGCTTTTAAAAAGTCTAAGTATTTATCTGGTGGACAGAAGCAAAGGGTAGCAATCGCTAAGGCGCTCGCACAAGATCCGAAATTTTTATTAGCTGATGAACCTGTGAGTAGTTTAGATGAAAAGAACACTACTCTTATAATGGATACATTTAAGAAATTAAATGAAGAAAAAGATATTACTGTATTAATTAATTTACACGATGTAAATCTTGCGAAAAAATATAGTACAAAAATTTTAGGATTGAAAGACGGAAAAGTTTTATTTTATAAAGATTCTGATATGGTGACTAAAGATGAATTTGAAGAACTTTATAATTAAAAAATATATAAATAAAATATTAGCGATCATATTTATAATATGTATTTTCTTGATTGTGTATATGCAATATGATGCTAAAACTTTTTCAGTAGGTTTTAAAAGAATAAAGAACTTATTAGGGCGAATGTATCCGGTTGATTTTTCAATCTTGGGTGAGTTAAAACAACCTATAATTGAAACGATAAATATAGCATTGTTTTCATCGATTTTAGCATTATTTACAGCTTTATTACTTTTGCCAATTTTGACCAATGTACTATTTAAATTTAAAATAATACCGAAATTATTTAGTGCTGTATTTTCTATTTTTAGAACTATACCATTTCTAATAATTGCAGCAATACTTGTAAGTTTATTCAGTACAGGTGTTTTCAGTGGATTTGTAAGTATTTATTTAATTAACCTTTTGACTGCAGCAAAGCTACTTAAAGAATATGCTGAAGAGGTAGAAGTTAAGCAGATAGAAGCAATGGAGTCTCTTGGTAGCTCGAAATTTGTTATTTATAAAAATGCAATCCTGTCTAACTTAAAACCACAGGTGGTTTCGGTATATTTCTTAACGCTAGAATCTAGTATTCGAGGAGCTAGTGTGCTAGGATTAGTTGGAGCAGGTGGAATAGGACAAAGACTTTGGCAAGAATTGAATCATTTGAGATATGATAGAGTTTCGATAATAATAATTACCCTAGTTATTTTAATATTTATTATTGATCTGGTGAGTTACTATTTTAGAAACTATAGCAATTCTTCACAATTAACTTTTGAAAAATTTATTTTGAAAAAAAGCATCGCAAGAGTTACATTGCCTGTAGTACTTATAGGAAGTCTATTATATGTTACTAAGTATATTACTATTACTCAAGAGCGATTTTTAATTGGTTTAAAACAATTGAAAGTACTCGGAAATGGTATTATAAATCCAGATTTAGCTTATACATCTAAGATGTTAACAGAGTTAATGATAAGTATAGAAATAGCTTTTAGTGCTACGATTTTTGCAGCGGTAACTGCAATATTTACTTCATATTTATCATCGGTTAATTTATTCGGTAAATATAAGGCGTTAAGCATGAAAGTTTTTATAAATATACTAAGAACATTCCCTCCTATTATTGTAGCCTTAATATTTTTTAGAGGTTTCGGACCAGGGGCAATAAGCAGCTTTTTTGCATTATACATTTATACTGTCGGTGTAATGACAAAAATGTATAATGAAGTTTTAGAAGGAATAAATAATAATATTCTATTAATGACAAAAAGTATAGGATTAGGAAGTTTTATTAGTTATATAAAAATAATATTTAATGGATATTTTCCTGAATTTGTTACTATAATTCTATATAGATTTGAGGCGAATATCAAAAATTCTACAATACTAGGTATGGTAGGTGCAGGTGGTATTGGACATTTACTTGTAAATAATATAGAATATAGAAATTGGAATAGAATTTCGACATTATTAATTGGATTAGCACTTTCGATAATCATTATAGAAAATATATCTTATTTAATAAGAATGAAAGTTAAAAAATAATTTTAAAGAATATAAATAAATTAAGGAGGATTAAATGCGTTTAAAAGTAGGAAAAATTGTTAATACGCACTCATTAAAAGGAGAGGTAAAAGTAATTTCATCGACTGATTTTGAAGAACAACGTTTTGAAAAAGGAAGTGAACTATTAATAACACGAGGTAATCAAGTTGTTAAAGAAGTAGTTGTAGAAAGTTATAGAACTCATAAAAATAATCTTTTAGTGAAATTTGTAGGAATTGATACAATTGAGGAAGCGGAAAAACTTAAAAATCTGCAAATTAAAATCGATTCAGATAATATTGGAGAGTTAGAAGAAAATGAGTTTTACTTCCATGAAATTATTGGATGTGAAGTGTTTGATGAGAATGGGACATCATTAGGTGAAATCATTGAAATTCTAACACCGGGGGCTAATGATGTTTGGGTGATTAAAGGTCAAAATGGTAAAGAAATCTTGATTCCTTATATTGAGGACGTAGTTAAAAAAATTGATATTGAAAACAAAAAAATAGATATCGAAGTTATGGAAGGATTAATTGACTAATGAAAATTGATATACTGACTTTATTCCCAGATATGTTTGATTCATTAAATCATTCAATTTTAGGAAAAGCAAAAGACAATAAGTTATTAGACATAAATATAGTCGATTATCGTAAATTCTCGGGTAATAAGCATAATCAGGTAGATGATTACCCATTTGGTGGAGGGCAAGGTATGGTCTTGAAACCAGAACCAATATTTAATGCTGTTGAAAGTTTAGATAAAACGGATAAAACGCGTATAATTTTATTATGCCCTCAAGGGGAAAGGTTTAGTCAGAAAAAAGCTGAAGAACTTTCAGAAGAGGAACATTTAATTTTTATATGTGGACACTATGAAGGTTATGATGAAAGAATTAGAGAGTATCTTGTAACCGATGAACTTTCGATTGGAGATTTTATCTTAACTGGTGGAGAATTTGCTGCAATGACGATGGTTGATAGTATTGCTCGACTTGTGCCAGATGTGTTAGGAAAAGAAGAATCTCATAAAGATGATTCATTTTCAACTGGTCTTTTAGAATATCCACAATACACTAGACCAAAAGACTACAAAGGGATGGTAGTTCCTGATGTGCTAACAAGTGGACATCATAAGAACATAGAAACTTACAGAAAAAAAGAAAGTCTACGTAGAACATATTTAAGACGTCCAGATTTATTGGATAATTATGAATTGAGTAAAGAAGAATCAAAATTACTCGATGAAATAAAAAAAGAATTAAAAAATTAACATAAAATAAATGACATAACTATATTTTTGATGTATAATATTAATATAGTATGTATTGTAAGCACAGGAGGATTAGAAGTAATGACAACTTCATTTGAGGAATTATTAAATAGCTCAGAAATGCTGAAAAAAGGAGACAAAGTAACTGGTACAGTATCTAAAATCGATAACGATAAAGTATACGTTGATGTAGCAGGAGCTCAATACGACTGCGTAATTTTACGTAATCAAATTACAAGAAAACCATTCGAAAATATTGAAGAAGTATTATCAGTTGGCGATGAAGTAGAAGCTCAAGTAACAGGAATCAGAGCTGACCGTGAAAAGAGATCAGAAGACGTACCTGGTGTAATTTATTTATCACATAAAATTTTAGAAAATGCTGAATATAAAAAATTAATGGAATTATCATGGACTGGAATTATTGAAAAATTCGAAAATGGTGAATTAATTCAAGCAACAGTTTCAGGTCAAACTAAAGGTGGGTTATTAGCAGACGTAGAAGGATTACGTGCGTTTATCCCAGGATCATACATTGATACTAAATTTAGAAAAGATTTATCTAAATTTGTAGGAAATGAGTACACATTCAAAATTGAAGAAGTGGACAAATCTAAAAATAAAATTATCTTAAACAGACGTGCAATTTTAGAAGAAGAAAAAGCTAAAAAATTAGCTGAAGTATACGGAAACATTAATGAAGGTGATGTAATTGAAGGTAAAGTAAGTCGTATCACTGACTTCGGTGCATTCGTTAATATCGGAGAAGTTGATGGATTATTACACATCTCAGAAATTTCTCACGCACGTGTAGAAAAAGTTTCTGATGTACTTTCAGTTGGAGATACTGTAAAAGTTGCTGTTATTGCAGTAGATAAAGAAAATGAAAAAGTTTCATTATCAGCTAAAACATTATTACCAACTCAATGGGAAGTAGCTCGTGCTACAATCAAAGCTGGAGATGTACTAGAAGGTGTTGTTCGTAACACTACAGCATTCGGTGCTTTCGTAGAAGTTTTACCAGACGTAGAGGGATTAGTTCACATTTCTCAAATTTCTCACGATAGAGTAACTAACGTAGAAGACGTTCTTAAAAAAGGTGATAAAGTTACTGTAAAAGTACTAGAATTCGATTTTGAAAGTGAAAGATTATCTCTATCTATCAAAGAACTTCTAGAAAAACCAGTTAAAGAAGAAGTTAAAGAAGAAGCAGAATATGATACTTCTTACTTAAAAGATGAAGATACTTCATTTAGTTTAGGGGACAAATTTAAAGACATCGAACTTTAATTTTGAAAAATAGAGAAATAAAGGCAGTAGATAGCTTGTCTATTGCTTTTATTTTTTAGGTATAAAGATAAAGTAATAAAATATAGATATGGAGGTAAAAAAATGGCAAAACCAACAGTTGCGATAATAGGTAGACCTAATGTCGGTAAATCTACAATTTTCAATAAGATTATTGGTGATAGACTTTCTATCGTAGAAGATGTAGCAGGTGTTACACGTGATAGAATTTATTCAAAAGCAGAATGGTTAAACTATTCATTCTTCATGATTGATACTGGAGGAATTGAGTTAGAAGATACTCCATTCCAAAAACAAATCAGAGCACAAGCGGAACTAGCTATCGATGAAGCCGATGTAATTATATTCTTAACAAACGGTCGTGATGGTGTTACAAGTGATGATGAAGAAGTTGCAAAATTATTATATAAAACTGATAAACCAGTAGTTCTAGCAGTAAATAAAATTGATAATTTCGATATGAATCATATGATTTATGATTTCTATTCATTAGGATTTGGAGATCCATTCCCAATTTCAGGATCACATGGATTAGGTATTGGAGACTTACTAGATGAAGTATGTAAAAACTTTAAAGTTCTAGAAGAAGAGGAAGAAGATGAGAAAATTAGATTCTCTCTAATTGGACGTCCTAATGTAGGTAAATCAAGTTTAATCAACACTATCTTAGGTGAAGAACGCGTTATTGCTTCTGATATCGCTGGTACAACACGAGATGCAATAGATACTGATTTTAAACATAATGGAGATGAGTATGTTGTAATCGATACAGCTGGTATTAGAAAACGTGGTAAAGTATATGAAAGTTGTGAAAAATATTCAGTGCTTCGTTCACTTAAAGCTATTGAACGTTCAGATGTTGTTTTAGTTGTTCTTAATGCTGAAGAAGGTATTATTGAACAAGATAAAAAAGTTGCTGGATATGCTCATGAATCAGGCAAAGGTGTAATCATCGTTGTTAATAAATGGGATGCAATTGAAAAAGATGATAAAACTATGAAAGAATTTGAAGAAAAAATTCGCGATAGTTTTGCATATTTAGATTATGCGAAAATTGTTTATGTTTCTGCAAAAACAAAACAACGTGTATTTAACATTTTCCCATTAATTAAAGAATCATATGAAAATAGACAACGTCGTATTCAAAGTTCAACACTTAACGAAATCGTTGTGGATGCAGTTTCTATGAATCCAACTCCACAGGATAAAGGTAAGAGACTTAATATTTTCTATGCATCTCAAGTTGCTATTAATCCACCAACATTCGTGTTCTTCGTGAATTATCCAGAACTGATGCACTTCTCATATGAGAGATTCTTAGAAAATAGAATTCGTGATTCATTTAACTTTGAAGGAACTCCTATTAAACTATTAGCAAGACAAAGAAACTAATGTAATAGATTGGTTATTCGAATTTCAAGATATTATCTTAATAAAACAACAAGAGAGTGGCTCTAAAATGATTTTAGAACTGCTCTCTTATGTTAATAATTTTATGAAAGTAAATGTGAAAATAATCTATATTATTTTCATTGGAATTTAATGGTAAAAAATAGTCAAAATACTAGCAAATATACTTAGAACATGGTATAATTCAATATATATAATTTACTAATTAGGAGGTAATCTATATGCCATTAGGATATTATGGAATGTCAGGAAGTTATATACTTTACTTTTTACTAATTATGTTAATCCCTTTATGGGCTCAATTCAAAGTAAAAAGAACTTACGAAAGATATAAAAAAGTAAGAACAAAATCAGGATTAACTGGAAAAGAAGTTGCGGAAATAATAATGCAAGCCAATGGAATTACAGGTGTTAGAGTAGTTAGAGGTGAGGTTGAATTATCAGACCACTATGATCCAACTAATAATGTTGTGGTTTTATCACCAATCGTGCATGATCAACCAACAGTCGCATCAGTTGCAATTGCTGCACACGAAATTGGTCACGTTATTCAAGATAAAGTAGCAGATTACAAACCAATGAGATGGAGACACTCTCTAGTACCATTAGCGAATCTTGGAGGAAACTTATCAACTATTCTTATTATGGTAGGATTCTTATTAACAGGATTAATCGGACAATTTGGTTATACTGTTGCTTGGGTTGGAGTAGGATTTATGCTATTTGCAGTACTATTCCAAGTAGTAACACTGCCAGTAGAGTTCGATGCTTCAAAACGTGCTTTAGAGCAAGTTGTTGATTTAAATATTGTAGATGATCAAGAACACAGACACTGCCGTAAAGTTCTAACTGCAGCAGCATTAACATATGTAGCAGCAGCGATGGTTGCTTTAATGGAACTATTAAGATTCATCTTTATTTTATTAAACAGTAGTAATAGAGACTAATATTTAATATTGACCAATGTGGTCAAACTAATAAAAAAACGACTAGAAGTCAAGATTTCACATGAAATTACGATTTCCTAGTCGTTTATTTTTTTATATTAGGGTTAGTCAAAAAGGGGCTGACTCAAAAGTCCTAAATTTTAACAAGGTTTATATGAAAATTCATAGACGCAGTGGTTTATTGATATCTAAATTCGCTTTATAAAAGCTTTTTAGATATCTAATAACCTGTGCGGGGGTGACTCGACAAAATCGATTTCTTCGAAATCATGATTTTTAAGTTACTCCCATATTAAAACTTATAGACACTCTAACGAATCGAAATCTTAATTTTCTTTATAAAAATTATTTAGATATCTGATATACTTTTCGGGAGAGACACTATTCCGAAATCATAATTTTTGTTTTACTCCTAATTAAGTAAATAATAAAGCTAAATAACAAGTTAATATAGCTTTCATAATATCCATATTAGTGTTATAATATTGTAAGACTATATAATGAAGAGGTAAAAAATGATTTACGGAATAGGTTGTGATATCGTCGATATTCATCGCTTCGAAAAATATGTTGATGATAAAAAACGACTTGAAAAATTATATACAGAAAATGAATTAAATGAATTTTATAAAATAACAAATAAAAGAAGAAAAATGGAATTCCTTGCGGGACGCTTTGCGGTAAAAGAAGCAACCTCTAAAGCACTTGGAGTTGGAATTTCTAAGAAGTTTTCTTTTCATGATGTTGAGGTAAAAAAAGATGAGAATGGAAAACCATATATAGAATATGGTGACTTTAGGACACATCTGACTATAAGCCATACTGATACAACAGTAGTGGCGTTTGTTGTTTTAGAGAAAGGGGAGTAGATTAATGATTAATGATAGACCAACACAATTAAGAGTAAATTTAGATGCATTATTAAATAATTACAATAAGTTAAATGCTTTAAATAACAAAAAAATCGGATTAGCTATTGTTAAAGCAGATTCTTATGGATTAGGTTCGAAAGTAATCGCAGATCATCTATATAAAAATGGAGTTAGGCATTTCGCAACAGCAATATTAGAAGAAGCATTAGAGCTAAAAGATGTTATTAAAGATAGTATGGTCCTTGTATTAGGAGTTACAAATCCTCAAAATGTTAAATATGCAGTAGAAAATAATGTTTCTTTAACATGTCCGTCTAAAGAATGGTTAGAAGAATCTTTAGTACAATTGCAGCAAATCGAAGGAAAATTAAAAATTCATGTTAAAATAGACACGGGAATGGGAAGAATTGGAACTTCCGATTTAGAAGAACTAAAAGAGATTGATAACTTATTAGATTCAGAAAAACTTGATTTTGAAGGAATTTTCTCACATTATTCAAATGCTGATGGGGATGATGATAATTATGACAATTATCAAACAGAAAATTTTGAAAATTCTCTTATTGTTTTTACTCATAAACCGAAATATATTCATATAGAAAATTCAGCAGGAACAGTAAAATATAGTGATAGAGAAGATTGTTACAATCTTTCTAGAATAGGTATTGCACTATATGGATGTTATCCAAGTGGAAATATTGAAAAATTAGATAAGGTACAATTAGAACCTGTAGCTAGTTTGATTAGCAAAGTGACACATGTAAAAAAATTCCAAGCAGGACAAAAACTTGGGTACGGTGTTAGCTATGAAGCTAAACAAGATGAATATATCGCGACAGTGCCTATAGGATATGCTGATGGCTTACTAAGGAGAGCTCAAGGATTTAAAATTAGAGTTGGATCTGAAGAGTGTGAAATTGTTGGACGTGTATGTATGGATCAACTTATGGTTCGTTGTAGTGAAAATGTAAAAGTAGGAGACGACGTACTATTCTTTGGAGAATATAACGGTCAAAAAGTTTCAGTAGATACTTTTGCAGAATATCAAAATACAATAAGTTATGAAATATTTTGTTGTATAAATAAACGTGTTCCAAGAGTTTATTATAATAATAAGATGGAGTTATAGAATGTACGAGAAAATTACAAAAAATTTGGCAACTAAGCTAAAGATACAAGATAAGTATATAGTAAATGTATTAAATCTATTAGAAGAGGGAAATACAATTGCTTTTATCGCTAGGTATAGAAAAGAATTAACAAATTCTTTAGATGAAGTTGCTATAAAACAAATACAAGATGAATTTAATTATTTAAAATCTCTTGAAGAAAGAAAAGAAGAAGTAATTAGATTAATTTCAGAAAAAGGTCTACTTACTGATGAGTTGAAAAAAGATATTTTAGCTCAAGAAAAACTACAAAGGGTAGAAGATTTATATCGTCCGTTTAAAGAGAAAAAACGCACTAAGGCTACGATAGCTAAAGAAAAAGGATTAGAGAATTTAGCAAACTATATATTAAAAATACCAAAATCAATTGATGATTTAAATAAAGAAGCAGCTAAATATATAAATACTGAAAAAGAAGTAAATAGTATTGAAGAAGCAATTAATTATGCATTAGATATTATCGCAGAAAATATTTCAGACAGTGCGAAATATCGTGAGTATGTGCTTGAAAATACTAGAAAGTTTGGTCAAATCACTTCAGTACTAAAAAAAGGTGGGGAAGAGAAAGACGAAAACTCGACATATAAAAACTATTATGAGTTTGGAGAACAAATTTCGAAAATAGCTTCACATAGAATTCTTGCTTTAAATAGAGCAGAAAAAGAAGGTATAATTCGTGTAAGTATAGAAAATGATAAAGATAGATTACATAATTATATTCTTAGAGGTTTAACAAAAAATCGCCAAACAGCAATAAATGAATTACTATTAGAATGTATCGCTGATAGTATGAAACGTTTAATCTATCCATCAATTGAAAGAGAAATTCGTAGTGATTTAACGAAAAAAGCAGAAGAAGATTCTGTAGTTATTTTCTCAGAGAACTTAAAACAACTTCTAATGCAAAGTCCTCTTAAAAACAAAAAAGTTTTAGGAATAGACCCAGCGTTTAGAACTGGATGTAAGATGGCGATTGTTGATGAATATGGTAATTTTATAGATAAGATGGTTATCTATCCACATAAGCCAGCATCAGCAGATAAACAAGAGAAATCTAAAAAAGATTTAATTAAATTTATTAATAAACATAATATTAATCTGATTGCTATCGGTAATGGGACAGCATCTCGTGAAACTGAAAAATTTGTTGTAGAAAATTTAAAAGAAGAGGGATTAAAAATAGATTATGTTATAGTTAATGAAGCGGGAGCAAGTGTTTACTCAGCGAGTGAAGTGGCTCGTGAAGAATTTCCTGATTTTAACGTAGAAGAGAGAAGTGCAGTATCAATTGCACGTCGAATTCAAGATCCGCTTAGTGAACTTGTAAAAATTGATCCTAAGTCAATCGGTGTTGGACAATATCAACATGATATAACACCTAAATATTTAGAAAAAGAACTAACTTTCGTAGTTGAAACAGCGGTAAATAAAGTAGGGGTAAATGTTAATACAGCCTCAGTATCTTTATTATCATATGTTTCAGGTGTTAATAAGCAAATAGCTAAGAATATTGTGGCTTATCGTCAAGAAAATGGGAAAATTGAAACTATTAAAGAAATTGCTAAAGTACCAAGATTAGGTAAGAAAACATATGAGCAATGTGTAGGATTCTTTAGAATACCAGATAGTAAAAATATTTTTGATGCTACAGGTATTCACCCTGAGAGTTATAAAGCGGCAGAAAACTTATTAAAAGAATTGAAATTATCTACTAAGGAAGTTGGGACTGAGGAGTTTGCAACTACTGTAGAAGCTCTAGACAAGAAAGAATATGCTGAAAAAATCGGTGTAGGAATAGAAACACTTGAAGATATAATTAAAGATTTAAAACAGCCATTACGTGATGAACGTGAATCATTTGCTAAACCATTGTTAAAATCAGATATTCTGACAATAGATGACCTGCAAATTGGTGTAAAATTAGCTGGAACTGTTAGAAATATTACACAGTTTGGAGCTTTTATAGATATAGGTCTTAAGCAAGATGCAATGGTTCATATTTCAAAAATCAGTAAAAATTATATTAAAAACCCATTAGACGTTCTTAGTGTAGGACAAATCGTTGATGTGTATGTTATTGATGTAGACAAAGAACGAGGTCGTGTTGCACTAGCAATGTTTAAAGATTAAAGGAGGTAGAAATGAGTAATAACAAATCAAAATACCTTCCAAGTATAGATAGCTTGAGGGCATTGGCGGTATTAGCCGTTATTATTTATCACGTCGATGTAAATTATCTACCAGGTGGTTTCTTAGGTGTTGATTTATTCTTTGTTTTATCAGGTTATTTAATTAGTTCATTGATTATTAAAGAATATAAAAAGACAGGGTCTCTTAATTTATATAATTTTTATTTAAGAAGGGCTAGACGTTTATTACCAGCAGTGTATTTTATGATAACTGTAGGATTGATAGTGATGGTGCTATTCAATGATGTATTACTACGTAAAAGTCATCTTGATGCCTTATTTGGTTACATATATTCAAGTAACTGGTGGTATATATTTCATAAATTAGATTACTTTGATAGTTTTGGTTCACAAAGTCCATTTAAACATTTATGGTCATTAGCTATTGAAGAACAATTTTACATGGTTTTTCCATTACTATTTTTAATATTTAATGGGAAAAAGAAAACCAAAGATGGAACATATAAATTAAATAAGAACTTTTTATATGTTGTTGTAGGATTAATATTTATATCTCTAATAACACATATTTTATTATTCGATATAAATAATATTAGCCGAATTTATTTTGGGACAGATACTAGAGCATTTTCATTACTTGTTGGTGTTGTAGGTGCGATTTTATATCCTATGGATAAACTTAATACGAGAGTAACGCCAAAAGAAAATATATGTTATAGTTTAGTATCGTTTGTTTCAATAGCTATCTTAATAACAATTATGATCTATACTTCAGAGTATAACACTTGGCTATATCGAGGAGGATTCCTACTTGTAGCTATTTTAGGGTTAGTAATTATAATAAGTAGTGGAAAACAACATACTATAATGTCAAAACTACTATCATTCAAACCAATAGTTTTTATTGGTAAAATTTCGTATAGTTTATATTTATGGCATTTTCCAATTTTAGTGTTAACTACACCAGTATCAGAAATTGGTAATCCTAATATTTTATATGTAATATTACGAATTATACTTACATTTGTTGTAGCTATTATAAGTTACGTATTTGTTGAGACACCAATTCGAAAACTAGGATTTATAAACTACGTTAACTTGGTTTATAAAAAAATAGTAAAACGTCCTAAAAAAGCAAGAAAAGTATACGCTAGTATTATAGGTGTAGTATCATTACTATTTGTGATGGGAATATTTGGGAAAGGTGTTCCATTCCTTTCAACAGCATTTGTAAAAGAAATGGAAAACAATAAAGAAACTCAATTTGTAAATAATCAAAATAATAATAGTGATAATAAAAATAAATCAACTGACGAGAATAAAGATAACAAAGAAAATAAAGATGATAAAAATAATTCAGATAAGAAATATAGTTCTGTAGTTGTTATGGGAGATTCTCTGACAGTTGATATCGGAGAGAAATTTAAAGAGTTATATCCAGAAGCTGTTATCGATGGTAAAATCGGTCGACAATTATATATGGCAGTGGATGAAGCTAAAAATTACGCTCAATATAACAATGAGAATTCAGCGATAATATTCCAACTAGGAACTAATGGACCATTCACTGAAAGCCAACTTGATGAATTAGTGAAGATTTTTGATAAAGCTGATATTTACTTCGTTAATGTTAAAGTACCAAGAGCTTGGGAAAAAACTGTAAATTCAGAGTTAATAAAAGCAAAAGAAAAATACTCTAATGTAACTATAATCGATTGGTATTCCGTGGCAAATGGTAATACTACTTTATTCGAACCAGATAAGGTGCATTTAAAACCGAACGGTGCTGAAAGAATGGTTGATTTAATAGTGAAAAATCTTAAACGACCAGTAGAAGTTAAAGAGGGAATGACTCAAAAATCGTGATTTCTTAAGAAACAAGATTTTGTCGAGTCATCCCCGCACAGTTTATTAGATATCTAAAAAGCTTTTATAAAGCGAATTTAGATATAAATAAACCACTGCGTCTATAGGTTCTCATATACACTTTGTTAAAATTTAGGGCTTTTGGATCATCCCTTTAAATTAAAATGAAAAACTAAGTTGTTTTAAAAGACTGCTTAGTTTTTTTGTATTAAAAAATAATAACAATATAAAAATGAAGAAGTCATATTTAATTAGAATTAAGTTTAGTTTCTCATGAATTTTTGAATATCATAAATTCAAATAATTTTTGTGATTGAAACATAAAGATAACAATTGATAAGGCTTTTCTTAGTGAATTGTTGAACTTTCATTGAAATATTAATATAGTTTGTGATATAATATTCTAGTATTAAAATATATTTAATAGTAAAAAAGGAGATAACTATGACAAAAGTAAGAGTAAGATATGCACCATCTCCAACAGGAAATTTACATATCGGAAATGCAAGAACAGCATTATTTAATTACCTTTTTGCAAAACATTACGGTGGAGACTTCGTACTAAGAATAGAAGATACTGACTTCAAACGTAATAAAGAAGAAGGTGAAAGAAGCCAACTTAAATATATGGATTGGCTAGGTCTTGACTATGATGAAGGTATTGGAAAAGAAAAAGAATTCGGTCCTTACCGTCAATCAGAAAGAATCGATATCTATCAAAAATATGCAGATCAACTTATTGCTGAAGATAAAGCATACAAATGTTACATGACTGCTGAAGAATTAGAAGCGGAAAGAGAAGAGCAAATTGCTAATGGATTACCACCACGCTATAGTGGGAAACATGCTCATCTTACTAAAGAAGAACAAGAAGCATTTGAAAAAGAAGGTAGAAAACCATCTATCCGTATTCGTGTTCCACAAGACAGAACATATAAATTCGATGATATGGTTAAAGGTGAATTATCATTTGAAGGACATGACTTCGGTGATTTCGTAATCATTAAAAATGATGGAGTAGCTACATATAACTTTGCGGTAGCAATCGATGATCATTTAATGCAAATTTCTCACGTTCTACGTGGAGACGACCACGTTTCAAATACACCAAAACAACTTGTTGTATATGAAGCATTAGGATTTGAACCACCAAGATTTGGTCACATGACTCTAATCGTAAATGAAAACAAGAAAAAATTATCTAAACGTGATGAAACAATCATTCAATTCATCGAACAATATGATGAATTAGGATATCTTCCAGAAGCATTATTTAACTTCATTACATTATTAGGATGGTCTCCAGAAGGTGAACAAGAAATTTTCACTAAAGAAGAATTTGTTAAAATTTTCGATGAAAAACGTTTAAGTAAATCACCGGCGTTCTTCGATAATAACAAACTAACTTGGATTAATAACCAATACATTAAAGCACAACCTTTAGAAAGAATCGTAGACTTATCATTACCATTCTTCGTAAAAGAAGGTGTTGCAACTGCTGAAGAAGTAGAAACTAATAAAGCTTGGTTTGAAAAATTAATTTCTTTATACCAACCACAAATGAGTTATGGTGCTGAAATCGTAGAATTAACAAAACAATTCTTCGTAGAAGAAGTAAAATTTGATGAAGAAGAATTAGAAATTTTAAAACAAGAAACAACAGCAACAGTATTCGAAGATTTCTTAACAAAAGTTGAAGAAGTAGAAGAATTTACTGCTGATAACATCAAAGCTTTAATCAAAGCTATTCAAAAAGATACTGGAGTAAAAGGTAAAAACTTATTCATGCCAATTCGTATAGCTTCTACAGGATCAATGCACGGTCCAGAACTAAACACAAGCTTAGAATTACTTGGAAAAGAACGAGTAGCATCTAGAGTAAAAGCTGCGTTAGAAACAATTAAATAGAAATTATAATATGAATAAATAATAAATTAAGGGTGAAATAAATTGAGAATATCTAATTTTAGATTAGCCCTTAATTTTAATTTTCCAGCTGGGAAAAATAAGAGAAGAAATATAAATAAAAGTAAAGAAAATATCTTGACATTTATCAATAAATAATGTATCATTACTTATGATATTGTTTATATATCTTCACGAGTAAGCCCCGGAAAACTTAGTC
>ERZ773028.307-NODE-307-length-41242-cov-24.567606_pt1 | contig 41242 bp, 30 predicted proteins | sample MGYA00511123_ERZ773028 | MGnify/ENA primary metagenome ERZ773028 (study PRJEB29015, sample SAMEA2738134) | human oral metagenome | biome: human oral; feature: human-associated habitat; material: saliva | place: China | collected 2206 ... | reverse complement strand
CCCTGTGCGTTACCGCGGTCCGGGTCGTCCCGGCCCCGGCGGTCGCGGCAACGCACAGGGTGCATTCGGTCGCGGCGGTTCCAAGCGTAAGGGCCGCAAGTCCAAGGCAGCTCGCCGCCATGAGCAGGAGCAGCTGAACGCACCGGCACCCGGTGGCGTGGTTGTTCCTCGCGGCGACGGCTCGACCGAGATTCGTCTGCGCCGCGGCGCGTCCATCATGGACTTCGCTGAGAAGATTGGCGCAAACCCGGCATCGCTGATTACGGTTCTCTTCCACCTGGGTGAGATGGCTACCCAGACTCAGTCCCTGGACGAGGAGACCTTCGAGCTGCTGGGTGCCGAACTGGGTTACTCGATCAAGATCGTTTCCCCGGAGGATGAGGAGCGCGAGCTGCTCGAGTCCTTCGACATCGACCTCGAAGCCGAAGCAGAAGCTGAGGGCGAGGACGTCCTGGAGGTTCGTCCCCCGGTCGTTACCGTCATGGGTCACGTTGACCACGGTAAGACCCGCCTGCTGGACGCTATCCGTAACACCAACGTCATTGAGGGTGAGGCCGGCGGCATTACCCAGCACATTGGTGCATACCAGGTCCACACCACCGTTGAGGGTGAAGACCGCGCGATTACCTTCATCGATACCCCCGGTCACGAGGCGTTCACCGCTATGCGTGCCCGTGGTGCGAAGGTCACCGACGTGGCAATCCTCGTGGTCGCAGCGGATGACGGCGTTATGCCCCAGACCGTTGAGGCACTGAACCACGCACAGGCAGCTAACGTGCCGATCGTGGTTGCTGTGAACAAGATCGATAAGGAAGGCGCGTCCCCGGACAAGATCCGTGGCCAGCTCACCGAGTACGGTCTGATCCCCGAAGAGTACGGTGGCGACACCATGTTCGTGGACGTCTCCGCTCGCAACGGCACCAACATCGACGAGCTACTTGAGGCTGTCACCCTGACCGCTGACGTGCTCGAACTGACCGCTAACCCGAACAAGGAAGCACGCGGCGTTGCTATTGAAGCAAACCTGGACAAGGGCCGCGGTGCGGTTTCCACCGTCCTGGTTCAGTCCGGTACCCTGCGCGTCGGTGACGCTATCGTTGCCGGTGTTGCTCACGGTCGCGTTCGTGCAATGTTCGATGAGAACGGTCAGGCTGTGAAGGAAGCTGGCCCGTCCCGCCCCGTTCAGGTGCTGGGTCTGTCCACCGTTCCTCGTGCAGGCGACACCTTCCTCTCCACCGAGGAAGAGCGTACCGCTCGTCAGATCGCTGAGAAGCGTGAGGCTGCTGATCGTAACGCTCAGCTGGCTAAGCGTCGTAAGCGCGTGACCCTCGAGTCCTTCGATGCCGCTGTGGCTGAGGGCAAGATGGACACCCTGAACCTGATCATTAAGGGTGACGTCTCCGGTGCTGTGGAAGCACTGGAAGAGTCCCTGATGAAGATCGACGCCGGTGGCGACGAGGTTCAGCTGCGCGTCATCCACCGCGGTGTGGGTGCTATTACCCAGAACGACGTGAACCTGGCTACCGTGGACAACGCGGTCATCATCGGCTTCAACGTCCGCCCGGCAGAGCGCGTTGCAGAACTTGCCGACCGCGAAGGCGTCGAGATGAAGTTCTACTCGGTCATCTACCGTGCGATTGAGGAAATTGAGCAGGCCGTCAAGGGTATGCTCAAGCCCGAGTACGAGGAAGTGGAGCTCGGCTCCGCAGAGATCCGCGAGGTCTTCCGCTCCTCCAAGTGGGGCAACATCGCAGGTTCGATCGTCAAGAACGGCATCATCAAGCGCAACGCCAAGGCACGCCTGGTGCGCGACGGTTCTGTGGTGGCAGACAACCTCACCATCGAGTCGCTGCGTCGTTTCAAGGACGACGCTACCGAGGTTCGCGAAGGTTTCGAGTGTGGTATTGGCCTCGGCTCCTTCAACGACATCAAGGAAGGCGACATTATCGAGACTTGGGAGATGCGCGAAAAGCCGCGTGTCTAAGGCTCACACGCTGATGCGCCCGTCACCCGCTAGTGTTCCCGCACCCGCAGGCTTCTAAAACTGGAGCCTGCGGGGCGGGTGCTGGCGGGGCGGGCGCTTCCGCATTACCTGGAACGCCTCCGCAGCACCCCGAGTGTTCGCGGAAGGCGCCACGATATTTCAAGGAGAAACACATGGCTGATGCAGCCCGCGCGGCACGACTTGCCGACCGCATCAAGGTAATTGTGGCGAAGGCGCTGGAGCGTCGTGTTAAGGATCCCCGCCTCGGTTTTGTGACCATTACCGATGCCCGCGTGACCAACGACCTGCAGCACGCAACCCTGTACTACACCGTGTTCGGCTCCGAAGAGGACGCCGCAAACACCAAGAAAGCGCTGGAATCCGCTAAGGGTATTCTGCGCGCCGAGGTGGGTAAGAACATCACTGCCCGCCTGACCCCCACCCTGACTTTCGTCGCTGACGAGGTTCCCGAGAACGCCTTCCACATTGAGGCGCTTCTGCGTGAGACTCGCGAGCGCGACGCCGCCCTGGCTGCTGCAGCTGAGGGTGCCGAGTACGCTGGTGAGGCTGACCCCTACAAGAAGGATGAGCCTGCCGAGGGTGAGGACGCCTAAGTGGCGAAGAAGCAACCTCAGGGCCCGTCCGGCCTGATGGTCATTGATAAGCCCGCCGGGATGAGCAGCCACGACGCAGTCTCTCAGATGCGTCGTATTGCTGGCACCCGGCGGGTTGGTCACGCCGGTACGCTGGATCCCGCCGCGACCGGCGTGCTGATTTTGGGCATCAATAAGGCGACGAAGCTGCTGACCTACTTGGTCGGTCAGGATAAAACCTATGACGCGACGATTCGCCTGGGCATTGAGACGCTGACTGAGGACGCCGAGGGTGAGCACACCGCCGCGCATCCGGATGCCGTTGAGGCGCTGACCGGTTTGGACGCTGAGCAGATGCGTGCGCGCATCCTGGAGGCTGTAGCGCAGTTGAGCGGCGATATTCTGCAGGTTCCTTCTGCGGTGTCCGCTATTAAGATCAACGGTGTTCGCTCGTATGCGCGTGTGCGTAGCGGTGAGCAGGTTGAGTTGGCGGCGCGTCCGGTGACGATTAGCGAGTTCACGGTACATTCCATCAACCCTGGTTTTGCCGAGTACGTGATTGAGGACCCCGAGAACGAGGGCGAACACGCGGCAACCTCGGTTCCCGTGATTGACTGCAAGGTGACGGTTTCGTGCTCTTCGGGCACCTATATTCGTGCCCTGGCGCGTGATCTGGGCAAGATTCTGGGCACCGGTGGCCACCTGACGGCTCTTCGCCGTACCCGTGTGGGCGCGGTGGTGCTTGAGGATGCCGCCGATTTGGCGCAGTTGAAGCAGCGCCGTGAAGAGTCGGAAGCGCCGCTGGAAGATTTGCCGCTGCTTCCCCTGGAGGAGGCGGCACGCCGCATCTTTGGTGCCCGTGAGCTCTCCGCCGCGGAGGCGAGCGATATTTCCTACGGTCGTCGTATTAGCCCCAGCGGTGACGGTTCCGTGGTGAAGCGTTCCGTGCACGCGAGCGCGGATGAGTCCGGCGCGGTGCAGCATGCCAGCGTTGAGGGTATTGTGGCGGGCTTCGCCCCGGACGGTACCCTGGTTGCCCTCCTGGAGAATAAGAAGCAGCGCGGGAAGGTGCAGGCCGCCCCGGTGCTGGTTTTTGAGGCGAATCGTTCCTTCAACTAGGCGTTGAAGGCTTATGATGGGCGAAGAGGGTTAGGTGTTTGCGCCTACCCAAAGCTGATTTGCCCTAAACCTGAATCCTTCAATCCCGATTGATTCAGCGCATATTGAACGTGCGCCCTACCGAACGTGCGCCCTATTCATGCAACACGCTAACGTAAACAACCCCTGAACACACATGACTACTCGTGCGGGTGCCGCCCGGCCCTGCAGAAGGAGAGAAGATGAGCGAGAACCAGAGCTCCGCTAATAAGGCGAGTGAGCCTCGTACCGCGCCGGTACCCCGCGTGGAGTCTGCACAGGCAGAAGCTACCGCAACCGGGGCTGCTGCGACCGGGGCTGCTGCTCAGAGCGGTGCTTCGAAGGCTGCCGGTGCTAAGAGTGCTGAGCCCATTTCTGCGGCGAAGGCACCCGAGGGTGTTCGCGTAGCCGCACCGGCGTCCGGCGATAAGGCGTCGCAGAAGGCCGATAAGAAGGCTGAGAAGAAGGTAACCCGCGAGGCGTTTGCCCGCCCCAAGAGCATTGAGGAGGCGGCTAAGCCTCAGAACCGTGCGGCGTTCCGTGCGGCGGTGGCGCTGTACGGTCTGTTCATGATTGCGTACGGTGTGTGGCAGGTTCTGGGCGGTATCCGCGTCATTCCGGATGCGCCTCAGGACTTTGCGAACCCCTCGGTGCAGTCGAACTACGTGTTCTTCGCGGCAACCTATGTGGGTGTGGGCCTGTCCTTCGTGTTCATTGCCATTAAGTTCAAGTGGGTGAACATGCTCGCGTTCTCCTGCCTGGTGGTTTTCCTGGGCGGCGTGGGTCGTATCCTGTCGTGGGCGTTCTTCGGCACCCCGCACTGGTCGCTGATTGTGCTGATGGTGACTGAGCTTGTGATTCCTCCGTGCCTGCTGGTGTGGTACGGCTGGATTAACAAGTCCAATAAGATTCGCGAGGAGATGCTGAAGGCTTCTCGTACTCAGGTTCGTAAGTAGTCGTAACGCCCGGGAAGGTTCCTGCCGCACGGTGGGGTGCCTGCCCGGGCTTTTTTCTGGGCGGGTGCTACGCATGGATTTTCCAGGTGCGGAGGCTGCACAGTTGCGTGTCAGATACCCCGCCGTATCCGCAAAGGTAGGGGATGGGGCACCGCCTGCGAGGGGTGCCGTTCCATTCCCTGTTGATTCCCGTTTTGAATTCTGCATCCTGCCGCCTGTGGTCTAGGATGGTTAGGTACATTTATCTTTTTCAGGAGAGCCCGTGACCCTCTACACCGCTTTGAGCGAGGTCCCCGCCGGCTACGGCCCCTCGGTCGTGACCATCGGCAATTTTGACGGCGTGCACCGTGGACATGCCCGCGTGATTTCGCGCGTGGTCTCCCTTGCTGAAGAGCACGGTTTGAGCTCTATCGCGGTCTCTTTTGACCCGCACCCGATGCAGGTGCACCGTCCCGAGGCGGCCCACCACGACATTATGGGTCAGGGTTCGCGCCGCTACTTCATGTGCCTGCTGGGTCTGAACGACTACCTGCTGCTGAACTACAACCTGGAGTTCGCTGCGCAGACCCCCGAGGAGTTCGTGAAGTCAACCTTCGTGGATGCGCTGAACGCGCGTTTCGTGGTCATCGGTGACGACGTGCGCTTTGGTAAGAACAACTCCGGCGACCTGAACACCATGCGTGAGCTGGGGGAGAAGTACGGCTTTGAGGTGGTTGTCGTTGAGGATCTGATGGTGGAGGAGAACACCCGCTGCTCCTCGACCCGCATCCGCCAGCTGCTGCTGGAGGGCGATATGCCCGCCGCAACCGAGCTGCTGGGCCGCCACCACATGATGGCTGGTGAGGTCGTGCACGGTCTGGCGCGCGGCCGCGAGCTGGGCTTCCCGACCGCGAACCTTGAGCTTGAGGCGCGCGGTCTGATTCCCGCCGATGGCGTGTACGCCGGCTGGCTCGTGGACGAGTCCGGTAACCGTCACCCCTCCGCTATTTCGGTGGGTACGAACCCGACCTTTGACGGTATTGAGCACCGCCAGGTTGAGGCGCACGTGATTGACCGCCCGCAAGAGCGCGTGGAGGATTTCAACCTGTACGGTCAGCGTGTGCTGATTGAGTTCGTGAAGCGTCTGCGACCCATGGTGGCGTACACCGGTGTTGAGGCGCTGATTGAGCAGATTAACGATGACGTGGTGCAGACCCGCGAGGTGCTGGCTGAGGACGCGAAGAACTACTGCCCGCCGGAGTGCCCGGTGCAGGCGGAAGTGAAGCATCCCCACTTCTAAGAGCAACATCCTGCGCTCATAGCTTTTGCCTTTAACGGCTTTGAAGCCCCGACGGTAAGATTTTCGGATCTGCCGCCGGGGCTTTTGCGTACCCGACCGGATGCGCAAAAGCGGGCACCTTCTTCGTGCCTGGCCGCCTGCGCCTCCCGTGAGGCACCCCTGTTTTAGTCGTCCCCGTTTTAAGAGAAGATAGAGTCATGGAAAAAATGAACGTCGAATCCTTCAATCTCGACCACCGCGCCGTAGCAGCACCCTACGTGCGTATCGCAGACCGCAAGGTCCTGCCCGGTGGCGACACCCTCATCAAGTACGATATCCGCTTCACCCAGCCGAACACCGCGCACCTGGAAATGCCGACCGTGCACTCCATCGAGCACCTGAGCGCCGAGCACATGCGCAACCACACCGACCGTCTGATTGACTTCTCCCCGATGGGTTGCCAGACCGGTTTCTACGCGCTGACCCTGGGCCTGGAGCCCGAGGAGTTCTTCCCCATCCTGGAAGCAACCCTCAACGATATCATCAACGCGACCGAGGTTCCGGCAGCGAACGAGGTGCAGTGCGGTTGGGGCGCCAACCACACCCTCGAGGGTGCGCAGGCTGCGGCTCGCGAGTTCCTCGCGGCACGCGATGAGTGGGCGCAGGTGATGGCGTAATGAGCGCACAGATTCCTGACGCTTTCGCATCCGCCTTCAACCCGGTGGACTTTGACCCGAACGCTTTCGACCCGGCTGAGGCGTTCAACAGCATGTTTGAGCTGATGGACGGCATGTCTAACGCCATCATCATTCAGGTGGCTATGGATGAGGAGCTTGCACCCTTCTTGAAGGTGACCGAGGAGCTGCAGCCGTCCTTCACCGAGGGCGCGGCGGTATTCCATCCGCGTTACCTGCAGGTGGGCGAAGACCAGGTTCCGCTGCTGCTGGTTCGCTCCAAGATTGGTCTGGTGAACGCGGCGAGCGCCGTCACCGAGGCGATCAGCTACTCCTCGAACTGCCTGGGCGTCATCAGCGCAGGTACCGCCGGCGGTTTGGCTCGCGGCATTAACGTGGGCGACGTGCTGATTGGCGAGAACTACACCTACACTGACGCGGACGCGACCGCGTTCGGTTACGCGCGCGGCCAGGTTCCGGGCATGCCCGAAAGCTACGACGGTCAGGCGGACGAGTGGCAGGATGCCCTGGAGCATGCGCTTGCCGCACTGGAGCCGGTGCGTGAGCAGGCTGAGAGCGTGTGGGAGGTGCGCCGCGGCCAGATGCTGGCGGGTAACTCCTTCGTAACCGCCCACAACGTAAAGGACACCCGCGAGGCGTTTGAGGGCGCCATCAGCACCGACATGGAGACCACCGCTATTGCGCAGGTCTGCCACAACTATGAGATTCCGTTTATCGGGGTGCGTTGCGTGTCTGATCTGTGCGGCCCGGAGGCTGACCAGGACTTCCACCTCTCCGTGGATGTGGTGGCTCCTCGTTCGGCTCGTTACGCGCTGCAGCTGGCTGCTGAGCTGTGGACCGAAGCACAGCTGGAAGCGCTGGAGCTGGCTCTCTAAAGCTCTAGAGCATGCGGCACGAAGTGAGCTCGCATGCGGCATGTGCCGGGGCGTGAACCTGACGGGTTTGCGCCCCGGTCTTTGCGCCCCGGTCCTTGCGCCCCGGTCCTTTTGTGCCGGTCTTTTTGTACTGGTTTTTGTACCCCAGTCTTTTTCTGATCAGGCACTTTGATGTACCCGGTCCGTAAGAAACGCAGAAATATTAACCGTGGTGAATATACATTCTGTGTGTCGTGGAGTACTATGAATGAGGAAACTGTCCGATCTCACAGAGGAGTACGTCGTGAAGTTCTGCCCGACTCTCGCCTCCGTCACCGGTCTGCTCGGTGGCTACAAGGTTGCATCTAGCACCGGCATCCGCCCGCTCGGTGGCGCTGTCCTGGCACTGTGCGGTGCCGTGGCTTACAAGAATTGGAAGCGTAAGGCTGGCGCAGGCCGTGCCACCTTCCTCACCGCTGTCTACCTCGGCGCGTTCGGCGCCGCTCATCCGCTCGCCAAGAAGCTTGGCGCGTGGCCTGCAGTCTACACCGTGACTGCTGCAACCGCTCTGTGCTCTATCGTCATTGGACGTAAGCGACAGAAGTAGTCTTTGACGAAAAGACGGCGGAAAGGCAACGTTGCCTTCCCGCCGTCTTTTGCGTTCCCTCCCACCGTACCGGTTGGGTGGGGATGCGCCGGGGCGACGCGCGAAGGCAACACTTTCTGCGCAACGCCCCATCACTCGATGGGGAGTGAATCAACCGGTACCGCTCTCAGCCACCTGCTGAGCTGCGGCACCGCTCGATAAGTTTCCCCGCCACCGGCGGGTACACCCCACGAGGTAAAGGAAAAGAAGAAGATGAATACCACTCCGGACTCATCCCCGGTACAGCAGGGCGTAGCTGAGGCTACCTCCGAGAGCCCGCAGCTAGCGCGTGGGCTCTCCCTGCGTCACATCATGTTCATCGCCCTCGGCTCCGCCATCGGCACCGGCCTGTTCTACGGCTCTGCATCCGCCATTCAGCTGGCGGGCCCCTCCGTGTTGCTTGCCTACGTTATTGGCGGCGCGGCAGTGTTCATGGTGATGCGCGCAATGGGCGAACTCGCCCTGGCGCACCCGGTCTCCGGAGCGTTCTCCGAATACGCCACCCGCTACCTCGGACGCTGGGCGGGATTCGTGACCGGCTGGACCTACGCCCTGGAAATGGCGCTGGTCGCCATTGCGGACGTCACCGCCTTTGCCGTGTACATGAAGTTCTGGTTCCCGAACAGCCCCTCCTGGATTTGGATTGTCTCGGTCCTGCTGATTCTGCTTGCCATTAACCTGGCGAAGGTCAAGGCGTTCGGCGAGACCGAATTCTGGTTCACGCTCGTGAAGGTCAGTGCCATTGTCGCCATGATTGTTGGCGGTATCGCCCTGCTCTTCGTGGGTGTGCAGGCGCACGACTCCGTGGCGCCCTCCGTCACGAACCTCTGGGCTCTTGAAGGCGGCTTCTTCGCGAACGGATTTACCGGCTTCCTCGCCTGCTTTACCGTGGTGATGTTTGCCTTCGGCGGTATCGAGAACATCGGTATTGCCGCCGGTGAGGCGAAGGACCCGCGCGCCTCGATCCCCAAGGCGATTCGCACGGTGCCGTTCCGCATCCTCATCTTCTACATTCTGACCCTGTCGGTCATCATGTCCCTGTACCCCTGGTACTCGGTGACGAAGGCAAACTCGCCGTTCGTGCAGATCTTTGAGGGTCTGGGCATTCCGGCTGCTGCTTCAATTCTGAACGTGGTCATCATTACCGCCGCCATCTCTGCGCTGAACGCGGACGTGTACGGTGCCGGCCGCATGATGTACGGCCTGGCGAAGCAGAACCTCGCCCCCGCATCCTTTGCGAAGGTTACGAAGAATGGTGCGCCCTGGATGACCACCCTCATCATGGTGCTGGTTATGGCGGTCGGCGTGATTGTGAACGTGCTCTTCGAGAACGCGTTCGAGGTGGTCGCCTCCCTGGCAACCTTCGCGACCGTATTCGTGTGGGTCATGATTCTGCTGGCGCACATTGCCTTCAAGCGCAGCGGCGCCGATACCGAGGCGCAGCCGGTACGCCAGCCCCTGTGGCTGAGCTACCTGGCGTTGGCGTTCATGATCTTTATCGTGGTGCTCTTCGGCTGCTTCGCCGACACCCAGCTGGCGCTGGTGATGGGCGCAATCTGGTGCCTGTTCCTGCTGGGCTACTACCGCCTCGTGGTTGTGCGCGCTCGCAGTGAAGCATAAGCACTGAATAAACGTAGAGCCAGGTGCGAGAACCCGGCTGTGAAGCCCGGCGACCGGTAGTGTGATGAGCTACCTGTCGCCGGGCTTCTGCTTACCCTTCCACGAAAGCGCCCCGGTAGCGTAGAATGGGAAGAACGCGTCTGCAGTCCGCAGTAGACGACGTGTATTACAGGGCGTAAGCCCACCACCCGGCGGCAACCGTCCGTACGGGACGTATGCGGTACTAACTCTAGGAGTTAAAAGTGGCACTGGATCCCGCTGTCAAGCAGGCAATCATCAAGGAATACGCAACCCACGAGGGCGACACCGGTTCGCCCGAGGTTCAGATTGCAGTTCTGTCTCGTCGTATCGCCGACCTGACCGAGCACCTGAAGTTCCACAAGCACGATCACCACTCCCGTCGTGGCCTGATGATCCTCGTTGGTCGTCGCCGCAACATGCTCGGCTACCTGAAGAGCGTCGACATCGAGCGTTACCGTTCGCTGATCGAGCGCCTGGGTCTGCGCCGATAAAACAGGAGCGTCTTGACGCTTTTGTGGTGATTAATCGCCTTTAGGCGGTGTGTGCGGACGTGCTGTCAGCACTACCAACCCTCCATCACGGAGGCGGGTAGCGCCAGCGCGTCCGTACTGCCGCGTTGAGGGGCGGGCGCATCTTCCGCTCGCTAGATTCCAGCACTAGATTCCAAGGCTAGATTCCAGCGCTAGATTCACAGGGAGAAATCGGTAGAAGACGCCACCCCACCTGAAAGAAAGAACAGAAGGCCGTGCCGGCACACACGCCGCGGTCCTCGGTAGCGAATTACGGAACAACACCACCCCACAACCTTGCCGACACACGTCGCGCACACGAAAAGGCGGGGGAGAGGTGCCGTGGTTTCCTATCGAAGGCCGACTCGTGCGCCGTACGGCCTACCAAGAAGAAAGAAGGAACCGTGGAAGGTCCCGAAATCAAGTTTGCTGAAGTCGAAATCGACAACGGCATTCACGGTAAGCGCCACGTGCGCTTTGAAACCGGCCGCCTCGCAAAGCAGGCTGCTGGCTCCGTCCTCGTCACCATCGATGACGAGACCACCCTGCTCTCCGCAACCGCAATCGGCAAGTCTCCCCGCGAGGGCTTCGACTTCTTCCCGCTGACCGTGGACGTGGAAGAGCGCATGTACGCAGGCGGCAAGATCCCCGCATCGTACTTCCGCCGCGAAGGCCGCCCCAGCACCGAAGCAATCCTGGCTGCACGCCTGATTGACCGCCCGCTGCGTCCCGCCTTCACCAAGGGCATCCGCAACGAGGTGCAGGTCGTTGTGACCGTCCTGACCTACGAGCCGGACGAAATCTACAACACCTTCGCAATCAACGCTGCATCCGCATCGACCTCCCTGTCCGGTGCGCCGTTCAACGGCCCCATCGGTGGCGTGCGCATGGCACTGATCGACGGCCAGTGGGTTTGCTTCCCCAAGTACTCCCAGCTGGAAAACGCAGTGTTCGACATGGCTGTTGCAGGTCGTATCGTCACCAAGGCTGACGGTACCGAAGACGTCGCCATCATGATGGTTGAGGCAGAAGCAACCGACAACTCCTGGAAGCTCATCAAGGAAGACGGCCAGACCGCTCCCACCGAAGAGATCGTTGCAGAGGGCCTGGAAGCAGCTAAGCCCTTCATCGCAGCACTGTGCAAGGCGCAGGCTGACCTGGTGGCTCGCGCAGGCAAGCCCGCCCTGGAACTGCCCTTCTTCGGCGGCCACGGCGAAGACGTCGACGCAGCAGTTGAAGCATTCGCAGCAGACCGCCTGGCAGAGGTGTACTCCATCGCTGGCAAGCAGGAACGCGAAGCAGCAGCAGCCGAGCTGCAGGAAGAGCTCATGGAAGCTCTCACCGGCGAAGGTAAGGAATTCGAAGAGCGCTCCAACGAGGTCTCCGTAGCATTCGCTGCCCTGACCAAGCACGTGGTTCGCCAGCGCATCCTCACCGAGCAGGTCCGTATTGACGGCCGCGGCCTGACCGACATCCGCCAGCTCACCGCTGAGGTTGAAATCCTGCCCCGCGTTCACGGTTCCGCTCTCTTCGAGCGCGGCGAAACCCAGATCATGGGTATCACCACCCTGAACATGCTCAAGATGGAGCAGCAGCTGGACTCCCTGCACCCGGTCAAGTCCAAGCGCTACATCCACCACTACAACTTCCCGCCGTACTCCACCGGTGAGACCGGCCGCGTGGGTTCGCCCAAGCGCCGCGAAATCGGCCACGGTGCACTCGCAGAGCGCGCAATCACCCCGGTGCTACCCTCCCGCGAAGAGTTCCCCTACGCAATCCGTCAGGTCTCCGAGGCTCTGGGCTCCAACGGCTCGACCTCCATGGGCTCGGTCTGCGCATCGACCCTGTCCCTGCTGAACGCCGGTGTGCCGCTGCGCGCACCCGTTGCAGGTATCGCAATGGGCCTGGTCTCTGACGAGGTTGACGGCGAGACCCGCTACGCAGCCCTGACCGACATCCTCGGCGCGGAAGACGCACTGGGCGATATGGACTTCAAGGTTGCAGGTACCTCCGAGTTCGTGACCGCTATCCAGCTGGACACCAAGCTCGACGGTATCCCCGCATCCGTGCTCGCTGGCGCACTGACCCAGGCACGTGAGGCTCGCTTGCACATCCTCGAGGTGCTCGTTAGCGCGATTGACGCACCGGATGAGATGAGCGAGTTCGCACCGCGCATTATTTCCGTGAAGATCCCGGTTGCCAAGATCGGTGAGGTCATCGGCCCCAAGGGTAAGATGATCAACCAGATCCAGGAAGACACCGGCGCAGACATCTCCATTGAGGACGACGGCACCGTGTACATCGGCGCAGCTGACGGCCCCTCCGCCGAGGCTGCCCGTGCGGCAGTGAACGCTATCGCTAACCCGCAGGTTCCCGAGGTGGGCGAACGCTACCTGGGTACCGTGGTGAAGGTGACCGACTTCGGCGCGTTCATCTCGCTGACCCCCGGTAAGGACGGCCTGCTGCACATCTCCGAGATGCGTAAGCTCAACGGCGGCAAGCGCGTTGTTGACGCTGAGGACGTTGTCTCCGTGGGCCAGAAGGTCCAGGTGGAGATCACCAAGATTGATGACCGTGGCAAGCTCTCGCTGGCACCGGTCGTTGAGGGCGGCGACGACGAGTAGTCGTAACCCCCGCTAAGTGATGAGGGGCGTTCGGCGCACCCGGTGCGGTTCACTCCCCGCCGGATGCACCGGGCGCCCCTTCGCTGTGCTTGCCCTGCATCTTTTGATGCTCACCCGCCCCACCAACTGTGGGACTGCCTACAGGTAGTGGGGCGGGAATGCTTACCTTCAGACGTACCTGTTGAAAGGTTCTTCTCTCTATGTCTATTTCCCTGCCCGTCGAGCTTGAAGCCATCGCCGAAGAGCTCAACTACGAGCACGGCCGCCTCATCTACGAGGGCGTAGGCGGTAACGAGGTGCGCCGCTCCATCCTGCCCGGTGGCGTACGCGTGATTACCGAAAAAATGCCCGGTACCCGCGGCGTATCCATCGGATTCTGGGTGGGAGTCGGCTCCCGTGACGAAGCCCCCGGCATGCTCGGCTCCACCCACTTCCTGGAGCACCTGCTGTTCAAGGGCACCGGCACCCGCACCGCCCTGGACATCGCATCCTCCTTCGACGCGGTAGGCGGCGAATCCAACGCGCTGACCGCTAAGGAGCACACCTGCTACTACGCGCGTGTGCTCGACGATGACGCACCCATGGCGGTGGACGTCATCACCGATATGGTCACCAACGCACTGCTGGACCCGGCTCACCTGGAGCAGGAACGCGGCGTAATCCTCGAAGAGATTGCCATGGACCAGGACGACCCGACCGACGTTGCTTTCGAGAACTTCGTGGAGCAGCTCATGGGTGAGAACCCGCTGGGCCGCCCCATCGGCGGTACCCCGCAGGAGATTACCGAGGTGCCGCGTGACGCCGTGTGGGAGCACTACAAGCGCTACTACACCCCGGACCGCCTGGTCATTTCTGCCGCCGGTTCGCTGGAGCACAGCACCATGGTCCGCCTCGTGCTGGAGGCGCTGACCCGCTACGGCTGGAACCTGCAGGAGGGCGTGGCACCGGCACCGCGTCGCGTACGCACCGACAGCGGCATTGTTCCGCTGAGTGAGCTGCGTGAGGTGGAGAAGGGCTTCGAACAGACCAACATTGTGATGGGCTGCCCGAGCATTATCGCCGGTGACGACCGCCGTTACGCAATGAGCGTGCTGACCAGTGCGTTCGGTGCGGGCATGTCCTCGCGCCTGTTCCAGGAGATCCGTGAGAAGCGCGGTCTGGCGTACAGCACGTTCGCGTTCTCCGGCGCGTACTCGGATGCCGGCTACTTCGGCATGTACGCGGGCTGCCTGCCCGCTAAGACCGAGCAGGTGCGCGAGGTCATGGGCTACGAGTTCGATAAGCTCGCCACCGCCGGTATTACCGAGGAGGAGCTGACGAAGGTCCGCGGCCAGCTGGCTGGCTCCACCGTGCTCGGTAGCGAGGATTCGGGCTCGCGCATGTCCCGCCTGGGCCGCGCCGAGCTGGATTCGGGACTGTTCACCAGCACCGATGAGCTGCTGGAGAAGATCCGCGCGGTCTCCCTGGAGGAGGTTCGCGACCTGGCGGCGTACCTGGGGCAGCAGCAGATGATTACCACCATCGTGCGCTAACCCCTGAACATCCCTAACGCACAACGCTGATAAGGCATAAAAACGCCCGTTCCCACACCCCACCAAATCGGGGGAGGGAACGGGCATTTTGTATGTATCGGCACCTATCGAAGAGATGCCTCCAAGTCAAAGAGATGCCTCCAAGAAGTGCTTCCGGGCGCTCTGCTGCCCATGCTCTTGACGCTCAGCATGAGCGGCAGCACCCGAAAAGCTACCTTTGAGAGCTACTGCTGAGAGCTACTACTTCTGTGCCTTGGCAATAGCTTCCATCAGCACCTGGGCGTAGAGTTCCTGACCGGCAGCCTCCGGGTGAACGCCGTCAGAGGCGAGCAGACCGCTCTGAGTCTGCAGAGCCTGGCGAATCGTAGAGTTCCAATCCGCAATAATCACACGATCAGAATGCTGAGCCGCAAACTCACGAATCTTACCGTTCGAGTAGTCAATCCAGGTCAGGTTGCGCGGGCCGTAACCGGTGACCAGCACCAGCTTAGAATCGGCAGGCATAGCAGCCAGAACCTCGTCGAGCTGACCGTCCAGAATGGTCGAGTTCGCGGTCACCGACAGCACGAAGGTCTTACGAATCTGACCGTTAGCACCCATGGATTTAATAATCGGCAGGGCCTTGGCGATGGTGCGTGCCTCCTGCGCGTCAATAGTTGCTTCGGGCATCTTGTCGTACAGCTCGGGGGATACCGCCACCACAATGGAGTCACCCACAATGGTCACCTGCGAGGAGTTCACCGAACCGGTTGCAGCCTTCGACGCCGAGGGGCTTGCCGAAGCCTTCGCGTCCTTACCCGTTGCGCTCGGGCTTGCCGATGCGCTCGCAGCCTGCGCCTCCTGACGAGCCTTCAGACGCTCAGCGGCGGCACGCTTGCCGTCCTCAACGGACTGCTGGGCGGTAGTCATTGCCGGCGCGGTGTGCACTGCCAGACCGGTCGAAGCAGCCGCCACAACAGCGGCAAGAGCCACCGAAACCGGCAGGAACTTAGTGCGCGAGGACTGGAAGGCCACCGCCACACGGTTCGCGCTACCGCGGAAACCGTAGCGGCGAATCGGGGTCTCAACCCAGCGGTACGACATCTCCGCAATCGCGAAGGTCGCCACCAGAACGCCCACGTTTACCAGCGGGGAGCGGTCCGCACCCATCAGGTAGTGCATGACCACGGCGAGCGGCCAGTGCCACAGGTACAGGCCGTAGGAGCGCTCACCCACCCAGCGTAGGGGAGCGAAGTTCAGCAGGCGGCGCAGCACCTCGGAGGCGCCAGCAAGCATATCGGGCAGCATGCCCTGAATAACGCCCAACGCCAGCAGGGAGGCGCCGAACAGGCCCCAGGGAATCGCACCGGGTGCGGACTCGGGAACGAGGATTGCGTAGGGAATCAGCGCGAACAGGGACAGCCAGCTAATCATGACGCGGGCGAAAGCGACCAGGCCGAAGGGCTGAGCTACGCGGTACAGCACGGACTGCTGCAGCGGCGGGTACAGCGACCAGGGGCGCGCAAACGCCAGCAGGGCGCCGAGCAGCAGGCCGTACAGGTGAGTGTCGGTGCCGTAGTAGACGCGGCTAATGGGGGAGCCGGACATCAGCAGTGCGGTGGCGGTGCTCAGCGACGCAATAATACCCAGCACCATAACCACGCTGAAGCGACGCCACGAACGGCGCAACAGCACACCGGCGCCAACAATCAGCAGCGGCCACACCACGTAGAACTGTTCTTCCACAGCCAGGGACCAGAAGTTCGTGAAGAGCTCCGGGGAGGTCTGCGCGAAGTAGTCGTTACCGGCAAAAATGGAAATCCAGTTGGACGAGAAGGTCGCCGCACCGGCGAGCTGTCGGCCGAGGTTCACCTGAATATCGCCGCCAATGAGCAGGCTGACCGGTCCCATGACCAGAATCAGCAGGGTAATGGCGGGAAGCAGTCGGCGGGCACGACGGATCCAGAAGTTGCCCAGGGCAATTTTGCCGGTGAGGGCACCTTCACGCAGAAGCAGGGAGGTAATCAGGAAACCGGAGATGACGAAGAAGATATCCACGCCAATCATGCCGCCGGGTAGTACGGTGGGCCAGAAATGGTACACCATCACGAGGAGCACAGCGATTGCTCGCAGGCCGTCCAGACCCGGCAGAATATAACGCCGGTTAGCCTCATCTGGACGCACGGAGGAGGTAAAGAGGGACTTCATACTGTCTGTGTACTCCGTAGGACGGAAATTATAGAAATACTTCCTAATTATATGGTTGCTATCTTTAGATGACATATAAATGCCCGTATATGACGCACATAAGATTTCGTTTTTATACTGCTGAGGTTCTGCAGGGTATCTCACCCCGTGTGTGTGATGGCGTGAACTGCGCCCACACGGGGGATAATAGAGGCTGTACGTCACAGCGTCTGCCCCATCGTCGGGGTGCTCATAAGTTACGGAGGAGAGAATCATGACCCGCGAGGGTAACGAAAAAATCTGGAAGGTAGCGGTACTCGGTGCCGCAGGCCGCATGGGCTCTGAGGCGGTGCGCGCCGTCAACACCTCCGCAGACATGGACCTGGTGGCGGCGCTGGGCCGCGGCGACGACCTGCAGGAGCTGGTCGATGCCGGCGCAGAGATTGTTATTGACCTGACCGTTCCCGAATCCAGCGAGGCGAATGTGCGCTTCGCGGTGGAGCACGGTATGCACGCGGTGGTTGGTACGACCGGTTGGACCCCCGAGCGCCTGGACTCCCTGCGCGAACTGCTGGCTGAGCACCCCGAGGTGGGTGTGCTCATCGCCCCGAACTTTGCGATTGGTTCGATCCTCGCCACCGAGTTCGCGGCGAAGGCGGCACGCTACTTCGAATCGGTAGAAATTATCGAGATTCACCACCCGAATAAGGTAGACGCCCCCTCCGGTACCGCTGTGCACACCGCCCGCAAGGTGGCTGCCTCCCGCGCGGAGGCTGGCGTGGGCGCAAGCCCGGATGCCACCACCTCCGACCCTTTGGGTTCGCGCGGCGCCGTAATCGACGATATTCACGTACATGCGGTGCGTCTGCGCGGCATGGTGGCGCATCAGGAGATTCTGCTGGGCGATCCCGGTCAGCAGCTCGTGATTCGTCACGATTCCTTTGACCGTGCCTCCTTCATGCCCGGTGTTCTGCTGGGTGTGCGTGAGGTGGCGGCGCATCCGGGTTTGAGCGTGGGCTTGGACGCCTACATGGATTTGTCGTAGGGGAGCGTTATGTCTGAACAGACTTCACCCGACGCCTCGCCGGTATCTTCCGAGGCTCGTAGCCCCTGGTGGACTTCGCTGCGTCTGTGGACTATCTGCGCCTGCGTGCTGATGGTGCTGACCGTGCTGATTCTGCCGCTGCCTCTTGCGGCGCGTGCCTCTATTTTGGGTGTGCTGATTTTTAGTGCCGTCTTTGTGACGGTGGATGCAGGCGGCTGGGGTAAGACTTTCGCGGCGCTGACCTGCGCGCTGCTGACCCTGTACCTGGTGCATATTGCGCAGCAGGGCTTCGTGATGCTGACGTCCGGTTCTGTGGCTGGCATGGTGCTCGGCGCGGGTATGATTCTGCTACCGATTCTGGGTGCCTGGGCGCTGGTGCGTGAGGTGCTTTTTGGCGCTCGTATTCAGCGTATGGCTCAGGAGCTGGCTGCTTCGGGTGAGCTTGCGGAGGATACCCTGCCGCGCACCCCGGCGGGTCGTGTGGACCGTGAGGCCGCGGCGGTGGAGTTTGAGAGCTTTGCGGCGGCGGTTGAGCAGGAGCCGAATAACTGGAAGGCATGGTTCAACCTGGCGTGCATGTATGATGCGGGCGGCGAGCGTAAGCGTGCTCGTGCGGCGATGCGCAACGCGTGGGCGTTGCGTTCGGGCGGTCAGGCGAAGGGCATGCGTTAGGCGCTAGCGCTGCGATCCCTAGTCAATGCCACATTTATTTTCGGTATGAGACTGATAACGCCGAGGCTATGTGCCCGGTTTCATAGGCTCTCGTGGAAGTACCGCGGGTTTGAAAGAGTCCGAATTGTAGAACACACATGAAAACTTATGCGTTCTGTAGCAAAAATCTGCATTTCGGGCGTACTCTGGACATATGTCTGAGAACCTTTCGAACCCCGGTACTTTTGTTGAGCCTGTCTTTGGTCGCCTCCTGACCGCAATGGTGACCCCCTTCGCGAAGGACGGCTCCGTTGATGAAAAGCAGGTCGCAGACCTGGCGAACTACCTTGTGGAGAACGGCCACGACGGCCTGGTGGTCTGCGGTACCACCGGTGAGTACTCCACCATGACCGATGACGAGAACGAGCGCGTCTTTCAGATTGTGAAGGATACCGTCGGTTCTCGTGCGAAGATTATTGCCGGTGTTGGTTCGAACGACACCGCGCACACCATTGAGCTGGCACACCGTGCCGAAAAGGTTGGCGTGGACGGCCTGCTGGTCGTGACCCCCTACTACAACAAGCCGACTCAGCCGGGTGTCTACGCCCATTTTGCGACCGTTGCTCAAGCAACTGAGACCCCCGTCATGCTTTACGATATTCCGGGTCGTGCGGGCATCCCCATCGCACCTGAAACCTACCGCCGCCTTGCAGAAATTGATAGTATTGTAGCGGTGAAAGACGCCAAGGCAGACTTTGGTGCCGCAACCGAGGTCATGGCAACCACCGACCTGCACTACTACAGCGGCGACGACGGACTGACCCTTCCCTGGATGGCAATGGGTGCCGTCGGCCTCGTTTCGGTGACCGCACATGTGGCACCCGCACTCTTCCGTGCCCTGATTGATGCTGTCGTTGCACAGGACCTGGTGGAGGCTCAGCGTCTTCACCTGGAACTGACTCCGATTGTCCGAGCAACTATGGGCCGTGCCCCCGGTTGCGTTGCCGCCAAGGAAATTCTTTCCTGGCAGGGTGTGCTGGATGAGCCCGTTGTTCGCCTGCCGCACGTACTCTCCGAACCGGAGGTTGCCCAGGCTATGCGAGCTGACCTGCTCTCCTCGAGCATCGCTCACACCCTGAAGAACGCCTAAACTTTAACGCAGAACCTGCACAACTTATCGTGCAGAGCGCGTATATATAGAGGACTTCGGCTACCGTTACACCCCGACTTCGGGGCGCATGATGTAGCCAACGGATGCGGACTCCACACCTAACACTAGGTGAGGGGTCCGCTCTGGCGTATTGCCGCGGTTTACCGTCGATGATTCGACCACCCACTCAGACAGGGGCCCAGCTTAGGTAGAGGCACCCGAGCACTACGCCCCCCCCCAAATACTTTTGAATACTTTCGGTGATTTGGACGCACCGGCAGCACCCCACCTCCTCGGTATGTGAGAGCCGAACCGGCGGGAGCGCTTGCGGTACGAAGCGTCGCCTACGAATCACAGACATCACAAGAAAACATAGAAGAAAGAGGAGACACACGATGAGCGTCTTTGAAGCGAATCTTCCCCTCCCTCCCCGCCTGAAGAAGGACACCCTGCGCGTGGTGCCCCTGGGCGGCCTGGGCGAAGTCGGTCGTAACATGACCGTGTACGAAATCAACGGCAAGCTGCTGATTGTTGACTGCGGCGTGCTCTTCCCCGAAGAGTCCCAGCCCGGCGTGGACCTGATCCTACCCGACTTCAGCTACATTGTCGACCGTCTGGACGACGTGGTTGCCATGGTACTGACCCACGGCCACGAGGACCACATCGGTGCGGTTCCCTACCTGCTGCGCCGCCGCCCCGACATCCCCCTGGTTGGTTCCGAACTGACCCTGGCACTGGTTGAGGCGAAGCTCGCCGAGCACCGCATCAAGCCCTACACCCTCGCGGTGAAGGAGCACCAGGTGGAGCGTTTCGGTCCGTTTGAGTGTGAGTTCGTTGCTGTGAACCACTCGATTCCGGATGCGCTGGCTGTCTACATCCGCACCAAGGCAGGCAAGGTTCTGCACACCGGTGACTTCAAGATGGACCAGCTGCCGCTGGACGGCCGCATCACCGACCTGCGCCACTTCGCTCGCCTGGGCGAGGAGGGCGTGGACCTGTTCCTGCCGGACTCCACCAACGCTGAGGTTCCCGGCTTCACTCCGACCGAGAAGCACATCGGTCCGGTGCTGTCGAACGTTTTCCGTGACGCAAGCGGCCGCATCATTGTGGCGTCCTTCTCCTCGCACGTTCACCGCGTGCAGCAGGTGCTGGACGCAGCCGCTGAGCGTGGCCGCAAGGTCGTGCTCGTGGGCCGCTCCATGGTGCGTAACATGACCATTGCCGAGAAGCTGGGCTACCTGAAGGTTCCCGCCAACGTGCTGGTAGACCTGAAGAAGGTTGACGACTACCGCCCCGACCAGATCGTGATGATGTGCACCGGTTCGCAGGGCGAGCCGATGGCGGCACTGTCGCGCATGGCGAACGGTGACCACAAGATTCAGATTGAGCCCGGCGACACCGTGGTGCTCGCCTCCTCGCTGATTCCCGGTAACGAGACCAGCGTCTTCCGCATCATTAACGCCCTCATGAAGCTGGGCGCAAACGTGGTGCACAAGGGCAACGCGAAGGTTCACGTTTCCGGTCACGCTGCCGCGGGTGAGCTGCTGTACTGCTACAACATCCTCAAGCCGAAGAACGTTATGCCGGTTCACGGCGAGGTTCGCCACCTGATTGCTAGCGGTGACCTGGCGATGGAGACCGGCGTTCCGAAGAAGAACGTGCTGCTCTGCGAGTCCGGCACCGTCGTGGATCTGCGCGATGGCGTGGCGTCCGTGGTGGGCGAGGTCCCCTGCGAGTACCTGTACGTTGACGGCCGCTCCGTCGGTGAGGTTACCGAGAGCGACCTGAAGGACCGCCGCATCCTGGGCGAAGAGGGCTTCGTGTCCATCGTGACCGTCGTGGACCGCGCAACCAAGCGCGTGGTGACCGGCCCGGATATTCACGCTCGCGGTATCGCGGAGGACGACGCGGTATTCGACGAGATTGTTCCGAAGATTACCGCCGCCCTGGAGGATGCTCTGCACCGCGCACCCGAGAAGGTGCACACCGTGCAGCAGCTGCAGCAGATTGTGCGCCGCACCATCGGTGCCTGGATTTCTCGCCGTCTGCGCCGCAAGCCCATGATTGTTCCCGTGGTTGTTGAGAACACCTCGAAGGCTGCGAAGAACTAATACTCTGCGCGAGGCTAGTCGCCTGTCATAGCGAAAAGGCGGGGTCGATACGTTGTGTCGGCCCCGCCTGCTGTGTATCTGCCGAACGTATGCGCGAAAGCTGGGCGAAAGCTGCGCGAAAGCGAACATAGCAGGGGAGAAGCGCCTCATCAGCGCCCTATCAATGCCCTCACAGAGACAGGGCGGGGCACACTTTTTAGCTCACTGATAACGAAAGAATCGGTACATTAACGGGAAGGTTGATACCCTAAAAGGTATGGCTCCACGGACCACGAAGGGTCGTAACACGACCTCTACTAAAGCAAACACTAAGAAGACCACCCGCAAGCGCACCACCTCCCGAGGCGGTGCCCAGCGCGGTGCCAACGCGGCGAACCCTGTAGCGGGCGCTATCTCCTCCGTCTGGCTGAGCATCGCTCACGCTATCGGCGGGCTCTTCCGCTCCATTGGCGCGGTGCGCACCGACCTTGCGTCCGAAGACCGCCGTGACGGCGGCGCGCTCACCATCCTGCTGTTCGGCCTGATTAGCGCCGGAGTGGAGTGGTACAACTGGCGTGCCCACACCTCCCTCGGTTTGTTGCGTGCGCCCCTGGACGCCTGGCACACCATGCTGGGCGGTATTTTCGGTCAGGGCGCCCTGCTGATTCCGGTGTTCTGCCTCATCATGGCGTGGTGCGTTTTCCGTGGACCCGACCTGATTAAACGTAATAACCGCGTGGCGTTGGGCTCCTTCATCATCCTGGTGGCGACCTCCCTGTTCTTTGCTCGCCATGCGGGTCACCCGACCTTCGCGGATGGTTTTGACGCCGTCTGGGCTGGTGGTGGCGTGGCTGGCGTGCTGCTGGGCACCCCCATTGTGCGTGTGAGCGGCGGTATTGCGTTCGTTGAGATTCTGATCCACCTGCTGCTGGGTATTGCCGGTCTGATGGTTCTGACGAATACCCCGATTCGTCAGGTGGTGCCGCGTACCCTGCACTTGGTCGGACTGGCTCTGGGTGAGAAGCCGAACGGCACGACTCGAACCTCCGTTAAGGACAGCCCTTCGGATGCGACTCAGACCGTGGACCTGAACGCTGAGGAGCACGACCGCAGCTACCTGTACGAGGACGAGAAGCCGGCACGCACGCCTCAGAAGTCTGGCGGCCTGTTCGCTCGTCTGCGCGGCTGGTTGGGCATTGCTCCCGCTGCGTCGACCGATTCTTCCCTGGACGAGTACGCCGGTGATGAAGCATTCGTGAGCGCCGTGGTGGATGAGACTCACCCGGAGACCACGCAGATGCCGGTACAGCCCGCGGACTCTGCACAGGATTCTGCGCAGGGATCCGCTCAGCAGACGCGCCCGGCGGCTAAGCCGAACCGGCTGTCCCGTCTGCCCGGTCGCCTCAATCAGGCACCGGCTGCGCAGGGTGCGGCGCAGGGCACTTCTGCGCAGAATAGTGCGTATTCGAGTAGCCCTGACCTCTTCGACGTTGAGGCATCGGATGCACCCGCAGCCCGCCTGGACCAGGTGCAGCGCGCCGCCGTGGCGAACGGCCGCGTGAACCGTATTCCTGGCGAGGAGCCCCTCTTTGACGTTGAAGCATACGACGGCTTTGGAGCTTCTGAGGATGCTGCACCGCAGACGAAGCCGCACCAGGTGGTGAACCCTGCGCAGTCTGCCGCACGGCCCGCATCCCAGGCTCCTGCCGCACCCGCGGCTCAGCCTCCGATTCCGACCCGCATGCACTCGCCCGGCGCGCACCCGAAGAACGCGGCTCCCGCGGCTTCGCGAGCGCCCGAGGCTGGCGCATCCCGCCCGCTGCAGAACAATACTCAGGTGGCGACCACCGAGCAGGCGCGCGGCGAGCAGGTTGTGCAATCCTCCCGCGGCGCGTACGTGCTGCCTTCTGAGGAGATGCTGGTTTCTGGCCCGCCCGCTAAGGAATCCTCCGAGGTCAACGAGCACGTGGTTGAGGCTCTGACGAATGTGCTGGAGCAGTTCAAGGTGGATGCGCAGGTCACCGGCTTCTCGCGCGGCCCGACCGTGACCCGTTACGAGATTGAGCTGGGTCCCGCCACGAAGGTGGAGCGTGTGACCGCGCTGAGCAAGAACATTGCGTACGCTGTGGCGAGCCCGGATGTTCGTATTCTGTCCCCGATTCCGGGTAAGTCCGCGATCGGTATTGAGATTCCGAATACGGACCGTGAGACCGTTGCGCTGGGCGACGTGCTGCGTTCCCCGCAGGCTCACGCGAACCACCACCCGATGGTCATGGGTGTGGGTAAGGACGTTGAGGGCGGCTTCGTGCTGGCGAACCTCGCGAAGATGCCGCATATGCTGGTCGCTGGTGCGACCGGTGCCGGTAAGTCTTCGTTCGTGAACTCGATGATTACCTCGATTCTGATGCGCGCAACCCCGGACCAGGTGCGCCTGGTGATGGTCGACCCGAAGCGTGTGGAGCTGACCGCCTATGAGGGTATTCCGCACCTGATTACGCCCATCATTACGAACCCGAAGAAGGCCGCCGAGGCCCTGCAATGGGTGGTTCGTGAGATGGACGCCCGCTACGACGACCTCGCCCACTACGGCTACAAGCACGTGGACGACTTCAACAAGGCGGTGCGTGAGGGTAAGGTTCAGCCCGATCCCGGCAGCAAGCGCACGGTGCACGAGTACCCGTACCTGCTGGTGATTGTTGACGAGCTCGCCGACCTGATGATGGTCGCTCCGCGTGACGTGGAAGAGGCGATTGTTCGTATTACGCAGCTGGCGCGTGCGGCGGGTATTCACCTGGTGCTGGCGACCCAGCGTCCGTCAGTGGATGTGGTGACCGGTCTGATTAAGGCGAACGTTCCGTCTCGTATGGCGTTTGCGACCTCTTCGGTCACTGACTCTCGCGTGGTGCTGGATCAGCCCGGCGCGGAGAAGCTGATTGGTCAGGGTGATGCGCTCTTCCTGCCGATGGGTGCCTCGAAGCCGATGCGTGTTCAGGGCGCGTGGGTGTCTGAGTCTGAGATTCACGCCGTGGTTGAGCACGTGAAGAAGCAGGCGCCGACCATCTACCGTGAGGACGTGATGGTCTCTGCCGCGAAGAAGCAGATTGATGAGGAAATCGGTGATGACCTCGATGATCTGCTGCAGGCGGCGGAGATTGTGATTACGACCCAGTTCGGTTCGACCTCGATGCTGCAGCGTAAGCTGCGCATGGGCTTCGCGAAGGCTGGCCGCATCATGGATCTGCTGGAGTCGCAGGGCGTGGTGGGCCCCTCGGAGGGCTCGAAGGCCCGCGAGGTGCTGGTCCGCCCGGATGACCTGCAGGCGACCCTGGCGCGTATTCGCGGTGAGGAACCTCCGGCTGCCGACCCGTACGCGAATGCGGTGGACCCGGGCGAGGCGGTCACCGACTATTTTGATGAGCCCGATGATGAGGGTTCGGAGGACGCCTGGCAACTGACCGGCCGCTAGCCCTTCAGCGCCCTATCCATTCGGCTGAGTCCACTCGGCTGGATGAACTCGCGACATGCACCCCGTATCGTCCCTGTGATGTCTGCTACGGCACACGTATAATGGACGGTACGGGGTGTTTGCGTATCCCCGATACGTTTAGGTGTCGGTGCGTACGCGGTCTCTCACCGTCGAAAGCCATCTACCCGTAAGGAGCCGTTATGAGTGAAGCTCGCAATTCCGCATCCGCCGGTGCGGTCAGCACAGCGAAGCCTTCGAACTGGAATGTGCCGAATGTGTTGACGGTTCTGCGTATTATTGCGGTTCCTTTCTTCATTGTTGCCCTGGTTGCGGGCGGTACTTTTGGTGCCGCTGATCCGACGCACCGCTGGCTGGCGTGGATTATTTTTATTCTTGCCATGCTCACGGACTGGGCGGACGGCTACCTGGCGCGCTCGCGTAACCTGATTACGAGCTTCGGTAAGATTGCTGACCCGATTGCCGATAAGTTCCTGACCGGCGCGGCGTTCATTGTGCTGTCGGCGCTGGGTGAGCTGTGGTGGTGGGTCACGATTGTGATTCTGCTGCGCGAGTGGGGCATTACGATCATGCGTCTGTTCGTTATTAAGTACGGTGTGATGGCTGCTAGTAAGGGCGGCAAGATTAAGACCGTGCTGCAGACGGTGGCGCTGGTGCTGATGCTTCTGCCGCTGGGCCAGCTGGGTCTTGGCTGGCTGATTCCTGGTTGGGTTTTGATGGGCGCGGTCACCGCGATTACCGTGTGGACCGGCCTGGTGTATGTGCGTGATGCGTATATTTTGCGTCGTAACTGGTTGCAGGCTCAGGCCTCCCAGGGCGGCGGTCATTAGAGGCGAGGGGAGTGGCGTGTGCTGCTCCCCTTCGCTGTACCTGCGGCGCGTTGTGTGCCGCGTGAGGTTTTGGGCGGCGGTTCGCCGCTGAAAGGAGAGAATAATGGTTCCCCTCATCCGTGAAGATGCTCTGTCCCCTGCGCTTTCCTCCACTGCGCTTTCCTCCGCTGAGGTTTTCTCCGGTACCCCGGAGGCGGCGGCGCTGTTGCTGCGCGATGCGGTGCAGTTGCGCGCCGCCCAGGAGGGGCCGGTGCAGGTGGCGACGGCTGAGTCGCTGACCGGCGGGGATGTTGGCGGCGCGATTTGTACGGTGCCGGGCGCATCCGCGTATTACCGCGGCGGCGTGATTTCCTATGCCTACGAGGTGAAGGCTCAGGTGCTGGGCGTGGACGCTCAGCTGCTGGCACGTGAGGGAGCGGTGCATCCTGCGGTGGCGGTGCAGATGGCGGTCGGTGCGGCGCGTGTGTGCGGTGCCGATTATGCGGTGTCGACCACGGGTGTTGCCGGTCCTGACCCTGCGGATGGTCAGCCGGTGGGTACGGTCTATATCGGCGTGTGTTCCCCGGGCGGTTCTGAAGTGTTTGAGCGCCACTATTCGGGGGACCGGGCGCAGATCCGTGCGGCGGCGAGCGCGGATGCGATCGCTCTGCTGGCACGTGCGGTGCGCGGCGGTGCCGGTGGGGTTCTGAAGGACGAGCTGGCGTAGCGTGCTAGGGCTGGACTGGGCCGGGATGGGCTGCGCGGTGCCTGGAACGGCTGTGTCGTCGTCTGTGCGGTGCCTACCTAAAAAAATTTACAGTTCAAATATATTCACAGGGTTCTTTCAGCTCCACAGGAATAAAGGCATAGGTTCGCCTGTTTGAATAGATACAAGCCATAAGAAGAGGACGAAAATGGCGAGGCCCCTAGCTCATGCCTCAAAAATCAGTTAGGCTTAACTCTGTACAGTCCCGCAGGTCGGGAATACCTACTCAGGAAAGTGATATAGAAGCTCATGGCTAAGCAGCGCGTATCGATTAATGGCATTACTAAGTGGAAGGAAATCGAGGAGACCCCCCGACAGGTCGCCCCGGTCGTTGAGGAAGCTAAGGTTGTTCCCCTGCGACAGGCAATCGGTGAGGTTCTTCGCGATGTTCGCCAGCGTCAGGGCCGCACCCTGCGCGAGGTTTCCCAGCGTGCCCGTGTTTCCCTCGGTTACCTGAGCGAAGTTGAGCGCGGTCAGAAGGAAGCTTCCTCCGAACTGCTGGCGTGGATTTGCCAGGCTCTGGACATTCCGATGTCCCAGATGCTGCGTGAGGTTGCCGACCGTATGGCGGTTCTCGAGGGCGTTCAGATTCCGGATACTGTTCCGGCTGAGATGTCTGAGCAGTACAAGAGCGATTACTACATTCTCTCGAAGTAACGAGAGGCGGCACATGCCGCGCTAAACGTGAAGCGATGCCGTGCATCCCCGTAAGGTGGGTGTGCGGCATCGCTTATTCTCGGGTTTGTTCTGGGTTTACTCTCGGATTATTCTGGGGGTTACTCTCGGGCGAGATGTGGGCGATGCGACGAATTATGAAGCGAACTAGCGGTGAAGCGTAAGGAGTGCTTGTGAAGCTGAGCGAATTTTGGGCGTGCATGGAGTATGAGTTCGGTGCCGGGTATGCGCCGGTGCTGGCGCGTGACTTGGTGCTGGGTTCGCTGGGTCATGTGACCGCGGCGGAGGCGCTGGACCAGGGCGTTAACCCGAAGGATGTGTGGCTTGCGATCTGTGAGGAGCAGGAGATTCCGCAGGAGCGTCGCCTGGGTCCCGATAAGGAGCCGTTGCGCTAGTCGGTAAGTCTGGCGCTTTCTCGCGTAGGGGCGGGGCCTGCCGTTTGTTCGAGTGCTAGCGCCTGCGCGGGCGGTATTTTCGAATAATTGGCCGAGAATCCGGGGTTTTTCGAAAATATATGCCGAAACCCTATCCGATTTATTCGAAACTGGGTCGTAATTTTGTTCGACTCGTGCTAGACTTTTCCACATCAGGAATTTTTCGGAAAAATCTTCAAAGTTTTCCACAGATTTTAAAAAATGGCCTTATCCTGTCAGGCTGTGACCCTAGAGTAGTCTCAGAAGGAACCGGTAGGCCAAAACCTTCAAGGTCTCGATTACGAGTCCCACCGATTCCGAAGAAACATTACTCCCGTCAACCACTGACAACACAAAGAACGAGGTACTACCGTGGCTAAGAACACCAAGTCTCAGAGCGTAGCTCGCGTTCCCGAAGAGGGTCGCGCCAAGGCACTTGAAGCCGTGATGGCACAGATCGATAAGAACTACGGCAAGGGTGCAGTCATGCGCCTGGGCGATAAGGAAATCACCAAGACCGAGGTTATCTCCACCGGCGCTATCGCCCTGGATGCCGCTCTGGGTATTGGCGGTCTGCCCCGCGGCCGCGTCATCGAGATTTACGGTCCCGAGTCCTCCGGTAAGACCACCGTTGCACTGCACGCTGTAGCGAACGTTCAGAAGGCAGGCGGCGTGGCAGCATTCATCGACGCCGAGCACGCACTGGACCCGATCTACGCGGCTAAGCTGGGCGTGGACATCGACCAGCTGCTGGTCTCACAGCCCGACACCGGTGAGCAGGCACTGGAAATCATGGACATGCTGGTTGGTTCCGGCGCCGTTGATATCGTGGTCGTCGACTCCGTCGCCGCGCTGGTACCCCGCGCCGAAATTGAAGGCGACATGGGTGACTCCCACGTGGGTCTGCAGGCTCGCCTCATGAGCCAGGCGCTGCGTAAGATTACCGGCCGCCTCTCCGCAACCGGCACCACCGCAATCTTCATCAACCAGCTGCGTGAGAAGATCGGTGTCTTCTTCGGCTCTCCCGAAACCACCACCGGTGGTAAGGCGCTGAAGTTCTACGCTTCGGTCCGTATCGACATCCGCCGTATTGAGACCCTCAAGGACGGCGCTAACCCGATCGGTAACCGCACCCGCGCCAAGATTGTGAAGAACAAGATGGCTCCGCCCTTCAAGCAGGCTGAGTTCGATATTCTCTACGGTGAGGGCATCTCCGTTGAGGGCGGCATCCTGGACCTGGCGGTGGAGAACGACATCGTCAAGAAGTCCGGCGCATGGTTCACCTACGACGGTGAGCAGCTGGGCCAGGGCCGCGAGAACGTTCGTAAGCTGCTCAAGGACAACCCCGAGCTCACCGAGGAACTGCAGTACAAGGTTCTGGTGAAGCTGGGCATCATTGAGGAAGAAGCTGACGAGCAGGCAGCTGCTGAGTCCGAGGGTAACGATCCGCTGGACGAGCTGGCTGAGGAGTTCTAAACCCGCCCGCGTAGCTTCTTGCTAACGCCACGACTGATTGCCGTGTGCTGTGCATTCCGCACGGTGCACGGCAATCTGTCGTTAACGGAAGAAACGCGTTAACGGGTGCGCATTAAGGGGAGTATCGGGGGCGCCGGGACAACGCTTCGTTACAATGGGGGAGCGCCGTATAACCCGGCGCACGGGTCATCAAGTGATCCGACACAGGGGAGAGGAGGAACTGAGCATGACGGAACAGCGCATGACGGAACAGAACGGCCATGAAGAGCACGAGCGAAACAGCGCGCGTGACGACGACGCCGGTTTTGCGGCGCTGGATGCGACCGAACCGCACTTCGGTTCCTCAGTGCTTGGTAACTCTGTTTCCTTTGAGCTTGTTGCCCCTCCGGTTGAGGTAGGCGGCTTCGAGGCGCTCAATTTTGAGGCGCCCGCCGCCCTGGCGGAGCCTACCCTCAGTTGGGAGGCGCCTCCTGCTGTTGAAGAACCCCCGTATGAGGACGAGCCCCCATACCCTGACGAGCCTCCCTACGAGGACGAACCTGCGTATCCGGCAGAGCCTTTGTACCCTGAAACAGAGTACCCTGAAGCAGAGTACGCGGGGGAATATTGGGTACCCTCGGACGAAGCGGCACCCCTAGAAGCGATAGCGGAGCAGCGTGGGGGCCAAGAAACCGCACCCCAGAAAACCAAGCCGAAAGCGCGGCAGGCTGAAAAGCCCGCGCCTCAGAAGAAGCCAGCGCTTAAGAAGAAGTCAGCGGCCACAGAAAACGCCCCCAAAAAGTGGGTGCGGAACAGGACCGCGGATTCGGTAGTCGCTGAGGAGTTCCCGGACTGGCACCCCGCCGCGCACGGCTTTGTTGAAGAAAGCATCGCCCGCGATAACGGCGGCGACTACGCCGGGGAGTTCCGCGTACCCGAGCTGCCCCTGCAGGCTGTGCCCGCCAACTTTGAAGATGGCAGTTCTGGGGAAGGTGGCGAATCGCTGCGCCGTAGCCTGCTCGTTGACCCGAACCTGCCCGCCGTCTCCATTGACGAAGCGCCCGCTCGTGCCTTCACCCTCGGCGGTGCCGAGCCGCGCCCTATGGCGGCGGGGCGCATGAGTCGAGCGGGTGCCGCCTCCATCGGATCGGGGCTCACCGCCGAAGAAAAAGAAAAGATTGAGAGGCAAGCCGCTCAGCGGGATAAGCAGAAGAAACGCAAGTCTTCGCGTGCCTCCAAGAACACCGACTATAAGCGTGGATTCCGCCGCATGAGCGCGGCGCAGCAAGAGAAAATGCGGAGCCGTTCGCCCTACGCACCCGCCTTCGGGGCTCGAAGTGACGACGAGGAAACCCGTAAGAGTTCTGCGGGCCGCGGCTCGGGGAGCAACCTATTTAGGGAGGGAAGTAGCTTGAACGAAGAACTCACCCCCGCCGAAGAAGCGCTCATCCGCGGTATTGCCGAGGAGGAGGCGCATGGAGTCGGTACCGGAAAGCGCCGTGCCGCTTCGGCTGGATCCCCAAAGGGCGGTTCTCGAGCACGCGGCTCCCAACCGGGCGGCTCTCAGATGGGACGCGCTTCCTTACCGTCGGAAAGCAACGTGCCTTCCTGGAAGCAGAAGGTGCGTGCCGCCCGAGCCGCGGAAGAAACAGACCCCTACACACGCGCTAAAACCATCGTGTACAACCAGCTGGCGTACTCGGCAAAAACCCGAGGTCAGCTGCGGAAGAAGCTGCAGGCAGAAGGCTTCGATGCGGAGCTCATTGAGCCGCTACTCGATAAGTTCGAGGCGGCAAAACTCATTGATGACGCCGAATACGCCCAAAGCTTTGTGGCGCAGAAGAGCCGCACCAAGAAGCTCTCCCGCGCCGCGCTACGCCGTGAGCTCGCTGAACGCGGGGTGCGCGGTGAAGAGGCGGAGAACGCCCTGGCTCAGCGCACCGACGAGCAGGAACGAGAGGACGCCGCCGAGCTGGTGCGTAAGAAGCTGCGCCCCGGCATGGATTTGAGCGACCGCGCTGAAAAGGATAGGGTGACCCGCCGACTGCTGGGGATGCTGGCTCGCCGCGGGTACTCCTCCTCGGTGTCGATGTCGGTGATTCGTGAGGAACTCGCCGCCTACGGTGCAGAAGACGAGCTCTGGTAGAGGGCGAACAAAGACGGCCCGCACGCACGGATAGACCCATGCCGGGGTGACCGAGAAAATAGGCACTATAAAGGGTGAGCCCGCTACAGACACACTCTGTGGCGGGTTCACCCTTACGCTTTTGAACTTTATCAAACGCCTTGTCGGAGGCTATATCCGCTGTTTACTCTGCTGCTTATTCAGCGGCTCCCAGACGGTTCGCGAACTCAGCGAGGGTCGCGTCCTGAGAACCGGCAATCTCAAGCAGCAGGCGCATCAGCTGCGCACCCTCACGGCGAATACGAGGCAACAGATCGGAACGCGCCGAAGAAGAGTACAGCTCCAACAGGGCGCACACGGTCACCGCCGTGCACACCGCCAAATCCTCCGCCAGGTGCTCATCCAGCGGGGCGTCCTCAAAGAGAGCAGAGTACAGCGCCGGCAGCGCCTTCTTGCGATCCACCCGGTAGCGCGGGTACTCCGGCGAGGAGGGGAAACCCAGCATCGCCTCAACGAAGGGGAAGCCGCGGTGGTGCAGGCAGGTGCCCTCCGCATCGACCATGCGCACCTGCGTACCGTCCGCCGAACCGATCAGCACGTTCTGCGGTGAAAAATCGCCCGACGAGAGCATATACACCCTGCCGCGGTTGAGTTTGAACTGCTCGGGTACCGGCGGACGCTTGGTAAAGAAAGGCTGCAGAACGCGGCGGAAACGGAAGGACAGCTCCTCAACGGCGGCGGGAAGAACAGGCGCGTCCTCATGCGCGGCAGGGCTGGAAGCCGGGCTGTCAGCATCGTGCTCGGGGGTGCGCGCCTCATCAGCCACACCGTACAGCTTCTTCAAACCGCGCTCGGCCAACCCCGGCGAGGCAATAGCGCCCGGGAACTGCGCCTTGCGGTCGGCACGCGCCAGGTTCAGGCGGTAATCCTCCACCGCCTCGCCCATAATGCCGCTGGCGGCAAGGGAACGGTACGCCTCAATGTAGTAGTTCAGCGCATCCAGCGCCTGCTGTTCGGTGCCCTCCAGCAGGGCATGGGCGACCGAATACTGCTCGCCCTCAACGGTTCCGGCGCTCACATCCTCCAGCGCCAGCACGCGCAGCTCAGCGTCCGCGCCATAGAGCTGCGGGAACAGACCCGGAACCTGCCGGTTCAGCGCCTCCAAACCGTAGCGCTCACGCAGGTACCCGAAACCGCCCGCGTTCACCGTCGAATCCTTACGGCGGTAACGCTTCACAATAATCGAGGCCGGCAAAGACTGTATAGACTCGAAAGACTGCGCAGACTCGGCTGCAGGCTCATACGCCACACGCACCACAACGGAACGCATGCCGGTGCCCAGAATCTGCACGCGCTCAACCGCGCGGGCAGCCACCTGCTCCAAAGAATGCGTCCAGCTGAGCAGCTGCATCAGGGTCTGACGCATCGAGGCAGAATCAGCGCTCGCCTGAGGTGGCACGGGGGAGTAGGCGGCAATCGCCTCCTCAATGAGGGTGCTCAGATGCTCCCCGTCAGGGGCGGGAGCGGAAGAATCGTTCGGTGACAGAGCCGGAAAGTTACTACTAAGGGAAACCTGCATAGAGCCATTATCCCCTATCGGATACCCTATAGGGCATGACTTCGACCCTCAGCGATTCCGCCCAGACCCCCGAAACCAGCCCCCGCACCTACGAAGTGCGCACTTTCGGCTGCCAGATGAACGTGCACGACTCCGAACGAATGTCCGGCCTGCTGGAGGCTAACGGCTACGTTCGCGCTGAGGAAGGCACCCAGCCTGACCTGGTGGTTTTCAACACCTGCGCGGTCCGCGAAAACGCGTCCAACCGCCTGTACGGTCACCTCGGCCAGCTTGCACCGGTCAAGCGCAGCCACAAGGGCATGCAGATTGCCGTGGGCGGCTGCCTGGCGCAGAAGGACCAGGACGCCATCATCGAGAAGGCGCCCTGGGTGGACGTCGTGTTCGGTACCCACAACATTGGCTCCCTGCCGGCGTTGCTGGAGCGTGCCCGCCACAACCACGAGGCGCAGGCAGAACTGCTCGAATCCCTCGAAGTTTTCCCCTCCACCCTGCCCACGAAGCGCGATCACGTGTACTCCGGCTGGGTGTCCATCTCCGTTGGCTGTAACAACACCTGCACCTTCTGCATCGTGCCGTCCCTGCGCGGTAAGGAGAAGGACCGCCGCCCCGGCGACATCCTTGCCGAGGTTCAGGCGCTGGTCGATGACGGCGCTATTGAGGTGACCCTGCTCGGTCAGAACGTGAACTCCTACGGCGTGGAGTTCGGCGATCGCCAGGCGTTCTCCAAGCTACTGCGCGCCTGCGGTGAAATTGAGGGCCTGGAGCGTGTACGCTTCACCTCCCCGCACCCGGCAATGTTCACCGACGACGTGATTGACGCGATGGCGGAGACCCCGAACGTCATGCCCGTGCTGCACATGCCGCTGCAGTCCGGCTCCGACAAGGTGCTCAAGGATATGCGCCGCTCCTACCGTTCCAAGAAGTTCCTGAACATTCTGGACAAGGTGCGCGAGCGCATCCCGAACGCCGTGATTACCACCGACATCATTGTGGGCTTCCCCGGCGAGACCGAAGAGGACTTCCAGGACACCCTGAAGGTTGTGGAGCAGGCTCGTTTCTCCTCCGCATTCACCTTCCAGTACTCGATCCGCCCCGGCACCCCCGCGGCAACCATGGAGAACCAGATCCCGAAGGAGGTCGTGCAGGAACGCTACGAGCGCCTGATTGCCCTGCAGGACCGCATCGCCGGTGAAGAGAACCGCAAGCAGCTCGGTAAGACCGTTGAACTGATGGTCGTTGCGGAGGCAGGTCGTAAGGCGGACCAGACTCACCGCCTCTCCGGTCGTGGCCCGGACCAGCGCCTCGTGCACTTCTCCGTGCCCGAGGGTTGCGAGACTCCCCGCCCCGGCGACATGGTCACCGTGCCCATTACCGAGGCTGGTTCTTTCCACCTGATTTCTGACCCGACCGCCGAGCAGTACCAGCTGCGCCGCACCCGCGCCGGTGACGCGTGGGACCGCTCCCAGGCTGACTCTTGCGGTACCGGCACCACCCAGGTGCCCGGTGCGCCGGTGGGTCTGGGCATGCCGACCATCGGTCTGCGCCCCTAAAACCTATAACGAATCATGCGCCCTGTTCTTCGGGCTCTTGCCGCCACCGCAAGTGGGGGTGAGGGAACCGGTAGAATGGGGCGCATGACTATCTCCGAAACTCTGCCCGTTATCGCTATTGTGGGCCCGACCGGCACCGGTAAGAGCGCGCTCGCCATTGAGCTGGCTCTGCGCCTGAACGGTGAGTGCATTAACGCTGATTCTATGCAGTTCTATCGGGGCATGGATATTGGTACCGCGAAGGTTACCGCAGAGGAGATGCGCGGCGTTCCGCACCACCTGCTGGACATTATGGATGTGCGGGATGAGGCGTCCGTGGCGGAGTTTCAGGAGCGTAGCCGTGAGCTGATTGAGCAGATCCGCGCCCGTGGCCGCTACCCGATTCTGGTGGGTGGTTCCGGCCTGTATGTGCGTGCCGCCCTGGATAAGTTGGAGTTTCCCGGCACGGATGCGCGGGTGCGTGAGCGTCTGGAGGAGCAGGCACGTACCGAGGGCATTGGTGTTCTGCACGCCCGCCTGGCGGAGGTAGACCCGGAGTCGGCTGCGCGTGTGAAGGATGAGCGCCGCATTATTCGTGCCCTGGAGGTGTTCGAGGTGACGGGTCGCCCGTTCTCGGCGTTCATGCCGGTGCGCGAGTACGTGACGGAGAGTATTCAGATTGGTCTGGATATGGATCGTGCCCTGCTGCACGAGCGTCTGCACCGCCGTGTGGAGCTGATGCACGAGCAGGGTCTGCTCGATGAGATTCGTACCCTGAATACGCAGGGGTTGCAGGAGGGTAAGACTGCTTCCCGCGCGATTGGTTACGCGCAGTTCGCTCGCGCCCTTGAGGATTCGGGTTACAGCGTGGAGCAGGCGATTGAGGATACGACCATTGCGACCCGCCAGTTTGCGCGCCGCCAGCTGACCTGGTTCCGTGCGGACCCGCGCGTGCACTGGCTGGATGCGCTCTCACCCACCCTTGCCGATGAAGCGGAAGCCATCATCCGCGAAAGCACCCGATAAGCCACAATAACGAGCCGTAGCCGAACAGATACCCCTTCGAACCGGTCGGCGCGGTAAAATCATAAACGGACAGGTCACCAACCTTAAGGACAGCATATGAGCGAGAACCCTTCCATCTGGGGCGAGCTGGCAGGCCTGACCCTCACCAAGGGTCACGGCACCGGTAACGACTTCATCTTTCTGACGGACGAGAACGCAGAAATTGCTCTCACCCCCGAGCTGGTAGCCCGCGCCTGCGACCGACACTTCGGCATTGGTGCGGACGGCTTCATTCGTGCTGCCCGCAGCACCGCCTCCCGTGCGGGCCAGAAGCTGCTCGAGGAGCACCCGGACGCTGTTTGGTTCATGGACTACCGCAACGGTGACGGCTCTATCGCTGAAATGTGCGGCAACGGTGTGCGCGCGTTCGTGGAGTACCTGCGCACTGAGGGCCTGATTGAGCTTGAGGTGGGCGAGACCGTCAAGATTGGTACCCGTGCCGGCGTGAAGACTGTGGCGCGCACCGAAGAGGGCTACGCGATTGATATGGGTCCGTGGAGCTTCATTCACGGTGAGGCCGCCCGCGAGGGTGGCGAGGACTGCCTGGTGTCTGCTCGCGGCCTGAAGACTCCGCGTGCTGGCCTGTCCATTTCGATGGGTAACCCGCACACCGTGGTGATGCTCGGCTCCGACGGTAAGCTGGACGGCCTAGACCTGCACAGCCTGCCTCAGGTGAACCCCGCCCCGGTCAACGGTACGAACGTTGAGTTTGTGGTGCCGGTCGACCTGGACGTTGAGAGCGGCGCGCATGTGGGCGCTATCCGTATGCGCGTGCACGAACGCGGCGTGGGCGAGACTCTGTCCTGCGGTACCGGCGCGTGTGCAGCGGCTGCGGCGACCCGTTTCTGGGGCGGCGAGGAAGCACCGGATGAGTGGCTGGTGCATGTGCCCGGCGGTACCCTCGCGGTGACTTTCGTGCTGGGCCCGGACGACCTGGAGCATGTTGTTCTTGCCGGTCCGGCGCAGATGGTTGCAACCGTCGTGCTGCGATAGTCGTCTGCGGTAGCGAGCAGTCCTAGACCAGAGATTTTATAGACAAAAGCGGCGGGTGTTTTCTGACAACACGTTCAGAAAACACCCGCCGCTTTTATATTTTTAAGCAATTAGCGCTAGAGGATTTAGCGCCAGAGGTTTTAGTCCTCGTAGCGGTGCACCTGCAGAATACGGAAGCCCTTCGAGGTCGCATAGCGCGACACCTCAAACTCGCCGGGGTGTAGCTCCTCAAGCTGCGCGTCCATCCACTTCTGCAAAGAATCGGAGCCCAGGTTCTTCTGAACCACCAGGTAGGCGTCACCACCGGGCGCCAGGCGAGGTAGCCAGGTCAGCAGAATCTCGTGTAGAACCTCCTTGCCCACGCGAATCGGCGGGTTCGACCAGATGGTGTCAAAACGCAGTTCGGGGTCAACCGATTCGGGGGTTCCCACGGTGACGTTGGACAGGCCGAGAGCGGCGGCGTTGCGTTCGGTCAGGCTGATGGAGCGGGAGTTCACATCCACCGCGTGCACCTGCGCCTGCGGCGCGAGCATCGCCAAAGTCAGGGTAATGGGACCCCAACCGCAGCCAATGTCGAGCATGCGTTCGCCCTGCGGGTCGGGTGCTTCCTGCAGCAAAATAGCGGTGCCCTTATCAATGCCGGAGGGGCTGAAAATGCCGTTAGCTGTGGTGACGGTGACCTTACGGCCGGCAAGCTCCACCTGCACCGGGCGGGGCTTGAATTCGGTCTCGGGGGTTTCAGAGAAATAATGCTGCTCGCTCATGCTATCCAGTGTACCGGTAGGGCAAGAACCCGCCGCACACGGGCAGAGAATGCACGGGGCGGGTCGGCAGCTTGCACGCCCTGAGCGCACAGACGACCGAACCCCCTACCTGATGCGGGCAACGGCGGTAGAATTAGAGTCGTATGAATTCTAAGAACATCCCCGTATCTGATACCGAAAAGCTGCCCAGTGATGAGCAGCTGCGCCGCACCGTAGACCGCGTTCTGGGCCGCTCCCAGGCCGCCGCCTCCGTCACGACGTATGACGCCGCTGGTACCGCGCATCACACCGATAATTCTTCCAGCACTCACGGCAACAATAGCCGCCGTGTGCTGGATACTCGCGCGCGTGAAATTTCTGACGTTCAGCGCGAGCATTCCGAATATGACGGTGACCAGGAAGACCTCGCTGAGCGCCGCGCACTGCGCCGTATCGCGAACCTCTCCACCGAACTTGAAGACGTCACCGAGGTCGAGTACCGCCAGCTACGCCTGGAGCGCGTGGTGCTGGCTGGTCTGTGGACTGAAGGCACCGTAGAGGACGCAGAGAACTCCCTGCGTGAGCTCGCGGCACTGGCTGAAACCGCAGGTTCCGAGGTTCTGGACGGCCTGGTTCAGCGCCGCCTCAAGCCGGACCCCGGCACCTTCCTCGGCTCCGGTAAGGCGCTGGAACTCAAGGACATTGTCGAGGCGACCGGCGCCGACACCGTCATTGTCGACTCCGAACTGGCTCCCTCGCAGCGTCGTGCCCTCGAAGACATCGTGAAGGTCAAGGTCATTGACCGCACCGCCCTGATTCTCGACATTTTCGCTCAGCACGCCAAGTCCCGCGAGGGTAAGGCACAGGTTGAGCTGGCTCAGCTGGAGTACATGTTGCCGCGTCTGCGTGGTTGGGGTGCGTCCCTGTCCCGTCAGGCGGGTGGCCGTGCCGCAGCCGGTGAGGGCATCGGTTCGCGTGGTCCCGGTGAAACCAAGATTGAGATGGACCGCCGCCGCCTGCGCGCTCGCATGGCGAAGCTTAAGCGTGAGATCGCTGCGATGGCGCCGGCGCGTGAGACGAAGCGACTGAACCGTCGCCGTAACCGTGTGCCTTCGGTTGCTATCGCCGGGTACACGAACGCGGGTAAATCCTCCCTGCTGAACCGCCTGACCGATGCCGGCGTGCTCGTGGAGAACGCCCTGTTTGCGACCCTGGACCCGACCGTCCGTAAGGCGCAGACCCCGGACGGTATCGGCTATACCCTCTCCGACACTGTGGGTTTCGTGCGTTCGCTGCCGACCCAGCTGGTCGAGGCGTTCCGATCCACCCTGGAAGAGGTCGCTGACGCTGACGTCATCCTGCACGTGGTGGATGCTTCGCACCCGGACCCGGAGGGGCAGATTCGTGCTGTCCGCGAGGTCATCGCGGAGGTCGACGCCCGCCATATCCCCGAGATTATTGTGCTGAATAAGGCGGATGCCGCCGACCCGTTCGTGCTGGAGCGTATGCGCCAGCGCGAGCCGGAGCACGTGATCGTTTCGGCGCGTACCGGTGAGGGCATTGAGGAGCTGAAGCAGAAGATTGCGGACACCATTCCGCGCCCCTCCATAGAGGTGAAACTGCTGATTCCGTACTCGCACGGTGAGATTATTTCGCGCCTGCACGAGTGGGACGCCGAAATTAAGAGCACCGATTTCGTATCGGACGGCACCTTCGTGGTGGCTCTGGTCCGTGAGGATGTAGCCTCCGAACTGTCCGAGTATGTGCTGGAGGGCGACCTGCTGGAGGTTCTGGAAGAGGAACTTGCGGAGGCGCACGCTCTGGCTGAAGCGACCGCTTCTGTTTCTGAGCAGTCTTCTACCTCTGAGGCTCTCTAGGGGCGTATGAGCGTGACCGAGAGCATCAACGCGCCCAAAAACGCCTCGGGAACTGTACCCGGATCGGCGACCGACGGCACCCGATTCACCGGGCAGGAGCTTGAGACCCTGCCCGGTGCGAAGGACGCCCTGACCCTGCTGGACGAGGCGGTTGCCGCCACTGGCGGTCAGAACCGTGCCGGTCAGCGCACCATGGCGGCGCATGTGGCGCAGGCTCTTGAACTGCAGCGTCACCTGCTGGTCCAGGCGGGTACCGGTACCGGTAAGTCCCTGGGCTACCTGGTTCCTGCCCTGGCGCGGGTGGGGGAGTCGGACCAGCCGATTGTTGTTGCGACGGCGACCCTCGCTCTGCAGGCGCAGATCGTGAACCGCGATATCCCGCGTCTTCTACAAGCGCTGGAGCCGCGCCCGGAGTCGCAGGCGCAGGTGGCTCTGCTCAAGGGCCGCAATAACTACCTCTGCCTGCACAAGCTGGAGGGCGGCTACCCGGAAGACGAGCCGGATGCTCTCTTTGATATGCCTTCTTCGACTTCCCGCGTGGGTGAGGAAGTGGTGCGCCTGCGCGAGTGGGCCGACCGCACGGAGACCGGCGACCGTGACGAGCTGAAGCCCGGCGTATCCGATCGCGCCTGGGCTCAGGTATCGGTGAGCGCTGCCGAGTGTTTGGGCCGCCGCTGCCCGCTGGTGGAGGAGTGCTTTAGCGAGATGGCGCGTAGCCGTGCCGCTGAGGCTGATATCGTCATCACGAACCACGCCCTGCTGGCGATTAACGCTTTCGAAGGCATGAAGGTTCTGCCCGAACATGAGACGGTCATTATTGATGAGGCTCATGAGCTGGTGGACCGTGTGACCGGTGCCGTGTCTGGTTCTTTGACGGTTGCGATGGTTCGCCGTGCGGCGCGTAGCGTGAAGAAGCATTCGAAGGCTGATTCCGGCGCACTGGAAATGGCAGCCGGCACCCTGGAGACCGCGTTCGAGGGTCTTGCCGAGGGCCTGCTGAAGGGCCTGGACGGTCGCCTTTTGACCGCTATTTCTGCGGTCAATGATGCCGCCCGCACCGCCCTGTCCGATACGAAGCCGGACGGTCAGGACGTTGACGCAGGCCTGCAGATGGCGCGCTCGCGTGTCTCTGAGGTGCACGATATGAGCAGCCGCATTCTGGAGGCTTCGGGCGAGCAGGACGTGCTGTGGATTTCTCGTCAGGGTGGTTGGGAGAACGGCCGCTATGTGGCTGCTTCCGATACCGACCCGGCGACTCTGAACATCGCCCCCTTGAGCGTTGGCCTGCAGCTACGTGATGGCCTGTTCGCTGACCGCACCGTGATTTTGACGAGTGCGACCCTGACGGTGGGTGACTCTTTTGACGTTGCCGCCGGTGCCCTGGGACTGCAGGGCGAGGGCGCGCCGCGCTGGACGAGCATCGACGTAGGTTCGCCTTTCGACTACCGCAAACAGGGCATCATGTACGTCGCCGGGGATTTGAAACCTCCGGGATTCGGTGTGCACGAGGGTCAGCTGGAGCGTCTGCGTGAGCTGTGCGAGGCCTCGGAAGGCGGCGCCCTGGGTCTGTTCTCCTCGAAGCGTGCCGCCGAGCGTGCCGCCGAGTACATGCGTGAGCACAGCGACCTGAACATTCTTCTGCAGGGTGAGTCTTCGCTCAAGGCTCTGGTGGAGGAGTTCAGCGAGGACGTTGACTCGTGCCTGTTCGGAACGATGAGCCTGTGGCAGGGCGTGGACGTTCCCGGTGACTCTTGCCGCCTGGTGGTGATGGACCGCATTCCGTTCCCGCGCCCGGATGACCCGATTGCGCAGGCTCGTACGGAGGCGGTGAACCGTCACCGCGGTAACGGCTTTATGGCGGTTTCTGCTCACCACGCGGCGATTCGTATGGCGCAGGGCGCGGGCCGTCTGATCCGTTCGGTGTCTGACCGCGGCGTGGTGGCTGTGCTGGATTCTCGTGTGGCGACTAAACGTTACGGCGGTTTCTTGATGAAGGCGATGCCGCCGATGTGGTCGACGCAGAATAAGGCCGCGGTGACCGGTGCATTGGCTCGTCTTTCGGCGAGTATTGAGCGTTAGCTCGGGTAGGCTCCATTCCTGGCTACGCCGCACCTTCTGCTTTGGAGATATCCGCTTTGGAAATATAGAAATCACCCCGGTGATACGTGAACGTTCACGTATCACCGGGGTGATTTCTA
>ERZ773028.306-NODE-306-length-41351-cov-11.406262_pt1 | contig 41351 bp, 29 predicted proteins | sample MGYA00511123_ERZ773028 | MGnify/ENA primary metagenome ERZ773028 (study PRJEB29015, sample SAMEA2738134) | human oral metagenome | biome: human oral; feature: human-associated habitat; material: saliva | place: China | collected 2206 ... | reverse complement strand
CGGGCCACCGATGCCCGCAACTCCGGCCTGGCCGCGGTCGATGTCGCCGGCAAGCTGTCCGCCCTCCAGCAGGTGCGGAAGGCCGAGTGGATCGTCTCTTCCGCCGCTGACGCAGCCAAGGCCAACCCCAACGCCGGCAAGCGGGTTCCCGCTTCCTCCCTCGGGGTGATCTTCAAGGCGGGCAAGGCCTCTCGGAACGCCCGGAACGCCCAGGTGAAGAAGAGGGCTGAGAAGAATAAGGGTGCTGCGCGCTCTTCCGCTAAGGAGTCCGCTGCGAACCGCGCTCCGTCTTCCTCCAGGAAGCCCGCTTTCAAGAAGTCCGCGGCCGGTCTGGACAAGGTTCCTGCTTCCGCTTCTTCGGTTGACCCCTCAGGGACCGCCGACGACGCAGATAAGGCTGGGGATGCCAAAGATGCCAGGGTGCTCGGGTCCGCCCGTGCGGGCCAAGATTCATCTGCGGCCGCTTCCCGGGAAGCCCGCACAGTCAAGGACAAGTCCGCGGCTCAAGCCGTGAACGCCTCTGGCGCCACTGGCGCCGTTCGCAAGGCCGATGCCGCGACGACCGCCACCGCCACCAATCCTTCCTCCCGGGAAGGTCTCCTGGCCCTGGTCGTCATCTCCGTCTCGGTCGCCTTCGTTTCCGCCGTGACGACCCTGTCCGTGGTTTTGAGGATGAAGCGCCAAGCTCAGAAATAGCCTCCGCCTCATAAAACGGTTAAACGGAAAGAGGGCCCCAACCAAGTGGTTGGGGCCCTCTTTCATGCCCGCGCTTGGCTTCCCCCTACCTTATTGCCTTGGCGTTTTCGTCACTAAGGCTATTCTCGCCGCTTATGCAGCTTATGCCACTCCGCGCGTGTACTAAGTCAAAGTATCTGAAAAGACCCCTTATTTTTAGCCCCTGAATTTTTGAACTTCGACTTAGTCCACAGCCGGTGGCCCAGACCGGCTCCACGAGGTGTCGGATTTCATCGATTCTTGTAGAATTCGACAATTTTCATCGTCATTTTTTATGAATTCGGCTGATGCGAACGGACCTACGGTCGGATACGATCGACATATCGGTCATGGTGGCCGTGGGCTAGGGTGTTTCTCCCGCAAACGCCCATCAGCAGTGCCCGCCAGTGAAAAGCATTCGTTACGGGGAAGATCCGTCTTCGCGAATGACCGACCGTTGAAAACACTTGCCATTAAAAACGCCCTTCCGGACACGGAAAGAAAAGGGCGGAAAAGAGGTAGAAATGAATCCTTCGACTCATCGTGGAGATCGACAAAACATCCGACAAGGCTGGCAAGAAGAAGTCCGGCAACAAGAAGCTAGGCGAGAAGAAGCGCGGCAAGAGGGAGCTTGGCAAGGAAACCACCAAGGCGATCGGCAGGACGCACGGCAAAATAATCAGCAGAACGCTCGATGGGAAAGTCGGGAAGAGGCGAAAACCCCGGCAAAGGCCCTGGAAGCGGAGCCGGGAAGACAGTTCACCCATGCGGGGAAGTCTTTCGTGGTCTCGGTGGTGAAGGTCCTTCTCGCCCTTCTATGCCTGGTCCTGGCCACCGCTGCCGGCCGCATCCAGATTCCGGGCAATCCAGTGCCTATCACCCTCCAAACCGCGGTCCTCATGTGCATGGCCCTCACCCTGTCCTTGCCGCAGATCACCGCAGCCGTGGCTTCCTATATCGCCTTGGGACTCGCCGGTTTCCCCGTTTTCTCGGGATTCATTTCGGCCGCGGCTTTGGTCGGGCCGACGGCGGGCTACATCTGGGGGTTCCTGGTGGCAACCTTGGTCACGGCCGTCATCGCTGGCGCGACCCGATCCCGATCGGCGGTGGATGTGGCCGCAGCCGCGAGTGCACGCCGGTTTGATGGGGGATTAAGGGACGTCATTGGCATTGGCAGCGGTCGCAGGGGTAATCGGATTTCCAGACAGGTTTTCAGCCGGGTTCTTACGCTCTCCCGCTTCGCCCTCGCCTGTTTCGTCGGCCTGATGCTGACCCAGTATACGATGGGGATTCTTATGCAGGCCTTCCTGACCCATGTCTCGGTCAGTTCTTTGATCATGGTTTCCCTCCCCTTCCTCGCCGCTGATTCGATCAAGGTCGTTTTCGCCCTGATTTTCTCCTTAACCTGCATGAAATTCGTGGAATCGACGGACGCACCTTCCGAAAAAGGAGAATGATTTTCCCGGCGATTGGGAGATTATGGAATTTCCGACAGAAGCGGCGGTTTGCGACCGCGCTGGGCCCTTTGCTGTCCTGATTCTTAGGAGCCGCCTCAATCGAATTAAGCAAAAGCGAGATGAAAAAGACATGGAGGAGGAGAAGCGTAGCCGTTGTGCGGGATTCATCGTTTTTGGGGATGGAGGATCAATCGGTTCCCCTTGAAGAAAGGTGGTCGATTTTCATCCATAATCAGACCGGAGAGCATGTTTTCACCGTCGTCATCCACAGTCAAAACTCTCATCGGCAGTCACATGAGAAAAAGCCCGATCTCAATTTGCAATGCGTGCCCGCCGGAGATTTCATCGTTCGCGCATCGGCGAGATTCCATTGGGGAAGTTTGTTCATTGGGGAGGTTTGTTGCCTTTCATCCCCAGCGAGTAAAAGTCGATTATCGCCCGCGCGTCAAGCGATGGATCGAGTAAAGAAGCCGTGACCAGCTATGAATATACGGATTTGTATGGCCAACGACGGATGAAAAGGGGAGGGAAGGCTTATCCTCGTCTGCTTTCGCAGTCAGCGACTAAATGACCGAATCGTCCTGATGGGGTAGAAAGCAGGGAAATCTTGTGGAGGTAAGGGGACTCGAACCCCTGACCCTCTGCTTGCAAAGCAGATGCGCTACCAGCTGCGCCATACCCCCGGGGATGAAGTCATCCGTGGGCCCAGGAGGACTTGAACCTCCGACCTCGTCCTTATCAGGGACGCGCTCTAACCAGCTGAGCTATGGGCCCGCACGAGCCGCCTAAGTTCCCTCAAGCCGCACACGTGGATATCTTACAAGGGGGTCTGGAAGACGTCAAATTTTTCGTGTCAGGTGTGTCGGTCGGCTGAGGCCGAGCTTGTTGACCTTGATCTTAGTCTTTACTCGAGCTTCATTATGACTGAAGCTAGCCTTGGTCATGCCTTGGCCTGGACCCGGGGCGGACTGGGGTCGGCTGGTGCCGAGCTCGCATCTTTGTTTCAAGCCTTTTGCTTTAAGCCTCGTCAGGATTGGGCCGGATCTGCGTCTCTGGCCTGCGCCCGTGTCACAATGGGGGAGTGGTTGAAGAACGGCTAGTCGTGGGCCCCGTCGAGGTCTTTGTGACCCGCAGGAGGGGGAACCGCAACATGTATTTACGCGTCAAGCCTCCCCGCGGCCGGGTCGAGGTTTCCGCCCCGATGCGGGCGTCGAAGCGGTCGATCGCGGATTTTGTTCGGTCCCGTGCGGAGTGGATTCACCATCAGCGGGAAGTCCTGCTCGCGCAGGGAGTCCTCCTCCAAAGGGAGATCCTCTTGCAGGGAGACATCAATCAACAGGGGAATCTCTTCCAGCAAGGGGAGAGCCTCCTTCAAGGGGAAGGCGCTTTCAACCAGGACCGTCCCCGGCTCATCCCTGTGACCGTCTGGGATTCTCGGACTCGGGAAGAGGCTAAAACGAACCTGCGTCCTCGGGTTGAGGGGATTCTGGCGACCTACCGGCAGACCATCGGCCGTCAGCCCGAGATGATCACTTTCCGGGCCATGACGTCCCGCTGGGGGTCCTGCACGCCCGCCACTGGCCGCATCCGCATCAACTTGGCCCTGGCCGCCGTCCCGGACCCGCTGGTGGAGTACGTGGCCGTCCACGAGCTGACCCACCTTTACGAGAGAGGCCATGGGAAAAACTTCCGCGATCGCATGGACCTCTACCTGCCCGACTGGCGGTCGCGCAGAAGGGAGTTGAATCAGTATTCGATTTATTAAGGATGAAAATCCAAGTTATTAAGGATACAAGTTTGATTTGCTAAGGAAGGGGAATCCGATTTACTCAGGACGAGGAATCTGATTTACTGAGGCTGGAAATCCGATTTGCCAAGAATTGGAATCCGATTTACTGAGGGTAAAAAGGGGAGAAGCGCGAGGGCAAGTCAGTCGTCAGTCCTGCTGAGAGGTAGAGGGATAGCGGAATCCTCCTGCCGGATCCTGCCCAACTCCTCTTTCCCGTGAATCAGCTGGGTGAGCAAGGCGCAGTAGGGGGTCGGGACGCCGTAACGCTGGCCTTTGCGCCAGACCGCGCCATCGATGAAGTCGATTTCGGTGGGTCTGTGGTTGACCACCAGATCCTGGTACATGGACGGGTAGTGATCCGCGATGTCGGCGGTGAAAGTGGCGGTGATGTGCGCGACCACTTCGTCCACATCCAGCTGGACCTGCTCGCAGGCGGCCACGGCGGCGAATTCGCAGACGATGCGGCGGATCACCTCCGCAGCCGCGGAGGTCCGCCCATATTGGCCGATGTTGCATTCGAGCAGGGAGCACAGGCAATTCATGGTTCCGTTGACGCAGGCCTTCCGCCAGATGGAATATTTGACGTTCTCGCTGTAGACGGCATTGAGCCCGGCCTCGTCGAGCACGGTCACCAGCCGTTTGGTGAAGGTCTCCGCCGCCTCCCCGGGCCGCAGGTTCTGCAGCTCCACGTTGCCGTCCCCGAAAAGGGTGACATGGCCGGGGGCGGTCATTCCGGCGGTCCACATGGTCACGCCGAGGATGATGTGATCTTCGGCGGCGTACTTTTTGATGATGTCTTCGTGGCCCAGGCCGTTGAGCAGGCAAAGGAGGTAGGTGTCCGGCCCGATGAGGGGACGGATGGCTTCCAGCATGGCGTCCAACTGCTGGGATTTGACGAAGAGGATGATGACCTGGGGCCTGAGCTGGCCGGCTTCCTGCGGACTGTAGATGGGCAGGCGGTCCACCACTTCGCGGCCGTTGTAGCGGGCGACCAAGCCTGCGGTCCGGATGGCGTCGACGTTGGCCTGCCACCCGTCGACGAGACTGACGCTGTTGCCTGCTTGATGAAGCATGAGTCCGAAGCGGCTGCCCATCCCGCCAGCTCCGACGATGGTGATGTTCATGGTCTGGGAATTCGAATCCGTCATTTTTCGCCTCGTTCCGCCTGGTAAGGGAATCATCGCCAGGCATGAAAAAACCGCCGGGAAGGAATCCTCCCGGCGGTTTTCACTTTAGTACCAGCTCTGCAATTCGGCCTGGCCCATGATGCGGTTATCGTGCGGTTATCGTGCATTTCAGCATGCCCAGCATGCGCGCAGTGCGCCGATCATGCACTCGCAGGGCCAATATGTCCGCAGGCTCAGCTCAGCTCAGAGCTGGGGCCTACTCGGCGTTGTGGATGCCCTTGCGGCTGGCGTTGCTCAGGGTTTCGGTCCCCTTGGCTTCCTGGGCGGAGACCAAGGCGTTGGTCATCTGGGTGAAGAGGTCGCCGTAACCGCCAGGGGTGGAGGCGGGCAGGACCACGGTCTTGGCGTTGTTGGACTCGGACAGGGACCTCATCACATCCAGATACTGGTTGAAGAGGACCACGTTGTTCACGTCGTCGATGTCCATTCCGACCCCTTGCAGGCTCTTGATCTGGTCGACGATACCGTTGGCGATTTCGCGACGGTAGTTGGCCTGACCTTCACCTTGCAGACGGGTGCGCTCGGCCTCGGCCGCGGCCTGGGTCTCGATGGCGATGCGGTTGGCCTCTGCGCGTTCGCGGGTGGCTTCCTTCTCGCGCTGGGCGGCGTTGATGGAGTCCATAGCCGCCTTGACCTGGTTGGACGGGTCGATGGAGGTGATGAGGGTGCGGACCACGGTGAAGCCGAAACGGGCCATCTCCTGGCCGACGGTCTTCTGGACGTCAGAGGCCACGTCGTCCTTGCGGGCGAAGGCGTCGTCCAAAGTCAGCATGGGGATGGCGCTTCGCAGTGCGTCTTCCATGTAAGAGCGCAGCTGGCCGGCAGGGTCCTGCAGCTCGTAGTAAGCCTTGGCAACGTTGGGGGCTTCGACCCGGAACTGGGTGGAGACGACCACGTTGACGAAGACGTTATCCAGGGTCTTGGTTTCCACCTTGACGATCAGCTGGTTGACCCGCAGGCTGGTCTTGGTGGCGATGCGGTCCACAAGGGGGATTTTCATGTGGATGCCGGCGCCGGAGACCGAGTGGAATTTCCCGAATCGTTCGATGATGTAGGCCCGCTGTTGAGGGACCACATAAAGGCTGGCAAGGAAAATCCACAGGATGATGGCCAGAATGATGATGAGTGCGATTGGACCGCCCATATCTGCTCCTTAATGTGATGCCATCCGCAGCTGGGCCGGTTCCCTGTCAGTCCTCAGGACCGACAGGGATATCCGGTATTCAGCGGCAGTCGTATGATGGCATGCCTGATATTGTCCTCCTTGGAAATCTCTCTCGGAAATCTCGGACGGAGTCCGCATTCGCGGTAATCATCATGATAATACAAGGTCTTATACAAGGACCCCCGTGGATTCCGAATGAGTCCACGAGGGTGCCCTTATGCTTGCATATGCGCATAAATCATAATGGGGAAATCATAAAGCGAAAAGCCTGCGCTGAAGACCTGCCCAGCCTTAGCCTCGCGCCGAAGCCGGCAAGACCGCCCTTCCGCTTTAGTTCAGGTGAGCGCGTAGGAACCAGAGGAACTTCTCCAAGGACTGCACGTGGTCCTGGATGATGTTGGAGCTGACCACATCCAAGTCATCCAACTGCTTGATCGCCTGACGGTCGTTCTCCACGAAGGAGGCGTAGTAGTCGGCCAAAGTCTTGACGTAATCCAAAGCGTCACGGGACCCGGTCAAGGAGAACTGGTCCCAAGTGCGGTGGGCGATGATCCCGTCTGCCCGACCATCGGACCATCCACCCAACTGGGCGATGCGTTCGGCGGTCTCATCGGCCTGCTCGAGTACGGAGTCGACCTCCGGGTCCAGCATCTCATGGATGGCGATGAAGTTGGCCCCTTTCATGTTCCAGTGGGCGTGCTTCAGAATCAAAGCCGCCTCCTGCTCCTGGCTGAGGCGTCCTTGCAGAATCTCAATGGCCTTCTGGGAAGCTTCTTCGCTGAGACCGGGAGTGGTATAAGTGAGTTCCATCGTGACCTCCTTTGCGGCCGGTTCTTGGTTTCTTCGACCGCGCACAATCCATTTAACCAGATTGGCGCAGGAACCGTACCGGAAAGGCTCTCGCTAAGGGAGAAATGTCGCCTAGGTCACGAATGGGCGGGGGAGTCCTTGGAATCCTGGGTATCCTGGGTATCTTCGGCCGCTTCGGTACCTTCGGCATCTCGGCCATTCCCATGGCTTCCTTTGATGGGGTCGATGGCGTCCGCGGGTTGGTCGGGTTGCACCAGCCTGACCTCCACGGTCTGGATGCGGCGACCGTCCATGGCGGTGACGGTCATGGTGAAGCCATCGAAGTTGTCCGCGGCGGCGGAATCGGTCTTCTGGCCAGCCTGAGTCCCTTTCCCCTTCTTCTCTTTGCCGCCAGTGTCGTTCTTCTTGCTCTTGTCGTCCTCTCCCAAGCGGTCGCCGGGGCGGCCTCCAGCATGATTCTCCGTGCGATTGTCCGCATGATCCCCCACTTGGCCGGGTCGGGGATTCAGCTCGGACGTGGTTTCGGCATTGGCCCCGGAGACGATCCCCGTCCCCGAGATGCGCAGTTCCTGGCCTGGGTAGCCCAGTTCGCCGGTATGGGCCTGGAGGTAGCCGGCCACGGTCTCGTAGGGCCCATCTTCCAGTTCGATGCCGGAGATGTCGGCGAAATCCTCCAAAGTCATGCCGCCGTCCACGGTCATCATGCCATCGTGGAAGGCGGTCGCCTGGTGGGCGGGACCGTCTTCGGGCAGGTCATACTCGTCGCGGATGTCGCCGACCAGCTCCTCGGTCATGTCCTCCAAGGTGACGATTCCGTCGGTTCCGCCGTATTCGTCGATGACGATGGCCAGGTGGATCCCCTTCTTGCGCAGAAGGCTGATGGACGGCAGGATCTTGGACGTTCCGGGCAGGCTGATCCCTTCCCGGGTCACGTCCCGCACGGTCCGGGCCTGGGGGTCACGCACGTCCAGCAGGTCGCGCACATGCACGAAGCCGAGCACGTCATCGAAATCCTTGCCGATGACCGGGTAGCGGGAGTAAGGCAGGTCGCGCACGAAGCCGGCCGCCTCGGGCAGGGGCATATCCCCGCTGATGAAGGTCACGTCCGCTCGCGGCCGCATGACTTCCGCCACGATGGTCTCCGAAGCGTCGAAGACGTCGTCCAGGATCACCCGCTCATCCTTGCCCAGTTGCTCGTTGGAGGAGACGAGGACGCGCAGCTCGTCGTCGGACACTTCGCTTTCGGTTTCGTTGGGGTCGAAGCCGAGCAGACGGACCAGACCGTTGATGTTTTTGCTGATCAGCCAGATCAGGGGTGCGCAGACGGTGGCGATGGCGTCGACGACCGGGACGACGGCTCGGGCGATCTTCACCGGTTGTTGCAGGGCTATGCGCTTGGGGGTTAGCTCGGAGACCACGATGGAGAAGTAGGAGATGATGAGGGTGAGCAGGACTGTGGAAAGACCGCTGGCGAAGCCCCGGGGCAGCCCCCAGGAGACCAGGACGGGGGTGAGGAAGGGGGCGATGGAGCTGGCGCCGAAGGAGGCGGAAAGGAAGCCGGCCAAAGTGACTCCCAGTTGCACAGTGGACAGGAAACGATTGGGATTCCGGGCCACCCGGGCCACTCTCGCCCCGCGTTCGTCCTCCTGTTCCAGCTGTTCCAGCTGCGAGGTGCGCAAGGAGATCAGAGCCATCTCGGTACCGGAAAAGACCGACCCGATGAGCATGAAAATGATGATGGCGATGATGTCGATCCAAAGCGATGACATGTCAGTTCCTATTCCTTAATTCCTCGATTTTCGGTCTATGGTCGTGACCGTTCGCGTTTGTCTTTACTTCGATCGACCCCGCTGGAGTCTCGCTTGCGGATCCACCAGCGGCCGATCTCGATTCGTCGCCTGACTTGGAGAGAAGACCGCCCACAGGGTCGCTTCAGCTAAAGCGGACGTCATCAGAAGCTGAGGACCTCCACCAAGCCGGTCGTCATCACGTAGCGGGCGCCGACGATCTTCAACTTGTCATCGGCCAAGGCCCGGCGGATGATCTCCGATCGATCCACCAGACGCTCGATCAGCAGGGAGATATGGATGCGTTCGATATCCGCCGGCTCGTCCACTTCGGATTCGATGGCGGTCTTGACCGTTTCCAAGGCCTGATTGATGCTGTAAGTCATGAAATCGGTGTCTTGGCTGGTCCGGGCCAGCTCGGTCGCCTTTTTCAGCAGGCCGCAATCCTGATGGGACATGACCACGATGATGCTCACATGCAGGCTGTCCACCGCGTATTCCAGCGACTCCAAGACGGCTTGGTCGATGGTCGCTCCGGCGGTGCGGACGGTGAAAATGTCTCCCAGACCTTCGTCGAAGATCACCTCGATCGGGACGCGGGAATCCGAGCAGGACAGGACGGCAGCATCCGGATTCTGGCTATCCACAAGGGATAAGCGGGTCTCCTCATCCTGCCAGGGATGCTCGGCCTGTCCCAGGGCGAAGCGTTTATTGCCTTGAAGCATGCGGGTCCACACGGCGTTCGAGCGGTTTTCCTCGGCCATTTCATTCAAATCGTTATCCATGCCTTCATTATCCCCGTCCGTAACGATTTTAAGGAATGATCGCGCTTGATGGATTTTTGATCTGTCTGATTCGCCTTGTCCAACGAAGATTTGTGGGTTTCTCCCGGGCGGCGCGATGCAGGGGAGGAAAAGGAAAGCGGGGAAGGGCGAACGAAAGCGAGGAAAGGCAGAAAGATAAACGATGGACGGGTAAGGGTCAAGCGAAGAATGGAGAAGACAACAGTAAAAAACAAAAGAGAAGGCAAAGAAAAGTGGTGGCCGCCATACGGTCGACCACCGCAAAACCTCACTCCCATCAGGAATTCATGGTTGGGGTGAATCCCAACCCAAGCGGAGTCCTGACTCAAGTGGGAATCCCGGCCCAGGCGGGAATCCCAGCGGGAGGGAGAAGAAGAAACCTACTTTTCGGACTCGGCCAGACGCTGGCGAGCGGCCACGATGTCCTCGTTGGCCTTGGAGGCGTTGGTCCAGTAAGAGCCGGGCTGTACTTCCTTGCCGGGCTCCAGAGCCTTGTATTGGTTGAAGAAGTGATCGATGACATCCCTGTGATAATCGGGGATGTCATCGATGTCCTGGAACTTGTCGAAACGGGCATCGGCGGGCACGCACAGGACCTTGTCATCGCCGCCGGCCTCATCGACCATGTGATAAAGGCCCACGGCGCGGCATTCGACCACGCAGCCGGGGAAGAGGTTGGGGCGCAGGTCGCCCATGTAGATCAGGGCGTCCAGCGGGTCTCCGTCTTCGCCCAGGGTGTCTTCGATGTAACCGTAATCATCGGGATAGCCCATGGAAGTGAAGAGGATGCGGTCCAGCTTGATGCGGCCGGTTTCGTGGTCCACTTCGAATTTATCGTGGGAACCCTGAGGGATCTCGACCAAGACGTTGAATGTTTCTGCCATGAATGCTCCTTTGAGTGTGGCCGGCGGGAAAGGTGGCCCCGCCTTGTTGATCTTGGGGATGTCTTCATTATAGGGCAAGGCATGAAGCCTGCCGATCTTCCGACTCGGTGGGCTTTTCAGTCCTTGTCGCCGGGATGACGGACGGTGAGGATGTGCGCCACGTCGGCCCAGGGGGCCAAAGAGACGTAGTTGTCGTAGCTCCAGGTGAAATCGCGCCCGGTGAGTTCGTCTTTCAGCCTCAGCTCGCTTCCGGTCAGACCCAGGTCGCCCAGCTCGATGTGCACCTGGCCTTGCTGGGCGTTGTGCCCGTCGAGATTGACGATCACGATGACCGTGTCGGACTTGCCGTTTTCGCTCAGCTCGGCAGGCAGGTGGCGGTAGAAGGCGACCATGGCCGGATTCCGGGTTTCGAGCATATGCAGGTCATGGTAGGTCTGCGTGGCCGGGTGGGCGCGGCGGATGGCGTTGAGGCGGGTGAGGAGCTTGGCGATGCCGTATTCCTTGATCCGGCCCCAATCGCGCACTTTGACCTCGTACTTCTCGTTGTCGTTGGGCTCCTCGAAGCTTCCCCTCTGGACGTTCTCGATCAGTTCGTAACCGTTGTAGATCCCCCAGCTGGGGCTGCCCATGGCGGCGAGGACGGCCCGGACCGCGTGCCCGGCGATCCCGTTGTCGCGCAGATAGGCGGTGAGGATGTCAGGTGTGGTGGGCCAGTAGGTGTTGTGTTGGAAGAAGGCTTCGTCGGAATTGGTCTCAGCCAGGTATTCGTTGAGTTCTTCCGCGCTGTTGCGCCAAGGGAAGTAGCAGTGGGACTGGGTGAATCCGGCGTAGCTCAAAGCCCGCATCATGGACGGGCGGGTGAAGGCCTCAGCCAGGAAGAGGGTCTGGGGATGCTTCTTGGTGACTTTGGCGATCACGTCCTGCCAGAAGCGGACGGGCTTGGTATGGGGATTGTCCACCCGGAAGATGGTCACGCCTTTGCTGATCCACAGGTCCAGGACCCGTTCCACTTCCTTCTCGATGCCGGGCATGTCGGCCTCGAAATCGATCGGGTAGATGTCCTGGTACTTCTTCGGCGGATTCTCTGCGAAGGCGATGGTCCCATCGGGCTTGATGTGGAACCAGTTGGGATGCTGCTCGACCCAAGGATGATCGGGGGAGCATTGCAGGGCGAAGTCCAGGGCGATCTCCAGGCCAAGCTTGTGGGCGTAAGCGACGAAAGCCTCGAAGTCCTTCATGGTGCCCAGGAGGGGGTCAACCGTGTCGTGCCCGCCCAAGTCGCTGCCGATTCCGAAGGGGGAACCGGGGTCGTCGGGACCAGCGGTCAAGGCGTTGTTCTTGCCTTTGCGGTTGGTGACGCCGATGGGGAAGATCGGGGGCAGGTAGACGATGTCGAAGCCTTCGGTCTTGGCCCGGTCCAGACCGGACAGGGCAGTCTTCAAAGTCCCTTGCACGATTTTGCCGGTTTTCTCGTCCACATAGGCGCCTTCGGACCTAGGGAAGAATTGATACCAGGCGCTGAAGGAGGAGTGGGGGCGTTGGACCTCGATCTCCACCGGATTGGAAGGGCTGACCCCGTCGCGCAGAGGTTTGGTCTCATGCAGTTTGTACACGTCGAGGCTGTCGGCGGCGGCCAGGCGGTCTTCGAAGGTCAGGCTTTTGTCGCCCAAGGCGTCAATGGCCTTTTGAAGGACTTTCTTGTCCTTGACCAGAAGATGGGCGTCTTTGCTTCCCAGCCAGCGTTCGAACAGATGCAGGCCCTCTTCCAAGGTGTTTTCCTGGTCATCCTGTGTCTCCACCTTGATGCGGGCGTCGTGGATCCAGCCGGCGTAGCTGTCTTCCCAACCTTCGACGACCAGCTTCCACGTGCCGAGTTTCTTGGCCATGGCGGCGAAGCCGGGTTCCCAGGGGAGGACGGTTTCGCTTTCCCCAAGGCGGACTTGGCCATTCCACTGGTCCAGGCCTGCGATGGTGCAGGTCAGGAGGACCCGCTGGAAAAGGGCTCCGGACTTGGTGTAGACGGCGGCGGACGCTCCGACGTGGCGGCGGCCTTCAATGAAGACATTGGCCTGAACGGCCACTTGTTCGCCCAGTTCGGCCCGAGGGATGAACCCGTTCTGGGGGGCCGGTTTCACGTTCATGACGTTGACCCGCCCGAATTCTTGCGGACTGGTGCGGGCAAAGGAATCGGACTGGGCTTCTTTCCCGCTCTTGGCATGGGTCCGGGCGCGGGAGGAGCTTGCGGCGGTGGTCTTGCGGGTAACGCGGGTCGTCTTGCGGGGACGGCTGCTGGTGCTGCTGGTGCTGCTGGCCGTGCTGACGCTCGTCGCTTTCTTGACCCGGCCACGGGGCTTCTTCTCGGTGGCGGATTCAGTATTCGTCGTCTTCGTTTCGGCTGGTTCTGCTTGACCGGTCACGTGGTTTGTAGACTTGCGTGCCATACGATCTCTCCTTTACGCATTGTCTATGCTGCAGTTATCACCTGTTTTGAATACTAGCCCTTCCATTATAAGAAGAAGGCACTAGCAAAAAAGATGGGCCATGTTGTCCACAATGCGGCGGGTCCGTCCGGTGGACGGAGGATTTGTCAAGCCCGGGATGGGGCGTGTTATTCACATTCGACCACATTGCCTTTCATCGCTGGAGTTTCCGCCGGATGCCCTTCATAGTGGATGCAGGCGTGGATGTTTCGGCTTCCGTCGCTGGGCGGCCGTCGACCGCCATCAACCTTATGTATCCTGGCGTCCGCAGGTTTGGGCTTCGCAGGCCGCCGATGATAGTGAAGGAGAAATATGAACACAATGCAAGATTCGCCAGGACCCCATCGTCCTTGGAGCCGCGAAAACGCTTCCTCATCCTTGCCGTCCGCATCCATCTGCTTCAAAGACAGGCGGCGGGTTTTTCGCTGGGCGGCCACCGCCTGCTTATGCCTGGTGGCCTTGATCCTTTCGCTCATGACCATCCCCACCCATTTCGCCTCCGCCGCCTCCGGGGGCACTTTGGCCCACCCCGGTGGCCGGTATCTGACCGTCACGGTCGATGGGAAGTTGCGCTACCTGGGCGTCATCGCCCGGGACAAGCAGGGCCGCAACGCCTACTGCATCGAGGAAGGAGTGGATAACACCTACGTCTACAGCGATACGAAAACCATGCCGGACAGCCCTCAACTCCGCAGGGTCGCCTATCTGGCGCAGAAATACCAGGCCAGCACCGATAAGATGACTCAGACAGCGATTGGCATCCTGGTCAAAGACAATTTCGAAGCGCGGGATATGAAGGCTTACCGGAAGATCCGGGCCGCTTTCCTGAAGAAGTACCCCCAGTTGGAGGGCAGGATCGCATCCTTATGGGCGGAGGCCCGGGCGGCCGACCTGTCCAATCTTGCGGTCACGAACTCCTATACCGATTCCTTCCGGGCAGGAGAATTCCACCTGCGGGTCCTCGATTCCACAGGGAAGCCAGTGCCGGGTCTCCCTGTGACCATTCACCTGGAAGGGCCGGGGACTTTCAACGCTTCGGGGACGAAAGAGCTGAAAGTCACTACGGCGGCTAATCCCATCGATATCCCCTGGACCGCCACCGGACAGGGGCCTGTCTCCCTGACCACCTCGTTCGCCCCGGCTTCCATGGAGAAGCTCGTTTCCGCCCAGGATTATCTGCGGGTGGTTCCCGGTAAGGAACGGATTCTGCGGTCGGTCAGCTTCCAGGTGCGCAAGAGTTTCCTGCCGACCATCCACACCCTTGCCCGCCCTAACCGGATCGAACAGGGCCGGACTGTATCCGACCAGGTGACCATGACCACAGGGCAGGGGCAGACCTGGCCGCAAGGGGTCTCCCTCACCGCCCAAGGGTATTACTTCACCAATCTGACCGCCGAGCAGATCCATCAAAAGATCAGCCCCCAGGAAAGGATGACGGCGGGCGAATACCTGAAAGGACTGGCCGGTAAAGGGCTGCGTCCCAGCGGTTACGCGACGGCCGTCTTCACCGGATCCGGGCAGACCAAGACGGTCACCGCCCTGACCTCCGCCGACGCGAAGACCGCCCGGACGTTGGTGACCCCGGCCGGAGCCTGCTTCGGAACATGGGTCTGGATGGTCGACCGGGCCCAGCAAAACCAGCAGGCCCAGTCCTTCCTAGAGAAGGATGTGCTTTCCGATTTCCTAGACGCTCAGGAGACGGTCAGCCAGCGGGCCCGCCTGAGCGTGGATTCCACCGTCTCCGAACATACAGCCATCGTCGGCGCGCAATTGACCGACCGCATCACCATAGCCGGCTTCCCCGCCGACCACGGGTCATTCACCGGTGATGCCAGGTATGGTTTCGGAGCAGACGACAAGTACGCCCAGGTGAAGGTCTATTGGGCCGGGAGCAATCGGGATGGGGAGGACGACGTTGCCTTCAAGCCTTCCGGAGATCTCGCCCCTCAGGCCGATAAGAACCATGAGCTGGTCGGTCAGTGGACTTACCCCGCCCGGAACGGTTCCTTGAAGGTGGGCGGAGGAAGCCCCGACGCTTTCGGGAAACCCGTCAACATCAAGGCCAAGAAGCATGGCTATTACGTGTTCGTTTACACTTTCGCCGGCGATGACCGCGTGTCCCCGGCCCATTCCTCTTACGGGGATGAATGGGAGATGACCCGGGTGTATGACCGGGACAAGCCCCAGCCGGAACGGGTCACTGTGACCACGCAGGTTTCCACGGAGAAGGTGGAAACAGGTCAGCCGTATTTCGACAAGGCGACGGTGACCGGCCATGTGGAGCAAGGGGCCTATGTCACTTTCACCGTGTATGAGGCCGTTCCCTCTAGCAAGCCCGACGTCTCCGCCCGTAAGCTTCTGGACGAGGCTCGCGTTCCCATCGATATGGCTTCCTGCGCTCGCGAAGGCTCAGCCGGGCGGAAGAATGACGACATCATGGTCTGCACGGTGACCAGCCCTCAGGCCAGGTCCGCCCAAGCCGGTGTCTCCTATTGGAAGGCGACCGTTTGGTCGGCTCAAGGGCGGATCCTGGCTTCCCACGAGTTAGGCGCCAAACATGAACAGGTGACGGTGGGAAAGCCTCCGGTCCCCACGCAGCCGGTGACTCCTGGCCAGCCTCAAAGCCCGCATCAGCCCCAGGCTCCTCAGCAGCCAAGTCAGCCTCAGGGACCTCGGACTCCTTCGCAGCCTGCTCTGGCCAAAACCGGAAGCGCAGTCGCTTACGTCGGCTTCATTGGTCTCAGCCTGGCCCTCCTGGCCGCGCTCCTTCTCATGGCCGGGCATCGTATGATGCGGCGCATGGAAGAGGCCGAGTCAGAGGTCGATCAAGGGTAAAGAGGGGGGGGAAGCAAGGGGAAAAGGGAAAGGTAACGAAGAGCAGGGGGGGAAAAAAGAGATGTCAAAGAAAGGAAACAAGGTCATGAAAGGGTAAGAAAGGATAAGGAATAAGAAGAGGATGAGCAGGAAAGGACGGGATGTGGCCTACTCCCGGTTCTCTGTGTTGTCGGCCGCATCCCTGTCCTTGCCATACATCTCGGGGATGAAGCGCTCCTGATCATGCAGCTTCGCCCAGGTGACGATCTCCCCGCTTTCCAGGGATCGGGGCACGTCAATGATGCGCTGGTTGCTGGAACCTCGGAATTGGAGGAGACTGTTGTGCAAAGTCTTGATGTAACGACCATCCACCAGGATGTCGATGTTCTTCAGGAGGGCCATCTTGTCTTCGGTCTCGCCGGGACGCATAAGTTCTTCCCAGGTGTAACCGGTCCAGCACCAGATGTCCTTGCTCTTCCCGTATTCCTTGCGGATTCGGTTGGTCAGGGACAGGAGCATGGGGGCGTTCAGGAGGGGCTCCCCTCCCAGGAGGGTCAAGCCTTGAACATAATCCAGGCCCAGGTCTTTGATGATCTGGTCTTCCAATTCCTGCGTGTATTCATGACCGGCCAAGAAATCCCAAATGGACGAGTTGTAACATTCATCGCAATGGAAAGGGCAGCCACTGACGTAAAGGGAGCAGCGGATTCCCTCCCCATCGGTGACGACGAAGCGTTTGTAATCGGCGATCATGTTGCGGGTCATCTTGCGCCCGTCCCATTGCCCGGCTTTGGGATTATTCGTCAACGGACTGGGGACGCTCGGTCCCCGCCCTTCCTCTCCCGCGGCGAAGTCCCGGTGGGCGCTGCGTCGGGACGCGGGCATGGGGGTGGGCTCGCTCAGAGGAAGGGGATGGGCCGCCTTCGGGCTTCCCGTCTGGTCATCCGGGGAAGGGGATGTTTTTCTGAAATCGTTCATGTGCGTTTCCTAACCGTTGGGATCTTTCATCCGGCTTCCATCGTCATTGCCTTGAAAGGGATTGCGAAAGGTATGAGGATGTATGAGGATGTATTGATGCAAAGAAAGGGTGCAAAAGATAGGTATAAAGAATAGATAAAGAAAAGAAAGAGTGGAGGCAACCATCGCGGGCCGCCTCCACTTATTCCCTTTTTATCTTTTCCTATATCTCTGATAACCCTTCACCTGTCGGGCGCAGGCATCGATTGGATGTGGGCGCCTAAGTTTGCCTTGGTCTTTACGACCTTACGACTTTACTTGCTTACTTGGCGTCGTCCCACCATTCCTTGGCGGTGCCGTCGCTCAAGGTCACGTGTCCGGTTTCGCCGGCCATGTGCTTCACGCGGTGGGCGATCTCTTCGTGGCGGCCGTGAACCATGGGACGCTGGACCGGGTTGCCCAGGTAACCGCAGGTGCGCTTGGTCACGTTGCACTTCTCGGGGTCGGCGTTGCCGCACTCGGGGCACTTGAAACCGTTCTCGGTAGGTTCGAAGTCGCCCTCGAACCCGCATTCGAAGCAGTGGTCAATGGGGGTGTTGGTCCCCAGGTAGCCGATGCCGATGCTGTGCGCATAGTCCCAGACCGCTTCCAGGGCCTTGGGGTTCTGCTGCAGGGAGGGGAACTCGCAGTAGTTGATGAACCCACCGTTGGCCAGGTAGGGGAAGTCACGCTCGTAAGACAGCTTCTCCATGGGGGTGGGGCGCAGCCACACGGGATAGTGGAAGGAGTTGGTGTAGAAGTCATGATCGGTCACGCCTTCCACGGAGCCGAACTTCTCCTTGTCCATGCGGGCGAAGCGGTCGGTCAGGCTCTCGGCGGGGGTGGAGTAGACGGAGTAGTGGTAACCCTCGGCCTTTTCCCAATCCGCGCAGAGGTTGTGCATACGGCGGACCACTTCGAGGGCGAACTCTTTGCCTTCTTCATCCCAGGAATGGTCGGTCATCCAGTCCTTGCCATAGAACATGGCGGTGGTCTCGTAGAGGCCGATGTAACCCAGGGAAATGGTGGCGCGGCTGTTGCGGAAGAGCACGTCCACGTTGTCGGTGGGCTTGAGGCGTCCGAAGGCGCCATGCTCGAAGAGGGTAGGGGCGTTGATGGGAGTGGCTTCCTTGCAGCGCTTGATGCGGAACTGCAGGGCTTCGTGGGCGACCTCCATACGCTGGTCGAAGAGCTTCCAGAACCGGTCCTTGTCGTCATGGGATTCCAGGGCGATGCGAGGAACGTTCACGGTGACCACGCCCAAGTTGAGACGGGAATCTTCCACGTCTTCGCCGGTGGTGGGGTCGATCCATCCCTGAAGGAAGGAGCGGCAGCCCATGGGGGCCTTGAAGGAGCCGGTGATCTTCACGATGTTCTCATAGAAGACGATGTCCGGGTACATGCGCTTGGTGGAGCACTCCAGAGCCATTTCCTTCATGTCGTAGTTGGGGGTACCGGGCTTGTCGTTGAGGCCATGCTTGATGGTGTAGACCAGCTTGGGGAAGATGGCGGTGTGACAGTCCTTGCCCAGTCCGCGGATACGGATGAGGAAGATGGCGCGCTGGATCTCGCGGGCGAACCAATCGGTGCCCAAGCCAAAGCCGACGGTCACGAAGGGGGTCTGCCCGTTGCTCACGCGGTTGGAATTGATCTGGTACTCCATGGTCTGCATAGCGTCGTAGATGCTTTTGCGGGTCATGATCTTGGCATAGATCTCGCGGATCTGCTGCAGCTCGTCCACATCGTCATGGAAAGGCTCGTCCATGGGCAGGGGGGCGCGGTTCTCGAAGTGGAGCCACTTGGGTTCGCGGGCCTTGAATCCGGCGAGGACGGTACGGGCGATATCCAAGTCTTCGTCATCGGGGAAGACGGCCTCGGCCATGTCCAGGTGCTTCTGGTAATCCAGCTGGGCGTACTCGGCCAGCATCTCATCGGCCCGGTTGACGGTCTGTCCGCCGTACTGGCTGCCGGCGATGTCCTTGATGATCTGGGTGATCTGAGTGGCCGCGGTGCCGATGGACTTGGGTGAGTCCATCATGGCGTTGCCCAGCTCGAAACCGTTGCGCAGCATGTCGCCGAAATCGGGCAGGGAGCAGTTGGTCATAGGAGTGAAGGGGGAGTAGTCGGCGTCGTGGAAGTGGATATCGCCCTTCATGTGGGCGTTGGCTACGTCGGCGGGGAGCATCTTCATGGCGGAGGCCTTGCTGACGGTTCCGGCCAGCAGGTCGCGCTGGGTGGCGTAGACGTTGCTGTCCTTGTTGGCGTTCTCCCGCACCAGGCTCTCATCCTTGTTGATGAGCTTCTTGATGGCTTCGTTCACGTCGGAGGCCTTGGCCCGCTTGATGTCCTTATCCAGGCGATAGGAGGTGTAGGCCTTGGCGATGTCGTACAGGTGTTCGTTGACCAGCTCATGCTCAACCAGGCTCTGGATGTCGTCGATGCGGACGGGGCCGTTATAACGGCCGGTCACAGCGGATTCGACGCGCTGGGCCATCTGCTCGATCAGGCGCTCTTCTTCGGGCCCGACCTCCACATGGGAACCTTTGAAGGAGCCCTCGATGGCGTGGATGATGTTCACGCGGTCAAAAGGAACAATGCGACCGTCGCGCTTCTCCACCTTGATGGTTTCGTCTACGTCATGAGTCCTGACGGCTGCGTCTGCTACCAGCTGTTCCATGGCTTGCTCCTTACTTCGTGCGCCGGTTTCCGTCCTCCCCGTTCATTCGGGAAGGGCCGCCACAGGAGTGAAACCTTGGGTTTTACACCTGTGTAATTTAGGTGATATCTATCTTCCATCAGGCTCAAGACACGAAATGTAGATGTATTTTTTTGGGACGAATACTAGATATAGTATTGTTTGCTTTTATCTTTCACGAGTGTAATTTGAGGATTTCCAAGGCTTGAGGTGATTTTTCATCTTTGATTTTCCGTCGGGGACTGATTCCTCCTTCGGTCATATCTTGGGTCTCTTTTTCTCCCCTCAGGCGAAGGAGGAAGGTCGGAGGGGCGGAAATCAAATTTGGAGATTTGATGAAGGCCCCGCGAGGCCAGTAAAATCAAGGGTTTCCAAGGGGAAGATCCGATGTGATTCGTCTCACATTCATACTGTAAGGCTTGTCTTATGAGGCGTGTCTCGCTTTCTTCCACCTCCTGCGTGTGTCGCCGTCTTCGGGGGTAGATGAAGGCATATAAGATAGAGGGACCCAAACGGCCGGCCGAGGTGGCCGGGACGAACGAACACGTTGACGACCTTCGCTCAGGCGAGGGACAGGAGGCATGATGGCGCGGATAAAGCACCTTTTGGAATCGTATAGGAATATGGTCATCACCCTGGGGGCGGGGCTGGTGAGCCTTATCCTATGGGGCATCGGCAAGGCGTCCGGGCAAGGCGGTTTCGTGACCGCTTCCATCGTCGTCATCGCCGCCTTGTCCATATACATAGCCTTCATCATCCTGGGCAACATCATGACCAGCCTCAAATCAGGGAACGTGGGCACCGACATGCTGGCCATCATCGCCTTGATCTCCACTTTGGCGACCGCGCAATTCCCCGCTGCCTGGATCTTGTGCGTCATGGTCTGCACGGGGGACGTGATCGAGACCTTCGCCGAGCACAGGGCCAGAAAGAGCGTCTCCGCCTTGGCGGCCGCGGCCCCCATGACCGCCAACGTCATCTTCGAACCTTATGACAGCCCTTCCGACGCCTTGACCAAACAGTGGAAGACGGTAGGGGTGAAGAACGTCCGCATAGGCGACACCCTTCTGGTCCGTCCGGGGGAGACGGTCCCAGCCGATGGCCAGCTCCTGACCGACGCCGCCGAGCTCAACGTGTCCATGATCAACGGCGAACCTTTGCCCCAGCAGGCCCTGGCGGGGGACAAGCTCCTGTCAGGGTCCATCAACGGCGAATCCTCCCTGGCCATGCGGGTGACGGCCGCTCCGCAGGATTCCCAATACCAGAAGATCATCGACCTGGTCGCTTCGGCCCAGGCGTCCAAGGCCCCCGTCGTCCGCCTGGCCGACCGCATCTCCGTGCCTTTCACCATCGCCTTCCTGCTGATCGGCATCATCTCCTGGATCGTCACCAAAGACGCCACCCGTTTCACCCAGGTCATGGTTCTGGCCACGCCTTGCCCCCTGCTCATCGCGGCCCCGGTCGCCTTCATCGGTGGGACCAACCAGCTGGCCAAGGCGCACGTCATCATCAAGAACCAGGCCATCATCGAAAGCCTGACCCACGTCACCCATGTTTTCTTCGACAAGACCGGCACCCTGACCACCACACAGCCCCAGGTGACGGCCATCCACCTGTTGCCCGAATGGGAGAAAGCCCAGGAGGCCCGGCTCGCATTGGCCGAGTCGCCCGATCAGCCAGGCCCATCCTCCCGACCAGCCCCCTCCTCGCGGACGGGGGAGAGGCTGGACTCCTCCTGGATCATCCAGGCGGCCGGGGCTGTGGAGGCGTACTCCTTGCATATCCTGGCCAAGGGCATCATCGCCGCCGGCCGGGCGGAAGCGGCCAAAGAGGGCCAGTCCTCCCTGCGTCGTTTCGTGGCTCAGGACGTGAGCGAGTCCTCAGGGAAGGGTTTGAGCGCCATGGTGGACGGCCACCAGGTGAAGGTCGGGCGTCTGGCCTTCGTGGACCCGGCCCTCACTCACAGCCCTGGTTTTTTCCCCGCCCTCAAGGCCGATGAGATGGCCACTTATATCTCCGTCGACGGGGCCCTGGCGGCACGGCTGACTTTGCGCGACGTGCCCCGGTCCAACGCCAGGAAGGTGATTGGGGAGCTCCTTGCCGATGGGGTCAGGCATGTGACCATGCTCACCGGGGACCGGCCTCAATCCACTGCCGTGGTGGCCCAGGAGGTAGGCATTTCCGATGTCCGGGCCGCCCTCTTGCCTCAAGACAAGTACAACGCCGTCCGCTTCGCCAGGGAGGCCGATTCCTCCACCGATAAACAGGTGACCACCATGATGGTGGGCGACGGGGTGAACGACGCCCCTGTCCTGGCCGCCGCCGACGTGAGCGTGGCCATGACCGACGGTTCGTCCACGGCAGCGGCCCAAACCGCGAAAGTGGTCATCATGAGCAACGACCTGGAAGGGCTGAACACAGCCATCGCCATCTCCCGCCGGACCGTGCGCATCATGCTGCAGGCCGTCTTGGGGGGCATCATCGCGGCTTTGATCGGCATGATGCTGGCCGCTTTCGGCCTGATTCCCACCATCGTCGGCGCTCTTTTGCAGGAGCTGATCGACGCCACCAGCATCCTTTGGGCCTTGCGGGCCGCCTTCGACAGGAAGGCGTGAAGCGGCGGCGGGGTCATGCGGCTGACGTGATTCTCGACGATCGGCATCGTTGGAAGCAAAGGCCGAGGGGTGCCGAAAGGAGAGAACCTCCGCTTATGATGATGGCGATTTTCCGTCGACAGAGGAGAAACGTCCAGATTGTGTGCTGGTATGAATATCAGTTTGAGAAGGTGCTGGTCGTTCTCTTTGTGGGTTCGCTTTCGCATGAAGGGTCGTTGTCGGAATGAAGAAAGATTTTGATTGTGCGTATAAGAAAAAAATTCTCTCTCCAAGGATGAAGGAGGCCGCGAAGCCTTTCCTGCGTTGTGGAAGGCATTTTTGTCCCTTTTCGCATGCCTGAGCATCCTGTTGGTGGGAACGCATCCGTCATATGCCGATCCAATCGCGCCTGTGCGATCCGCTGATTTGCTCAAAAGCGTCAAAGGTTCCGTCTACATAGGGGATTCAAGCAGTAGCTCGGGCAAGTACGATTGGATAGCCAGCGGTCAATACTGGGATGGATCGGCATGGCGAAATTTATCCAGCATAGGAACCTATGGATCTGCCTCGCTGCCGGAAGGCTGGCGAATCGGATGGTATGGGGACAATACCGGCGGAATTGATGCAAGCGGCTATCATGTTTACCGTCAGATAGACAAGCGGCTGCCGGATTCGGGCGAGAGGGCGCAGACCTTCCCCGGTTTCAAAATCAGGTTCAACGATGTGGGGTATACCTCCCAGGGAGAGCATATCGATTCCATCATCGACTTCACCAGAGTGAAAGCATGGCAGAAACGGGATGCGTACCCTCCTGCCTACGGAGTCCGTCCTTTTGAGATATCCCAGAACGATGGTCCTTTCCTCTCCGTCCGTTCGATTGGCGACTCTCCAATTGGCGTTGATTCCACCTACTCGACCATATTCGTCAAATCCGGAACGGATACCAGAATCGACGACGGCAACACGGTCGATATAGTCTACTGGTACATCGATCAGCCGGTCCATACCTACAGGTACGGTTTTGACGATTTCAAATCGCCTTACCGGGAAGGCGTAGGATTGATCAACGGATATCGTCATGCCGCCCTTGACACATCTACCAGCGTAAAAACGGAGACAGAGGATGGTAACACCTGGTTCAGGTCCGGCCAGGTCGACGATTCCCCTGTCCCGCACAATGTTTCCAGCGTCGTCGCGGAGGCGGGGCCGTCCTTCACGACGGAATGGCGCGGGGAAAACTGCGTGACCGGCATCGGCTACGACACGAAAGTCATCCAGTATCCTGCATGGGATTCTCCTCATAAGACTTTGGCCCCTCGAGACGATGCGCCCCATCCAGACACGACACAGATACTCAAGCGTACAGACAAAGCCGCTTTCGATGTCCGGGAGACTTTTCCCTATGTGTCCTCCTCCAACCAAGCGCGGTCCATCACCATGACCGATATCCTCGACCCGGGCTTCGACGCATCGAAAGCGATCGTCACCGTATCCCAGATCACCGGGAAAGACCGGAACGGGAACGAAATCATCAGGGACGTCAGCAGCAATTGGACGATACGGTTGGACGCGGCGACGCGCACCATAACCGCCTCCGCGAAGAACACCGGACACGGATTCGCGGAATCGACTCATATCTTTCACATCGTAGTCCCGGTCTCCGCGACCGCCGATCTGACGCGGCACGACCGGGACACCATTGACGGCAAACCGTACTGGCGCATTCCCAATACTGCCTCCGTGACCATCGTGGACGCGAACGGGGTGCCGAACGAGAAACGAACGGAAACGGTTCATGTCGATGTGCCTTACGAAGCGAAAGGAAGCGTCGAGCTGAAGGCCCTGAAGAAGGTGAAAGGGCATGATCTGCATGCGGACCAATTCACTTTCATCCTCACCGATCCAGCTGGGAAAGCCGTGGACTCGGAAAAGAACCGCGGCGATGGGAGCGTGGTTTTCAAACCTCTGGAGTTCACTCAGGACGATATCGGCAAAAGCTACCAATATGCCATAACCGAGATGCAGGAGCGGGTAGACGGTTATGTCTTCGATTCGCATAAAGAGATCATCACTATCACTGTGGCCGACGCCGGCAATGGTAAGCTCGCGGTGACCCCGGTCTATGACGCGGATGGTGAGACTTTCACAAATATCTACAAGACGTCCTTGGAAGTGATGAAACGCTCCGACAAAAGCCAGGCGCTGGCCCAGGCAGGATTCACCCTTTATCAGGACAATGGGGACGGCAGATTCGGCTCTGACGATCAAGCGGCCACCGTCTACTCCGACCCCGGCCTCACGACAACGATCAACCAAGGTTACGCCGTGACAGATTCTTCAGGGACCATCCTCTACCATGGGCTGAACCCTGAAGCCGTTTACTGGCTCAAAGAGACCAAGGCGCCCTCCGGCTACAACCTGGATCCCCACGCTTACAAGCTCAGCATCTCGGCTCAGGGAAAGATGACGATTTCCCATGAAGACGGCTCGACAGCGGATGTCAATACAGTCGACGACATCTACTCAGTGACCATCACGGATTCGAAGATCAAGACCTTGCCAAGCACTTCCGGACCTGGCATCCTTTACCTCGTCTTCGCAGGCGCTTTCCTCCTCGTCCTAGGGCTTGGCTCCTTGCTGGGCAGGCGAAAGAGGAACCGATAAAATCAAGATTTTCCAAAGATTGGGGAAAAATTAAAGATAAGGAGACAAGTGATGAAATTCACCACTTCTGCTAAGAAAATAAGCGCTGTCATCACAGCCGCGCTCGCGGCTGTCGCTCTGGCGCCCATGACTGCGATGGCCGCTCCGACCAGTGGCACTGACGTCGCCGACTCAACGCTCACCGTCAACGATCTTTTGAACGGGGATACCGTGAGCGCTTACCAGATTGCCGACGCTGATATTGACGCCCATAACAATCTGACTTATCATTTCGTTTCAGGACTTCCTGCGGAATATGACTCCGCCGATGAGCTTTCCCACGTCGCTACTGATGGCACGTCCTTCAAACAGGACAGCGCTATGCAAAACGCGGCCGCAAAGATCGCCACCGCAATGACCGGTAAAGCGGCTTATACGTCCGCGACCGCCCAGGGGACCAGCGCGACCCTAACCCTGGGATCTGGTTATTACCTGGTTCGCATGACCAGCACAAGCGGCAAGACCCGCGTTTATCAGAACATGGTGATCGACGCCACCCCTCAGACCGTTCCCGGCGCTCAGAGGTATGAGACGCGCCGTTTGGACCCGATCAACGTCAAGAAGACGGACGTCAATGTGACGAAGACGGTTGATGAAGGCGAATCGTCGACTGACAAGCACAGCGTGGGGGACTCCATCCCTTTCACCGTTTCGACCGCGGTCCCTTCTTATCCCGCTGATTCCGCAAATGCTACCTTCATCATCGGAGATAAGCCGACAGAAGGTTTGGAGATCGACCCTGCGTCTATCGAAGTCAACGGACAGAAGGCCGTATCCGGGCTGATTACACTCTCACCGCTTCCGCCGACTCCTTCAAGATCAAGTACGCGAAGACTTATATCCTGGCCCATCCGGGGGACCCCGTCACCGTTACCTACAAGGCTAAACTGACGGACAAGGCTTTTTCGAACGCGCAAGGCACGACGGGCAACACCGCGACTGTGACCTTCAACCCCAATCCTTACACCGACACGACCGTGGACAACGCGACCATCCCTGTCACCGTGAAGACTTACGGGTTTGTCTTCAAGAAGGTGGACGAAGCAGGCAAAGCCCTGAAAGGGGCCACCTTCACCCTCAGGCTTTCCAACGGAAAGACCCTGACTTCCACTTCTGACGATAATGGTTACGTCTTCTTTGAAGACCTGGCCGCCGGCGACTATACGACGGAAGAGACCGGAGTGCCTTCCGGTTACCAGAAGACCCCTGACCTGCGATTCACTCTGAATGGTCAGACAGCCAAATCGGATAACCCTGCGACGGCGAACATCGCTGAAAACAATTACGCCGTCTCCCAGCAGGATGTGGTTGATAAGAAGCTCCCCACCCTGCCAGTGACCGGCGCCGCCGACATCACCCTCATGGTCCTTGCCGGTATCGCTTTGTTGGGCGGCGGCTCAGCCCTTGTCATCCGTTCCTCCAGGAAAGTGTCCCACTCCTAATCGCCTTCGGCGGCAAGGGGTGATAATGATTAAATGACCGGACTGCGCTATGGAATCATGCGTGTGGTCCGGTCATTTTGCGAAAGAGGATGAATCGAATGGATCATTCCATGAACAGTGGGGAGTCATGGCATCGGTCATGACGCGGCCGGTCAATCGCAGGGACATGTCAGGCAGGTTTTAATGAAACGTCGGGTTTTCTCCCTCATCGGGCCTTTGCTCATTATGATGGCGGGTCTGGGCCTTCTTCTTTATCCCTTCGTCAGTGATATCATCAATCAGCGCGCGCAAAGCCAGACGGTGAAAGTCTTGGAGAACAGGGTCAGGGCCACTCCCGATCGAAGACTGGAGTCGGAGAAGAAAAAGGCCGAGGCTTACAACCGGCGTCTTTTGCAGGGCACCTCCCAGGTCACCGACCCCTTTGATCCGAATACGGTCTCGCCGAGCGACATCGAATATGATGACACCCTGAATCTTAATGGCGATGGGGTGATGGGGGAATTGATTATCCCTAAAATCAGCGTTGACCTGCCTATCCTCCATCGTACTGTAGATGCGAGTCTGACCCGGGGGGGGGCAGGGCATGTCATAAAAAGCAGCCTTCCCATCGGCGGCAGATCCACGCATTCCGTCCTCGCCGGGCACACTGGCTTGCCGACGGCCAGGCTTTTCGACAGGCTCAACGAGATGAAGACCGGCGATTGGTTCGTCATCCGAGTGCTTGGTGAAGACCACGCTTATCAGGTTTACAGCGTTGAGACCGTCCTTCCTACCGATGCGGGCAGTCTTGCCATCAGGAATTCACAGGATCTGGTCACTCTTGTCACCTGCACGCCTTACGGGGTGAACACGCATCGGCTTCTGGTGCACGCCCGGAGGGCTCCGTTGCCCCCAGGATGGAATAAGCGGTCGCATGTGGCGTCTCCCACTCTCGACAACACTCCTCGCAGGATCTGGTTCTATGGTCTTTTCGGGGCCGTCATCGCCATCATTCTGGTCGTCATCATCTCTTTGATCAGGATTCTGTCCCGTCCGAGGTTTCCCCGCGCCTTGCATGGCAGGCCGTAAACTCCGCGCTGAGGCAAGCCGCAAGAGTGGCTGCGCCTTTCCTCAGCGTTCTTCAGCAATTTCCATACCTGGGAGTATGCTGAGTACCACAGTCGTCCATGAAGAGCTGAAGAATGATATCGGAAGCTCATGTGGATGGACTCAAGGCAATAAGTCAATATACAATCCAAAAATTGAATTTTTGAAAGAAGGATTATGAAGCTCATATCGAAGCGAATAGCGGTTTTCCTCGCTTTATTCGCTGCCATCGCTTTTATGTTCGGGGCAACCGCGACCCCGGCTATGGCGTGTAAACCCAAGAACAACGTCGCCCCTCCGGCTACAGTGGTCCGCGTGACTAAGACCGATGACTCCGGTGAACCCCTGAAAGGCGCGAAACTCCGGATCACCTGCAATGGTCAGGTGGTTGCGGAATGGGTGTCCGATGGTAGCGTCCACGAAGTGAAACTGGCCGATGGCGACTACACCCTTTCCGAGGTGGAAGCGCCTGCGGGATATAAGAAAGCGGCTGACCAGCACTTTACGGTGAAGGCGTCGGAGCACGTCGATTCCGCCATTCGATTCCATATTGAAGGCTCTACGAAGGGGATGTTCGAAAAGAAGCTCGTGGGCGATGACAACAAGGCGATCATCGAACCGATTTATTGCTTCAATCTCCACAAGCGAGGTCCCTCCGTTGGGAGTGAGTATTTAAAGCAAGAGGGATCTGAGAATCTCTTTGCTTCCACCGCGCAGACGCCTCGGGAGAAGTCGACTCTTTATCAGGACGTGCTTCGTGTGATTTACAATGGCTATCGGAAGGAAAACGGGCAGACCGTTGATAAGGCTGGTATCCAGGCACGATTCCACCTGAGCGACGAAGGTTTCTATTGGGCCACGCAGGCGGCGATCTGGTACTATACCGACTCCGAGGATTTGAATACCTCTCGTCGGGTGTATGAGAATGAACGGAAAGCCGCGATCGCCCTCGTTCAAAGTGCCGCTCAGATTCCTGAAGGGCAGACTCTTAATATCTACCAACCCGTTGGAAAGAATTTCGAGCGTGAGTTGGAAGGCTTCCAGAGCCTCCTGACGACCGATTTTCACGCTCCTCAGGGAATTGATTTGAAGGTCGTGGACGAGAAGCAGCCGACCACGCCTCCAACGACCCCTCCCTCAACGACTCCGCCGACCACGCCTCCAAGCACTCCCCCTGCGACTCCTGGCCGGCCGACTCCTCCGACACCTGTGACCCCTGATAAGCCCACGCCCAGCAAGCCTGTGAAGCCTTCGCAACCAAGCAAGCCTTCCGCGCCCCGGACTCCGGTCGCTCATCAGAAGCCTGCGCTGGCTAAGACCGGGAGCGATGTCACCCTTATCTCCCTCTCTTCGGCGATCGTCTTCGTCCTTGGAGCCGCGCTTGTGATGTGGCGTATGCGTGCCGCTTCCATGAGATCCTGAAAGAGATTCCTGGATAAGGGTTCCACATGAAAAATAGGCAGGCACCCTGCCTATTTTTTTCATTTATCTTTTTATTTCCCAGTTATGAAGATTTCAGTCGTTGGAATTGGCGACGACGGTCTCCAACTTCTCCAAAATCTCCGGTGTCCGCTGATCAATGGACCTGCCTCCGGCCCTGGTCCCTCCAATCAGGATTCCCACTCCTGCAGCCAGGGAAATGATTATGCCGAGGATTCCCAAAGAGGCGTTGGCGGTGAACGCCGCGATAACCCCCACGATAGCTCCGGGAAGGGAGCAAAGGAAAATGCCGAGAGGGAGAAGCAGGGCGACGGCCGCCATGGACGCGGGGGCCCCTTGGGGGCGTTTGAAGGGCTGGTCGATTGAAGGGACAGGGAAGATGAAATGAGTGGAAAAGACGGCGCAAATCCCCAATCCAGCAAGCAGCTGACATAGGGAGGTGACGGCCACGACCATGTAACCGATTCCAGCTTGAAGGGCGGGCGCCCCCATGGCTTCCAGAGGGTGCAGGCTGACCATGATCAGGTTGGAAACGGCCAGGAAAACGATTCCGAGGATTCCCGTCGTCTGCAGGCGGCCGGTGCGATCCACTCGGCCGGCGGCTCCTGACAAGGCGAAAAGGGTGAAAGCCTTGCCGTCGAAGGCGAGATTGTTGTATTCGCTCATCCCGAAGAGCAGGCCGATGATCAGAGGGGTCGCCAGGAGCATGCTCCGCAATTCCTTGTTGGTCAAAGCTATGACGGTATAGATGATGATAAGCACGAGGTAGCTGAAAGCGGAGAGGAGATAACGCGAATCACGCTGCCAGGAGATGATCAGCCGGGCGAGAACGGCCCCGCGAGGACTGTCGGAAACGAGGTTGAAGGCGCCCAAGCCCTTTACTTTTACGTTTTTGACCATCGGGGGATTCTTGGCCTGCCTGTCCAGGCAAAGGCTATAGATTCCGTAGCAGAGGGCCAGACTGGCGACGATGACCAGCAGGCGAAGGAGGGCCAGAAAGGGGGAGCCGGCGAGGAAATCGGAAGGAATCATGAAACCGGCGGAAAAAGGAAGCCATCCTAAAACCTTCAGAAAAGCCGGCAGGGGGACTTGACCGGAGAGGAAGGAATTCACGAGGCGGGAGATCTGGCCGCTGGCCGCCGCCGAGCTCGTGCCGGAAACAGAGGAGGAAAACCATGTGGACAGGATGGCCGGCAGTTCGAAGATGGCGATGAGGAGGACGTACTCAAGTACATTAAGGAAAAACCGTCCCCGGGGGCTGAGGACAAGGGTGTCGACCATTTGGGCAGCCGTACGGGGGATGATGATCACAGTGGCCGCCGAGAGCAGACCGCCGAGGAAACCCGCAAGGCCAAGCCAGGGGGAGGCGGGGCACCAGAGGAGCCCAAGGATGGCCGAGGCCGCCAGGGTGCCGATGGCCGGAATGCCCAGAAGGCTGGATAGGAAAATCCCTCGGGTCAGGGTCCCGTCTTCGATTCCGTAGATGCTGAATTGGCGCAGGTTGAAGGAACCGCTCTGGCCGCTGATGAGGAGGACCGACAAAAGCCAGAAGAATCCAATGATGGTTGATATGATGATGACCCCCATCCCCAGGGCCGCCGCATTTGCGGGGAAAGACAGGCGAGGGGCTAGCAGGATGGCGATGACCACCGCTCCGACGACTACGGCCACGGCGATGAGGATGCTGAGGATGAGGGAGAAAACCGCCCATTTGCTTTTCTTCATGCGGGAGAAGACGAGGGCGTAACGCAGACTGACCAAAGTTCCTTCCATGCGAGGGACCTCCTTAATCTTCCCGCTGGGTGGGTGCGGGGCTGGCTGTGGCAGTCGGCGCGGGATGCGCCAGACCGGGCTCCTGCCCATTCTCTGGAGCGGACTGCTGGTTCAACCAGGTCAGGTTGTTTTCGCTATGAATGCCGCCGACCAGGCTGAGGAATTTGTCTTCCAGGGACATGCCCCCGCTGACCTCCTGCGTCGTCCCGGCCGCCAGTATGTTCCCCTGGGAGATGACCGCCACATGGTCGCACAGCTGCTCCACGAGGGCCATGACGTGCGATGAGATGATGACCGTGCCGCCAGTGGATGCGTACTGTTTGAGGATCTGTCGGATGTTGGCGGCGGAAACGGGGTCCACCGCTTCGAAAGGCTCGTCGAGGACCAGAAGCTGTGGGGAGTGGATGAGGGCGGTGCCCAGGGCTATTTTCTTGGTCATTCCGGCTGAGTAGTCCTGTACCAGGGCGTTGGCCGAATCCGTCAGGTCGAGGGCGGCGAGCAGGTCGGTTGCCCGGCCCTTGGCGGTGGCCCGGTTGATTCCACGCAGCATGGCGGCGTAGACCAAGGTCTGCAGGCCGGTCAGACGGGTGAAAAGTTCGTCGCTGGAAGGCATGACCCCCATCTTGCGTTTGCATTCGTTCAGGTGGGCCCACACGTCGGTGCCGCGAATGGCCGCTCCTCCGGCGGTCGGCCGAAGGAGTCCGGTCGCCATTTTGAGGGTGGTCGTCTTGCCGGCGCCGTTCGGGCCGACCAGCCCGTAGAAAGAGCCGACCGGGATGTCCAGATCGATTCGGTTGACCGCCAACTTCTTGCCGAAGACCTTGGCCAGGCCCCGGATGCTCATGGCGGCTTCGGCGTTATAGGGTGCCGGCTGCTGGATTTGTCCCGGGTTTGGTTGCGGCTGAGGCGGCTGCCGCCGGAGCCGTTCCTGCTGCCAGCCGGTCGGGACCGACTGTGACTCTTGCTGCGGCTGCGGTGTCTGCATCATCGGATTTTCCTTGATCATACTGACCTCTTCCGTCTTCGGTTCGATTCCGTTTTCAATCGTTGATTGGCCTCAGTCTAACATAATCCGTCCCGAAATGAGATTCATGCCTTGACCTGTTCGCCGGCTCGCAGGGGAGAAAGGTTTTCCTCCAGAGGAGTACGGGTGTGGCCTTGTCCGCCAATATCTCCGACTTTTCCTGCCGCCAAAGACTCCGCCTGCCCCGATCGATATCAAACTTGCTTGGCTATCTTGGCTTGGCTATGATCGGTGGGTGGCTCCTCCGACAATCTCCGGCGGCAGCAGCCCATTCGACAATATGACGGAATTCGCTGGTGGCGACACGCGATTTGACAAATTTCAATTTCCCATTACTCTTGTAAGAGCTGTCCTTCACAGGACGTGCCGACGCGGGGTGGAGCAGCTCGGTAGCTCGCTGGGCTCATAACCCAGAGGTCCATGGTTCAAATCCATGCCCCGCTACCAACGCCTCCGGATTCACGTTAAAGAATTCGGAGGCTTTTTCTATATCGTCCAAGCTCCACGGATGTTTCCCAGAGAACTTCTGCGAAACTGCTGGCCTTGTAACACCAAGGACATCCGCCATGTCCTGCTGGTTCATGTTTCTTGCGGCCATCATCATTCGCAGATTAAAACTAACGAGGTCTTGCAAACCGCGTTTCTTCGTCGCCACTGGTTTCTTTTCGACTGTTTTCACATTACATATGGTAACCAGAAATTCTCTAAATTAGCAAGACAACACTCCGATGATCTCAGAAATAACCAATGGTGACTATTATATGTGACTATGAGTTACATAAAGTTATTATCAGACATGATAGGTAAAACTATCAGACTTCTACTAATTGCAAATAACATGTCACAATCCGACTTAGCTAGAGCACTCAATATATCTAGACCAGCAGTAACGAGAAAAATCAATAATCAGACTGCATTTACAACGGCGGAAATAAACATCATTGCAGATTTATTTCAGATTTCTACAGATTCACTATTAGGTCGCTCACGGGATATGAAAAATGCGTGATCAACTTGCGTATGGAAGCTCCCTCCCGGGGTTAGGCAGGAGGGAGAGTTTTCAATGTTTTGGCCATGGGCCCAAAGCGAGGAAACCCATGAACCGTTTCTCACTATACACGATTCTAGGGCCGAAGTGGTTCATTGCGGACGATGGTCGATGAATACCGGAACTTTTATGGTTAGGAAGCACTAATGAGTGTCGCGGCAGTTGATTGGGCGTTGAGGCGAGCCCCTGTAGGTGCGGATGCGTCCGCGCGTCTGGTACTCGTGTATCTTGCGGACCGTGCGGACGATGAAGGGCGGGATGCCTTCCTGAGCATCGCCACTCTTGTCGAGCACTCCCACTTATCCAGAAGCACCATCAAGCGTATTTTAAGGCGTCTTGAAGAGCGGGGGCTCATCAGTCGTGGCGACCAGTTAAAGGTCGCCCATTATCGTATCGACCGTCATCCCGTGGTCTGGGATCTGCATGTGGAATTGACCGTGGACGACTCACGGGAGGAGCGGGGGTTCAAAATGACCCCTCGTGAGGAATCGCATGATTCCGCGGTTTCCGCGGGGGTTCAAAATGAGCCCCCGTCTGATTCCGACGAGGAGCGAGGGTTCACCGGTGCACGGAGCGGGGGTTCACTGGTGGACCACAAACCATCCATTAAACCTCTTTATCCCCTTGAAGGGGATGAAGGCGATGTGGCGGCGATTCCCGACGGTGGTTTCTCGGATGGGCCTGACGGACGGATGCCCGATGCCATCCGTGGGGACGATGCCCCCACCGCTCGGGATGAGGGTGGGGATGCGCAGCGGGTTGTTTCGTTGATGGCTTCACTGCGTGAGTCCGCTCGTGTTGAGCTCGCGCCGTTCAAATCCGAGAAGTCCCGCACGAGGTTCGAGCGCAGGCAGCTTGCGGCGGCCGCCCGTCTTGTGGCCGCGTTTGGCGTGGAGCGGGTGGAGCGTACCGCTCGGTGGGCGTTGGATGCCGGCCAGCCGTTTTGGAGGTCCGTGGCGTTCACTCCCGAACGGTTGGAGCGTAACTGGACGCAGGTTACGGGCCGGATGAGTGTTCCACGGCCTTCCACAGGGGCTTTCGCGGATTCTTCCCCGGTCTCCCGTGTTCATGTGCATTCCCGTGGTTGCGAGCATGTGCAGCAGGTTCTGGGATACACGAATCCCGGGGATTGCGTGGTGGATTCACGCGCAGCGCGCGTCCTGGATTTGCTTCGATTCGGCTATGGCGTCGAACGGATTCGTGAGACCCTTGCCGCGCGCGAAGTCACTCCCATGGCTCGATAAGCCCATGTTTTCAATGTTTTCCCAAGGTTTAAGGGGTTAATGATGGAAGGATTTGGATCAACCGGTTCAACGCGGTCGTGGCGTTCGGCATCGAAGTGTTCGACACTCCCACCGGCTCGTGCCGATGAGTTGTTTTTCGCGGATGGCGCGCATCCCGACACGGTGGCGCATGCGAAAACGTATTGTTCCACGTGTCCCGTCAAGGCTCAGTGCGCCGCGTGGGGCGCGGCCATCAATGCCGAGTTTGGCGTCTATGGCGGCGTGCCGTCGTATGCGCGTAAAAGTCTGGTGAGTCTGTACCGGCAGGCTCATCCCGATGAGGACACGGCCGCATTGAGCGAAGACGAACGTTTCACGAGATTCGCCGAATGGATAGAAAAGGATCCCAGTGTGATCGGTCGGGCCATCCATCATGCCAGCCACTCGCATAATCGCGCGTACTGGCGGAGGAAGCGTGCACGCATGGTCAGTGTCCAGGCTGGGGATATCGAACTTAATGGGATTATTCGTGTAGCCGACATTGAGCCTGTTCCGGGCCGTTGTGTCCAGCCGGCTCTTTTCTAAGGTTTTTAAGTTTTACCACCAATCGATCTAAGGAGGAAATGAGGATGATCAGGAATCATTCACGTGTTGCCGCCGCCGTCGCAGCGGGTGCGTCCATTGTTCCACTTGCTGTTGTTTCGGCCGGTTTGATGGTCTTAGCCGGGGCGGGTCTCATGGCTCGTCGAACGTTCGACCGCTGAAAAATTCATCGTTGTCCTTATGTCCTTCATCCCCGGAACGTTTCGGGGATGATGAATGAGCAGGCCGTGAGCGCACCCATGTGCGCTCACGGGTATTGGAAAAAGATCGCTAAGGAGAAAATAATGTTTACCACTACGGTTATTGAGGCGGGTTCGGCGGTTCTTGCCGCCGACGCGAATGGTGTCGTGACGAACGTGTTGAGCACGCTTGCGACCTGGGTCGTTGTCGGTGGCGGTTTCTGGGCGGTGTGGGGTGCCGTCACCTTGGGTGGCGGTCTGTCCGACCATAACTCTCCCCAGATTCAAAATGGCGTGTGGAAGATCGTCGGCGGCGCGATCGTCATTGCCGCTGCCGGCTTGTTCAAGACTCTTGTATAACGAAGGTCCGACCGTATCATGTTTGATTTCAAGGATGGGTTAAGATCCCTGCTGAACTAGATCAGCCAGGGGATGGATCCGACAATATCAAGCCTGTTGACTCAGACTCCGGCGGGTAAATATCCCGACGCCTATCGGACGGTGACGAATATCGCTACCACCGCGGTCAAGCCCGTCGCCATGACCGTGTTGGCGGTGGTGTTCAGTCCGGAAATCCTTCATGCCAGCCAGAGCATCGATCAGGATGGTACGCAAGGTGTACGCACGATTACGAAGTCGTTATTCAAAATCATTATCGTGTATATGGCTGCAATGAACGCGTCATGGCTGTGTGAGCTTATCACGTATCTGATTCAGCAGATCGGCACGGGAGTCAGCAGGCTCATTACCCTGCCAAATACTGCAAGTGCGGACGATAAGGCTACTAAATTAGGCGATGCTTTGGAAAACAGTGGAGCTTTGGGACAGGCGAATCTTGGCCAACAATTAGTCGCAATCATTATGCTGCTTATTCCTTTTCTTATCGCTCGTCTGGCCGGCCTTGCTGTCCAGGTTCTCATTGTTGCACGTTTCGTGGAATTGCTGATCTTGACCGCGTTTGGCTCTCTTCCCATCGCCTTCCTGTCCTATGACGGGACGAAAAGTTGGGGTGAGGCGTATATCCGCGAGTACGCGTCGTGTGCGTTTAGCAATATCACGCTCCTGATAGGCCTAGCCGTATATCAGCCTGTTGCGAATAGTCTCTTCGCGGGGAATAAGAATTTAGGCTCGTTGTCGCTTAATGAGGTGGTGTTTACTCATTGGATGGATCTGGTCACGGTCAGTGTGCTTATGGTCGCTCTCGTGCTGATTAGTCAGAAAGCGTCCAAAGCCTTGTTCGGCCAAGCTTAGGGAAGAGGAAAGAAGGCTCACCATGCTTGTGATGGATGTCCCTATCGATATCAACCAAATAGACCCGAAGCAATGGTTCGGGCTGACTGGTCGCCAGTTCCTCTGCATGAACGGCGTTGTCCTATGCGCCGTGGGCGCGATCGTCTGCCAGTTCCTCGCCCCCAGCCAGGTGAGTCAGGCTGTTAATCAGGTCATCATCATTCCCATCGCGCTTTTGGTATTGGTGGGCTGGTTCAAAAAATCCGGACTGCCTGTGGAGGATTTTCTTGTCCGGTATTGGCAGTGGCGCATCGTGTTGACGCGTAAGCCTCTCATCCGTAAGGGAGAGATCCCTCATGACAGGCATGCCACGCGGCGCGAACTCAAGATCGTCAACGAGCACGTCGAAATAGCGCCTACCGTCCAGGACGCTTGAACGTTCATCAGTCAATGGTTAAAAAAATATGGTTCTTAAGGAGTTTTCAATGTTCGGATTGAGTGGGAATCGTGGGTCTCATGTGGATCAGGGGCATGCGCGGAAGGCGAAGAGGGAAGCTTTGACTGCGGCATCCATGGTGTTTCTGCATGGTATCCGTAAGGATGGCATCGCCTATGTCGGGGCTGGCTGGTGGAGCGCGACGGCACTGATTAGTGATGTCAATTATCAGCTTGCCTCCGTAGATATGCGGAAGAAGATCTTGAACGCATGGATGAGTACGTTGAACATGTTTGACGAGAATACGCGTATTCAGGTGACGAGTGCGAATCGTATGCTCAACGGGCGTAGCGTCACGCGTGGCGTGTACATGGATGCCGAGGGTCGTGATGGTTTGGATTCGTATCGCCGGTCGTTTAATGAGCTCGCCGCCGACCAACTCAAAGGCCTGGCGTCGAGCACGGTGACGGACAAGTATATTACCGTGAGCGTCAAGGAGATCGGCCAGGACAAGGCAGTCGTCAGGCTCAATCGTCTCCTGTCAGGGTTGAAGACGCAGCTTGCTTCCATGAGTGGCTGCACGGCACATCGTCTTGATCGCGGTGAGCGCCTTCGTGTCCTGGGCTCGATGCTGCAACCGGATGAGCCCTTCACCTTTAGCGAGGAGCTCTTCGAGCAAGCGCCGAAGAATATGCGGGCGAAGGATTTCGTCACTCCATGGAGCATGGATTTCAGGAACAAGGATCAGATCACTCTATCGTCCCGAAGTGAGACGTTCATGACCCATGTGTGGTTGGAGGCATGGCCGGCACAGTTAACGGATACCCTTATCTCCGATCTGGCCGATATCACCGCTCCGATAGTGGTCAACGTGCATATCGCGCCATGGGATCGCGCGTCCGGCTTGGAAAAGGTCAAGACGAAGCAGGCAGGCGTCAAGGGCGAATATGACAGGACCGTACAAAAGCTCGCCAGGCAGGGATTGGGCGCGGAGAGCGTGCCTGATTCCATTACCGAGCGTGTGGATGAAATGACTACGTTGCTTGATCAGCTTCGTACGTCGAACCAGCGTATACTGGACACGCTTGTTTTGGTGAGCATGAGCGCCGATAGTGAGGATGAGCTCAAGCAAACGCTTCTGGAAGTGGAACGTGTCGCACGTCGACTGTCATGCAAGATGAGCGTGACGCGTTACATGATGCCCGAAGCCCTGAACGCCATGCTGCCATTGGGCGTCGATAGACTGCCGATGAGGCGAGCATTGACAACGGATAGTGCGTCGATTCTCATCCCTTTCACCGCTCAGGAAATCATGGAGCCTCACGGCCAGTTCTATGGGATCAACGAACGCAGCGGCAACCCCGTAATCGTGAATCGTAGCAAGCATATGAATTCCAACGGGTTCATCCTGGGAACGACCGGCTCAGGTAAGAGCCAGTCCGCTAAGGCCGAGATCGCGCAGCGTGTATTGAATTCCGCCGATCGCGTGGTCATCATCGATCCCGAACATGAGTATGTGCCGCTGGCGCAGGCTTTGGGCGGACAGGTCATCACCATTTCCGCGGACTCGACGCAACATATGAATCCGATGGATATTAATCTGACGGGTAGCGATGATACCGACCCCGTGCGCTCCAAGGTATCGGTCGTCTTGGATCTGTTAGGCGCCCTGATGGGCGGCACGACAGGTTTAAGCCAGCTCAAACGAAGCATGATCGATACGGCCGCGATGAACGTGTACAGGGATACGCGCGCTCAATTGTCCATGCTCCGGCGCTTTTTGAAACCGTGTGATGAACGTGTACAGGGATACGCGCGCTCAATTGGATTCGACCGGATCGTATACGCAACCAACCTTGGTGGATCTGAAGGAGCAGATCAAACGCGTGTATGTGGACGTGGAGAACCCTTCTCCCGAAGCACAGGATCTCGTCACCGAGTTGGAGATGTTTACGACTGGTTCCTCTTCCGGTTTCGCGCACCTGACGAATGTTGATCTTTCCGGACAGTTCATTGTTTTTGACGTGTCCGCTTTGGCCGGTCAGATTCAAACGTTCGGCATGATGGTCATTCTCAACCAGATTTGGAGCCTGGTACGTGCGAACCGTGATACCGGTTTGCGCACATGGTTGTATGTGGATGAGTTCCACCGTTTCTTCCATAACGAGTATTCCATCCGCACTTTCCTGGACATTTATAAGAGGGCACGCAAATATGGCCTGGGCGTTACCGGCATCACTCAGAACATCGATGAGCTCTTGGGCAATGATCAAGCACGTTTGATGCTGTCGAACGCGGATTTTCTTCTGCTGATGAATCAGAAGACGACGGATGCGGAAATGCTCCAGGATCTCCTCGAACTGTCGGATGAACAGGTGCGGTTGATGACGACCGCGCAAGCGGGATGTGGTCTGCTCAACACGAACGGTGTCTCCCTCGGTTTCAATAATCGTATGAATCAAAGGAATCTTTTAGCGAAATTGTATTCGACCAGGTTCGGCGACGGCCTACCGCAAGCGGGAGGTGTGCTCTGATGCCTGCGTATGAGCCCGGAGGGCATCAGGCCTCCGACAGCCTGTATGATCAGGCGACGAGCGCAACCCAGGTCACTCGAATGGGTGCGAAAACGAGTGTGAAAGCCGTCCAGGGGGTCGCCGGTGCTGTGGGTGGTGCTGCCGCTCACACATATCAGGGTATCAGGACCGTGGTCGGAAGGGTGAAATATGGTAAACCTCTCGGCCCTAAGATGACATTTAAGGGCCGCGTGTCTCGTCGTGTTTTCCTGTTGAGAAAAGGGTTGAAGGAGTCTCCTCGATCCATACTCAAGGGCGTAGGCACAGGACTGAGGAAGTCTCCCGGAGCGTATGGAAAAGGCGTGTCGAACACGGTAGGCGCTTCCATGCATGGCATGGAGTCGGGTGCGGATGATGAGCTTACTCGGCTGTCTGCATCCTCATCCCGTCTTGTTTCCCAGGCTCCACACGCAGGGGTGAAAACCATCCGCTCAGGCGCAAAGGCTCTCGGGAAAGCCCATGGGTCAGTCAGGCGTGCCCAGCTTGCCGCAAAACAGTTGAAGTATGCGCGCTCCACCATGCAAACGGTCAAGGCGGTCGCCCGGATGGTTGCCTCTGGCTTGAGTGGTATCGGTTTAGCGCTTCTTCCGCTTGCCGGCATTATTGTTGCGCTTATTGCCGCCATTGGTTTACTGATGAGTTCCTTTAGCGGCCAATCGGGATGCGATGCCGGGAATGCCGTTGCGGCGGGTGGTTTTGGCGCTACCAGTGGCAAGCTTGAGGGGTTAAAGACCACACGGGTTCGCTGCGTGACCGCGGTGGATTATCAAGCCTTGGGTATCAAGCCTTCATGGTTCGAGGATGATACTTCCGCGTACCAGTTTCAGCAGTGCACGTGGTGGGTCGCTAACCGGTGGAAGATGCTGGGCTTGCATGTCGACCATCACATGGGCAATGGTGTCGACTGGGCCGCGTCCGCGAAAAAGCACGGGTATCCGACGGGAGATACGCCACGTCTTGGCGCTATCGTGAGTATGTCAGGTGGTGTCCTTGGCGCTTCTGCCGGCCCTTACGGGCATGTCGCTGTCGTTGAGCAGATGATTCGGATGGTAGTATCTGGGTGTCTGAGTCAGGCACCGGATTCTTTAATACGTATGGTGCTCCTGTTGTCGATCAGTATTCCAAAGCGGCCTTAGATGCAGCTCGGGGTAAGTACGCGTATATTTATTCCACCGGGTCCACTCCTTCCACCACTACGGGTGATGATGCTCCCGCTGGCGCTAATGAAGTGTCCTACGCGCCTGTAGGATGCCCCGTCAATGATGATGGGAATACGGGTGCGGCGTCCGCGGATGCGAAGACCGCTCAAGAGTACGCGAAGAAGACCATGAAGGAGCAGTACGGGTGGGGCGATGATGAGTTCCAGGCGTTAGTGAAGCTGTGGAATAAGGAGTCCGGATGGAATTACAAGGCTGAGAATAAGAGTAGTGGCGCGTATGGTATTCCGCAGAGTCTGCCTGGTAATAAGATGGCAACTATGGGTGTTGATTGGCGCACGAATTATCAAACCCAGATCAATTGGGGATTGAAGTATATTAAAGGCAGGTATGGTACGCCATCGGGGGCCTGGGCGCATAGTCAGCAAACAAATTGGTATTAAAACATAGGGGGAATTTCATTATGGGTGGGTCGCAGAAAAAAGGTCGCATCATTCTCTTTGGCATTCTCGCCATTATCGTGCTTCTTGTGTTGGGTATTGGTGCGGGCGTGCTGATTGGCAGCCGTATGGCAGGCTCCTCGCGGCAGGCCACATCCTCATCGTCGAAGACGGTGCAGGAGTCACCAGGGTCGTCCGAATCGTTGTGGCATGGAAAGGATATTCGCAAATCCGGCGAGGGCGTGTATCCGGGCATGGATAAGGAACGCGCATGCACGCAGGCAGGCGTGGAAGCGGCATACTGGCTCATCAGTGGCTCAGGCAGTCAGCGTGAGGAAGAGCTGTATAAGCGGTTCTTCCTTCCTAACCTTATCAGCGCGGATGTCGATTCGGAGTCCACCGCTCACTGGATCAACCATGGTGATCCGCCCTTTACGGCAGTACCCGTGGATATTGCTGCCGATATGTTGGGTACGAAGATAGACGATAATGCTATCGGCTGCGTGGTCTCTTTGGATGGCAAGGAACATGGTAAGGAAAATATTCCTAACAGTTCTGACCCGTATCCGGATTCCGGTGTTCTCTATTTGCGACTGAACCGTAAAGATAAGGATTCCGCATGGTTCGTAATGTCAATAGATTATAATCCTGAGGATTATCAGCGGGACATTAAGCAGCAAGGAAATAATTAACTAAAACTTCCCAACCCTAATTTATCCTTTTTTGATTCCATTCAAATAAAGTATCCAACCAATCAAAAACGGCATTATGGGCAAGTCTCAAATTGTTGACTTGACAATGGGCGTCCGCACCACTTTC
>ERZ773028.305-NODE-305-length-41442-cov-9.157755_pt1 | contig 41442 bp, 40 predicted proteins | sample MGYA00511123_ERZ773028 | MGnify/ENA primary metagenome ERZ773028 (study PRJEB29015, sample SAMEA2738134) | human oral metagenome | biome: human oral; feature: human-associated habitat; material: saliva | place: China | collected 2206 ... | reverse complement strand
CCATTTTTAAAATAACCCTTGTTTTGTAAAAATATTAATATCGCTGTTATGACTAATATAATACCCACATATATCGGTCCAATTCCTAAAACTGATAATTTTTCTCTTTTCATAATTTACTCCTTAAAATTTAGGAAATCTAAAAAAATAGTAATCATTTCCCTCCATAAAATCAGTTTTTACAAAACCTCTATTAACATAAAACTTTTCAGCTCTGTAATTATATTTATGAACACCTAATGCAATAGGTCTTATTCCATATTCTTCATAACATTGTAAGATAACTTTTTCTAAAACATAAGATCCTATCCCACAACCTCTATATCTTTTATCAATAATAAATGCCATAAGCCTATAAAAAGGCTCTTTTTTCATTATTTCAGGGTCTGTACTCCATTCAATAGCTTCCCATAACAGTATAAAGCCTATGTGTTTTTCATCATATTTAATTGCATAAGTATGTCCTTTACAATTATGTTCTATTCCATAATTTGTTATTTCCAGAACTACATCCAACGAATCTACAAAATCTTCACTAATATCATCTCTTAAAATATTTTTTAAAAACCGTGAATTTTCTTCGCTCACATACTCAATATTTATATTTTCCTTATTCATAATTTACTCCGGTTATTTGCTAACAAAATTATTAATCACTATAAATATATCACAATCGCAAAGCAATATCAATAATTTTATAACTAAATGTATCATAGATACATTTTATATTTGCTTGCAAACAAGCAAATATATGAGATCTCTCGACTACGCTCGAGATGACGTATAGGAGAGAAATCTTTGTTTAGTATCTTCACGTGAACAGTAAATAAACATTATAAAATGATAAGAAATTATTTAAAATAAAATCCTTAACGTCATAGTCTTTGCATATAAACTATCCAGACACGTCATCTCGACCGAAACGAAGTGGAGTGGAGAGATCTCACACTTTTGTTGAAAACAAAAGTGAATGTATCGAAGATACATAAATAAATCTAGCAACTTTCAATTTTGCATAAAAAAAGAATGTCTATATTTCTATAAACATTCTTGTTTTCAAATTTAAAAACTATTTAGCGTAGTCAACAACTCTTGTTTCCCTAATTAAATTAACTTTAATTGTTCCGGGATATTCAAGTTCTTCTTGTATTTTCTTAACTATTGCCTTTGAAGTTAACAACATCTTGTCTTCGTCAATAATTTCCGGTTTAACCAATACTCTTATTTCACGTCCTGCTTGAATTGCAAAAGATTTTTCAATTCCGTCAAATGAATTTGCAATTTCTTCAAGATTTTCCAAACGCTTAATATAATTTTCAACAGACTCACGTCTTGCACCCGGTTTTGCAGCTGAAATAGCATCTCCCGCTTGTACCAAAAGTGCCTCAACAGTTGAAGGTTCTACATCATTATGATGCGCTTCAATACAATGGATAACTTCACGTTTTTCTTTATATCTTTTAGCCATCTGAACGCCTAATTCTACGTGATTTCCTTCCATTTCGTGATCTATAGCCTTACCTATATCATGTAATAGACCACCTCTTTTTGCAATCTTAACATCAGCCCCAATATCTGCAGCCAACATTCCTGCCATATGTGCAACTTCTATTGAATGTTTCAAAACATTTTGTCCATAAGAAGTTCTGTACTTTAATCTTCCTAATAGTTTCACAAGTTCAGGATGTAATCCATGAATATTAGTTTGATCACAAGCATCTTCTCCCGCAATTCTGATGCTGTTTTCAACTTCCTGTCTTGCTTTTTCAATCATTTCCTCAATTCTTGTTGGGTGAATTCTTCCGTCATTAATCAATTTTTCAAGAGCTAGTCTTGCAATCTCTCTTCTAACCGGATCAAAGGAAGATAAAACAACAGCTTCCGGAGTATCATCTATAATTAAATCAACTCCTGTCAAACTTTCAAATGTTCTTATATTTCTTCCTTCTCTACCTATAATCCTACCCTTCATTTCATCATTAGGTAAAGTTACAACGCTAACCGTAGATTCTGCGACCTGATCGGCAGCATATCTTTGGATAGCTGTTCCAATAATATATCTGGCATTTTTTTCTGCATTATCTTTAGCATTTTGTTCAATTTCTCTTATGATATTTGCAGCATCTTTTATACTTTCCTGTCTAACTTCTTCGAGTATAATTTCTTTAGCTTCTTCAGATGATATATTGGCAACTCTTTCAAGTTCTTCTTTTTGCTTTTCAACTAATTTTTCAATTTCAGTTTCTTTAACTTCTAAAGCTTTTAATTCTTTATTTAAACGTTCATTTTTCTTATCTAAATTCTCATTTTTCTTATCTAAATTTTCTTCTTTAGTAATCAAACGACGTTCCAATTTTTGAATTTCATTTCTTCTCTCTCTGTTTTCCTTATCGCTTTCTTGTTTAATTCTATGTGCTTCTTCTTTAGCTTCAACTAATTTTTCTTTTTTCTTAGTTTCAGCTTCTTTAATAGCATCTTCAACAATTTTTTTAGCATGATTTTCGGCACCGTTTATAAGTTTTTCTGAAGTAAATCTTCTAAAAACATATCCAACAACCACACCCACTATTAAAAAAACAGGCATTAATAAAAATTCCATTGGCATTAGTTTCACACCTCCTTTTATTAAATTTTCAAGTTACAATTATCAAATCATTATTCCTTAAAGTCAATAGCGACTTCTCGCCACCACTATTTTACAACTTTTTTAGTATTTTGTCAATTTAACAAATTGTATAAAAAATGTATTAATTTTAATAATGTATTTTCATAAAACCCAAAAATGACGGCTTAAACCGTCATCAATCTTTTTTTATAGTCAATAATTTCTTTTTAAATTCTTCCAATTCTTTTATAGTATTTAAGTTTTCAAATATATTTTTCTCATCGAATTTTTCCCAATCTTCATATTTTAAAAATTTAAAATTATTATCTTCAATAAATCTTATAAACTTACGATTATCTTTGATTAACTCTTCTCTTAAATTTTCTTTCAATGAATTTCTATAAATACCATTCATAGGTAGTATCTTTCCTTTTTCAGAAAGACAAACAATACCGTCAAAATTTTTATCCAGTTTTAAAATTAAAAATCTAATGAATTTTTCGTCCATATTCGGCATATCACAAGCAGTCAGAAAAGAAAAATCACTATTGGAATAACAAAGTCCGCTATGAAGCCCAGCCATTGGACCTTTTTTATAAAAAATATCTCTTACAACTCTAACTTTTAAATCTTTATAATGTCCTCTATTATTAGAAACAACAACAATATCGTCAAAAACATTTTTTAAAATTTCTATTGAATTGTGAATCAAATATTTTTCTTCTATCTCTATATATTCTTTAGGAAAAGTCATTCTTATAGAATTCCCACCTGCAAGTATTATACAATTTATCATTATTTTACCACCAAATCAGCAAAATCCGCATCACAAAAGCAAGCAAATTCAATTGGATTTACTATGATTGAATTTCTAACTTTTCCAGCACTTACAAGAAATTTCTCCATATTTTTTGCACTTTCATCAAAAACAGTTTTAAATTTAGTCTTCATTCCAACAGGACTGCAACCTCCGTGAACATATCCAGTTAGAGGTTCCAAATCTTTTTGTAAAATCATTCTAATACTCTTTAGTTTTAAAAATTTACTTGCCTTTTTTAAATCCAGATGCTTATCAATCGGAATAACACAGACATAGTGATTTTTATCACTTCCCTCTAGAACAAGTGTCTTAAAGCATATATTTCTATCTATTCCAATTTCTTCAAATTCTTTGTCTTCATCTCTAACTACGAATTCATATTTAATTTTTTTACTATCTAAAATTCTGCATACATTTGTTTTACTATTTTTTTTCATTTTTATCCAAAAAAGTCTTTAAATGTTGAACCAACATCTCTATTGCCGGAGTATTTTCTCCACCACGAGGAATTATTATATCGGCATGTTTTTTACTTGGCTCAATAAATTCCTCATGCATAGGTTTAACCGTGTTTTGATATTGAGTTAAAATACTTTCAAGACTTCTTCCTCTCTCTTTTGTATCTCTTAAAATCCTTCTAATTAGTCTTTCATCCGCATCCGTATCAACATAAACCTTTAGATCCATAAGCTCTCTAAGTCTTGCATCTTCCAAAATTAAAATGCCCTCAACTATTATTACAGGCTTTGGATAAACTCTCATAGTTTCTTTGCTTCTAGTATGCATTGTATAATCATAAATCGGTAAATCTACCGCTTTACCTGATTTTAAAATCTTTATATCTTCAATAAGTTTAGAAGTTTCAAAAGACTTAGGGTGATCATAATTCAACTTTGCCCTTTCTTCTAAAGTCTTATCATCATTTGGCCAATAATAAAAATCATGGCTAATCATAACAATTTCATCTTTAAATTGTTTTTTCAACTTTTCAATAATCGTAGTCTTACCGGAAGCTGAGCCTCCGGCAATTCCTACTACATATACATCTTCTTTTTTCATCAAAAACTCCTATAAAGCAATTACTCTGTGATAGATTTTTTTACCTTTTTTAATTACTATTTCTTCTAAATTAAGAGAAACTTTTAAATTAGTATCTGCAACTTTTTCTCCATTTAAAGAAATTCCGCCTTGTTCTATAAGTCTTCTAGCTTCTCCATTAGACTTTGAAAGTCCACAAGTTCTAATCAAATCTAGAATTCCTATTTCTTCATTTTCAAAATCTGATTTCTTGATTTCAGTTGAAGGCATATTTTCATCTAAAAGTTCTCCGCTGAATAATGCTCTGGCAGTTTCCAATGCTTTTTGTGCCTTTTCTTCCCCGTGAATAATCTTTGTTACTTCAAAAGCTAAAATTTCCTTCGCTTCGTTAATTCTTTCATCTTTATATTTGCCTAATTCTCTACATTTTTCTGTAGGAAGGAAAGTAAGCATAAGTAAAAACTTTTCAACATCTCTATCATCAACATTCCTCATATATTGGAAAAGTTCATAAGGAGATGTTTTTTCTTCATCTAACCAAACTGCACCTTTTTGAGATTTACCCATTTTAACTCCGTCAGCTGTTGTTAAAAGTTTAAAAGTCATAGCATAAACTTTATCTTGTTCAAGCTTTCTTACTAAATCATATCCTCCAAGGATATTGCTCCATTGGTCAGAACCACCTAATTGCAATTTACAACCATGTTTTCTGTATAGATATAAGAAATCGTAACTTTGCATTAACATATATGAAAATTCAAAGAATGTAAGACCTTTTTCCATTCTATTTTTGTATGCATCACAAGTAAGCATCTTATTTACGCTGAAATGTACTCCTACTTCTTTCATAAACTTTATAAAATTTAAGTCTAAAAGCCAATCTTTATTATTTTCTATAATTGCATTTCCATCAGTGAAGTCAATAAATCTGGAAAGTTGTTCAAAAAATCTTTTAGCATTATAATTAATTTGTTCTTCAGTCATTACCATTCTCATATCGCTTCTTCCTGAAGGATCTCCTATCATTGTAGTTCCTCCACCTAAAAGTGCAATTGGAATATGACCATAGTTTTGCATTCTTTTCATAACCATAATTTGAATAAAATGTCCAATTGTCAAACTATCTGCTGTCGCATCAAAACCTATGTAAAATTTTACTCTCTCTTTGGATAATAATTCTTTTAACTCATCTTCATAAGTAGCTTGTTCAAAATATCCTCTATCGACAAGCTCTTCAAAAATATTCTTGTATTCCATAAAACCTCCTATAAAAAAAGACCTAAAACTGTGAAAGGACGACTTATCGTGGTACCACCCTTCTTCGCATAGGCCTCATATTGTTTAAGCACAATCACTTTTAAACTCCTGTGTTGTAAGCACAATCAACGCTCAATATTAAATATTGAAATAATTATATAAAAAATAGTCAAAAAAGTCAACTACATTTCAATCTTTTTAACTCTTTCATCATCAAAAATTAAATCTTCCAAATGCTCTCTTTCAAAGTCGAGAGGAACAACAGTGTAAAATTTAACTATTACAAATCTATTTTTCTTTATAATCTCCACATTTTGAATTTCAAGTTTAAATCTTTCCAAACAACTTCTAATTTCTCTGATAGAATTAAAACTATCTTCCAACTCTATCTCAAATGTAATAGTCAAATGGTCTTTATTTAAAAATGTATCTTTATGCATCAAAGTTTGAATGATTACAATTAAAAGAGTTCCAAAAATCGCAACCGCATAAAGTCCCGCTCCCATAGCAAGTCCAATTCCAGCAGTAGCCCAAACTCCTGCAGCAGTCGTAAGTCCATTTACGGCATTATTTTTTATAAAAATAAGTCCCGCTCCCAAAAAGCCAATTCCGGAAACAACTTGAGCTGCAACACGTGCTGCATCATAATTTCCTACATCAAAAAAACCATATTTAGAAACTATTACCATAAGTGCTGATGCCAATGCAACTATCGCATGAGTTCTAATACCTGCTTCTTTATTTCTACTCTTTCTTTCAAAACCGATTATTGCCCCCATAGAAGTTGCAAGAACCATCTTTATCAAAAATTCAATATTTTGAAAAATAATATCAATATTCATACAATGCTCCTAATATTTATTTTAAATATAACAAACCGACCTAATAAAACTGATTTTATTCAATTTTTAAGGTCGGTCAAAATCATGTTATAAACTTACCTCGCAATCATATCTTTTGAGATATCAACACTTTTTATATTATCTCTTGTTATTGTTCTTGTTGTAAAACCCCAAACATTGCTATACCAATTTTTCTTTTGCTTATCATAGATAAAATGGAATCCGACTGTTGATTCTGTCGGTGTTATTGATTCCAATTTTGGCGGTTTACTATTTTGAGGATAAGTTGTTTCTTGAACTAATAGATGTCCACCTATATACATTTCATAAGTATCTCCATATTCTCTTATTTCAAAAGAATTAAGGTCAAATTCCATTGAAGGATAACCTCCAATATATTCTCTTCCGTTATTTATCAATGACTCAACTCTTTTTGCTTCAATTTGTAAAGATGGATTTATCATTGTAGTCAATAAACTTGCATCTTTTTTGCCTCTTGACTGAACATCTTCTCTTAATAATTCAATAGTTCTTGAAATTGCAACATCAAGTAATCTTTTATCGCTAAGAGGAGTACTTACATTTACTTTTCTTTCTCCTTGATAAGTAACTCCGTCAGAAATTGTATATCCCCAAGGCATTTTTGTTACAACTTTTAAAATATCACCCTTTTTAATATTTGTTCCTGACAATTTATTAAATTCCTTTACAGTTAATTCTGTATTTTTATCATTTACAAATAAAATACTATTTTCATCTCTTGTTACTATTTTAAATGAACTCTCCTTTGAGTTTGTGTCAAGTTTTTCAACTTCATTTGCCAATTTGTAGTCCGCTCCCACTCCATAAGAGACATTCTTAACACTAGACTTTTCATCATAAAAAAGAGAAATTTCCTCTTTTAATTTTACATTATTATCATAATAAAAGATTGTATATTTTCCCGGAAACAGCTCATATTCTTTATCTGAAACGCTCTCTTCTTTTCCGTTTAATAAAATAGAAGTTTCCACCTTATCATTCTTTTCGACTTTCAATTTTATCGGATCTAAACAAATTTTATAATCATCAAAAAGTCCTAAAATTTTTCCGCTTTTTTGAAGCCTAACAGGTCTATCACTCTTATAGTTTTCATCTTTCTTTAGATTTTCAGCATCTTCTTTAAGCCATTTTTTAATTGTAGCTAATTTTGTTTCATCTTCTTCAAACATAGATATAAGATATTCTGCTTGATCTTTATCTAATACTTTCCCATTAAAAACAAAGTTTGAAGTATAAAATCCGATTTTTTTGGATTCAACTCCGGATAGAATACTTGGAAGTTTTACTCCAAGAGAGTGATATGCCTTAAGTCCAAAAAAACTGACTACTGAAATTGCTAAAAGGATAGTACAAGCAAAAATTATCTTCAAAGTTTTTGGAACTTTCGGCATATCATATTTATTTACTTCCTTTTTATCCTTTTCTTCCTTTGTTTTTTGAATTTCTTTTTGCTTCTCAGTTTCTTTGGATTTACCTTCCTTTTGCTCTTCAATTTTCTCCTGCTTTTTAGTTTCCTTTTTTTCAATATTTTCAACTGAACTTTGAGCAATTTTTTCTTCGACGGATGCTTCTTTTTCTTCGTCCTTTACAGTTTCTAAAACTTTTGGATTTTTATCTTTGTTTTTTTCTTTATTCTTAACAGCTTTGCTTCCTCTACGACGTCTTTCATGTAGAGGAACAACATTCCCGTAAATAAGTTGAAGTCTTTGTGTTTCTGTTAATATTTCATCTTCTTCACTATCGTCTTTGTTTTTTTCTTTATCTTCTTCGTTATTTTCTTCTTTATTCTCTTTTTCTTTTTCAACCTTTGAATTTATTTTTGCTTTTTCTTCATCAGTTGAAAAAGTATGATCTTCCACTTCCGAATTGATAAGACTTGATTTAAAATCTAAATCATCTACTTTATCAGTTTCTTTTTCTTTAGTGGATTCGAGGACAGTTTCTTCAGAAATTTCTTTTTCGGAATAATCTTCTCTCCATTGAGAATAGTCGGATAAAATAGATTTATCAAATCCACCCTCTGAAAAATTTGAAGAATTTTTTTCAATTTTATTCTTTTTTTTATTTTTCTTAGACACGAAAAAAACCCTCCTTAAATCTTTCTAAGCTTCTAATTCTTTTTCTAGTTCGTCAACTAAACCTTTGAAAACATCTAGAGCTTTATTGATAGAATTTTTATCTTCCATATCTATTCCTGCAGCTCTTAATTGTTCTATCGGTTGATGTCTACATCCGTCTTTTAAGAAATTTCTATAACTCTTTAATGCTTCTTTATCTCCCTTAACAACTCTGCTTGATAAGAAACTTGCAGCACAGAAACTTGTTGCATATTTATATACATAGAAATTAGTGTAGAAATGAGGAATTCTAGCCCATAAGTAACTAGCTAACTCGCTCTTTTCAACATTTTCTCCATAATATTTGTCATTTAATTCGCTCATAATTCTTGTGAAATCATCGGCAGTTAAGGCATTTCCCGCTTCAACTTCTAAATGTGTATTCTTTTCAAATTCAGCAAACATTGTTTGTCTAAATACTGTTCCGATAAACATATTAATGTAATAGTTTAGGATATAAATCTTTTCATTTTTATTCTTAACATTCTTTAACAAATAATCTAATAGAGTTAATTCATTAAAAGTTGATGCAACTTCTGCAACGAAAATCTTATATTGAGCATATAGATAGTCATTGTCAGATTTTGAATAATAACTATGCATTGAATGTCCAAATTCATGAACTAATGTAAACATACTATCTAAAGTATCTGTATAATTCATTAGGATATATGGATCTGTATCAAAGCTTCCCCATGAATATGCTCCACCAGCTTTTCCTTCTCTTGGATAAACGTCAACCCAACGATCGTCAAAACCTCTATTTAAAACTTCAATATAGTCTTCTCCCAATGGTTTAAGACCTTCAGTTATTAATTCTCTTGCTTTTTCATAAGGATATTTTTGATCAAATTCTTTTTCTAAATTTATAGAAACATCCCACATATATTGTTTATCTTTCTTTAATGCTTTCTTTCTTAATCCATAATATTTATGAAGAGAAGGAAGATATTCTTCAATACTTTCTATCAATGAGTCATAAACTGTTTCAGGTACACAATCTTGGAATAATTCCATATATCTAGCTGAAGGATAGTGTTTAACCTTAGCAAGTGTTGTTAAGTTCTTAATCGCACTGTATAAAGTTGTGGCATAAGTATTTTTAAAGTTTGAAACAGTTTTATACATTTTATCAAATGCTTCTTTTCTTACTTCTTCATTTTCATCTAAAAGAAAAGTATTGAAATTAGCCGGAGTTAATTTTTCTCCACCTTTACTTTCAATATTACCATAATCCATATCGGCATAACTTAACATATAGAATGAATTTTGACCTGTCCTCTCCATTTCACTACAATTTGCAAGAAGTTTTTCTTCATCAGCACTTAAAGTATGAGGTTTAAATCTTAAAATATTTTCAAAATGTACTCTATACTTTTCATTATCTCCCTCTTTGTAAAAGTTTTCCAATTCTTCATCTGATAAACTCATTAAGAAAGGATCAAAAAATGCCGTAGCAGATCCGAATCTTGAACCTAAAGAAGTTACTTCTAAAGCTAATTTTTGTGCTTCGGGGACTCTGCTGTCCTCATCTCTTTTCATATATGAATAAGTATATAATTTTTCTACAAGTCTACTTGCCTTTTCAGATAATTCCATAATATTTTTTAAATTTTTAACAGATTTTTCTTCTTTTACAATTTTTTCAATAAATTCATCACAAAGTTTTATTTCAGCTCTTGCTTCATCCACATTTTTATAAATTTTTTCTAATGACCAATTATATTTTTCCATTATGCCCCTCCAAACAAAAAATTAAAATTATACACATTAATTTTACCATTTTTTTCACTTTTTATCAATATTTTTAAAAACATATTTCTTCATAAGAAAAAAGAATGTTCTTCTGTAAACATTCTTTTTTCAGTAAATTTTTATTCTATTGTGTATTCAATCCAGCCCTCAGATTTTCTCTTAATTACTTCCCCAATACCAGCTGATACTATTTGAATATTTTTCTGTTCATAGTTCGGCTTTAATCCGTTTAAGGCATTTTTACAGAGTTTAACTTGTAGACTTTCATCTTTAAAAAACTCATCTTCTTCCAAAAAATGCGAAACCACATTTCCTGCACAAACTATTTCAATTTCACAAGTATCACCCATTTCTTCGCAATACCTTCTATAATTTACGATTTTTGTCTTTAATTTATCTATAAGTTTTAATCTTTCAATTCTAAATAGCACTCTATAATTCATAATATCTCCTAATATCCAAGCTCTATCGCTTTATTTACAAGTTTTTTTACAAGAGGAATCATTTCAGCGGCAATTTTGTTTTCCTCTTCAAAAAATGCTGTACATACAATTGTAGGATTATCTACAGGATAAAAAACTGTAACCCAAGAATGAATTTTATCCTTTGTTTTTTCTGCGGTTCCTGTTTTACCTGCAACTTTCTTTCCTTTTACAAATCCGGCGAAATTTCTATCCCCTGAAGATTTTAAATAATCTTTCATTGTGTCCATTATTTTTTTGTCAGCAACTTTTGATAAAACTTCAGGTGTAACTTTTTCAATTATTTTTCCACTTGGATCTAGAATTTCACTTACAATATGAGGTTTCATCATATTTCCGCCATTAGCAATTGCACTTGTATACAATGCAACCTGTAATGGAGTAACCAAATCTTTTCCTTGCCCAAACGCCGCAGTTCCAAGTTCCAAAGCCGTAGTTTTATCGTTATACGGAATTGGAGAAATTGCAGTTTTTAACTCAAAAGGAATTTCTTGACCGAACATAAATCTTTTACTTACATCAATCATAGAATCAACTCCAATTTTTTGTACTTGATCTGCAAAATATGTGTTTGAAGATTTTACCAAAGCCTTTCTCAAATCTATATTTCCATTGACTTCCTTTGCATAGTTATTTATTTTATAATGGTCAATAGTTGTTGAACCTTTATCATTGTAATTTAAATCACTTCCACTAAGTTTTTCAAGCAATGCAGTTCCTGTTATAAGTTTATAAACAGATCCGGGTGTGAAAAGTCCGGAAGTACTTCTCGCTAAAAGCGGTGCATTTTCCTCATCTGAAATAATGTTTGCCCAATTAGATTCTATTTTATTCGGATCAAAAGTAGGTCTGTCCGCCATTGCAATTATTGATCCGGTTTGTGGATTCATCAAAATCATTGACCCCTTATGTCCCTCCAAAAGAGAAAGGGCATATTTTTGCAATTCCGTATTTGTAGTCAATTTTACTGAATTACCTTCTTTTTGATCAATTAAAATTTTCTTTAATTCTCCTATAGGAGTTTTATCCTGTTTGTTTAAAAGAGTTGTATTAAATTTTTTCTCAATTCCCGTTTTTCCATATTTTTTGCTGTTATATCCGACTATATGAGCATAGGCTTCCCCATAAGGAAAATATCTGAATTTATCTCCCTTTTCATCAGTTTTAGTTTCAGCTAAAATATTTCCTTCAGAATCTAAAATGTTTCCTCTTTTTAATTTGTTGTCATCAACCCAATTTCTTTTATTATCTTCATCATTTTTAAGTTTATCTGCTTTTGCAACTTGAAAATAAGTCATATATCCAAGAATTAAAATAAATAGTAAACTTATAAATGTTAAAATCCTCTTATATCTTTTAATTTCAACCATATTATCCTCCTATATATTTTCTTCAGAGGCATACTGTAAAATCCCCAAAGCAATGAAACTTGAAAGAATTGAAGAACCTCCATAGCTGACAAAAGGTATTGTGATTCCTGTAAGTGGAATAAGTTTTAAAATTCCTCCGAACATTATCAATGACTGAAAAGCGAAAATTAATGAAAGACAAAAAGCTACATACTTATAGAATTTATTATGTTGTTCCATAGAAGTTTTTATTCCTCTGTATGTTAAGATTAAAAACAACATAACTACTCCCATTCCCATTAAAATTCCCATTTCTTCACAAATACTTGCAAATATATAGTCACTTTCTGCAAACGGAATATAATCCGGTCTTCCAAGTCCAAGACCTTTTCCGAAAAATCCACCACTTGCAATCGCATAAAAACCTTGAATTATTTGATAGCCCATTCCATCTGCATATTTAAAAGGATCTAGCCAGATTTTTACTCTTACCTTAACATGCTTAAACAAAACATATCCCAACACGGCTCCGAAAGAAAGAATCAAAAGATTTACAAATATATATTTTCTATGCGGTTCATACATATACTGTGCAAAGATAAAAACTCCTGAAAACACAAGTACTGTACCTAAGTCTTTTTGTAAAAATAGAAATCCTAAAAATGTGTAGAAAAAGAAATGTAAACTATATTTTTTAAAAATATCTTTTTCAAACTTTTCTCTATTTTTATAATAAGCTGCAATGAGGAAAACAAAAGCAATCTTTATAAGCTCAGATGGTTGGAAAGCAAAATTTTTCCCCAATCTTATCCAGTTTTTTGCCCCATTAATTCTACTGCCCAATAGGAATGTTGCAATAAATAAAAGATACGAAATTCCAGCATAAAAATAGTACATTTTGCTCCAGATTCTTATATATTTTAAAATTAAATATATAACCCAAAAGGCTACAATGCCGATACAAAACCAAATAATTTGTCTATATGCCAATTTATTATTCAGCCTGTAAATTTCTAAAATTCCAATAGAAAAAAGCATATTCGCAATAAGCATTATATAATAATCGCCCCTAGTAAACTTTTGTACCAATTTCCCAGAAATATATACAAAACCAATCAAGGCAATCATAAAATACAACTTAGTTTTGTCAAAATTCGCAAAATCCCTAGCCATAATTAAAAATAATCCTAAAATTTGAAAGAATAACAAAAGTCCTTGTATACTCTTTGTACTGACATGGGAATTTACAGTTAAAGTTCTAAATCTTGACATTAATTTTTTACTAATCATCATCAACTTCCTCATTTACAAATAAGAACTCAATTCTACCAACATCTATTAAATCCTTATCTTTAAGTTCAATAGCCTCTGTAATTGGTTCTCCATTAAGTAAAGTCCCATTTGCAGAGCCTAAATCTTCAATATAATAAATTCCGTCTTCTTTAATAATTCTCATATGTTTCTTAGAAATAAATTTATCATTTATTACAATATCATTAGAATCACCACGACCTAAAGTTGTCTCATTATTTATATAATAATGTTCATGAACTTTAAAAGGAAGACTTTCCTTTCTGTTTATAAGTTTTAGATAGGTATTAGAAACCTCACTCATTTCGCTAGTTGTGCTAATATCAAAATATATCATTTTAATTATATTATAAATAAAATAATAAATAATAATAACAAAAATATATTTAAAAATAATTGCCATTAAATCATACAACTTTAAATTTCCAAAGGTTTCAACTGAAAAAATACCCTCTAAAATATCAAAAATTTTATCCATATATCCTCCGTTTTTATGTTAAAATCCTAATTTATTAACTTTTATTTTACCATAAATACAAAAAGTAGTCAAAATTTTGCTTAAATGTATTTTCTCTTTTAAATTACAAGTTCCAATCCATTTTTGGTAAGTTTGTAAACTTTATCACAAACCTCATTAATATATTTTTTATCGTGAGAAACTGAGATTATTGCTCCTTTATATGATTTTAATAATTTTCTGATTTCAACTGACGAAAAAGGAGATAAATTTCTTGTAGGTTCATCTAAAATCAAAACTTCAGGATTTTCTAAAATCATTTTTAAAAAGTAAATTTTCGCCTTTTGTCCTCCGGAAAGTGATTTTAAATTGTGAAACATCTCATCAGGAGTAAACTTCATTGAACCCAAAAATGTTCTAATCTTTGTAGTTTCTTCCTTTTCATAAGTATTACTCAAATAATCTATAATGCTCATATCAACATTCATCTTATCGTCATAATTTTGTGGCATATAGGCAATCTTTACATTTTTCTTTATATTTTCCAAAATTATCTTTAAAAGAGTTGTCTTTCCTATTCCATTTTCTCCGATTATACAGATTTTATCAGTACCAAATACCTTTAATTCTATATTTTCACTCAAAATTTTAGAACCGATGACAAGTTTTTCCAAATTCAAATCTAAAATTTCCTTTTTTGTTGAATAATTTACATTTTCATCAAATTTTACAAAAATAGATTCTTCATAATCGGGAAAATCAAGTAAATTCTCCTTTTCTTTTTCAAGTTTTCTACCGATAGATTTTACAGTATGCATTTTTATTTTCAGCTCTGTCCCCCAAAAATCATTTTTTGTACTTCTGATTTCATGTTGCACTCTTTCATATATTTTCTGATATTTTCTTTGTTTCTTATCAAATTCTTCTCTTTGTTTTTTTGCAATTCTCTCCTGTCTTTCAATAGCATTTCCTCTATTCTCAACATAATTTTCATAATCCAACTTTTCAATCGAAATCTTCGGTTTTTGTTTTCTCATAAGTTGTTCAATATGAATAATTACATTTGCACAATTTTCAATTAAATCCTCATCATGAGAAATAAATATTATTGGAATATCAATGTTTTTTATAAAATTCTTAAGCCATTCAATAGAATTTATATCCAAATCATTACTAGGCTCGTCCAATAAAAGACAAGTCGGCTCTTTCATAAGTTCACAAAGTAAAATAAATTTAATTCTTTCTCCACCTGATAATTCACTTATCTTTTGTTTTTCATTTATTAAATTTTCATCAAAATTTAACTCCTTTAATAATTTGTAAAATAAATTGTAGTCAAAAAATTCCTCTTTAATTTTATTTTCAAGATATTCCTTTGTTGAAAAATTTAAAATCTTTGATTCTAAAATCTGTGGTAAATATCCTATAACTTCATTTTTCTTATTTATCTCTCCACTTATTTCAGCATATTCTTTCAATCCCTCATCATCTACTATCGCCTTTAAAATACTGGATTTTCCGTTTCCCTCTTCTCCAATTATACAAACTTTCATTCCACTTTCTAAAGAGAAGCTAAAATCTTCAATCACAGTTCTTAAATCATTCACTAAATATATTGATAATTTTTTTATACTAAGCATATATCCTCCTAAATTAAGCCACAAAAAAATGGCAATCCACTTATTGCCATTTCAACATTCATTTTGCAACTCAAAGAGGAGTTCTAAAAAGAACACAAAAAGGAATGCATAACTAAAATGGCAACAAAAAACTAAGCTCTAAAAAGCTATTAAATTTCTGTTTCATAATAGTTATCTAATTAACATTCCTTCCTCCTGAATTTTTTATTAATTTTTGATATATTTCTACATCACTTAAATTCTAACACAAACTAATTAAAGTGTCAATTTTTTTATTTTTATCTATTAAATCCTCTATCTTACTATTTGTAATAAAACATTTTCTAAACTATTTTGACTAAATTCTATATTCAGTAAGTTATTATCATTAGCCAAAAGTCTAATTAAATTTGATCGATTAAAAGATGCAATTACTGATAATTCTATAAAGTTCTCAGCCTGTTTTGTAATAATTATCTCATTGCCTATATATTCTTTTATATTATCAAATTTAAACATCCCATAAAAGTTTATTTTTACATTAGTTCTTTCTAAATCCTTATTAATAATATTTTTTATTTTATCTCTTAAGATAACTCTTCCCTTTTCCAAAAAAAGCATCTCATCACACATTTGAACTAAATCTTCAATATCATGACTAATCAAGAATAACGTAACATCATTTTCTTCTATATATCTATTCAAATATTCTATAATTTTGGCTTTAGATTTAAAGTCTAAACCTAAAAAAGCTTCATCATAAAATAAAATTTTTGGACTATGAATTAATGATGCAATTATTTCAATTTTAATTCTTTGTCCCAAACTAAGTTTTCTAACTTGTCTATTAACAAAACTCTCACAATTTAATTCAGCGATACTCTTATCTATAATCTTTTTTGCCTCTGTTTTGTTAACTCTATATAATTTAGATAAAACTTCAAAATTTTCCAAAGGGGTTAAATCCTGCCACAATCCACTTCTTTGACCCCAAATCACTGAAATATTTTTTACATATTCCTTTCTATCTTTAACAGGATTAAATCCCATAACATTTATATTTCCCTCATTTGCACTCAAAACTCCTGATAACAATTTAATAAATGTTGATTTTCCCGAGCCATTTAATCCACAAATTGTAATTTTTGAACCTTTTTTAATAAATAAATCTTCTATTTCTATATTATAATTTAATAATTTTTTTCTAAAAAAAGACTTATCATAAGAATACTTTAATTTTTTTATTTCAATCATAATGCTAACCTCTAATTTCCTTTACTAACATAAAATCTTCTTAAAATTTTTATAAACATTTTTTTTATGATATACAAATAAGTTATTGAAATCAATAGCGAAATAAAAATCGAAAGAATAATACTACCATAAAAATCACAAATAAAAATTTTATTCATTGGTATATAATAACAAAAATATATTGGTATAAAATAAATCAAAAAAGTCTTTACTATCTTATTCAACATATTAGTAGGTACATAAGAAATAAAAGCTGTCTTATCTACAAGTATTTCTGATATTAAATTCCTTTTTTTAAAAATAAGCGTAAAAATTGAAGAAAAAATAAGTAAAGAAATGAAAAGTAAAACAATGGATATTACTATAAATAATATAAAAATACTAATATACAACTTATTCATTTCAATATCTAATTTTGAGATAGATAAAAAGAGTAAAAATATGTAAGAAATAATCCCAGAAAATCTTCTTAAGAAAAATTCGTTGCCCATAATTTGTAAAAAAACACCTAAAGGTTTAACAAGAATTATGTCTAAAGAACCATTTTCAACATAATTATGAAAATTATCAAATCCTCTTGCAATCATTCTTGCCAAGTCATAAGACAACATAATAACCGCATAACCTATAAAAATATTATATTGAGTCCAATTTCCCAAATTCCCAAATTTTTTTATTAGTAAATCCACAGCGATTATAGGAATAAAAGCGTATATAGACCAAATTATTAACTGAACAAAAAAATCCAGCTTATACTTTAATTGGCATTTTATACTAATTTTTATCAAGATAAAATAATCTTTTAATGCCTGTAGCATTTTAACCCCCTATATGTCTTTGAAATTTTAATATTTTTTCACTTATAATTAAATTAAATGCATAAAATAACAAAATCCATATAATTTGACAAAGTATCAAATTATTTCCGTTTTGCGAACCAAATAATAATTGAATTGGAGTATTTACTATTGATGCAAAAGGTAAATACTGTATAATTCTAACATATGCATCAGGCAAAAAAACAATTGGAATCATACTACCTAAAAGCAATGCACATACCGAATGAAATAAGGCTTTTATTGCACTATTTTTTTGTGTAAAAACAGTTAAACTATATATAAATATTGTAAATTCTGTTGCTAAAATTAGACTTAATATATAACTTAACAAAAATGTAATATAATTCAAATATAATCCTGAATTCAAAAAAATCAATGCACAAACAATCGGAATAAAGCTATAAATTACTCCAAAACTTACTGAAAAAGATAATTCTTCAAAAATGAATTGTGATATATATCTCAAAGGTCTAATTGCATATACTATGTAGTCTCCATTGATAATTTTATCAGAAAATATAGGTGTACGATATATTGAACATGTAATAGAAATATATGATGAAAAAACAACATATATAATAATTTTAATATTAAAATCACTATGTATATTATTTTGAAATGCATAGATAACTGATAATTGTAAAAAAACATTTACAAAAATCATAAAAAAAGCAAAAAAATACATTCTCTTGTAATTTTTAATTGTTAAAATTGATGCTAAAAAATATCCTCTCAAAATTTCCACTCCAATTATAAAAAAATTGAGACCTAATCCTAGCCTCATTTTTAGTGTTTATATAGTATTCATTAGATATAATTGCTAATTATACAATATCGTGTTCTTTACACTAATAGCAAGGTAAATTATACAATTTATTAATAAAAAAGTCAATACATAATAATACAATCATTGTAAAATCAACAGCACAAAAAATGGCAACCTACTTATTGCCATTTCAACATTCACTTGCAACTCAAAAAGGAGTTCTAAAAAGCTATTAAATTTCTGTTTCATAATAGTTATCTAATTAACATTCCTTCCTCCTGAATTTTTTATTAATTTTTGATATATTTCTACATCATTTAAATTTTAACACAAACAAATTAAAGTGTCAAATTTTAATTAAAGTAAATAAGTATTCCAGTTATTATAATCACTAAAAGTATTCCTAAAAGAATATTTTTTCTTTTTATTCTTTTATCTTCGTATTCATCTGCAGATTCTTCAAAATCTTTAAGTATATCTTTTGGAATTGAAACCCTATTTACTTCTTTTTTTTCTCCGTCTTTATAAGTATAGTAAAGTTGTTCTCCATCAATCATTTTATAGGAATAGTTTCCAATACTATAACCACTTTCAAAATTAGATGAATTAGAATTTGATGCAGAAATAATACTTTTTTCTGTAAACATCTCCGGCTCTAAAGTATCAACCATAGCTTTTGCCTTTTCTAAATCAAAATTATATTTGTCTTTTACATATTTTACAGCTTCTATTTTTCTATTTTCTCTTATCAGTGCATATAAATCATTATCATATATCCTTGATATTATTGAATTTTTAAACATATCGGAAAAATCAGTTTTTGATAAACCACGATTTTTTCCTTCAAAATATTCCAATGTTTTTGTCATCTTATCAATTGTTTCTTTTGCACTTTTAAAATCCATATCATATTTATTTCTGATATATTTTATGGCATCATCTTTTCTTTTTTGTTTTAATAAATCATATAATTCTTCGTCCATTACTCACTCCAATATAATGTGTAAATCTTTAAATTCTGAAAAATATTCAATATTTTTATAGACAAAAAATTTTAACTAACCCCAATAGTCAAAACCTGATTTCTTTAAAATGTCAAATTTTAATTAAAGTAGAAATAAATTCCAACTATTAATGCTACTAGCAAAATTCCCCAAAAGAGATTTTTTGTTCTGGATTTTTTATCTTCATATTCATCTACAGTTTTTTCTGCAGATTTTTCAAACCATTTCAATATTTCACTAGGAATTGCAGTCCTACTGACTTCTCTTTTTTCTCCATCTTTATATGCAAAGAAATGTTGTTTTCCATCAATCATTTCATAAGAATAACTTTCGTTACTATAACCACTTCCATATTTAGAAAAATCAGTTTTTGATGCAGAAACAATATTTTTTTCTGTAAATGCCATTAGATTATTTATATCTAAACTATCAACTATTTTCTTAGATGTTTTTAAATCAAAATTATACTTATCCTTTACATATTTTACAGCCTCAATTTTTCTATTTTCTTTTATCAAAGCATATAAATTGTCATCAGATATTTCAGAAGTATCTAAATTTTTATTGTCAGAAAAATCTTCTTCAAATAAGCCAAGATTTTTTCCTTCAAAATATTCCACTTTTTCAGTTAAATTATCAACTGTTTCTTTTGCTCTTTTAAAATCCATATCATATTTATTTCTAATATACTTTACGGCTTCTATTTTTCTTTTTTGTTTTAATAATTCATATAATTCTTCGTCCATTATTCACTCCAATGTAATCTATGCAAATTTCCAAACTTTTCAAGTTCTGAAAAATCTCGTTGTCTTAATGCTTCATATAATACTATTGATACCGAATTTGAAAGATTAAGAGAACGAATTTCTCCCCACATCGGTATTCTTACACAATGTTCCTCGTTTTTAACTAAAATTTCTTCCGGTATTCCTTTACTCTCTTTTCCGAACATTATATAATCATTTGGAGAATACTCTACCTTATCGTAGGTTCTTTTTGCCTTTGTAGTTGCAAAATAGATATTTGCATTCGGATTTTTTTCGTAAAAATCTTCAATATTTTCATAGACAAAAAGTTTTAACTTATCCCAATAATCAAGACCCGATCTCTTCACCATTTTATCATCAAGTGAAAAACCCAAAGGTTTTATCAAATGTAATTTAGTGTCGGTTGCGACACAAGTTCTTCCAATAGCCCCAGTATTGAAAGGAATTTCCGGTTCCAACAAAACTATATTAAACAAAATCTCTCTCCTTTAATTTTCTCTATCTATAAACATAATAAATACACAAATAATAAGCGAAAAAGTACTTAACAAAATAGTTTTTAATCCTAAGATATTGCTAAATTTACTTCCTATAATCGCTCCGATAATAAAACATAATATGACCGCAAAATACATCAAGCTATATTCTAAAAACTTCTTATTTTTTGTATAAAAATACTCTGCTAAATTATGAGTCCCACCTCTTAAATTTCCAATACACATTGTTGTAGAAAAATCTATACCACATACTTTTTTAAAACTTTGAACTTGTATTCCACATGCAAAAGAGGTCATTGCATTTGCAAGTGCATTCATATTTTCAGGAATAAATGCCACACAAATAAGCAAAAGTATTTCAAATATAACAGCATTTTGTCGCCAATGTAATTTAAAATTACCTTTTTTTCTAAATAAATCCGATAAAAAAATCCCAAAAGTAAAAAAAGATATTGGAAAAGCATATTTTAAACACATTGCCCAATTTCCTTGAGAAGCATGAACTCCTAATAACAACATATTTCCAGTTTGTGCATTCGCAAAAACTTCTCCTCTTAAAAGATATGAATATGCATCCATAAGCCCCCCGCTTAATGCTAAAAAAATTGCAACTTCAACGGATTCGGACATTTGCATTGCCTTTTTCATATACAAAACTCCTTTTAAAATCTTCACAAAATAGTATATAACAAAAATATTTATTTTACAAGTTTTTACAATTTATAATTTGCATAAAAAAAGAATGGTCAATACAATCAACCATTCCATTAAAAATTTTTTAAGCTAAAAGTGTCAGGAATTTTGCAACTCCAATTCCGAAAAACGTTCCGGTAATAACTCCGATTAATGCCATTAATACAGCTATCGGCACCAATGATTGTGAATATGCCGCAGCAAGTACAGGTGAAGAAGCTACTCCGCCTATGTTTGAAAGAGAAGCTATACCACAAGTGAATAAATCAAGTTTGAATACTTTTCCGATTATAGCCATTAAAACTCCATGAATTATAAGAATTACAAAACCTGCTAAAATATATGCCGGAGCTTGAGTAAGTTCCATAAAGTTTGCATTTGATGCGATTAAGCCTATTAGCATATATAATAGTACATTTGAAACTTCAGGAGATCCCGGAATTCTTGCAAGTGGTGTCATTGCAAAAATAACTCCTAAAATTGTAGTTATGATTATTGTCCAACCTGTTGCTCCCATAAATGCAAGTGCAGGAACTTTTACCAATTCATTTCCCATTATTCCTGTAACCGCTGTAACTCCAAGTGAAACACTCAATAAGAAAAATATATCTTGGAAAGTTATCTCTTTACTTATTGTTGAAAATTTTGCAGTTAAATGCTCATTAATATTATCAATTTTTGATGTGTCAGCCTTTGTCCACTTGTTAAACTTGTTTGCAAATGGAACTAAGAATAATAAGAACATTATCCATATTGAATAGTCTATTGAGTCAATCAATAGTGTATAACCCATTCCTGAGCCTTCAAGTCCTACTGCTTGTTGTACCGCAACCATATTTTGTGTTCCTCCAACCCAACTTCCTGCTAGTGCTCCAAAAGTTAAAGGTGCATTGGATGCAAGACTTCCTTTGAAGATAAGAAATGCCACAACAAAACCAATCATTATAGTAAATGTTGCAGTAAAGAATGAAATTATCATTCTAGGACCTAATTTTGCTATATCTCTAAGGTCAGCCCTTAATAGCATTAAAAATATCATTGACGGCAATATTGCATCTTTTAAAACACTTCTGGCTTTAGATACACTTTCCACATTCATATCCCATACGCCCAATGTAGATAAAATCATAGCGCCGAAATAAATTATAACCAACGCAGGAATATATTTAAAAAATATTCCATTTTTAAACTTCTTTTCCAAGTAAATAACTATACCTGAAACAAAAAATAACAGAGCAATAAATTGAAATCCATCTGTAATCATAAAAAACCCTCCTAAAATATATTTTCAATAAGAAAAAACAAAAAATATTTTTGATAGTTATTTCTTATTTATTTTATTTTACCATTATAGGCAATCGTTGTCAATACATTTGATAGTAAATATCTATATTTATATTATTATATGATAATTCAACTCTTTTATGATACTTTATATCAAATAAAATTCAGAAAACCTTGTTGTTTAACAACAAAAAAATGATTAGACCTTAATCTAACCATTAAAAAACTATTTACTTAAACATAATATAATTGATGTTTCATAATCTCCATTAGGATATTCAAATGGATTTATTAAATCTTTAAATCCTAGTTTATGATAAAAATTAATTATTTTATCATTATTAAATTTCTTAGTGGATAATAAAATTTTATCTCCTTCAAAATTTTCAATTAGACATTTCATCAATTTTTTCCCATATCCTTTACCTTGATATTTTTCAATAACTGCCAATTCATTAAGTTCAAAAGTGCCTTTATACCAATCAATTCCACTTGGTAACTGTGAATCCACTTGCATTGCCCACCAATTTTCTTTTAAAAAATCAAAGCCATATACAAAACCGATTAACTTTTCATTTTCAAAAGCTCCAACAATTTTTATATTATTTTTTAAACTACCGTCAATTCTAGTAATTAAAAAATTAGCAGAAAAATCATCAGTTTTAAAAACTTCTTTGTATATATCGGAAATTTCTCTTTTATATTTTTCAATTTCTTCTAAAGTTAATAATTTAATCATAAGACCTCCTAACAATTCTAAAAGTATTCTTTATTTTTTAATTATTTTGGCAAATTTTTTGTAATGCGTTAAATGTATCAAACAATTTATTTTCACTTACGAGTACATTTATAACATCCCCATTTATTATTGTAGTTTCCCCATTTGGTATTATTTCTTCGACTCCTCTGTCAATATTTATAATTAACATTCCCTTTGGAAATTCTACTTCTTTTATTTTCTTATTTTCTATCTCACTTCCAATCTCAACAACTATACTCATAGTCATTTTTTCTCCATCTTTTGAAGTAGCAATATGTTCTCTTTCCATTAATCTTTCTAAAAGATATTCGTAAATAGGTAGTGATTTTAAATAATTCGGTATGGAATAAGTTATAAGACAAACTATTGAAAGAGGCAATAAATAGGAAAGATTACCAGTCATTTCAAAGATTAAAATTATTGAAGTAAGCGGTGCTCTAACTATTGCAGTCAAATATCCTGCCATTCCAAGAATAATAAAACTATTTATATAAATCGGGTCTATAATTTTCCCAAAAATTGTTCCAACAGTTGCTCCTAAAACTAATATCGGAAAGAAAATTCCACCAGGAACTCCTGAACTGAAACAAATTATTGAAAATAATAATTTTACTATAAAAAGTAAAATTAACATATAAATTGGAAAATCAACAGTTTGTAACTCTTTCATCAAAAAGCCGCCACCACCTAATAAATTAGGTGTAAATATTAAAATTACTATAGGTAGTAAAAAATATGGAATCAATTTAAATTCTTTTTTTAGGTTTAATCCATCTTGAATTTTCATAAAAAATTCCATTAAAAATATATAGAGAACTCCTAAAACGGATAATACAACTGCAAATAAAATCAAAGTCCAATAATTTACCAACGGTAATTTTTCAGCCATACTAAAATTAAAAACCGTTTCTGTTCCATACAATATTTTTGAAACCAAATCAGCAGTTATTGTAGCTGCCATACAAACTACCAAAAGTTTTTTACTAATGTGGCGATGTACTTCTTCAACTGCAAATAAAATTCCTGCAACAGGAGCATTAAATGCGGCAGCAAGTCCGGCACTTGCTCCACAAGTTATCAAAAACTTTTCAACAGTTTTATTTTTCTTTAGTTTTCTTGAAACTAATTTTCCACTCATTGCTCCAATTTGAATTGATGGACCTTCACGACCAACTGAAAAACCTGCCAAAGCAGTTAAAGCTCCCCCGAAAATTTTTGCTAATAATACTTTCACAGGATTAGGATTAATATATCCCTTTATTTCCGCTTCAACTTGTGGTATTCCGGAACCTCCACAAAATCTTGACATTTTCTTAATCTTTGTAACTAAAAAAGAAATAAATATAAGTGCAATAAAAATAATCGGATAAATGTAAAAATGACTTCTACTTATATTTACGATTCCTCCTATAATTCCTTCTATCCCATGAATAATATAACGATAGAAACTTGAAAGTCCTCCTGCAGCTATCCCAACCAAAATTCCATAAAAAAGTAATTTCAAATCTTCTTTTCTATGATTATTACTAACATTTTCTAAACTTTTCATAAAAACTCCTAAAAATAAATATCTTACAATTATTTTATCACAAAAATAACAATAAAAAAAGTTTTGACAACAATCAAAACTTTATCTAATTTATTTGATTTTGAAAATTTTCCTATTATCATGAATTGATAATTTAATATCTTTTGGTATTTGTCCTTTACATTCCTTAAATCTAATATATAACTTATTAAAATCTAATTTTTCTAATTTGTTTTTACAGTCATTATTTATAAAGTTACTTTTAAATTCTTTCTCTCCTAACGCTGAGAACAATTTATATAAATTATTTTTATTTTTAATTCCTAATGCATACGATAATTCATCTTCAAAATTCTTATTTTGAATAAAAACAAATTTATTACTATTTTTAGTTGTAACTATCTTTTTATAATTTTCTCTAAAAATACTCCAATTAGCTGAATTAAAAATATCAGCATCAAGTATTATATATACATTATCGTATTTTTCCCCAAAAATCGCATTATTTTTCTTGGTATTTAGAAACAAATTACAACGTTTGATTAAAGATTGCTTGTTTAATAAATGTTTATATATCTTAAAAAATTTTTCTTCAGTTTCCCCTTCAACAATTATTAAATTACTCAAAATCTAATCCTCCCAAATACCATCTAAATTAGGATATATATCAAAATAATCATTTTGAACATAATTTTTTAATTTTCTATCATTTTGTGTGATTGATTTTTCCGGATTTACAACAAAAATTCCACCATTATTTCTAGCTAAGAATGTATATGAATGATTAGGAATATTCAAATCTAATGTATTTTCATTATGAGTTGTAATAAAAAGTTGACTATTTTCTTCAAGTTTTTCAATTATCTGTAAAATTAATGCGTTTGATAATTTTGTATGCATATAAGCCATCTGTTCATCAAGATATATTATTCCATCATAGTTTTCTATATTTGAAATAAAACTTGCTAAATATATTGCTTCAATAGTCCCTCTTGATAATCTTTCTCTCACTGATTTAGAAGTATTCCTATCTACTAATATTTTTTCCCCATTTTTAAATTTTATATAAAAACCTTCCTCAACTTCTTCTAAATTATCAATTCCTATAGATTTTGCATTTCTAATTTCAACTATAGAATTATCTATAACTTTTAAATATTTTTCTATAGTATTTACTGAATTAACATCTAGTATATTTCTAACTTTTTCTTTTCCTTCTAAACCATTGTCAAAACTATAGTAAAATGATGCATTATCAAAAAAATAGTTTTTGAAAGTGTACATAACCTTTGCATAACCTTCTTCAGGCTTAAAATCCGGTTCAATCTCTTTATTTATAATTTCAGAAACAAAAATTTCTTTAATTTCAGAATTATATATTCTCGGTTTTTTTAAAAACTCTTTATTTTTCAATAAATTTATATTTTGTTCATAATTATAAGATTTTCTTAATTCTATAAATCTAATTTTTTCAAGAACATTAAAACTTTTATCATCTATTGGTTCTGTAGATAAAACAAATTCAAATAATTTATCTTTAATTGTAAAAATTATTTCAAAAGTGCTTTTTTTATTAGAATAAAATCTATTTATTAAGTTGTTTCCATTTTTCCCATATAAAAAATTTTCAAAATTGCATAACAACTTGCCAAAAGTAGTTTTTCCAGATGCATTTGAGCCCATAATTATATTTACTTTTTTATATCTTATTTTTGGTGCATATTTTAAAGTTTCATCTTCTAATATTGAGTTACTAACTCTTTTTGGAAAAGTAAAATTTACTTCAAAATCTTTAAACATATATAAATTATCAATTTTAACATTTAAAACTATCATATATCTTCACCTCTACCTATATTATACTATAAATATATTTAAAGTCAATATATTCCAATTTTTGGAATTTAAAAAAGTTTTGACAACAATCAAAACTTTATCTAAATATTTCTTCTAACTCACTATTAGTAATTTCTCGATACTCTCCAAGTTTAAGACTATCGTCTAAATTCAAATTTCCAATGCACACTCTTTTTAATTCGACAACTTCATTTTCCACATATTCCAACATTCTTTTTACTTGATGAAATTTTCCTTCGGAAATTGTAAGGTTAATTTCTTTTTCTGAAATTTTTTCAACCTTTGCATTTTCTGTTGTAAAATCTTCTTTTTCAAAGTAAATTCCATTTTCAAGTTTTTCGATTTGTTCACTTATAATTTCATCTCTTAAAGTTACAAAATATTTTTTATTTACTTTTTTCTTTGGATTTGTTACATTGTAGGAAAATTTGCCGTCATTTGTTAAAATCAAAAATCCTGTCGTATCTATGTCAAGTCGTCCAACTGGAAATAATTCCATATTGGAGTATGGAAATTCAAGCAAGTCTAAAACAGTAGGAAGTTTTGTATCAAAGGTTGCACTGATAAAGTCCTTTGGCTTATTCAACATCAAATAAGTAAATTCCTTATAAATTACAATTTCATCATCAAACAAAATTTCATCTTTTTCAATGTCAACCTGTGTATTTGAATTCTTCTCAAACTTTCCATTCAGCTTAACTCGACAAGTTTTCAAATATTTCTTTATCTCACTTCTTGAACCAATTCCCATATGACAAAGAAATCTATCAATTCTAATCTTCATTTTATCTTGAAATTAGCTTATTGCTACCAATAATATTTTTATATTTTAATGAATATTTTTCAAAAAGACCATTTACAAAAGCCTCTCTGAGTTCGTGATATACAGAAGCTTCCATATCAAATTCATTAAAATATTGTTTGTGAATATCATTATATAGTACGAATTCCAATTCGTTTTCTTCTTCTCTAATTACAGAAATTGAAACATCACAAGGTAGTCCGTCAAGTAAAATGTCCATTAGTAATTCATAAGCATCTTGTAGGGATGAAATTTCATATTTCGGAAAAGTCGTTCCATATTCAAAAGCAACTTTTTTAATATCTTCAAGCGAAATTCCTTTGTCTAAAAGTTTTTTTATAACATAGGCAAATCTTATTTCAACATTTGAAACTGCTATATGTAACCATCCATGAATATTACTTTGATCGATTACTTCTTCTAAGTCTTCTGAAATCAATGCAGGAAATAGACTTTCTGCTTCGTCTCTTTCTTCTTTATTTAAAAATTTTTCTTCTACTGCAAAAGTCAATTTTTGTGCAATTAAAATCTTATCATACATCCAAAAATGTATCGGTGCTAAAAACGCGCTCATTATTTTCTTCTCCTTCTCAAATCTTTGTTTATAGACAATAACAACACTGCTAAAACTATCAATCCACAACCTATAATTTTAAAAATTGTCATAGATTCATTAAGGAAGAATATACCCAAAATTACACTTGTTATCGGTTCAAATGTACACAAAATTGAAGCTGTTGTAGCTCCACAATACTTAACTCCAAGTTGCAAAAATGCATTTCCAAAAATTGAAGTTAAAAATGAAATTAAAATTGTAAGTCCCCAAGCCATTGGCGTAAGTGCAAAAGTAAGTTGTCCACTAACTTTACCAAGCACAAAAAGTCCTACGATATTAAATAAACTTATGTAGAGAGTACATTTGAACGGGTCCATATGTTTAAAACCGCTTTTATCCAAATATACTAAAAATAAACTATAAGTTATGCCTGATAACGCAGCTAAAAATATCCCTAAAGCACTTCCTCCGGTAACTTCATCGACTAACAATACAATTCCTATCATTGAAAAAATAAGTGCAGATAATTTTTTTAAAGTAATTTTTTCTTTAAAAAATAAGATGCAAATAAAATAAACAACACAAGGATAGATGAAATGTATAGTAGTTGCCATTCCAACAGAAATGTAATTATATGATGCATAAAGTGCTGTTGTGGTAATTCCTATACCTAAAAAAGAAAGTACAATAAAATGGAAAAATTCTCTTTTAGTAATTTTCATAGGAGTGTGATTTTTTCTCATTCCTGCATACAAAAACGGTAGTCCCAATAACGCTCTTAAAAATGTAAGAGTAATGGCATTGTTCCCTCCGTCATATGTAAGTTTTGCAAGAATTGGCGTAAAGCCGAAAACAAATGCAGAAATAATTGTAAAGATAATACCCTTAATAAAATTCATAACTACCTCCTAACTTTATATTTTCTTAAAAAAATATTTCAGATACAACTTCGTCGTTTCGACCCCATTTTATCATCAATTCAGTATAATTATCGTCTAAATATAAATCAAATATCTTATCTATACTATAACTCTTTCCATCAGCATTTTTAAACTCATCAATTCCCATCCAAAAGAGTTTTCCTTCAACATTGTTTTCAATTAATTCTCCAGAAAAATCTTCTGTATAATATAAAAATCCCAATTCTCTTTTGTCATTAATTTCATCAATCCAGCTGACAGTTCCTTTTAATTTTAAATTTTCTACAGTTAATCCGGTTTCTTCAAAAACTTCTCTAACGCAAGAATCATATAAGACTTCCCCTTTTTCAACATGTCCTCCAACAAAGGTAAGTCCCTCCCAGCCATATTTTTTTACTTTATCCAAAATTAAAATTTTATCATTATCTCTATCATAAATCATACACATATTTTGTAAAATAGTTTCCATAAATCCTCCAATAAAATTATGGTAAATAATCATCACGATACTATTATATCATTTAATACATTGAACATACAATACACAACTTTATCGAGATAGTAAAAAGTTGAAAATTATTAAACTATTAATAATATATCAAAAGTTAAGAACAGATCTACTTCTTAAGATAACATATAAGTAGCTTTTCTTTACAAAAAAATCCGACCTTAAAGTCGGATTTTTATCATATCTAAAAACCTTCTATGGTAAAATTGTTTCAACCACTTCAAATACTGTTTTGAAAAATCTTCCAATTCTTCTAACAAATCCCACCTTTGAATAGTCTTCTTTAGCTACCAAGTCAACAGTCGCAACCACTTCTTTAGAATTCTTGATTTTTATTTCTCCAACCTTATCCCCTTTTTTCAATGGCAATTTAACATCATCTACAGTTACTTCAGTTTCGTAATTTATGCCTTTCATTGAAGCTCTTTCAAGATTTTCTTTAGGAACTAACTCAATAAAACCTTGACTTGCTGATTTTGTTTCAACTTTTTTTACAAATTTTTCGGAATCTACAATTTTTCTGGTTTCTATATTTTGTTTTGCATAATTGAGCATATCTTTCATATATTGAGCTCTGTCAGCTTTAGTTTTTGCACCCATCAAAACGGAAATTACTCTAAATTCAGTTTCACCTTTTTTTATTTTCATAGTAGAAACTAAACAGTATCCGGCTTCGTCAGTATGTCCTGTCTTTAAACCGTCAACTCCTTCAACTTGTCCAACTAGAGGAATCGTGCTCTCTTTTTTGAAGTTTCTTGAAGGTTGTTCTAAAACTGTAGTCTTTGCATATTCTAAAACTTCAGGATATTTTTCAATTATTGCCTTTGAAAGAGTAAATATATCTCTTGTTGACATTTTATTATCCTGACCGTTTTTAGTAAGTCCTGAGGCATTTGTAAAAGTTGCATTTTGAAGTCCAAGCTCCTTTGCTTTTTCATTCATCATCGTTACAAATTTACTTTCACTTTCAGCAACAACCTCTGCAAGTGCAACTGCCGAATCATTTCCGGAAACGACCATAAGTCCATCAAGCAAATCTTTAATGCTAATTTGTTCTCCTGCCTTCAAATTTAAACTTGAACCTTCTTCTCTGCTTGCATTTATAGATATTTTAACTTTATCTTCCATTTTAAGCTTACCTTCAGCTATTTTTTCTTTAACTAAATAATAAGTCATAAGTTTTGAAATACTTGCTATTGATAAAGGTTCATCTATATTTTCTGCAACAAACAAAGCTCCTGATTTTGCATCTCCGATTAAAGATGCAGTAGTTTTCTTTTCAATTCCAAATATTGCATAAGACTTTGCAGTTCCGACAAAACAAATCGAAAAAATTAATGCTAAACTAAGTAATGCTCTTTTAAATTTCATAACACTCCCCTATTTTCTTATCTCATCCAAACCCATATATTTTCTTAAAACATACGGAATTTCTATACTTCCATCTTCTCTTTGATAGTTTTCCAAAACTGCTGCAAAAGTTCTTCCAACAGCTAATCCAGAACCATTCAAAGTATGAACAAATTTAACTTTGCCATCTGTATCTCTATACCTAATATTTGCGCGTCTAGCTTGAAAATCTTCAAAGTTTGAGCAAGAAGAAATTTCTACATATCTTCCATAACTTGGCATCCAAACTTCTATATCATAAGTCTTTGCACTTGAAAAGCCAATATCTCCGGTACATAAACAAACTACCCTGTATGGAATTTCCAAAAGTTTTAAAATTTCCTCAGCATCATTTGTAAGTTTTTCCAATTCATCATAACTGTTTTCAGGATTTACAAATTTAACCATTTCAACTTTATCAAATTGATGATTTCTGATTAAACCTCTTGTATCTCTACCTGCGGAGCCCGCTTCTTGTCTAAAACAATAAGTAAAAGCTGTATAGTAAGTTGGAAGTTTTTCAAATTCTAAAATTTCATTTGCTAAAAGATTAGTAACAGGAACTTCAGCAGTTGGTGCTAAAAATAAATCCTTTGAAGGAACATAAAACATATCATCTTCAAACTTAGGTAGTTGTCCTGTTCCATACATTGAATTTCTGTTAATCAAAACAGGAACTCCAACTTCTTCATAGCCTTGTCCACTATGTAAATCAAGCATAAAGTTTATTAATGCTCTTTCAAGTTTTGCACCTAATCCCTTAAAAACTGAAAATCTTGAACCGGATATTTTAACCGCTCTTTCAAAATCTAAAATATCTAAATCTACACCTAAATCCCAATGAGCTTTAACTTCAAAATCAAATTTTTTAGGTTCTAAAAATTTTCTGATTTCAACATTATCTTCATCACTTTTTCCAATTGGAATATCTTTATTTGGTGTATTTGGAATACTTAGAAGTTCTTTTCTGATTTCTTCGTCCAAGTCTTTAACTTTAACGTCAAGTTCTTTTATTTCATCTGAAAGTGCTTTCATTTCCTTAAAAAGATCTGAAACATCTATTCCATCTTTTTTTAATTTTGGAACTTGTTTTGAAACTTCATTTTGTCTCGCTTTTTTATTTTCAACTTCAAAAATTATTTCTCTTCTCTTTTCATCAAGCTCCAGAACTTTATCAATATTATAATTTCCAAATCTTGAATTTAAACTTTCGATAACTTCTTCTTTGTTAGTTCTAATTCTCTTTATATCTAGCATAATTAAACCTCTTTCTTTTCAAACTCTTCTGCCGGATTTTTTAAGGAATATCCTTTTTTTGTCAGTCTCGCTTCTATATATTCCTTTAATGTTGTATATATGACAACAAAAACCGGTACAGAAAGTAAAAATCCTATAATTCCAAATAAACTACCTCCCAGTACAAGTGCAAAAATAACCCAAAATGAACTTATTCCTAAACTCTTTCCTGAAACTCTAGGAGATATTACATTTGCATCTATCATCGAAACAATCACTACGATTATCATAAACCATAAAACTGTATTAAAAGTTGAAGTGAAAAGCAATACTATTGCTATCGGTATAGCTCCAAGATAACAGCCAAACCATGGTATTAAGTTTGTAAAACCGAGTATAAATGCAAACAAAAGTGCATAATCAATCTTCATAAATAACAAAATTATATAAAAAGTTATTCCGACAATTATTGCCCCAATTCCTTTAGCTAAAAGATATGATTTTAAAGTATAGTCAAATCTTTTTACAATTTTAAAAGTAATTCTATTTGCTTTTTCAGGAAAAACAGCTATCATAAATTTTTTTAAAATTCTTGAAAAATTTTCTTTATCATACAACAAATATCCTGATATTATTATAGCTAAAATTATATTTAAAAACAAGGATACTACTCTAGTTGCAAAGGTAGCAACCCAAGGAATCATATCTGTTAAGAATGTTGTTGAAAAAGTTGCAAATTCAGTTAATTTACCATTGATAAAAGATCTAATTTCAGAGCTTAACTCAACGTTTTGCAACATATATTTTGCTTTTTCCACTCCCATATCTATAAATATCGGAGTCCTATCTACAAACATCTTTATATTTGAATAAAATTGTGGAATAATATATTTTAAAAGTAAAATTATAAATGTAAAAAATATAAAATAAGTTATAATTATTGCCGACATTCTAATATATTTATATTTTACCTTTTTAAAAAACTCAAATCTTAAAAAACAATTTTCAAAAAATTTTACAAAAAAGTTTAAAATATAAGCTATTGCCCCGCCTACTATAAAGGGCATCAAAACATATCTTATATTCGCAGTATATGAAATTATGGATTTCATATTGGAAAATATAAAATAACAAAGTATTGAAATAGTAAATATCAAGACACCCGTTATAACATTTACTGTATTCTTTTGTTCCCAATTAAATTTCATAACTACCTCCTATAATTTTATATTTTTACCAATTTTTTCTCTCAAGTCAAAAGGTGGAAAAACAAAAAACTTAAAATTTCCTCTTATTCTACTCGCAACTCTTGAGTCATAACATTCAGCTAAATCATATTCTGAAAGATTTGAAGTTATAATTGTATTTAAACCTCTTTCAATCCTATAATCCAAAAGCGAGCTTAAAAAGCTATTATTGTTCTTACTCAAAATTTCGTTCCCAAGATCATCAATAACCAGAAAATCGACATTTCTTATAAAATCAATTCTATCCTGTAATTCTTTTTTATCTCTATAAAAACTGTAACTATAGTTTGACATAAGTTCAAAAAATTCTGTTGCAGTTATAAAACAAGCACGCTTTCCCTTATCTAACATATAATTTACCATTGCTGATGCAAAATAAGTTTTTCCAGCTCCACTCTTTCCATAAAAGAATATTCCATAATCCTTAATTTTAAAGTTATCACAATATTCTTTTGAAAAAGATATAAGTTTTTCTATATATTCTCTGGAATTTACAAGTCTATTTGCATGTTCGAAGTTTCCGTCAAAAAGAGAAAATTCAAAATTAGCAAAATTTTGTTCTCTTTTCTTATTTGAAAAGCCACTTTCCAAAACTCTATCCTCAACTAAATCGCTCATTATACAACTACAAACAGAATTATTAAAGTATCCTGTATCTTTGCATTTTTCACAGACATAAATTTTATTCAAATAGTCTTTCGAGAAGCCATTTTTTACAAGTAACTCATCAATACTTTTTTCTAATTTTTTAAATTCTTTTCTGTCTTCTGAACAATCAAAGTTTAAAAGTGTGGACTTCATAATTTTTGTGGCTAAATTATTTCTCTTCGATATTAAATTTTCAATATTTTCAATGGAGGAATAAATTTTATTTTTTCTTTCCTCTTTGATTTTTTCCCTTAATAACGGTCTCTTATTAAGGCTTTTTAAAACTAATTCATCTAAATTCATAATCAATACCTATCGAGTAATTCTGATGTTGCCGAATTATTGTCGTTTTTAATTTTTTCTATTTTTTCTTCTTCTGTTAAAATATGTTCTTTTTCAATATATTTTTTAGTCTTTTTACTATATCTTTTAATTTTATTTTTATCTTTATTTTCAAGAAAATATTTCAAATCTTCAACATTGGAAATATTATTATCTCTTTTCCAAGCTCTTAAAATCCCGATAACATACTGTACGGACATGCTTTTTCCTGTGTCTTTTGCATATTCATAAGCCTTATAAACTAATGCCATTTCATGTCCCGTTTCTTCAATATGTGAAATAATTTCATTTATTTCATGAGGCTTTAAACTTAAACCTGTAAGTTTTTCAATTTTATTGAAATATTCTTTATTATCAATCATTGGTTTTTCTTTTTCTTTTTCTTTTTCTACATTGTCGTCATAGACTCCACCTGCATAAAGAGCAAAATTATTTACAAATTCTATTTTTTCTACACATCCATCTTCGTTCAAAGAATAGTCCAATAATTGATTATTTTTCCAATATTTTAGTGCATTCATAACCTGAACTTCAGAAAATTTAAGCTCTTCTGCTATGAATTTTATCGACAATTCACTTTTATAAGATCCAAAAAGTCTTTTATATAAAAATAAATATACTTTTAAGGAAATTTCATCAACTATCGATAAGTAGTTATCCAAAAACATATTTTCAATAGGAGTTACTCCGGGTTGAATTATTGACTTTTTAAAACTTATTTCCACTCCTATCCCACCTTTCTAAAAATTTTAATCTATCTAATTTCATCGTGAAAATTTTGGAATAAATTATATCGTTTTTTTCTTCAAAATATTCCTTCGCTTCTTCATACCTCTTTAATTTTTGCATTTTTTGAACTTCAAAATCTCCAAGAAATTCGCTTATTTTTTCAAAGCCGATTTTTTCATATAGATGTATCGCTCTTTGATTAAAAGCATTTACATTTAGCCAAATTGAATACTTGTCAAAATTTTCAAAATAATATTCTAAAAACAGTCTAAGCGATTTAAAACCGTATCCTTTTGAACAAAACTTTTCATCTAAACATAAAGACAGTTCAAAATTACTGTTTAAAAAACTTATCCTACTAATAGAAATATATCCTATTAAAATATCCTTAAAAAAAATCGCAAAATAATTATTCTTTTTTGACTTTATTCTCTTTTCCCAATTTTTAATCTCCGATTCAGTCAAAAAACAAAGATTATAATCGGTTAGTAATATATCATCATAAGGGGAAAAATTTTTGAAGTACTTAAAATAACTCTTTTCAAATTTTTTAATCTTAATATCATCATCTTCAATTAAAAAATTATCCATTAAAAAGCTCCTTGTCTCTTTCAGTTTGAAGATCTACAAATCTTGTACACTCCTTAATAAAGTTAAGTTCAACACTTCCTGTTTCTCCGTTTCTATGTTTTGCTATAATCAATTCTATTTGGTTTTTAACTTCCGCTTCTTCATTTTGGTAATCTTCTCTATAAAGTAAAATTACAACGTCAGCATCCTGTTCAATTGCTCCTGATTCTCTTAGGTCACTAAGTTTTGGCTTTCTACCACTTTTTTCGCTATCACGAGATAACTGACTCAATGCCAAAATAGGAACGTCCAACTCTTTAGCCAATGCTTTTAAATTTCTTGAAATAGTAGATATTTCTTGTTGTCTATTTTCATTTCTGCCTTCAGAAGTCATAAGTTGTAAATAGTCTATCATAATGAAATCAAGACCGCTATCAGCCTTAAGTCTTCTACATTTACTCCTAAGCTCCGTTATGGAAATTCCTGCGGTATCATCCATATAAATTGAATTTCCGGCTATAATAGAACTCGCTTCAAAGATATCTTCCCATTCAGTTATATCTCCGCTAATTAATTGTTTTAAATTAACTAGTGAAAGAGAGCTTAACATTCTTTGTGCCAATTGCGTTTTACTCATTTCCAAAGAAAATATTGCAACTTTACTTCCACTTTTTGCAGCATTTAAGGCAATATTTACAGCCAAAGCTGTTTTCCCTACAGACGGTCTTGCAGCAAGTAAAATCAAATCTTTTCTTTGCATTCCAAGCAGAATTCTGTCCAAATCTGAAAAACCTGTAGGAATTCCGGTTACCGAACCTTTGTTTTTACTTCTATCATCAAGTATCTCGATAAGCTCTGTAAGAGTATCTTTTATATGTGTAAGTCCTGTTCTATTTTCGTTTTGTGATAATTCAAAAATTTGTCCTTCAATAGACTCTAAAACTTTGTCATAATCTTCATTTTTGTATGCTCTATCTTTTATATTGTCAAGAATAAAAAGTAAATTTCTCGTATCTGATTTATCCTTTACAATCTTACAATAATTTTCAATATTTGAAGGAAAAGCAACGGCATTTACAATTTCAACAACTCCAACAATACCATTATTAGATTCCGTATCAAAGCCCATTGCTTCCATTTTATTAATTACTGTAATCGGATCTACGTTCGTATTTTCTCTTGATAATTCCAAGATTGCACTGAATATATCTTTATGCCAACCTAAATAAAAATCTTTTCTTTTTAATTTTTCAAAAACATATTCTCTTTTATTTGGCTCTGTAATCATTATCGACAAGACGCATTTTTCAGCTTCCAAGTCGTAAATATTATGCATAAATTACTCCTTTTCAATAGAAACCTTAACAGTTGCGACTATTTCAGGATATACTCTTACAGGAACTGTCAAAGTGCAAAGTGATTTTATATTTTCTTTTAATTCTATTTTTCTTTTATCAATTTCTATTTTATGTTGTTTTTTTAAAGCATCGCTAATATCTTGAGAAGTTATCGAGCCGAAAAGTTTATCTCCGTTTCCTGTTTTAGTCTTTATAACTACTTCCAATTTTTCTAAAGTTTCTTTTAATTCTTTTGCATTTTTTATATTTTCAGCTTCAATTCTCTTTAATTCAGCTTGTTCTTTTTCCCAAATTTCAAGATTTTCCTTAGTTGCTTCTTTAGCTAATCCGTTTGGAATTAAAAAGTTTCTTGCATACCCGGTCTTCGCATTAACGAGTTCTCCCGCTTTCCCAAAACTTTTTACATCTTTAATTAAAATTACTTTCATCTATACCTTCCTCCAATAAATATTCATCTATAGCTTTCTTCAATTTCTCTATTGCTTCTTCCATCGAACAATCAAGCCTTGCTCCTGCTGAAGTGTAATGTCCACCACCACCAAGTTTTTCTAAAATTAATTGAACTGAAATTTTACCGAGACTTCTTCCGCTTATGTGGATTTGACCTGAAACAATAGTTAAAACAAAACTGCATTCTATATCCAAAACCCCAAGCAATTCATCAGCAGCCTGTGCGGCAATCAACATAGACTCCTCAATTTCTTCCGGAAAGACTCCAATACAAATATAATTCCTATATGAAATTGCATTTGATAAAACATTTGATTTTAATTTTATTGTATTGAAATTATCTTTAAAAAGTTGTTTTACTGCAATACTATCCGCTCCAAATCTCTTCAAATAGGATGCCATTTCAAAAGTCCTTACTCCTGTTTGATAATAGAAATTTTTTGTATCTACGACAATCCCTGCAAGTAAAGATTCTGCAATTAATTTATCCAAATCAATTTTTTCAAACATATAATAAATTATTTCAGTTACGAGTTCACAGGCAGATGATGCATAAGGTTCAAGATAAGTCAACATTGGATTTTCAACAAAATCTTTTCCTATTCTGTGATGATCAATTACAACAATTTTTGAAGTAACATCTAACAGATATGGTGCTTCCGTTGAAAGTGTTCTAGAATTATCTACCAATATAACCGAGCTTGTATCTCTACAAATATCATACGCTTTTTCCGGAGGAATCATCATATCTACATAATCAGGTTCTCCCACTCTAACTCTATCATAAATATTTCTAATTGTAACGGGAACGTCTTCTAAAACCATATAACAATCTTTTTTCAATTCTTTACAAATTGCCATAACGCCAAGTGCCGCTCCAAAACAATCCATATCTGGATTTTTATGTCCCATTACAAAAACTTCTGAAGATTCTCTTATTATGTTTTCAAGTGCTTGAGAAATAACTCTCGCCTTTACTTTATTTCTTTCAACACCTTTATTATTTTTTCCACCATAAAAGTCCAAATCTTCTCCATTTTTGAAAACAATTTGTGCTCCTCCACGACCTAAAGCCATATCAAGAGCAGTTTGAGCTTCTTTATATTTTTCAAAAGGATTTTTTCCGCCAAGACCTACACCGATACTTAAAGTCGGTTTTATATTACCGGAAATCTCTATTGCTTTTAATTTTTCAATAATACTGAATTTATCATGTTTAATCTTTTGTAAAATTATATCATTTGATATAACAATATATTTTCCCGAATCATACTTTCTAATAATTGCACCTAAACTTGAAAAATAATTTATAATAATTTTATCCATTTCAGCAATTAATATAGCTTTAAAGTCTTCTTTGACATTGTTTCTAACGTCTTCGTAATTATCAATGTATATCACAATAGAATTTAAAGTTTCTTCTTCATATTGCTTTTTAAGTTTTGAATATGCCAGGTTGTCTATTAAATAAATAATTACATTAACATCCCCATTATCCTCGTCTTTTACTACATTATAATAAACTAAATAATTAAACTTTTTCGTTTCCCAATTTACTTTCCCATAACCTTTTTTCAAAACTTCAGTAATATTAAAACTTGAAATTTCCGAATTAATATCAATCCCAATAATATCACTTCCTGAAAAAAGTTCTGAAAATTCCGGACTGTACCATTTAACTCTACCTTTGTTGTTAAGTACAGCAACAGGGAAAGGCATTTTGTAAACCACCTCACTGGCAATATTATCCAATGAGTCTTTGTACTTCCTTATATCTTCTTCATATTCAATATTTTTATTCTTTATATAATACAAAACTAAAATAAATGAAATAAAAGTTAGTATAAAGGACACAATTCCAAATATAAATTGAAAATAAAGCACAAAAGCAGAGATTAAAACCATAAATAAAAATAAAACATAAAAATCTGATAATTTAATTAATTTTTTTCCCATTTCACACCTCGCTTAACTGAACTATAAATTCCATAAATAAAATAAACTACATAAATGATAGCAAAAAATATTGAAATAAAACTGAATATATTTGCCACTATTTTATTCATCCTTGCACTTAAAAGTACATTAGACTTTATAAAACCTTGAATTATCATTATTCCTACAAATGCTATAAGTAAATTTAAGCAAATCAAATAAACTTCATAAAAGTTTTTTACACCATTGATATTTACAAAAATCATTACAGCTATAACCGCTATGCTGAAAAACAAAAATTTAATATCAAATGGTATTATAATATTATCTGAATCCCTATCAATTTTATAAATTCTTTTAGATAAAAATAAATATCCTATAGCACAGAATACATAAGAAATTATAAAAGAAGATGAAGGATAAATATTTGACATTTTATTAATAAAATCTTCTGCATTTTTTATATTCAAAATCTCTTTATAATTTTCAAAATTATTAAAAAATTCAGTCATATTATTTATCAATAATTCATAAGACTTCGCATTTACTTTTAAAATCATAAAATCACTTACAAGTAAAACAGTCATAACCAGTGCGCTTCCAAGCAGAACTTTATAACCATCTGTACTGCTATCCATCCCTTTTATAATTATAAAAGAAATAAATACAGGGATAAGTGAAGTGAAATTTCCTAAAATAAATAATGACAATACAAAAAACATTCCTGCTGATAAAATATAAGTTCTAAAGTTCGATTTCTTGTATAAAATTACCATAGGAATAAAACTCAATAAATTGAGAATAGGAAACATAACCATTCCTACAGTCAAAAAATAATATAAAAATATTTTTTTATTTTGCATATTATACCTCTATATCAATAACATTCTCTAATAAATTATTCTTTAATGTCTTGTAACAAAATTATCTTTATCTTAAGGTATAAAGACACTTTTATTATACCATATTTCCGATTATAAATAAATGCGTTGAAAATTTAATTTTGACAAATAAAAACAGCAAATCTTTTGAATTGCTGTTAAAAAAGTTTCACAATAAAATTTATCTATATTTTTTCATTATATACTTAAGTTTTGGCGTTTCAATAACTTCATCAATTTCAAAACCAACTTTAGTATAAAGATTTTTTGCATTTTTATTAGAATCAAAAACATTTAAAGAAATACTTTTTATACTTTCATCGTTAAAAATCAAATCTATAAAAACTCTTATTGCCTCTTTTCCAAAACCCATTCCTTGCTTTTTGGGATTTATCATAAATCTACCTATATGTATATTATCTTTTTCAATTCTTATTTGCTGAATCATTCCCAAAAATTCATCTTCATCAAATATAGAAAATACATTTTCCATTTCTCTAATTTTATCATAAGTCAATGGATATGAAATTTTTAGTCCCATCCATTGTTCTTGAAAAGCCTCTCCCCTTTCATTTGACCATTCACATAATAGAATGGCATTTTCTTTTCTTAATCCTCTTTCAAATTTAATATCCATATAAAACCTCAATTTTATTATAATTTTTATTTTCTATACAAATAATTTTCTGCTTTAGATTTAATATATTTATTTCTAAAAGTAACAGCTATAGCTAGTGGTAAAATTATAAGAGGTAGACAAAAAGCAACTCCTGCAATAGCTAAAGTTTTATATTGACTTCTACCATGTAAATCCTTGCTCATTCCGTTCAAAGCATCTGCAAAATAATTTAAAATTGATCCATTATTTACCATTGATAACAAAACAAACTCTACTATAACTAATGCTATAAATATAAGAGCTGTCCAT
>ERZ773028.294-NODE-294-length-41942-cov-7.263733_pt1 | contig 41942 bp, 52 predicted proteins | sample MGYA00511123_ERZ773028 | MGnify/ENA primary metagenome ERZ773028 (study PRJEB29015, sample SAMEA2738134) | human oral metagenome | biome: human oral; feature: human-associated habitat; material: saliva | place: China | collected 2206 ... | reverse complement strand
TAGAGCACATAAGCGCAAAGATGGCTGGTTTTTCAGCAGGGTGCATTAAAAAAAAATGATAAAGGAGAATACACGTATGAAATTTACTAACAAAACACCTGAAGTAAGGTATTATTTTATTTTAGATGGGACTAAAACAGCAGGAACTATTTACTACGAAAATTTTGGCACTAGAAAATTTCAATGGACACTAATGTTTGGTAAGAAAATAGAGCCTGCAAATATATTAGATTTATGCCATAAAGCTAGTAGCTATAATTGGCCAATATCTATGATGGACGCTAAAGTTAGCACCGAGCTAGAGTATATAGCGGTAATGCCAAGGGAGTTGTGATGGTTACAGTTAATTATGTTGGAGATGTTCAATACGAGCACGGTATTAGCCAGGCGTTTGATAATACTAAAGTTATATTTAAAGAGTTTAAGAGCGGTATTTATCAAGGCTGCATTATAGCTCTGCTTAATAACGAAGCCCAAAGAAATAAATTAGCGTTTGTTACTTTAAATATTTTATTAAATATTATAGCCCAGCACAATATACAAAGACAAGAGTTAATGCACCATTTAGCTCTTTGGTTCGATAAAGTTTATTTTGAGGAGGCTTGAAATGACTAATACAGCTAAAAGGCATAGATACGTGGCAGAAACTAGGCCAGTATCTATTTTTATACACGTGTTTGTAGATGATAAACCTGAGGGTAGAATAACAGTCCCTTTTACTGATAAGAAAGCTGTTTATTCTTTGTGCGAGGTTGCTGATTGTGGTAGGTTAGAGCTTATGATTTTTAGAGTGTTTAAGATTATATGTCGATGTTACATATACACCTTATAAGGATTTAAAATGAGTTACGCTATTTATACTCAGTTTAATGCTGGCATAGGTAATACTAAATCACATACTTTGGTTATAATAGACGAATACGATGAAAATGGTAACTATACGGGTAAAATACTAGCTAAAGCCTATGATGATATGGACCACGGTAAATCTATGTGGTCTGTAACACAAGTATTAGCTTCAGCATTAAATGCCTATGATGTGCCTAGTGATGATTTAATATCTAGGTTAAAAATGTGGTTCGATGAAGTTTCTTATAAAAAGGCGGATAGTAATGAGCAAAACTAAGTATGGCGTGGAGTTAATCAATTCGATGTTTAGCTCCAAAACAACTGCTATAATAAGAGCGTCTGTTGATAGTATCGAAATCGGCGCGATAGTGATTAAATTTGACTTTGACGAGATGAACAATACAGCGTTATATAATGCGCTTAAATCGTTAGCGTTATGCGCTGAAATAACAGATTTAAGCTTAGTAAATCTTAGCGAAGTTATAGCTACACATTTCGGACACGAGAAAATAAAGCTTTGTATTGGCCAGGAAAATAAATGAGCACTTATAAATATGAAGCTGTTAAGGATACAAACGAGTGCGGGTATATAACTATCTCCGAACTTAATGGTGGTGTTAATGAGCCGTGGGGCTATAATAAAGCTAGGTTTAGTTTTATCTGAGGATTGGCTTAATTTGGTATTAGAGTTAATTAATACTAGGTCAAGGCTAAAACCTAGCCAGGTGCTAGAATACATAAGAAAAATCTAGCCTAATGCTAGTATAAAACGCGGATATATCGAGGGATTATGGAAATAGTTTATAAATGTAGTTATGATTATAATCGTAATAATAACATTACGCTTATAAGAATAGGTCGCTTTGTAAAAGATAAATTTAAAGGCGAGATTATAGTTAAAACTAAGGGTGAAATAGAGCAAACTTACGGGCTTAAAATACTGTCCGCATTATGCGGATTAGTAGGTATGTATGACATATCACTAGCCACAATAGCTCTATTTCTTGGCAAATATTTCCTAGATTTAGGAGATAAAGTTGATTATATCATTAAGGATAATAAATGAAAAATAATTACCAATATAAGTTAGTAACAGGTCAAGGGTTATTCCGAAACGATAACTATGTTAATATAACTAAGGATTATCAGGGAATTGGAGTTAAACAATGGGGTTATATACGCATCGGGGATTTACCTATAGAGGACGAAAAATTCGATGACGCTATGCGCGTTTTGTTTTGTGTGTTTAATAATTATAGCCTAGTTAAACCTACGGAAGTGTTAGAGTTTATGAGGCAGATGACCAAAGCTACAGAAATAAATAGAGGAGGATTTGACGATGCCAATGATTGAGCAATGTAAGGGTAAAGACATAACTAATATAGCCCAAAGCAAACTAGCTAGAGATAAATGGATAGCTACAACTAAATACGATGGTAACTATGTGCAGATACATAAGTTTAACGGAGATGTAGAGTTTTGGACTTCCGGCGGTAAGCAATTCTATATTAAAGAAATTGCAGACTATCTTTGCGAAAATAACCCAGACGATTTTATTATAGAGTGTGAATATATAGCTAATACTGACGGCAAATTAGGCAGCCGCGTTAAATGCAGCACTGGCAATCTAAGGAGTAATTTTGAGAAAAATATACCGTGCATTGGCACTTTTAAGTTTATGGTATTTGATATCCTACACTTTAATGGTTCTGTTATGGATTGGGCTTACAGCGATAGAATAAGACTTATGGACGAAGAGCTATCACTGCCTGAAGATATGAATACAGCTAATGTTATCGGCTGGGACTTAACTATCGAGCAAGCTAAGAGTTTAGCCCATTCAGTTGTTAGAAATGGTTTTGAGGGTATCTACTGCAAACAGATAGACCATACTTATGAGCCTGGCAAGCGGGTCAATACAGCTATCAAGATTAAGTTTAGACCTACAGCAGACCTGCATTGTATAGATGTTACAGATGGCACAGGTAAATATTCAGGTATGATAGGTAGCCTAGTTTTAAAAGATAGACGTGGCAGAGTTGTCCAGGTTGGCAGTGGCTTAACGGATTATGAGCGTATGCAAAGCCCTGATTATTTTATCGGTAAAGTTATCGAGGTAGAATATGAGCAGCTACTCGGCACCTATATACAACCTACATTTGTAAGAATTAGGGACGATAAATCAATCGAGGATATAGACTAATGAAAGAGCAGGATATACAGCGCAAGATAATTAAATATCTTGAAAGTATAGGAGCTTATGTTGTCAAGGTAGTAGCCAGTAATAAATCTGGCACTCCTGATATCTTAGCGTGCTATCGCGGCATTTTCTTAGCTATAGAAGTAAAAAGACCTGAAACTAAAACTAACGTTTCGGAGCTACAGATATATAACATAAAGAAAATTAAAGAGGCTGGTGGTGTAGCAATAGTTAGCTGGGATTTAGATACAGTTAAAGCTACAATAGAGGAGATTAATTCTAATCTAATGGTTATAGGAGGATTAAAATGACAAAGCTTATAATTTCAATTATTATAGGGTGGCTATAATGTTACATATATTTGGAATAGTTTTAATGGTGTGCATTTCGTTGGTGGTCATTGATGTAATTTGCGCTGTAATAGCGAGCTTGTTTGACCTATGATTAACGGAACTATTAGTGGTGGAGAAGTTAGGGACGTAATAATTGTAGCTTACGTCCTCGGGCTTCTTGAAATGGATAAAGAAGGCGTTTTTCTATCCGAAGAGGATACGACTACACTAGCTAGGATAGAAACTGAAATAAGGGCTTTATTGCCGATATATACGTGCGTTAAACCTAAGATTATGAAAAAGCTAGAAAAGGTTAGCTATACGATAGCTTTTTCAACTAGCAATTATGCTGTAGAATTATCAGTTTTAGGGCTTAATATGCTATACATAAACTTTGCACGTAACGAACGAGGAGCTAGACCTCTATCTAAAACACTTACAGACTTTTGGAATAAAATAGAAAAGGATTGTAAGGATTTAATAGATAAACATTACGATGGAGATGAGGATATAGCTGCTGATAGCTATAATTTTTGCGTTGAAATATTGGAGAAGTTATGAAACCTTATAAACACCAAATAGATAAAGCAGAGGAGTGCTGGCAGATACTTAAACAAACTGGGTATGTGTATCTAGCTGGTAAGCCTCGCAGTGGTAAAACTTTAACATCACTGCTTATAGCCGAGAAAAGCCAAAAAGTTAGTAATGTTTTAGTTATAACTAAAAAGGCTGCGATTTCTGGGTGGGATAAGTTCTTAGCAGATAAGGAGATCGGGCTAACTAAGAAATACCACGTCATAAATTATGAGCAATTAGGTAAAATGCAAGCAGGGAGATTTATTCTTAAGGTAAATCCTAGCGATTACCAACTAGCTATAATAGACGAGAGCCATAACTTAGGGACTCTAGGGCGCCCATCACAAAGAACTAAAGTTATAAGAAAAGTTTGCTGGGATTTACCACATATACATCTAAGCGGGACAGCTATAGTTGAGAGTCCTAACACTATCTATCATCAAATGGCTATATCTAAATTTAACCCGTTTAAGTTTTCTAACTTCTACGATTTTTTCAGATTTTATGGAATACCATACTATATCAAAGTTAATGGTAGGGAGATAGCTCAATACGATAGATGTGATACCGAGCGTTTAATGAAAGAGATAAACGACTTTACTATCTATATGACCCAAGAGGACGCGGGCATTTCGAGCGATGTTCAAAGCGTCGATAAATTGCATTATGTTGAGCTAAATAATTACACACGAGATTTTTATAATCAGCTACAAAAAGCGCGCGTTATAAGCGATTTTAGCTACGCTAACGGAGCTAATAGCGGACTAGATATTGTTTGCGATAGCACGCTGAAACTACGCACTAGCTTACATATGGTTGAGAGTGGCATTTTAAAGATAGTAGATGATTATATTGAGCTGGGCAATACTGAAAAAATCGACTATATAAAGAAAACTTTTGGCGATACTAAAGATGTAGGTATTATGTGCCACTTTATAGGCGAGCGTAATTTACTAAAGAAACATTTTAAACACGCGCGTATCTACAGCTCAAACGCACACGCTGAAGGGGTCGATTTATCAGACTTAAAGCATTTCATAATCTTAAGCTCTGACTATAGCGGAGCTAAGTTTATACAGCGACGCGACCGGATAGTTAATATTAACGGCTCAAACACTAATCTAGTTAATCATATTTTAGTAAGAAAAGCTATAAGCGAGCAAGTGTATAATAAAGTAAGCAAGAAAGAGGATTTTAACAATTCTACCTACATTAAGCAGGAGATTTAACTCCTGCTATAAATCATCTAGGATATCTATAGTTCTAGTATTCTCCCTTAAAGTATTCCTAGTTTCTATCCTTAAAGCCCTATCATCTTTAACCTTAGCTATAATACTTTCCTTACTTCGTTGTAGGTTCTTTAGTGTTTTCTTTTGCTCGGTTGTTAGATTTTCGATAGTATTATATTTATTTATTTTTGAGTTTATATTACTTAGTTGATTTTCATACCCTCTTAATCTATTTTCAACTTGGGTTAATTTACGCTGTAGTTTTGGAGTTTCATTTCTAGCTACTTGTAATTGACCTCTTAATTGATTAACCTCGCTAGTGTTTCTTATTACCATACCAGAGTCTAGGTCGTTTAATTTAACTACTGCTTTTTCTAGGGTATTATTAAACTCCTCTAATACTTGTGACGGCATTTTATAGTCTGTAACTATCTTTGACGAAGTTACAGCAGGAGTATCAGAGCTTTTTAGGTATTTAATTATCCTATCCTGCATAGCTACGTTATTACCGAATTCCCCCCATCTAATAACTCGTCTTTGTGCTTCACTAGCTATAAATCCTAGCCAACCCATAATACTACGCCAATTTTCTGAACCTTTCTGAGGCACAAACATTGTATCATTACCAAATTTTTTAGCGTAATTTTCTAGTAATTCAGATGTGGCTCGTGCTTGCTCGGTATTAAGCCCAGCTTCTTGTATGGTTTCTTTTAGTTTCTTATAATCTATAACTCCGTGCTCATTAGTTGCCGATTTTACGGCTTGAGATAATTCTTTATTCTGCATTGAGATTTTATAATCGCTATTAGCCTGCTTAACTAGCCCATAAACATCGTCATCTAAATTATCAACTACGTCATCAAGATTGGATTTAATCTGATGGATTAATTTCTTTTCGTAAGGAGTTGCTGTATCATTTAGTTTATTTAAAGTTTCCCTAAATGTTAGCACTTCGTCTAAATTACGGTAATTTTCGTCAGCTAATCTCTTTTTAAACCCTAAAAGTTGTTTTTCTACATTGCTAAGGAGTTGCACATCGGTAGTTTGTATATCCACTCCTTTGAAAATATTGGCAGTATCTACCTGAATATTTTTATCCTTAATCGTTTCTTTCATACGGCTGAAATTACCCTTAGCTACTTGCTCCATAGCTTCTACATTTTCGGTATCTGCTACTTTATAAACATCTTGTGCTCGATGTTTAGCCTTTAAAAGCCCCTTGTTAGCCATATCGTCGCTTTGTTGCATAGCTCTACCTAACACACCCTGCCCAGCTTCTTCGGTCATCATAGCTGCCCTGTAAGCCTGTTGTTCGTAAGGTATTAAAGCCATAGCACTACGCGCCTGCTGTTCAGTATATCCCTTACGTATGAAAAATTGTAACACTTTAGGGTCTATATCAGGGTTGCCGTGCATCTTAAGCCAATCTCCAATCTTAGAGGCTGCTACTCCCATAACAGCACCTATTGCGGCATCTTTAGCTACATCACCTGTAGTTAATATATCCTTTTTCTTAGTTTCATCAGTTTGTTTAGCATTTTCTCCTGCTCTATCGGTTATACCTCTTAGTATATTACTAAACCCTTCAACTGCCGCAGCAGCTGCCTTAGATTTCATAACTGGGATTAACGCATCTACAGCATTTAAAGCCGTTTTAGTATTTACTTCAAAATATTTATTATGACCTACAACTCCTAAGCTTTTATCCACTTTATCTAGTCGTTTCATAACATTTTCTAGGTCCTTTTTATAAAAATCACTATCTGTAAGCCCTACAGAATTAGCGAAGTCCTCAAATATTATAGCTAGCGGATATCCTACCTTAGCATTAAATAAATCTAATGCAGTTTGCACTTGACCTGCTAATTCGTCGCCAGAAACTACATCCATAACAGCTTCTTCGGCTGCTTTTAATACTTTCTTAGAGTGTTTAGCTATAAAGTTTAATGCTCCCTCTTCCTCTTTACTTTCCGGCTCGCTGTTCTTTTTACGGGCATAATATGCGTCCCAAGTTTCTGGATTAGCTTTGCCAGAACTATTAACATACCCACCTGGTGGAGGTGGTGCTTCAGTTTCTCCATTCAGATTAACTTCAGCAGATTTAGTGGTGTTAGGTGTCTGCTCTACTTTAGTATCATTAGCTATTAAATCATCTAGCCAACCTAACTGGGTATCATCATCGTCCTCTTTAGGAGCTGTAACTTCTACAGTAGGTAGAGTTACTTCATCAGTCCCTACTTTATGCTCTATTTTTATATTTTTATCGGCTGATTTTTCTGCTGGTTCTCCATTAGCTTTTCCTGCCGGTTTATCGTTAGCTATCAATTCATCTAGCCAATCTAAATTATCTGCCATTACCTATCCTTATTCTTGTGGTCTATTATAGCCGTCTGGAGCGGCGTCGTTACTCATACCTATGGCTGACATTATAGAACCCATATCACCTGCTCCAACGTCAGCACCGCCTGCCGCATCGCGAGGGTCCCTAGTTTCAGCTCCGGCAAGTTTATTAGCTACTTGCTCAAATATGTCTGCTATATACTCACTGTTGCGGGTTTTCATTGCTCGCATACTTAAAGCTACTACTTTACCATAACTAGCTGGGTCGGTATTCATCAAGAAATTACCTGCTTGTCCAGACAATAGTTGGTCAAGCTGTAGTTTTTCTATATCATCGGTTTCGTTATAGTTGGCTGTAGTTATTTCGATATCATACTCCAGAAATTCAATTTGTGTTTCTTTTTCTATCCAAGGGATTATATTAGCGTTCCCGTGGTCATCGTATGTTATATCCTTGATAACTATTTCCTCTTGACCAGTCTCCTCGTTAGGCATTAAGAACGGTTTATTTAGCTCTATAAACCTATCTCCCGATCTTTGGTCGGCTATTCTTATCATCTTATAAGCTCTGTAAAATAACTTTGCAAAATCTAAGATATTTATACCTATGCACTCATACATATACTCAATGTTGGAGGTAATGTAATTTAATGCGCTTGCGGTCATATTTTGCTGTAGCTTAATTTGACGACCAGAAGCCGATGAACCCATCATACCTAGGAAGCTATCGTTTAGATTTAGGATAGTCTTAATTCTTTGCAGCGACCTATCTATAATAGTATATTGAGCTATTACGTCACCGTTTAGGTTATCTATCTTTACGCCGTGAATATCTTTCATCGGTATAATCGCATTAACCCTATTAAATACCTTAGTAAATTCCTCGACACTATCAACTGCTGTTTTATTAATATAAACTTTATTCACGTTAGCTAATAGTTGTATCTGAATTAGGGCCTGGTTAATAGCTTTCTGGCTTTCTAAAACTTCCCTAAATATGCCGTAAAATCCTTTTTCATCGCGCTCAAGATATATAGGCATAATAGGGAATTTTCGCAGGTGCGTAACTTCAGTCTTTTCTAGTAACGTATCACCGCTCCAAACTAATTCCCATATCTTGCCGTCCTCTTTTAAATAGCTAGTTATAACTAAAAAGCTATCGTTCATCTTATATTTATAGGCTTTGCCGCTATCTGGGTTATCTATGCCTGTAAATCCTACTGACCTATTTATCTCCTCGCTTTTACCAGGCCAAGTGTCATCTATATCTTGGGCAGATATCCATCTATATTTGTGGATATATCTAGCGTCGGAATAATCCTCCTCACGAGATTTAGGGTCTGGGATAACTTCGTCCCAAGGCAAATAACGTAGTTTAATCTGGACGTCTTTAGTCCCAAACTCATCTTTCTTACCGGTATCCTCTACCCTTATCTCAAAGGCACAAATACCTGCTAACAATAGGTCATCTATTAACCTAGTTTTCATACGGTTAAACTTAGATATTCTTAGCGTGTATTGGACTATATCCTGACCAACTGAAGCTATGTTTATATCCTCTACACCTACAGGCTTAACGTTGATGTTAGATATAGTCGAAGCTAGATAACCGCTTATAACACGCTTATACGATTTTATGATGTTAAACGTTTCAGCAGGCTGTTTCCTATTAACTAGGGTATTAAGCTGTTTTATAGTATAGTGCTGGTTGTGATTAAAAGCTATAATCTCCTTAGCTTCCTCTCTACACTCGCTATGCCAATTAGTGGCATATTCAAAATACTCCCTTGCTTTTTCTAATAGTTTCTCACTCATTATAATTTACCTGCCTTTCTACCCTCTTTAAGCCAAAGTTTCTGACCATCAGTTAGACTATTATACCAACTTTCTCTTTCTTCAGGCGAGGCTTTAGACATTTCAACTGCTGTTCCGAACAATACGGATTTATCTAGGTCAGTGGATATTATATTCTTAATTTTTCCTCGTTGTGCGATATTTGCGGACACGTATCTTTTAGCTATTTCAGTTCCTAACACTGCTAGGTTTGTTTCATAGGTATCGTCCCAACCTCTATACATACCTTTAATACTAGCTAATCCATTTTCTATAGTTTTACCGTTTGTTATAGCGGCTAACGCATCTCCTAATTGCATATTAAGCTCCCTTTCCGAGAATGCGGCGCCTGATTTTGCTTTAATAGCGTCAGTAGCTATTTGGTTAGCTATAGCAGTCAAATAAGCCATTTGGTTAGTAGTATCTACAGAAACAAAATCGTTCTTTATTCCAAAATATTGGTTCACTTGTTTAACTGCTGCTTCATCAAGGGTTATATTGCCACTCTTATCTTTATACCTATCTAACATACTTCCAAGCTCTCTCCACCTGTAAGCTATAGTTCCTGCTACCAAAGCATCATTAACTGCTTTCTGTTTAGATTGGGTTTTAGCTATATACTTAGTATATTTATCTGTATCAGATGTTAGGGTTTTTAAGAATTGCTGGTCATCTTGTATAGCTAATGTTTTTTGCTCCCATTCTCTATCAGCTTCTTTCTCCTCTGCTTTTCTTTGCCCTTCAGTTCTAGGGCCTTTACCTTGTTCTAATAAATCTAGTTTTCTATTTTCTATTTGAGCCTTAGACAAGGCTTCAAATTCATTGGTTCTAGCATTTGATGCAGCAGCTCCGGCAGTTATCATCTTAGCGTTAGCTTCTATATCCCCAGTCCTGATTTTCATTTGAGTTTCATCGTTTTTAAGCTTGGATTCCATAACTTTCTGATTAGCAATAAAATCTGCTCTTTGTTGCTCCATCAGATTTCTCTCTGCTAAGGACCCTAGTTTATCCATACCAGTAGCTGCATATACTACAGAAGGAGGATAACTAATATAACTTCCGTCTCTAAGCCTGAAATTAATCTCGTCTTGTTGAGGGTCATAACTAACATTAGTAACAGGATTATCTACAGTATTTAAGACGTTATTAATCCACCTAGCTCCGTCTGTATTATATACCCATCGCTCGTTCATATTCTCCTCGCTTTTTAGTATATCATCTGCTTTTCCGTATTTAGCTATTTTGCGAGTATATGTTCCGTCCTCGTTCTGGGTGTAGTTTTTAGGGTCAAACCCTTCCGGTAATTTATCCGGTGAAACTATTTCGTCCTCTATAGTTACGTTTTTGCCTTTATTCTTTTGGATAGCTTCCACAAAATTTACTAAATCCTTTCTACCTCTATCTGCTTCCGCTGTAGCTAGCACTTTTTGTATTTCTATATTTTGTAGATATAGCTTATTTTTCATCTCCTGCATTTCGAGCTTATCTTTATCCATAATCTGCTGGGTTCTCTGCCTAGCTAGTTCTCGTTGCTTGGACAACTCCTCATATTCCCGCTTTTCATCTAGACCGCGGTGGTTTTCGTATATACCTTTAGCAAAACCGTCACCTAAATTCCACATTAATTATCCTTTAAAATCCGTAGTTATTTGAGCCGCTTTGGCCATTATTAGTTCCAAACATATTAGAGCCGTTTCTGCCATAGTTATACATCAATGCTCCAAACACATTGCCTGCGGATTGACCCGCTGCATTTGCTATGTTATTCCAATTGTTTTGTTGGTTATTTAAAGCACCTAAGGCTTGAGAATTAGCATTAGCCAAGGCTTGAGCTGCTATATTACCTTGACCTGAAGCATAACCTAAGAAGCCCATCTGCTCGTTACGCACGGACTGTTCGGCTTGTTCGGCTATATTCAATCGGTCGTTTATCGCCTGCTGCTCCATTTGAGCAAACGTTTCCTGCTCTATACCTGAACCCATCAATCCACGTTGAGCTAGATTTTGTTGGACTCTATCTTGAGCCATTTTAAACTGTTTATCATACCTATCTAGGTTGCGGTTAGTTCTTTGCTCTGGAGTTAGATTTTTGTAGTAGTTAGCTAAGTTTTGTTCTAAATCTCCATAAATAGCCCTACGTTCAGCATCACGTCTGGCAGCCATTTCTTGCTGTTGTTTAGCCATTTCTAGCTGCTGCTTACCAAGCTTATTACTTTTGTAAGCACCATAAAGAGCGGAGCCGGCTTGGGCTGCGCCAATCCCTGCTCCTAAATAGTTAAGCCAGCTCATAATTTTACGCCTCCATTGTTTTAGTTTAATTGTATTATAACATAACTTTGTTTAAAGTTATCTTAAGTTTCTATTATCAAAGATATATCTATAACTAAAGATTTTACCCTTACCCTCAAATTTAAGGTGAATACCTATCCCTTCGTTATAATCTACTGGTATGCCTATATTAGCAACTTCTTGTTTATTACTAGAAAAATCTCCCTTAGTCACTATCATATCATCAATATAAACCGAAATAGTAAAATCACCTTTATAAACTATATTAACGCTATTAAACTCCTTAGTTAAATCCATAGACCCTCCTACAAATTTAACTGTAGTAGCTGTTAGTTTAGAATATCCACTAGCTTGGTAAGCTTTATATAAAACATAATCTTTAACAAAGTAAAGCTCATTATTAACTGAAGCACCAAAAGCATTAGCTATATCCATTTCCGTTATTATAGGGTGATTAAGGCTGAAGTCCATTTTAGTTACTTTTTCTTTAGAAAAAATATAATAAATATCCCCTACAGTTATAGCATTTATAATCTCTAGTTTGCCACTATCTTTAAACTTATATCTACCCTTAGTTAAATTATTAATAGTAGAACCTACAGACAGCATTACATCTCCATCGAATACCCAAATAACTGCATTTTTGATATTAGCTATTGATGTAGGGTGCGAGCATCCAATAGATTTAGATAGGTTAGCTATTGTATAATTAACTCTATCTGTTCCACCTAATAAATATGTGCTATGAGCCGTGAATATCATTAAACCTAGTGGTGAACTAGCTAGTCCTGTAATTTGCTCATTTACTGTTACACACTGGAGTTCGTTCCAAATGTTAGGACGCCCTGGCTTACTAAAATAAACATAACTACCTTTATATGCGAATAACGTAGCCTTGTGTTCAACTAATCCTCGTAACCCGGTAACTTCTTTAATCTCGGTGAAATCTAGGTATTGAGGGCTAGGTATATCAGCTAAGTTATCTACAAAGACATTATTTCCTTTATAAGATTGTAAGCTTATAAACTTATACATCGAACTAGATACATCTTTGCGGTATATTTTCAAGCTGTATTTTTCATTAGGATTTTCTACATATAGATTTATTAGCTTACTGAAATTAAAGCACGAATTAGATTTTACAGGTAAGCTTTCCATACCAGTAGCTTTATCGTATGCAGTAACGGCATAATAAATTTCATCTGTTCCCTGGTTATTAACATTAAGTATAGAGCCGAACGCATCTAGCAAGTCCACATCAACTTTCCAAGTTTTATTAGTAGCTACAGTGGTGATAGTAGAACCGCCTACTACCACAGCTATCCTTTCTCCATTGTTAGCTTCAGTAGTTCCCTCTAAATGATAAAATCGCTTTCCCTCTTCAAGATGTGCTCTAATACCTGCATCGTAGTTAGGTGTAGTTATAGCAGCAGCTATCTCTTTATATTTAGGAGTATCTCCATCTTTTGGCTTACTCTCATTAACCTTTTCTACCGGTGCAACTACCTTAATTTTCTGTATCATATTTAGGACTTGTTGCATTAAACTATCAGCTATATTATTTCTAATTTTAATAGATACATTACCTGCATCTATTACAGGTAGTTCTATATTATTTTCTAGTATAAACATACCTGAACGCTTAGTATTAACTTTATAAAGCCTACCATTTTTAAGGCAATAAGTTTGATTAGCTATATTAGCAAAACTAACATTATCCCTCTGAAAATAGTTCATACGTCCTCTATACCCATCATCGTCATACTCATAGCAGGCATCATAAGTCAATCCTAATGACCAAAAATAATCGTGATTGCTAGTGCTTTCTATAGACCCTGAAAGAGTGGTAGCATTTTCTAAGAATTGCGCTTCATCTGCACTAAGCAAATGGCTTTCCTTAACATTATTCATACCTATTAATGAAGTAGGCATTATTGATTGTTGCATATTGTTATCTCCTTTTTCTATTTGAGGCTGTTTCTGCTCAAACCTATTATTTATACCATAATTTTGCACCGGCGATAGATACCCTGAATTATAGAAATTATACTCTCCATACATAGGACTACTCATAAATGCTCCAGCTAATCCCTCTTTTATAACTCTTTTAGCATCTCCATCTCCGTTAAAGTAGTGTGAATTAAAATCAGTGCTATAAAGGTTATTTAAAGCCTTATTAGTGGTTTTAGCGAACCCAGTCCTGCTAGACGCAGGGCTTTTACCTGCTAAACTATTTACATCACTAATACCTTGAGCTACATTAGCTAAGTTTTTAAGAGCCGCTAATGCAGCTTGTGGATTAGCTAAATATGGGGCCATCTGAACTATATTATATACAGACATTATAACGCTAGCTACAGTAGCTACCATATCCACAGTCCTAGCTGTATCTGCTAATGCTTCAGTATCTGCTGGGTCACCTACGGCTTCAAGTAAATCTGTAAAAGCTTCGGCAGTCATACCTACTTCATACGCCTGCTCATTAATATTTAGGGTATGAAAATCTGTAGGTATGGAGCCAATAAAGGTATCTCTTTTTCTATCTATGCGGTTGATTTTCTGCTCACCTGGATTATAGTGAGCTTGTTCCTCGTATTTACCGTAAAATGTATCTTCGGTTGTGGTAGTAGTATAATCATAACCTTTCTCTATTCCTTTTCTAGTGGTCATAGATTTAACTACTTTGTTAAAGTTTAAAGTCCCGTCTGGATTTTTCTCGTAAAAATTAAATGTTTCATCTACAGCTAAGGACTCTGGGTTACCTTTTTCTATTTGCTCCCAAGCTCCAAATGCTTCATACTCCTCGTTATCATTTAATCGCATACCTGCTACTGCTTCCCCGGTAGCTGCATTATTTAAAGTGTATTCCCCAGTTTTAGGATTATATACCATTTGTAAAGCTGGGTTATCTCCATACTCCATAACATTAGGATTAACATCGCGATTAGCTCTGCTCTTAGCAGTATCGTAACTATTACCTCCACTCTCAGACCTATCTACTCCCCATCCATAATCTCCATAGGTTTCTTCGTCATCATCAGCAGATGCTGTAATTGTAATCACACTAAAATGAATTTCATCAGTCCCTAGAGGGTTATGAACTAGATAAGTTTTAGTTATATCTTCAGGCGCATTTCCGGGAATAGCAAGCTCTGGTGTAACTAGAGGGTTTGGTGGATTTTGTTTTGGCTGTTGCTTCTTAGCTTTATCTCCATTACCTGCGTTATACTCTCCGGTAACAGTAACACCACCTAGAGTAGCGTGTCCAGTTCCTGAATTGCTACTACTTCCTTTAGAGCCGCCCTTATAGTTATTTTTGGCTCTTTCAGCAGCTCTTTGTCTGGACCTTTCGCTTCTTCCTCCTGCTTTACCCGCCATTTATTTCTCCAAGTTGTTAATCTCTACAACTGTTTTCTTATCTTTAATAAGTGAAAAAACCTTAGCTAAAGTTTTAACGCTATTATAAACACCTTTACTATCGTAGCTATCTCCAAGAAGTATGCACCCTTCGGTATCTATGGGATAATTTCCTTGATGTATAAGAATACGCCTAGATTTAGAAACTAGCTCATTATGGAGTGTAGGCATTAGCTTACCATTATATTTAGGGCTAGGAGTCCAATCTAAATTATACAGACCTTGTGGTATGCGTCTGTCTTTATTAGGAGTTGTAGTATCAGGGCCTGCAGGCTCTAAGCTAAATCCAGACATTATTTTAACGCCATCATCGCCAACAACATAAAACTTACCTATAGTTCCGTCGTTTATATCCATAAACCTATCAATTCTTAGTTTCATTTTATGCCTTTCTCTACAAATTTAACGCGCTCTTTGTGCTCTCCAGTTTTACCTATGTTAAAGCTTTCAACAGGCCTATGGTAACCCATAACACGTGTATAAACTACACACTTAGTGCGCTTATTCTCCAACTTAGCTAATATCTCTTTATTAGAGAGGTATGTCGCTATCGCATTCACCATAATAATCTCCTTTTCTTTTAGTTGCTTCTATCTTAGCATCCACAAATTTATCGAATTTTTCACCAAACCAAGTTGCGCCTTTCCAGGCAAAAAATCCACAGCCTGCTAAGGCTACTCCATTCTCTTTCCAAATAAACAAAATTATTTCGTAGCTAATCCACCCAAAAAATACAGACGATGCTATACCAAGGAGTAAATCCGCCACTTTCCTACCTACGCTTTTATCAGGTCTAGAGCCTACGTTAAGTAATCCACCTATAAGTCCAATTGCCAGAACCCATTTGTATTTACCTAGATAGCTATCTAAACTATTTAACCACTCCATCAATACACCCTTTCAATGTTGCCTCTACCCTGGAATAATATATACTTAAATCTTTTGCACTTTGCAAGTCAGAGGGGTCATAAAAAGGCTTCTCTGGAATTGTAGCGTTACATTTAACAGGAATAACTTTTTCTTGGTATTCCACCTTAGTTATAATTTCAGGCTTATTAGCACAACCACCTAGTAAAACTATTACAGTTACTAAAATTATGAAAATAACAGCCCTCATCTCCTTATCTTTTGCTTGTTGTATCTTGTAAGCTTCTGTTTTCATTTTCTATCCTTTCACTACTTAATCCTCTAAATAGACTTTCGTAGTAATCAAGCTTAGACGCACAACTATCTGGGTCTGGCAATCTTATCTTATTAAACTTGCGAACTATTTTATCCTTTTCTTTTTCAAGATTGGATAAATCTACCTTAGATTTTTCTATCGCAGAGTTTTGCTGTTTAACTACCTCACGGCACCTTTCTATTTCGTATTTAATCAACTCTTTTTTAACTATTGTTTGAGCTATATCCTCATTTAGGCTTTTAACTTCTTTGTTTAAACTATGTATTTGTATAGCTTGGCTAGCTAATGCTCCTGTATATAAGCCAAAAAACAAAGCTATAATTATCATTATGCCTTTATTACTAGATATAAATCCTAATGCTAATTTCCACATAATTTCTCCTTACTCGAATGTAGGCATATCTGCTACAGCTTCTTTAAATGTTTTAGGTATCTCTCTTTTACCTGCTTGTATATCAGCTAGCATTTTAAATCCCCAAGACCATACACGAGCTCTCCATTTACCAAACACTTCTCCCTCTTGTCGGAATTCGTTATCATACCCAGCATAACTGCACGCAGAAACTATGTTATCATATCCTTTTTCTTTGGCTTTATCATCAAGGATAGCTTGCACATACTTCTTAAACTCCTCTTGGAGTAAATGTAATGGCAAAGGTTTAATCACATACTTTACAGTATATGTTGTGGCGTCCTCTGAATACTCTTTATCCAAATATTCAGTTTCTTTTAGGTCTTGACCATCTGGATACATCTCGACTACACGCTTATACCCATTTTCTATAAGCCCTTCATCTGTAAATACGTGAGGGAATATCTGATTACCATTTTTAAGGACTATAATATCTACGTCCTCTACAACTTTAGTTTGCAAATTATACAATTTCATTTAATAACTCCTTAGAATATCGGCTGCCAGCCAATGTTTAAAATCTCTACGTCTTTAACCCTAAACTCAATAAAATTCTGAGTAGAGTCCCAATCTAATATACACTGAAACCGCATATATTTACTACCTTGAGCTCTAAACTTATTCCTGCTTATAATCCCTTCATCATCTACCCATTCCCATAGCCAAAATTTACTATTTCTATTAACATTTTGAAACCCATATACAGAATTAGTATCAAGGCCATCTGCAGGGATAGCATCAGCTAACATCAACTCATAAGGTGGATTTTTTAAAGCAGAGTATGTCATACCATCTCTTAAATTCCAATTTCTAATCCATTGATTAGAGTCTTGGTGAAATCTTATAGCCATCCAAATATTAAAAGCTCTTATATTACGTCCTATCCACTCAGGTTTAAAACCATATCTGAATACTTGCTCATTACTACCTATATTAGATAGTGCGGCATTATCTCTAACTTCGTATTGAGGAGTATAAGCTCCTCCACACCCAATCATAAATGCTCCATTCATTATGCACGCCCCATAGTTATATATCCATTATTGCACTTAAAATATGCAAATGTTTCTATATTTTGTAAGCCAGTAGGAACTTGCCTAAATTTTAAGTCGCTATGGAACCCGGTTATCTTTTCTGCACCTGTTATAACTATAATCCCATTTTGTCCTAATTCCACATTCGACAATGTTAAAATTCCATTGCTTGTTATGGTAACTAACGCATTATCAGCTATTGACATATCTATAGACGGGCTACCGCTTTCCCTACGATATACTTTAGGAGTATTTCTACCATTTAATTTCATAAAAGAATTTAAATTAAGTGCGTTACTAAATTTAGAGTAACTAACTCCTTTAATCTGATTACCTGAAAAATAAGCTATTTCAAGATTAGCTGAAAATCCGGAGTCATCATTATGGCTAGAAACAAATAAAGAGCTAAAAACTGCCCCATCTGCAAATATATTAGCCGAACTATCTCTAAGCACTATAGTATTAGCCGATGAGTTAATATTAGGAGCATACCCTCTTAATGTTTGGGCGTCGCTACCTGCATTAAGTGCTTGAACTGCTTTATCATAGGCTTGTTTTACAGCGTATGCACTAGCTGCATTATACCTATCTGTTGATCTAGTGCTATCTATAATCTTAGTTATGCCTGCCGTTGATGAACTAGCGGATACAGCCGACCATTTACTATTAGCTAGTGTATAAGCCGCACTAGCCCTATCATAAGCTTGTTTTACCGCATTAGGAGTAGCCGCTCTATCAGTCCTTGAGTCATTTACTCCATCAACTAATGTGGTTAATCCCCATTGTCCAGTCGTCGCATTTTGAGGAGTGTATTTAGCATTAGCTGTATTGAGGGCTTTTTCTGCTTCTTTATAAGCTATACTAACTGCCCTAGAAGTTGCAGCTACCGTTTCATCATCGCTAGTTACAGAGCCTGATAGTTTTACAAACCCTTCTACAGTAGTGGTAGCCTTTTCTCCTGCTTTTAACAATACATAATTAGCGCCGTCCCAACTATAAACTTTATGTGTGCTTTTATCTAGGTATATAGTGCTTTCATCTCCTGTAGTTGGGAATGCAGCTTTATTAGTATAACCTGAAACACCTCCAGAACCTTTATCACCTTTAGGTCCTTGTGGTCCAGTATTACCTGCAGGGCCTTGAGGACCTATTGGACCAATAGGACCTACTGCTCCTGTCTGCCCAACTGGACCAATAGGACCTGCTGGACCTTGTATTCCTGCCGGTCCTTGTGGTCCTTGGTCACCTTTAGGACCTTTGGTCATCGACATCCATTCAGCCCTGCGTTGTTCTGCGGCTTCCCAGTATTCTTTAACTTTACGCTCTGACTCTAAGGCTTTATCCTTAGCGGCTATAGCGTCCTCGCTAGCCTTTTTAATTTCCGCTATTGTAGCTTGAGCTAGGGTTAATTTAGCTTCTATATCATCAAATTGAGCTTTAGCCTCTGCTATTTTGCTATTTAACTGCTCTCCTTGTTTTACAGCATTAGCTATATCTTGTAAAGCAGTATCTATTTGGGATTTTACCGCTTTTACTTGAGTGTGTAAAGTATTAACATCTGTAAAAACCTTATTTACAGATGTTAATGTAGTGCTGGCCTGGGTAGCCGCTGTATTAGCTCTATTAGCAGCTTGATTAGCCTCATTTACTTTGCCTTGAACTGTAGCTTTTATTCCTTGCAATTCGTCTAGCGTTTGAATTGCACTAGCGACCTTAGATGAAATTTCATTTTTAAGGTTTTCAACATCACGCTTAATAGTTTTAGCTTCGTTGTTATTATTAGCTAATTGATTTATTAATTTCTCTGCCTTAGCTAAATCAGCTTGAACACTATTTAAGCGCTGTCCTAGTGTTTGAGTGCTGTCGTATGGAAAATTTTGTGCATTAATTTTTGTGCGTGTTACCTGAACACCACCACGAGTCTGGACCACAGACCCTACTCCTATCTCCATATCCTCTAAAGTCAATTTATTTACATAAATTTCTTTTATATTATATGCCATATTCGTCTCCAAATCCTGTTCTGTAATGCACTACGTGAGTAGCTATATCTTGGAAGCTATTCTTTTCGTGCTCCTGGATATTCTCCAACTCCGTCTTATACTTGTTTATAAACAACATACCTTTATTGATATTTTCTCCGCGAGTATCGTCAAGCAATAGCATACCTGAAATGTAATAAACTAATGCCGTTTTAAACATATCATCTAGGTCGATAGTATCACTTTTATTTACAACAGTCTTAGGTCTTTTAACATACTTAATATCTAGCAGGTTAAATCCATCAGCCATAGATGTCATTGTTCCGTTAAGCTGCATACCATTAGGGATATAAATAATTTGTAAGTTATTATCAACTTTAAGTCCTGTGATTATACCATCGAGATTATCCCTAGTTATACCTGGGATATCTATGGCTATGCCATAAGTTCCATCACTAGAAATAAAGTTATTTAGTTGTCGGTAGTTTGTATATACTGGCTCCTCAAGCAGAGGGTATAGAGTTAAATCTCTAGGATTATTTAAATTATACACAACAGATTTTAATTGTGTGCCAACTTCCTCTTCCCATTCAGGAAGTTTGTCCATCGAACTAAATGACTTTACATCTACAGGCCTGTTATTACATCTAACTCTTAGTAGTTTGATGAAATCAGGGTCTGGTATTACTAATTTACGTTGATATGGAACTATAGGGAGAACTAACTCTCCCTTGTTTATATTAACTTTGCGAGCGAGGTCATCTAGTCCCTCGTTAATTAGCTCGATTATCCGAACATCGGTAAATTTTGTATTAGGGACATCACCAACCCTATACCTAACGCTAGAAATTAAACTAGATACTAACATCGCTCGCTCCGTTTAACCTACAAAGGTTCCGGTATAGCCCTCAAGCTCTACGAAGTGTATAACAACGCAGCCCTCTCCCACTTTACTAGCACCCATAGTTACATCTCCTGTAACTTCTACAAGGTCTTTAGTTACGGTAGGAACCCAGCTAGCTTGTGCTGTTACTCCCGCAGTGCCCATATCGAACGCTACTGAAGCACCATTTACGTCAAGGTTCACATTACCACCTGTAGCACCTTCTTTAACTACTAGAGTAACACCAGTAATCAAAGAATTAGCAGGGATTTTAGTAAGAACTATCTTATCCCCAGAAGCTACGCCTGTTTCTTTTAAGGCGGCAATTTTAACCGTGCCAACAGCAGCAGCAACGATATTCTTTTTATTGTTCCCAAGATATTGGGAAATATCTACAGTTTTAGCCATTTATTATCCTTTCTTAGTTGCTAAGTTTAGCGTTAAATGTATCTATAACAGCCACAGAATAGTCCATATTAGCTACTTTAGCTTCTTTATAGTCTTCTGTTTCCGCTGTTAGACGGCATTTATCCGCTTGCATTGTAAGCAATACCGCACTCTCGCTAGTAATTCCAAAGTCTTGGCTTTCTTGGAATTTATAGTCTGGAGTATGACCCATACCTAGTTGGAACGCGCCTGCACCTAGAATTAAGCCGCGAGATGCAACTTTACCTGTATGTGCTTTACCTGTGCCGCTAAATACGCCGTGCTCGTCGATTGTTCGTAGTCCTTGGATTTCAACCGCTGTTTTAAATAGTTTGTTATTGATAGACATACCTGCAAATGTGCTGGCTTCTACAATCACAAACGAGCCAACTTGAGTTACATTGTGGCTAATTAGCGCGTTATCTATGCCGCGAACTTCAGCGTGCTGATAAATTCTTTGGAATTTTTCATCCTCTAACAAGTCCGCAATTTGGAACGCGTCAAGAACTAGCAGCCAAACTTTGCGACCATCAGCCAATTTAAACGGTTTCATAGGGCTTCGGCGGCTACCTACTGTGTAACCTATACCTGTTTTAATTGTGGTTTCTAGCTGAACTAGGAAATCCCAGCTAAGTTTATCTCCTGATGTTAGTGCACCTATGTTAGCTCTGCCATTAGGTCTGATTATGTGAGACGGAGCTTGTCCTCTTAGATAACCTTGACCTAAGTCAAAGAACATCTGGTCTTTAGCACGGACGAAGTTATCCGCTAGTTTCTCGCGGCTATCTGCGTGTGTGCTTAGGTCAATATCACCTATAGCTTCAGCGTCAAACTCCATACCGTTATCTACAGTATAGCGTCCGAACTCTAGCGTTAAGCTATCGCTAAACTTCATTTTCGCTGGGCTGTTACCGAATGCTTGCTCTTTGCCTCTAAAGCCTGCTGTTGCTAGGTTGCCGCTGTAGTCAAATATGATATTATGACCTACTTTTGCGCTAAAATCGTTTTTCTGATAGATAATCGCGTCTGCGCTATTGCCTGTTAAGCCTCTCCAGAAACTTTCAGAGGCTTTCTGTATCATACCCTCAACCATCCAGCCTTTGCGCTCAAGAGCGTTGCCGTATCGAAGGATACCTGTGTTTTGTTTTGCCATTGTAATTCCTTTTAGAACGTTATAGTTTTTTCATTGTCCAGAATATTGGACACCTCTGCTTTAGCAGGAGCATTGCTTGACCCTCTAACACCGCTAATGTTTGTGCCGTTTGCTGATGGCACATCTCTAGCTAATGTTTTTTCTGGAGCCGTTAAGAATTTCTTAGTTAAACCTAAGAACTCCTCAAAAGAAATCTCTCCCCGTGCTAGCCTTTTCATATACAAAGGAGGAATTTGGTCTGCGATTTCGTCCTTTGTAAGATTAAGTTCAGGATTAGCGGTGATAAATTCACTTAGCTGCTCTGCCAATCTCTCCCTCTCAAACTCTTCTGCGCTTAGGCTCTTTATGCGCTCTAACTCCTTAACTATCCCATCCTCAAACTGCTTCTTAGCAGATACCTCGTAGGCGTCTATCTTAGTGCGCCATTGGTCTGGGTTAGTTAGTTTCAGAGTATCTAGCTCCTCCTGTTGTTCAGGTGTGAGCTTTATCTGCGCCGCAACCTTGTCCCGCAAAAATGAAGCTTGAGCTTCTACAGCCTTCAACTGCTGTTGGCTCTTGGTGAAGCCTGCGACAGTGCCGCGTCTCCTCTTTTCTGCCTCAATCAGCTTATTCTTGTAGTATTCTACCGCGTCAGCGTCTTTTGGCATATTCTCCTCAATATTCTTAAGGAAATTAGAAACGTCGTAGTCCCTATCGCCTGTGCTGGTAGCAGTATCTAGTGTATCAGGAGTTTTAACGTCCTGTTCTGGATTACCATTTTCACCCATTTGTAGCCCTTTCTATAGTATTTTATCGTAAGTATAGCATATTTCAACTTAAACTAAGCTTAAAGCCCTGAATACTCGTCCTCTTGGTAATAATCATCAGGGTATCCCATCTCGTCATCTGCTACGAGCTCTTTTTTAGTGTAATTCGCCGCTATCGCTGTATAGCGCAAGCTATCCATATAGTTAGAAGTCCAGTCGTGCTCTGGGGTGCGTAGCGAAACACCTAATCTAGTGTCAAACTTCCAGTGGTATTGCTGCAAAGCTAGGAGTAGAGTTTCGCAACTATCATCTATCAGCGCAACGTTCAGAAAATCCCTTGTAGCACTTATCCCATCATCTATACTTATGCGCTTTAGCACGCGAGCAGGCACTCCAAGCTCCAGAAACTTTTCTAATCTAGTTTTACCCGTGCTAAACTCCCTTACCATCGCATCGTGCGGGAGAACTACATCCTGTATGTCATACCCTTTATCGCGCTTAAGTGCCCACATAACCTCGACATAGTGCTCTAAATTTTCCCCACTGGCTGCGTAGCAGTCTATAACCCTGGGGACACCATCCACAACTTGCGAAAAAACTAGCACCGTTTCGTCATTAACACCTATGTCGTAACTAACCATTACCGGCACTCCGTGATAGTGCAAACTAGGTAGAACTCTCTTGGACGAATACAACGCGTCATACTCTTTCTTGTAGATAGAACCCTCTAGAGACTGCTCGAACGCCTCCTCTGGAGTGGTAGGATACTCCTGCTTTATCTCGTATCCTAGCTCCTCATACTTCGACGCATACCACCACTTCTGGGTGTTAGTTAGTGTTATCCCATACTCTTGCTCAACCTTAGTAAAATACTCCAACATAGCAGCATTTATATCCACTTTTGAACTAAGGTTACAGTCCGGGTCCTCCACCCAGCTGAGAAATACCGCCTGAAACTCCAGCTGGTTGAGGTCGCGCGATAACTTCGACTTATTATACGCTTTAAGCCACATCTCGTAAAATAGCCCGTTGCGACCCTCTGCTGTGCTCTCGATAGTTATCTTATTATCCTTACCTACAGCCTGAAATGCGCCCGTTTTCAGCTCTTTCGCCTTGTCTGGATATTTCTTAGCTATCTTACCTAGCTCGGACACGTGTAATCCCTGGAGTGTATCACCACGGAAGTTACCTATCTTTAGTATTGACCCGTTCGAGAACATCATACGCTTCGAGTTGTTCGCCACTAACTTTAAGTTCAATAGTGTCTTTACGTCCGGATCTAAATCTTCCCACATCAACAGCGCCCTATCCGACAGCTTTTCAGCCTCGTCCTGACCGTAACTCTGGATACCCGCCTGAAACCCTGGCTTGAACAGGCAGTCATCTAGGTAATATGCTAGAAATAGCGTCGATATACCCTGCTGCCTGCTCTTGAGGATTATTTTGCGGTTATGTTTAAACTGCGTAAGCACCTTATTCTGGCTGTGATTTAGTGCTAATATCCTCTTAACACCGTTCTTATCCCTGATTGTGTAGAGGTTATTCATTCTCCACAACTTAGACCCGAGCTTACTATCCATAAACTCTTGCTGCTCCTGCGTGAGCGATGTCTGCACCGCCGAATACTGCTCTTTAAGCTCCCTCGACTTCAGCTCGTCGTTCTTATCCTCAGCAATCATCACGGAACCTATCCACCAAATTCTGTATAGCTATGTTTATGACCGGAGTATTATCCTTAGGCCTCAAGTCTTTGTAAGTCGCCTCTATCGCTGTAACCGAACTTATAAGGTCCTTAAGCTCCTTAGTATCCCCAACCATTGACATCATATCTAGGGCATAGTCAACCGCCTTCTCCTTGAACGAACTAATTTTCTCCAATACGCGGACTACGCTCTCGTCCTGCTCTGTATTAACCTCTGTTGATGCTTGTGGTGCTGGTTGAGCTATAGTAACTACAGCAGGCGCCAGCGGTGTCTGAGGTGCATCCTTAAGTGCCGGCAAGACCGTAACTCTAGGTCGAGTAAGCCATTCAGGCTCTCCAATCTGCTCCTTAGTAACTTTATACTTATCTAATACTGTTTCTATCTCCGACCCCGCTTCATACTCTAACTTTATAAGGTTTAAGAGTGCAACTGGGACCGGCTTCGGTGCTTTAGCCACGGATACTCCTTATGGTTTTTATGTAAGTATAGCTAAGTTTAACTTAAGCTTTGCTTACGTGAGCTAGTGATAACTAGAGTTTGCAGGCCGTAGTTGATATTCTATTAAGTTTAATTAAAATTATGTTGCAATTAAAGTTAATTGAATAATAATTTCGTGAAAATTTTTATTATTTTGTGGTATTAGATTAGAAGCTGTTAGATTTGGAGTGTGGCGTCCGTTATAGTCGTTCAGATTGTAGCAGGGTTTGTTATATTCCGTTGAATTAAATTTAATTGAATAATAATTCTGAATGGAGTTGCGGATTTTTGGAGTGTTCTGTCGCTCCAACTCTCGCGTCGCTTTGTCGCACCCACTCCAAATTTTGAGGCTCAATAAAATAATCTTGATATTTTTCAAGAAATCTCGCAAAGTTTCACGTGAAACGCTAATTGATAACGATTATTATATTTAATTTAATTAAATGTTTCACGTGAAACGCAGTCTGCCACATCGCATTTTTAGAGTTTAGATTATTGATAATGATTATTATATTCTATTTAATTTAAGCATTTGATAACGATTATTATAATCTACGCCACTATCATAACAACTGCTATTTGATAATGTTGCAATTTAAGCGTTTCTTAAGCAAAATTATGCTATTCGCGTAATATATTATATAAGCAATTTTCTAGCGCAAAAATATTTTTACAAATGTTATTTAATTCAGTTTAATTTAAGTAAATTGATGATAATTCTATCATAAATCAAAGAAAGAGAGATAATAAAATGCTAGATGATGATAAATATCTAAATGCGTTTTTGAAGTTGAATAAACTAAATAATAAGTTTATTCGAGAATATAATCAAAAGATGATTGATTTTGCTAATCAGTCTTTTATCTTTGTCGAATATCAAGAAGCAGAGAAAGCATTACGCGATATTCAAGATAGATTATATTTGATAAATGCGATTATGATTAAAATTGCGCATTATTATCAAATTGACGAATTAAATTTAAATGAAATCAAAGAAAATATAAGCAAAGAATTTAAAAGCGTTTATTTAGATGAAATATTAGAATATATCATCTAAATTCAACTTAATTTAAGTAAAGAGATGTTATAATCTCTTTACAATTTCAAAGAAAGAGAGATAAGAAAATGAATTACGACAGATATAATCAGTTTGAGCAGACTTTTTACGCTCTAAAATATAAGCTAGCTATCGAAAAACTAGAGTTATTTAATATTCTTGACGAATTAAATAACGTGTTTGAATATGATTTAATACACTCTAGCGACTTTTTAAAAGATTATAACGAAATGCTAGACAGCGCGCAAATGCACTATAAGATTAAAGAGTTTCTATTTTTAGAAAAATATTTAAACGATAACGTTTCAACGATGAAATTATCGCTAAAAGCGAAACGTTATCAAATTGAGTTTAATTTTAAGAAACTAGAGATTGAGCTCAATAAGCTAGAAAAATTTTATCTGAATAAAAGCGCAGAGTTTGACGAGTTGAAAAATATAAACGAAAAAATCATAATCGAGTTTATAGACACGTTGAAAATAAGCAATAATAAAATAATCGAAATGTTAAAACTTGATAGAGAATTAGACAATCTCTATCTAATCAACGAGATTTAATTTAAACAAGCGCAATAAATTAAACTTAATTGCGCTTGATTTAGATTTAATGTTCTTTAAGTTAAAATTAAGCATATTTATGTTATAATATAAGATTTTCGATATAAATCAAGTTGATAATCTCTATCAACTTGACAAAATCGAAAAATTATGCTAAAATATCAAATTACGCTAAAGCGCATAATCTGATTAAATTTAATTCAGTTTAATTTAGTAAAATTATGTTATAATGCTAAATATCAAAACAAGATTTAGTTTTGATGAAAATATATCAGTTTAATTCAATTTAATTTAAGCAAACTTATGATATAATTTCATCAAAGCTAAAGATTAAAGCGCGCATAATCTTTGCTAAATCTAATAAGAAAAGAGATAAAGAAATGTTAAGTAAATCAGAGCTAATCGAGAAATTAAACTCAATAGTTGAGAGTGCTAAACTCTCTAAAAGTGCAAAATCAGAGTTTGATAATCTTTTACAAGAGCTAACAACTCGCAAAGCTAGAGAAGTCAAGCACGCAGATTATTACAGCGATGAAAATCAATGCGTAATGCGTTTTTGCAAATATCATCAAAGATATGAGCGCGACGACGAGATGATAGCGAAAAAATCTTATTGTCGCGCTGCGAGTTTTATCAGCAATCAAAGACGAAACGAAATTAAACGTCTTGAAAATGAGCTATTAAGCTTAATTCAAACAAGCGCAGACGCGAGCGAAATATCAAAGCTCGCAGACGTTATCAAAGAGAAAAAGCAAAATATGCACGCGCCCGAAACTTATGATTATGAGCGCGATAATCAATATTACGCTGAAAATTGCAGACAGCGAGAAAAGAAACAAGACGATAAAGAATAAATCAAAATAAAGCGCGCTAACGCTTCGATAGCGCGCTTTTAAAACTTCAAACGATAAAATATAGTACTTCAAGTTAAAATCTCTTAAATCAAACGCTATCTATCTTAAAAACGATTGTTAATAAACGTTAAATATTTTAAATTAATGTTAAACGATAATGATTATTATAATCAAACTTAATTTAATCATTTCTATACAATGAAACTTAATTTAATAATCATTATCAAATTACACTTATCTAATCATCTAATGATAATTTGCATCTAACGTTAAAAATCAGCTAATGATAATTTGCATCTAGCATTAATTTAAATGCAATTCAATAGCGAGCTAATACTATTATATTGCTATAGTGTTAAAATGCTTTAAAACGCGCCCAAATGCTTTTAAAACTATATCGTGATTTTAATTGCGCTTAATTCTTTAATCTAAATCTAGTGAGCTAGAAATTACTTGATAAGCGTTATCATTATAAGCGTCTAAGCTAAAACTAAGCAAACTAAGTTATAAATCGAAAAAATCGAGCGATTTTTAGCTAGTGATTTACGCTGAACTATTGATAAATCGAGTTTAAATCAAATAAATCAATTAAATCTAAAAAATCAAGTATTAAAATATTTTAGAATTATAAGCGAATAATGAAAAAGTTGATTTTTTGATTTTTCTTGATTTATTGATTTATTTTCTTAACTGAAACTGAAAATTGATTTATTGATTTGTAACGATTTGAAACACGATTATCAACTAGCTTTATAATTGATAGCGATTTATTGACTTTTAAGCTTTTATCATTATCATCACTTTATGATAATCTATAATGATTATCAACTATCAAAATTTTTCGACGTTATAATCTGAGAATCATTATCAATATCACAGCATATCCCCGGCATTATCCCGCTCCACGCTTATCCGATTTTCCCATAATACCACTATTTTTACATAATATAAATACCCACAGCCAACTAGCGGCTTCTATCTAGTTTAAGCTAATCCATAGTTTGCCAGCTTCTAACCCTAATAGTTAGCTATCTAAAATGCCATCTGCCATATTAAGAAATAAATAATAAAGAAAATAAAGAAAATTAATCTAATTTTAAGAATAAATTAGATATAATAACGTAAATAATGAATAGAAAGCGAGCTTAATAAAAAATGGTCTTAACCCTCTTAGAGCTTAAACACTCTTTTAAAGATGAAACCCTGGCTAAATGTTTTTATATCCAACAGAGCCAGCTTAAAATACGAGCACTTAACACCCGTCCACAAAATGCGCATATACAAGCGCTGTATCCTAACCTGAAGCAATATATCACAGCCCTAGCTTTATACACAAATACAACCGCTAAGATAATGGATACAATAAACAGCGTCTATCTAAAAAATTATAAAATTGATATCCTTCCTAACGTCGAGGATATAATCGCCCTATCCGAGGATACTAACCTACTCTCCCTCCTGCCTAAGGAAATCCAGGACTACATAGTTAGCTATAGCTCACAAATAGGGCAGGAGCTGCCGCCTGTTCCGACGCCATCGCAATCCACCCAATCCCTAGTTAATGCAAGTAAATAGGTGGCATTATGGCAAATACAGAAGTGTCCACAGTGCCTAACTATACCGACATATTTTACACAGTCCCTCTTACAGCTCAAACGCTGGAGCGTAAGCCTGACGGCAAGAAAACAGACCCAGGGTTCCCTCAGAAAGGGTGGCTACAATATACTACGACCAGAAATACCCAGAATACTCCGCTACTCTGCGCGATAGCGAGGCGCGACTTTATCGGCATAGACGTGGATAATACAGAGATGTTTGAGCAGCTGCTCACCATAGATAGCTACTCGGCGGACTACATAGCTAAGTCAGACTTGAAGGGTGGGCACATACTCTACGCTTATAACGAGGAGGACGCGCAGGAGCTAGCCCAGATACGTAAATGGGCCAAGCGCGCGTCTATAGATATCCAGCTAGATAATGCGCTAATTTACCTAGCTACGCCTGCGAACCACACTAAGACGCTACTAACTCCGCCGCTAACCGCGCTCCCTCAAAAGCGCATACCGCTAGGTGTTAAGGCGTATTTGTATATGTGCGCGGCGAAAGCGCAGCTGCTAGTTCAGAGCGAAACGACCACGCTAACGACAGCGAGCGACTACAACCCAGAAGTAATGGCGCACAGCACACTAGGTTATATCCTCAACGTCAATAACCTTAAACAACTCCCAGAAGCAGAGTTAGCTCAAGCCATAGATAAAATAATACCGCAGAAGCTGGAGTATCGACACCCGCGTGATGTCCCTAACGGAGAGGGCACAGCGTGGATGACGTCCGTGCGGTTTAAACTAGCTCAGGACCCATCGGTGTCTAAAGAGCAGTTTCAGGATTTTATGCTCCTGCTTAACTCTCTGTGGCAGAGCCCGATGTCTGAAGAACGTGTTATCCATGACTGTAACTATGATATAAATAAGCGCATAAACCCGCTTACTAACAAACCGCTGTGGCAGTATAATCCAGACTGGGCGAAAGAAGGGTTTATATATGAGAATGAGTATAGCGACATTATAGAGGTGTTTTTCGACCTCATAAAACAACTATATATCCACCATAACCGACAAACGCAGGAGTATCACACCTACGACAAGACCTCGTCTGTAATAAATACAGTCCTGACTGAAAGCAAACTTCGCCTGAAAGTAACGACCGAGAAGCTACTTAAAAAGGTGCGCGTAGTTACCATAGTTCATACGCCTGAATACCCAACAGGCCTGATACCACAAGTCCAGCGTGACCCGTTGTTCAACACATACCAGCCGAGCGAGGGCATAAGAATACTTCGTGGAGAGCTGGAGCCTACCAACCTGCGGCAGCCGGACACTATCTTAGCTCTGCTCCGTCACTTGATACCAGACGCCGATAACCGCGACCGGTTTTGTAGGTTCTTGGCGCGTAAGCACTCTACCTACGACCACTCCGACCTCTACTTCGTGTTTGCGGGTGTGGGTGGAGCTGGTAAAAATATGTTCATAGATAACGTCCTGCCGTATTTCTCCACCACAGAGCGCATATATAAAGTAAATGTGTCCTCACTAACTAACGGGTTTAATAAGTGGATGGGAGAGACGGACTACGCCATAATAGATGAAGCCGGGGAGGGCGATACTAAAAACGAGCAGGCGAAGCTGGTGGCAGAGCTCAAGAAAATAACAGGCAGCCCTCTCGTGTCGATAACTAAGAAGGGTAAAGACACGACAGCACCTCAACGCCACTATATGACGCCAATCCTGAATACAAATATGCAGACGAAGCTCATAACCGATATTGCGCAGAATGACCGCAGGTTAGTGCTATTTAAATGCCCGACTAAACTAGCTAAGGTATATCCAGACACTACAGCGTTTTATAATGCGTTAATCTCTGACCTGCCACACTTTGCGGCTTATCTGCGCTCACTAAAGCCGTTATCAAACGAGGATTATAAAGATAACTCGAACTGGAAAAACGAGGATTATGCAGAGTATATCGAGGCGACAACTACACCACTGGATAAACTGCTCGAAGCTGCGGAGAATAAGGACCATACAAAGCTCCTAGAAGTCTTAACAGAGGACTGCGCCGTCCCGATGCAGGATATAGATAGGTTGTTTGAGGTTTCAACCACAGACCAGGCGCGTGCAGTGTTCTACAACACCAGCGCAACTAAAGAGCTGGGGCTACCATCGCTGATTGAGCTACTAGATAGCCACTTCTCGGCGATAGAGATAAAGTCGAAAATAGGTAAATATAAACGCAGGGTAACTCACTATAAGAATAAAAAGCCGTATAATGTGTATGTAATAGAGTTTAGCCGGCCATATACAAAGCTTGATACGGTCGAAGCTATAGAACAGCCTGAAACAGAGCAAACAAACGATAACGAAATTAAACTTTAGTTAAGTTTAATTTCGCTATAATATAATATATTAAATAAATGATAAAGAGAGGATACAATGGATTTACATCATTTTCTATCAGACCCTGAAGAAAACGAGGCATTTATAACCGGGCCTGCAGGGAGCGGGAAAACTACAGCACTAATCGAGGTGGTTAAGCAGCTTAACGAGATGGGCATAAAATACAGAGTTGTGGCATACACCCACAAAGCCAAAGATGTGCTTGTTGAAAAATTGCCAGAGGATACAGACATATCCACGTTACACTCGTGGCTTAAGAAACGCCCAGGCATAAACGAGAAAGCTAAGAGCTTGAAAGCCTTAGTTACTACGCACCAGTTTGGGCAGCCTGTGTATATCCAGCTACTTATAGTTGATGAGTTTAGCTTCGTGGGAGATAAGGACTACTACTCTATAGGTAAGCTCCAAGACCAGCTAGAGCTAAACTACTGGGAGCACCCTAATAATCACTGCGAAAACGCGTGCTCCACGCTTCCGGCCAATCCATATCGTAGCCCTGTAGATATACCAGACGATGAAGTGGTGCCTGTATGTGAGCACTGTGGTAAGCCATACTCCAGAGTTTGCATACCACCAATAAAAGTTCTATATGTTGGAGACCTTAATCAGCTAAGCCCTGTAGATGGGCCATCGGCAGTATATCCACGTCAGCCGTATTGGAGAAAATTAACGACCGTCCACCGTACGCATAACACATTAACTAAGCCGCTGGCATTATTAGTCGATATGATGGAAGGGCGTCGTAAGCAGGCGTATTTAGAGCCTACAGAGGATTTTATCCGCAAAGTTGATATAGTTGAGCTGTATAAGCAGGACAAGGACGACGATAAAATTATGCTAGCCTACACTAATCAACGCGTGCAGGAGATTAACGCACTAATACAAGGGCGAGCACAGCCACAGCCTGGAGATAAACTCTACGATAGCACGCTAAAGCAGTTTATAGAAATTGAGGGCATACACGACACTTGGAAGTGGGATTGTAAGACTGTAAATGGGATTATAAACTATGATACTAAATATAACCCGTTGATGTTCCTAAATAAACTAGATTTTGTTAAGTTCTACCAGATAGATGAATACTTAGCTATCCCTGCAATTTTTGGTATGTTTGAGAATAAGAAAATCCGAGAGGATATAGGCAGGGAGCTAGTCGAGAAAAATAAAGCTGGTATTGATAGTAAAGCACAATATCGACTTTATAAAACGATTAGCGATTATGTATCAATACTAGATTTTGCGCACTGCGTAACGATACATAAAAGCCAGGGCAGCGAGTATAATCACGTTTATGTAGATAGTCAAGATTTAAGCCGATGTTTTGACCAAAACGAGCGTATGCGCTTATTATATGTTAGTATTAGCCGAGCGCGCGAAAAATGCTATTTATCAAATTAAAGAAAGGAGGGAAAATGGTAATACTAGCGATAATTTCGTTTATGATGGCTATAGGAGTTAGCGTAATGCTGATTTGGGCAGCTGGAGTTATAAACTCTATGAAGTTGGGACAAAAACGCTGGGTTACTATAGTTTTAAATATAGTTTCGGTTGTAGTAGCTATAGTTGGTATATTTGGGATTTTGTATTCAACTAAGGTATTTACTACTTTGCTATATTATTTAACTATTGTGGAAGGATAAAAAATGGTAATACTAGGTTATATATTTATAGGTATATTGCTCTGCACAGCCATTATAGGTAATGAGTTAATTAGAGAGGTTGTGCTATTATCTATAAGTATAAACGACAGCGAGCCGTATTTTAATACGTTTCTATTTGCCGTAATTATGTATTTATTGGGATTTTTAGTTAGTTTATTATTTAGTTATGTAATTTTTATGCTTGTATATAAAGTTTGTGAAAATATGCTATAAAATTACGTTTAATTAAGTAATTTTTAAGATAGTTTGTGTTATAATACTATCATAAATAAAGAGAGATTAACTCTTTAGAATAAAAAATCTGAATTAAGTTTAATTAAGATAGATTTAAGCTAAAGTGTGTTATAATCTCTTTATAAAACAAAACATCACCAAGGAGAAACAGATGAAAAAGTCTGAAATTTACGAAAAGGTGCAGGCTATATGCGCTGCTCACAATTTACCGCAAGATGTTGTGGCTCAACTAAACGAGCTACTAGAGCCTAAAAATGCAGGTCGTTCATTTAACTGGGACGATATTGTTCGCAAAGATGAAAATGGTAACGTGGTAGAAATCCAATGCAGCCTTTCAGGCGTATGGCTACCTGCTGATAGCTTACATTTCTATGCGAGCCGCGACGGCAAAGGCGTTATGGGCACTGATGGCGTTATCTTGCAGAAAGTTTCTAAACAGGGCGAAAATGCAAGAAAAGCTTATCAAAAAGCTTACAATGCTAGCAAAAATGCGCTTATGGACGACGTTTTGAATGGCGTTATCTCTAACGAGGACGCTAAAGCTAAACTAGAGGAGCTAAACGCGCAGGGCCCAGACTATAGCGTGGTCCATCCTTTGACTGGCGAAACATCAAGCGATGAAGTTAAAGAGGAAGCACCTAAAAAGGGTAAAAAAGGCAAGAAATCTGCCGAAGCAGACCAAGAGCCAAGCGCATACTAAGAAACGAGCCCACTTAATGTGGGTTCTTTAAACCCTCCTGATAAATGTTGAGCGCAGGGTTGCAGGAGGGCTTAAAGAGCTCACGCTCGTTTCGGCGGGTTTTTCTCTCAATTCTTACCGCCGATAGAGTTAATCTATTAACTAGATAGTTAATCTTTAACTCCCTAGCATAAGCTAGGAAGCCACAATTTTGTTGTGTCTTCCTAGCCTATGTTGTGTGATATAGGTGAATGGGAACTTAGTTCCTCCTTAAGAAATTGTGCGGCCAGCCTAGTAGATAGTAATGACCCGCTATTAGTTATAAGTCCTCGTCAGGCATACGAACGCGCATAATGAACACGAACGGCCCGCCGCTATAGTCTCCCAAACGGGTTTAAAAACAGTGTAGAACATTTCACGCAAGGAGCGAAAATGACGAAAGTCAAAACACTACTAGGCACCCTTAAATACGTCTTTATCGACGGCGAGGGTAGAAACACTGCGATGCAGGGCGAAGCAGACCGCTTCCGCTATGTCGTAAGCTACGTTGTCCCTAAAGACAGCGAAGCGCACAAACATCTTAAAAAGCTTATCGACGAGGAGTGGGAAGCTTATAAGAAGCAGTTTGGAATTAAAGGGCAGCCAAAAACTAACAGCATTAAAGAGGAGATGATGAAAGACCCGAAAGGGACCATCGACCCGGAGACCGAAGACGTTAAGCGCATACCGACAGGTAATATCATAGCTACATTTAGCACAAACACTAAGTGGCCTGACGGCAAAGACCAGGTTATTAAAGTGTATGATAGAAAGGGCGCAAACATTACCGAAGCGGTCCACGCAGCAGAGTGGAAAATTGGTAATGATAGCCAAGGCATTGTATTCGGTTCAGCCCACGCAAATAACATCGGCGGCACACACAAAGTTAGCTTATACCTAACTGGTTTGCAAATAGCTAAACTTGTTAAATACGAGGGTAGTGAGTGCGACGCGGAAGAGATTGAGGGCGAGGATATCGACGTCGGCGACGACGCTACGCCTGCACTCTAGTAGTTTGGGAGCTATTTTGGCTCCCTTTTATTTTAGTTAAAATATTAACTTCAATTTAACTTAATAAGGAGCTGAAAATGCCGAACGATATTTATATAGTGCCTTTAGCGGTGCTAATGTTTAGTTATGTTGCATTATTTGCGCTAGTGATTTATCTTAGCTATTATGCTACAACTGAAATTTGGGCACGTTATACAGCATTACGCGCAAAGATAGATAATATTTATTTGTTATCTCTAGCTGTGTTTGTATTTGTTAGTTTAAGCGTTTATTTTACGCTTTTTATTTTACCATCATATTTATTTGATTGGTTTGTATATTAAAGGATATGTTATGAAATTAGCAAAAGTGTTTTTTGAAAATAGCTTAAAAAGTTGGAGTAAAGAAGAGGCATTAAAGCAGGGTAAAAAATTATACTGCTTTTTAGTTAATGAAGCGGATAACGCGAGTGAGGGTGATACTTGGGCAGCTTGGACTCAAAACGGGTTGCAAATAGTTAAAGTAGTAGAGGTTGTAAAATATGACGAACTGGACGAGGAACACGCTAAAGCTACTCAATACTTAGTGGACCATATAGCTATCGCTATAGAAAGAGATAGGCAGCACGCTAGACTTAGAAAGGATTTATTAGAGCAAAAACTAAAAGAGCGCGCCGCGAAAGTTATAGAGATGGAGAAATACCGCGAACTAGCTAAAAATGATAAGACCTTAGCTAACGTGGTTAAAGAGTATGATGAGCTAGAAACTAAACTAGGTAAATAAAATGATACAGGTTAAATACAGAATACCTAAATCGCTAAACGAGTTTAGTTTTAATCCTAGTGAGCCGGTATTTGCCGATATAGAAACAGAGAAGCTATATATCGGCACCCGCTTGGTGCAGTTATATCAGCCTGGGCAGAACGATGACGAGGTTATAATCTTAGATACTGATATAATCCCAGAAGCTGATATAAAAGCATACATCAAGCCTATGTGGACGGTATGGTTCAACGCTAGTTATGACTTCGGGACTTTAAATATGACCACCGATAAGTTCGACGATATTTTCTATTTAGCTAGGTTAGGCTTCCCATTCTTTAAAGAGTATAACCTAGATAAAGTTATAGAAAATCTCGGCTTTGCTGGGTTATATGATGGCTTGGATAAAAAGAAACTACAAAAAGCAGGGTTTGTTAAGGGAGCTTATCTATCGGCGGCACAGCTTAAATACTCCGCAACGGACGTAGTGGCACTTAGCTTATTGTGGCAAAATGAAACTATCCAGAAGTGGAGAACTTCACTAGCTTACCAGGTAGATATTTTAAGCCTTAAGTATGCCGTAGTTTATCAGCAGAACGGCATTATGGTAGATTTACCATTAAGGGCTAAGTATGAAAAAGAAGTGGACGATGATATAGTCCGCTTAACTAAGGAGCTGCCCGAAGGGTTTAACGTCAATAGCCCTAAACAAGTTAAAGCATATCTTGGAACTGAAAGCAGCGACTATGACACGCTAGTTAATTACAGCGTAAGCGATAAGCCTTTAGCTGAAAAAGCGCACACGATAATTTATATGCGCAAAGCGTTAAAAGAAAAAGGGTATTTACAATCTATAAATCACCAGTATATGCAGACCCGCTTTAACGTGGCAGGAGCTATTACTGGGCGATTTACATCAAGCGGCGGAGATTTACCTAATGGTTTTAACTCTCAACAAATACCGCGACGATTACAACCTCTATTCAAGCCTGAAACAGAGGACACTGTAGTTGTAGGGCTAGACTACTCCACCCTTGAGCTAAGAATTGCGGCGAGTGTATTTGCAGAGCCTGTTATGTATCAAGAATTACTTAACGGCGAGGACTTACATACAAATATGGCTGCACTAGCTACAGGTAAGAAAGTGCACCCTGATGGCCCGTTAGGTGATGACTATGACGCGCTATTTACAGGAGATAAAACAAAAGGTGAATACGTAACTAAAAAGGATAGAACACTAGCTAAAGCGTTAAATTTCGGTTATATTTACGGAATGAGCGCAAAGACGTATCAAAACTATAGTTTGACACGCTACGCGCTTAAAATCTCGCTAGATGAAGCGACAAAGCTACGTAATCTATATTTTGGTAAGTATAAAGCGATTAAAAAATATCACGATGAAGTTTGGAAAAATGTTGGCAAAGCAAACTACATTTATACAACGGCACTAGGTCGCAGGGTTCACCCAAAGATAGGCACTGACGCTATCAATGGTCCAATTCAAGGTTCAGGCAGTGAAACGACCAAACTAGCAGTGCATTATCTTTGCAAAGAATACCCAGAAGCGTTGAAGCTGATTTTTAACGTGGTGCACGACGCTATTTATTTACGAGTGCCTAGAGCTGATAAAGATTTATGGCACGAGCGTGTAAGCAAAGCTATGGTTAAAGGCTGGGAAGAAATCTGCAAAACTTCGATATTCAAGTTTAAAGATATTCCAATGCCTGTAGGTGATTAATAATTAGACGGGTCTTTAAGGCTCGTTTAATTATTAAGAAAATATTAAGTTTAGTTTAATTGAAAATTAAGCTAAATTTAGTTATAATATTCGTATAAATAAAGAGAGATAATAACACATTATCAAGAAAGGAGATAATTAATGGAATTTGATGACGGTGAGTTGGTCGATATTGACCTAGCTCAAAATGGTGATGTAGCCGCACCTAAAAATGGTAAGATAGCGTTAATCGACGCTGATACCGTAGTTTTTGGGAGCGTAACTAAGCACCAAGAGGTTATAGAACTATTACCCAGGGCTATGTATTCAGACGAGGAGTGGATAACTATTAGCTCGATAAAAACTTACGACCCTGAAGCTGGGACTATATCTATATGTAATATGGATAATGCTTATACCTCAACCCTAGAAAAGTTGCAAGGTATTCTTGACGCTACTGGGTGCAAAGATTGGGAGCTTCATTTCACTATTGGTCGCGGCAGCTTTAGATACACCAAGATTGACCCGATGTATAAAGCTAATCGCTTAGAGATGAAAAGCCCTGATGGGTTAAACGAACTAAAAGTTAAAATGGCGGAAACGTTCCCAGAAAAAGCTTTTATCCATTACGACTTCGAGGCTGACGACGCAGTTATAGCTAAGAAAAAAGCCCAGCCTGATAAGTATCTGCTTTGTGCGGTAGATAAAGATGTCTTATACACTTTACCAGGGACACACTTTAACTACTACAGCAGGGCAGAAACTACAACTAAGGCAGGTAATCATCTCGACGAGATAAAAATGACTTTTTTCGAGGTAGAACCCGATCAGGCTATGAAGCACCACTATAAACAGTGCTTAACAGGCGATACAGGCGACAACGTTATAGGTTTAGCTAAAGTAGGCCCTAAAACAGCCGATAAAATCTTAGCTGGAGCTAGTTCTGTGGCTGAGTGTTGGGAGCGTGTGGTTAATGAATATGAAGCTAAAGGTCGTGATGTATTCGATGCGATTAAAAATATGAGGTTGGTCAGTATGCACCAGATTAGCTACGACCCTGAAAAAGATAGCTATGGCTTAGAGTTATGGCGTCCAGAAATTAACAAAGGAGAAAACAATGAGTAATGTAAATGAAACGCTTAAGGAACGGGGTAAAGTGTATGGCGACTATAAAGGTGGCTCGGAGTTCAGAGCTAATGTTATGAAACTAATCAAGGATAGACACTTAGCGGTTAATGGTAAGAATTTAGACGCAGTGCAAATGGTTTATATTTACGACATCGTGAATAAACTATCCCGTTTAGCTACAACTCCAGACCATATAGATACTTGGCACGATATTGCTGGGTATGCTACTCTAGTGGAGAAAGCCTTGACAGCCGTAGCTAATGAAGCCGAAAATAAAGATAGTGGTCAAGATGACGAGGAAATCCTAAGCTTTATAGCTATGGTTAAAGAACTTACTGGAGATGATAGCGATATAACTAAATTAGCTATCGAAACTTATGAGTATTGGAAAAGGAGTAAATAATGGGACGCGTTAAAATGAAATTTGGTGAAAGGCCTGAAACTGAATATTTAAATCAAATAAACACTATGGCTGTTACTTTAGTATCAGCTCCAAGTTGGAAGGAGCTTTGTAGTTATTTACCGGAATTTACTACAGCTACTTGGAGGGATAGTGTATATGAGGGAGATATAGATAACCGAGAGGAGATAGTTAAATCTATATTTAAGGGCGAGATGCTGCCTACAGCGTTAGAAACTATAAGAGTTACATTTCTAATCGAAGGTTTGGATTTAATTGACGTTACACACCTTATAAGGCATAGAACCCTCAGCTTTAGCGCACAATGCACAGCAGACCGCGATATGCGCAAAGATGATTGTATGGTAAAGCCTAGCATTTTGGTAAATGATAAGTTTCTTGGTAGGTATATGGAAATAGTAGATGAAGCCAAGCGTTTATATGCTGATATGGTCGATAGTAAAGAGGTATCTATTTTTGACGCCAGGACGATTTTACCAAGAAGTTTAAGCAATTTCTATTATGTTAGCGGTAGTTTAAAGGATATACTAGCATTTATAAAAACCCGCAAAGATGAAGCTATACAGCCAGAGAGCGATAATATCATAGCGCTTTTAATGTGGCTAGAGTTAGTAAAGAAATACCCAGTCTTGCAGGAGTGTATAGATATGGATATAGGTGGACGTGACGAGTTCTTTTGCAAAACTGCACTAAGCGGGCATAACTCCCTAGCTTATTTACCTAAGCAAGAAAACGTAGTTCTAGGTTTAAAGCCAGAGGACTGCATTTATCAGAAACGTAGGGCTGATTTTCCGGGAGGGAACTATTACGAAAGGCGTAAAAGCGACATTAAACAAACTTTGAAAAGGATAAAAGATGGCGACAATATTTGATTTAGGTGTATATATAGCAGGTGGTTGGTTTTCTCCAGAACAGGAGAAAGCCCTAGATGAACTAGAGGGCTACGTTAAAGAGCATTTTGAATTTTATTTTAGCCCTAGAGAGCATAACAATGCTAAAGGGCAAGATTTAGAGGATATATTCCAAAGAAATATCCAAGCGTTAGATGAAGCGGAGATTATCATAGCTTCAACTATAGGCAAAGATATGGGCACTCTTTGGGAGTGCGGCTACGCTTATGCGAGAGAGCTTCAAGTTATTTATTACGCTCCTGGTATAGAGAAAGTTAATCTAATGTTAGCTAAAAGCGGCAGAGTGGCTAGAAACCTAAAAGAGCTGGAGCAGATTTTGATAGATGTGGCTAATGTTGGGTATGTAGCGGATAAGGATATAGAATGATTGAATTGGACGAACTAACGCAAGCTGAAATTAAGGGAATATCAATCCCTCATAAAGTTTATAACCTGAAATTTATTCAGCGTTATTCGATAACGCCTAGAATAATTAACGAAACAGTAGCGGAGCATAGTTTCTTTGTGGCTACCTATGTTATGGAGTTGTATAAGTATTATAAGTTTGATTTAAATAAAGCTGTTCAAATGGCTATAATCCACGACTTTGCTGAAAGTTTTATAGGTGATATCACCTTGAGCACTAAAACAATGTGCCCAGACTTAGTTAAGGCTGTAGCAGATGCGGAAGCTGATGTTATGTTTCAGAACTTCCCTAGTTTTATTTATGAGCTTTACAGGGAATACGAACGGCGCGTTAGTGTGGAGAGTTTAATAGTTAAGTTGGCAGATACTATGCAGGTTAAGCAATATGCGAGCAATGAAGTATCTCTAGGTAATAATTCGCTTACGATGTCTAATATCCTTAGCCGTGCGGTTGATGATATAGATTTATTTGAGCGTAAGCTCGCAGTCTATAAGCGTTAAAATTAGCGCATTGCGTGAGCGTCAAGCGATTTAAATTTTTAGCTTGATATATTAATCGAGTAAAGATTAAAATCGCTTAGCGCGCAATGCTATTAAGAAAACTTTAATATTAAATTAAGTTAAAGTTAAGTAAGATTATGTTATAATAAACGTAATTAAAGAGAAAAATTTAATTAAAAACAATTCAAAGGAGCAGAAATGGATAAAGTTATAACTATCCAAAGTTACATCGAAGACCTTGAAAATAAAGGTATGACAGGTGTAGAAATCTCCAAACATTTGAGGGTATCAGCCTCTATGATTTCTACTTATAAATCTAATAGGTATAATATTAGCCTTAAACAAGCTAAACTTATCTATAAACTTTATGGCGTAACTATTCACCCATATAGTGAAGCTAGTTTAAAAGCAGAACTAAATCTTGACAGGGAGAACGAAAATGCCTAACTTAAGCGAATTGCAAACTAAAATAGAACAGTGGTCAGAGGATAGAGGTATCTTAGCTAATTCTAAAGCAGTTACCCAATGCCTTAAACTAATGAGCGAAATGGGCGAACTAGCAGATAACCTAGCTAAGGGTAAAGACTGCCGAGATGATATTGGAGATTGTTTCGTGGTGCTAGTTAATATAGCTAGATTGGTCGGTTCTAATATAGCTGACTGCGCAGAGATAGCCTACAATGATATAAAAGACCGCAAAGGGTTTCTAAATGAAGCCGGGACTTTTATAAAATCCACTGACGCTAATTATGAGCGGTTATACCAAGAATTTTTACAGCGTAATGAAGTGCCTAAGATGAAAAAAGAGCTTAACGAAATTGAGCAAGCTACACTAGATGAAATAGTTAATGCTCCAAAAGATTTAAAGGTTGATAACTTCACAGCTTCTTTACCTGCTAAATCTAACAACCCTACAGACGCAGAAATTATTTCAGCTTGGGAAGCTAAAGGTTATAGAGCACATAAGCGCAAAGATGGCTGGTTTTTCAGCAGGGTGCATTAAAAAAAA
>ERZ773028.292-NODE-292-length-42140-cov-3.137674_pt1 | contig 42140 bp, 35 predicted proteins | sample MGYA00511123_ERZ773028 | MGnify/ENA primary metagenome ERZ773028 (study PRJEB29015, sample SAMEA2738134) | human oral metagenome | biome: human oral; feature: human-associated habitat; material: saliva | place: China | collected 2206 ... | reverse complement strand
AACCTTCACGCCGTGAGGCATATGCTCCTAAGGCTAGATAATTAAGTTTTCTTTTCACTTAGCGGAGGAACTACGCACACCGCCGACAAGAGGCTTACAACAGGCAAATAATGGGCAATAAAGGCAAAAATGATACAAGAGTTCTAACTCGCTGTTTTTGTTTGTTATTGTACAGGGCGTAAGGAGTCAATTCTGGAGTCTAGGGCGGAGTCTAATTAATCAAATTGGATAAGTAAGATTCTCTACTCTTAGGGGGTAGCCGTTCTCAAGAACAAAAGTGATATAATTATAGTTGAAGTTCAAATAAGGGGTGGCAAACTAATTAAGTAAAAGGGATAGCGTCTCATGAGCAAATGGGAAGACCGTATACAAAATAGCACCACGTATACTGCAGCCAAGAAATTATTAGCTAGATTTGATGAGGTAGATCTTGGTAATGTATCTCTTGAGGCAATTGATGATATTAATCGGGCAAAACTAGTCATTGAACTTTTAATGGATAGACTTAGTAATACAGACGACCGCTTAATATCAATATCAAATCTTGACAATATCAACAGCCATCTTTCAGGTGTAAGCTCGTGCTTTGATGACTGGCAAAACTATCGTAACGATGCGTATCTAGATATTTCTTATATGAATGGACATATTGATAACATATTGTCGTACATCCCTTCATTAACACCCGCTATGGACATAAAAGAAACCCGCAAAGCTATTGCGGGATTAAATAGGTCAGTCGGTCAATATAAGCGTACAGCAGCAAAAGAGATTGATAGTATATCCGCTAAAGGAACTGCCGCAGAAAAGACCATTGACGAAAAAGTTACTGAAGCTAAAAACGAGTTTGAAGCACTTGGTGTAAAAATAGATGAACTTAACAAAGATTTAAAAGACATAAAAGATTCATCAAATAGCATATCTACCGAGCAGCAACTATCATTTACAAAATCTGAAAATGTACGCAACGAGGCAGTTAATGAATTTATCAAAGAGCAGAAACGTACAATTGAAGAAACATTTAGCAAAAAGAGTGATGAAGCTGATCGCATTGCAGATGGCATAGGCAAGAAGTTAAATGCCACCGAGATAGAGGCAAGAGATAGTCTTGCTAGAATAGACGAACTACTGAATATAGCTGGAGACAAAACATTAATCCACGATTATTCTAGTAGTGCTAAGGAAGACATGGAAGCTGCTGATAGATGGCGTAAAATAACGATGCTCTTACTTTTTGCGGTATTAATATTTTCTTGCTTGGTAGTTTATGAAGTTATTCATATTAAGAACGTGTCATGGCAATTCTTAGTAGCTCGAGCATTTGTAATGCTATTTGCTGGAGGCGTAGCAGGATACACAGCCACTCAATCAAGCGAACATCGCAAAGCACAGCGAGCTAATCAACGAACAGCTCATCAACTTAAAGCATTAAAGCCTTATCTGTTAGATATTGAAGACGATGTGAAATTAAGAAATGAAATTATCAAAACAGTTGCATACCGAATATTCAATAATGAAGAGGATAATCAAGTTAAAAAGCCTAAAAGATTATTTAGAAGCAAAGAGGAAGCTCCTATTATGAGTTCGCAATTGATTGAGTTGTTATTAGATTTAGCAAAGAAAATTCCTGTTAAATAAAAATATTAAAAATGTGGTAATTTATTTTATCTACTGATATACTTATCTACAGAAACATTTCACAATATCAAATATGCGGATGTGGTGGAATTGGTAGACACGTATGCCTTAGGAGCATATGCCTCACGGCGTGAAGGTTCAAGTCCTTTCATCCGCACCAAAAGATAAAGCCCACCTAAAGGATTAGCGCTTTTAATTTGGAGCTTCTACCACCCGACTGCTAGCACTCCAGCACCATCACTTTTCAACTGATCAACAATTACGCCATTTGCATTGACTGCCATCGTCGGACCGTTAATACTTGCGGTTACTATGGTAGTTTGTGCTTGTATGGCATGTAAGCTTATGTCAGCAGCATGAAATTGTTTTTGTAAATAGCCGTAGACAACGTCGTCTAGCGGAGCATAAACTGTATCACTGCCTTTCATGCGATTTACAACATCGGGATAATGCAAATCATAGCAAACGTACGCAGTGATCGTCCGCCCTCCAAAACGTACATTTTGCGCCGAAACGCGCCCGACACCTTCTTCATCCGGCGCAATGTGCTGTTTATAATTCACCAGCGCGTCTTTGCCGTCTTCGTCTAATATGACGACCTTTTTGTAGCGTCGATCCCCGATAATTTCTTGCGTATGGTAAACTAACCGCAGATGATTATTTCGAGTAAAATCACGCAGCTGTTCACGACTTGACGCAGGTAATGAATTCTCCGGCCAGACTATCGTTACCCCTGGTTTGGCGTGGCGTGATTTTAGCGCTTGGAGAGATAGTTGCTCCAGTCGCTTAACGTCGTTTTTGGTCGCCGGCGCGTTGACGCCGCCCTCAGTCATAGACTGAACTGCTATAGTCGGCAGTACCGGCTGAGCTGGCAATTTTGTGACAATTAGATTTGCAGCTACTATAACCATAACTACAACTACTGCCCCGCCAGCCGCAAGAAGCCGCCGTTTTCGCCGACACCACAACCAGGCTAGCCCGACGCCGATTGCTAGCAATGCAAACTCAATCGCCGCTTCGCCGCCCCAGCGCCCTAGCATGAGTATTCCATTGTTGCGCCAAACTGTATAACCGAGATGCGGAATCCACCAGTCTTTCATCACTGGCGCATGCAGTCGTATCAAAGTAAAACTACACCAGACAATAACAAATAGTACGCTAACCGCTTTTACACCAATCCAGCGTCTTAGCAACACTATCCACCAAATATTTGCGAGTAAAAAGATAAAACCGACACTTGCCAACACCGCCACAATAGGCGTCATAAACTGATAGTACCAATATGTCGTCGGCAATAACCAGCAAGCGCAAAATGTTAGCCCTAAAAAATACGCATGCCGCGCTGTTGCTCGCCGCAGCACCACAAATACTGCCGCCACAGCAAACAACGCCGGCAGCTGCAACCACCACACTGACATATGCGCCGCAAGCGCCAGCACCACGCCAGACGCTGCCATAATTAGATAGTCCTTAAGAGAGTGGTGCTTCGTAAAAACTGAGTACTGCATTATTCTTAGTATAATATTCTTGACACAACGACAAACCCGACGTTGTGTCAAATTACAAATGACTGTCGTGCGTGCAGAGAGATCACCTCTCTCGGCGGAAAGAGGTGAGAAAAGCATTACCATAACTACGATTGTCCACCACAACAATTTCCTTAGTCAGATTTGGAAACTCACCTCTTCCTGGATGTGATAATACCATAAGCGCCCCAGGTTTGAGAAGACTTAAAAGTTTCAATACTGTGGAAAACTGCGTATCGTGATATGGCGGATCAGCAAAAATAATGTCATAATTTTCTGCCTTGCCAGATTTCAGCCATGCGCTAACAGATGAGTATACCAATGAGACGTCGTTTTCGACACCAAGCGATACCATATTTTTACGTAATATATTTTGTGCGATTTTATCACGCTCAATAAATGTAACATGCGCCGCGCCGCGGCTAAGCGCTTCAAATCCAACCGCGCCCGTTCCCGCAAATACATCAAGTACATATGCACCGCGAACTTCACTGCCAACTCGATTGAACAGCGCATTGCGAATACGCTCGCCCATCGGTTTAGTGCGCGTATTGTTTGGCTTCGGCGCATCAAGCTTACGTCCGCCGTATTTGCCGGCAATGACGCGAATTGACGTCACAAAACCGCCTCGCGGTATGCCGCGTACCACGCATACATCACGACCGCACAGATTTTTGGGATCAGCGTGCGGCGTGTTTGGTTCGCAAGGCGCGCCGTCCACCCGTGCTTCCAAAATATTTCATACATATTTAACGCGTAGACCTCCTGCACTGCCTCCAGGAATATGCGCTCTAGTCCTAAGTTATCCGCACGCTTTACCCATTCTTTACTCGGCGCAGAGTCAGCGAACGTCGTCGTTTTGATCGCTGTTGCCACGCCGATTTCAAACAGTAAATGCGTCGCGAACACGCCTTTTGCACCCCAATACTCCCAGTTACGCCCCATCGTATCGCGCAGGTTATTGCCTTTAATGATGTTTTTGTCCTTGATTGATAAGCGCTCTTCTTTCGGCTTGCCCCACAGTTCTTCAATCTTATCGCTAAGCGGATAGTGGTGCGCCGGCGTCAAACCGTCGGTAATCGCGTGCGCCATCCAGGCGGCTTCAAACGCAGCGCGCACCCGATTAGTATCGCGAAGCGCCTGCACTAAATTTGCATAGTGATCGTTAATCATACCGGCAAGCGCCCGGTCGTTCGGATTCGCCGGGTCAATGTAGTGCCACGGTTCGTCAATGCTCGGGCTCTTACGTTTAATACCGTCCGGACCGTTATTACCCTCAAAGTGCAGGATCTCGCGCGTTGTTGGGAAAGAATGCTCTACGCCTGTAAACTTTCGCATGTTGCGCCGCGCGATACGGTCGATCTTTTGATGAACCCCGAGAAAATTTCCTGAATGGGAACGAAATGTCGTACCACTGTACATAATTATTTATTATACCATGTTAGTTAAGCGTCGTCAGGCGTTGATTGCGACGGACTTCGCGCGCAAGATCTGGGTAATCTGCCAAGTTTTCGCCGCTCGTAATAAACGCCTGCGCCGCTTTTTGAGCACGAGCAATCAACTTCGTGTCAGCAAGCGTCGCGATTTGCAAATTAAGCGCACCGTGCTGCATGCGCCCGTAGATTTCACCGGGACCGCGCAGGCGCATGTCAACCTCTGCCAAATAAAACCCGTCGTTTGACTTCTCAATTTCGCGTAAACGCTCGCTCGGCTTATTATTCGTACTCATCATCAAATAGCAATAACTTTGGTGCTTGCCACGCCCGACACGCCCGCGCAGCTGATGAAGCTGACTGAGGCCAAATTGCTCCGCATCTTCAATCATCATGACAGTTGCGTTCGGTACGTCCACGCCAACTTCAACTACCGTCGTACTCACTAAAATATCATATTTTTTATCTTTGAAATCCCGCATGATGCGGTCTTTTTCGTCTGGTTTCATTTTGCCGTGCAATAATCCGATCGTACGATGACCAAACACACTGTTTTTAAGTTTTTTGTACTCAGCTTCAACGCTTTTGCGATCGTTTTCGGGATTATCGCGAATCAATCCGCAGATGATATACGCTTGACGGCCAGCTTGCAGTTCGCACTCAACCTGCTGATAGATTTTATCGCGCGACGGTGGCGAGACGAGCTTTGTCTTAATCGGCTTTCGCCCGCCAGGAAGTTCATTAAGCACCGACACATCCAGCTCGCCGTATACTGTGAGCGCAAGCGAGCGCGGAATCGGCGTCGCCGTCATTGCCAGCAAATGCGGTAATACGCCAGACTTGCCAAGCAGCCGTTGGCGCTGCTCTACGCCAAATCGATGCTGCTCGTCGATTATTACGAACCCGAGATTGTGGAATACAACTTTATCTTGAAACAGCGCGTGCGTGCCGACTACCACGTCGACGCCGCCGCTGGCAATTTGCGCGCACAACGCCGTACGCGCCGCACCCTTCACGCTGCCAACAAGCAGTCCGACCGTCACGCCAAACGGCGAAAGAAGCGTGCTCAGCGTTTCGGCATGCTGCGCTGCTAAAATCTCCGTTGGTGCCATCAATGCAGTTTGATGGCCAGTGCTCGCCGCTTGGCGCGCCGCGATGCCTGCAACTACCGTCTTGCCGCTGCCAACATCACCCTGAAGTAAGCGGTTCATCGGTGTAGCGTGCTCGAAATCCTGCAATATATCCCACGCCGCCCGACGCTGTGAATTCGTGAGCGCAAACGGCAATTGCGACACAAACTGCCGTACCACATCAGGCTCAAACGTAATCTGATAGCCCTGTAGTTTTTGGTTTTCAATTTTATTTAATTGGCTCGCCAAGATCAACTGGAATAGTTCTTCAAACGCTAGCCGCTCGCGAGCGCGCGCCACATCGCCCGCCCGGCGTGGAAAATGCATCGCGCTGATTGCATCGGCGCGCGACATGAGGGCTGCATGCGCAACAACGCTTGGCGGTAGCGTCTCCGGCAACACACTCATCAATGGGCGCAATTGCTCAATAATTTTGCGCACCGTTTGCGACTTAAGTCCATGCAGTTGGCGATATACCGGCAGCAGTCGCTCGGCTTGCACCGGCAATTCCTTTGCAAGCTCAGCGCTCGGGTTCGTCAATTGGTAGCGCCCGTAATTGTACTCAAACACGCCGCTAAAGAAAAAATATTCATCGCTTGCGCCAAGCTGCTGCGTGCGGTACGGCTGGTTAAACCACACGGCGTTTAGCTTACCGCTATCATCCGCTAATACTGCCGTCGTCAAGCGCAAACCGCGGCGTACGGGGTGCGTGCTAATCTTCTCGCAGCGGGCGCGAATTGTTACGTTGCCAGGTTTCAGTTCGACAATCGGCGCAACATTCGTAAAGTCTTCGTGCTTGCGAGGCAAAAACGCCAGCAAATCACCGACTGTCTCTAGTCCCGCACTACGCAGCTGCGCCGCCGTTTTCGGTCCAACGCCTTTGATTTGCTCTAATTTGGTTGTTAGATTCACGTTCCTGGTTATTCCGTCACACCAAGCACGCCGTCTAACGCATATGCCGTCGTTTCCCAGCCGTCAACCGCAATGCTGTCAACGCCCATCATCTTAACTGGGTAGTCGTTGCCGCCCTCATTGAGTTTGTCGCCAAAAAAGAGCACTTCGTCCTTAGAAATATCGAGCGCGTCGATTAGTTTGCCGATACCATACGCCTTATCAATGCCCGGGCGCGTAATATCTGTACTCGTCGTGCCGCCGATTCGCACCTCAAGCCCAGGCAACTGCTCGGCAACTTTATCGCGATATACCGGGCGCACGTCTTTGAATTTCTCTGCCCACGCGTATTTGTCCTCGGGCGTCGCTTGCTGCCCAAGCGCCGACATCGTGATTTGGCTGATGCGGTCTTCAATAATTTCTCCCGCCGGCTTGTCGCACCAAATGCCCATGTCTTTGGCGGTTCTTTCGAGTACGTCAATGATATGTGCGCGCTCCCTCTCACTCAAATCCTCAGCGTATTGCAGTTCCCATTCGCCCCCAAGTGTATCGTACCGGTAGTAGCGCGTACCGCAGGTCGGCATTGCATGAAAGCGCGCCAGTTGCTGCGGCGATACACTCAAGCGGTCAATTACTTGCGAACGAATTTGCTTGAACGTACCGCCCGTAATCACACAAACATCGTAGTGCTCTAATAAACGGCCTAGCAACACTGCCATGCGGTCGCTAACCGGCGATTTTGTCACCGCCAGCGTGTCGTCTAAATCAAATGCCAGTACTTTCTTCATGTATTCTCCTTTAACGAACGAGCACAAACCCGTTTTTGCCTTTTTTAATTAAATTAATGCCTGATAATTCGCGATCGGCAGTAATCTTTTCGCCATTCACGCTAATAGCGTTGTTTGCGATCAAGCGCCGCGCCTCGCCGTTACTCGCGCATACGCCCGCCTCAACGAGCGCCGAGACGACGTTTTGCGGCGACACGGTCGGAATTTCTGCCGACAGCGCGTCAAGGTCTACATCGGTCAATTTTTGAACGCTTAGTCCGCCGAAAAGCACGCCCGTGACACGCTCGACGCTCTCGCGCCGCTCGCGCCCGTGCACAAGGTCGGTGACTTCGCGCGCCAAGGTTTTTTGCAGTGCCCGCTCGCCCGGATTTAAGTGGTGGTTGTCAATCAGCGCTTCAACCGTCTCGCGCTCAAGCAGCGTGTAAATTTTAATGAGATCTTCGCTCGTCAAATCGTCGCAGTTCAGCCAAAATTGATAGAATTGGTACGGACTGGTCTTATTCGGATCAAGCCACACTGCGCCGCCTTCTGACTTGCCAAACTTCACGCCAGTCTGCCTGTTGATAATAAGCGGCGCCGTAAATACATGCGCGTCGCCGCCTTCAAGTTTACGAATTAAACTTACGCCCGTGACGCTATTGCCCCACTGATCAGCACCCGCTAACTGCAGCGTTGCGCCCTTTTCACGATACAAATGCAAGAAATCATAGCCCTGAATCAGCGCGTAGCTAAACTCGCCATAGCTGATGCCACTGCCGCCCTCACCGATGCGCTGCTGTACAAATTCACGGTCAAGCAATTGCGTCATACTGACGTGCTTGCCGATTTGGTGTAAAAAATCAATATAGTTAATATCGCGAAACCAGTCAGCGTTATCAACAATTTCAAACTCTTTGCCGTTAAAAATCTGCGCAAATTGCCGCCGCAAGCCCTCAACGTTTCGCGCCACTGTCTCGGCATTACGCAAATCGCGCTCCTGCTTTTTACCGTCTGGATCGCCGATCATACCGGTCGCGCCGCCGACAAGCAGAATCGGCTTATAACCATGCTCGATGAACTGGCGGCACATCATCATCGCCGCCAAGTTGCCGATCTGCATGCTGTCCGCGCTCGGATCAACGCCGAAATAAAATGTACGCGTCTCGCGGTCAAGTTCTTTGATATCAGAGAATGTCGTCTGATTGACAAACCCACGCCAGGTCAACTCTTCGCTCAGCGTCATTTCATATCCTTTCGTACGCTTATAAATAACTAGTGCCAGTGTATCATAAAAAGGCTAGGCACGCGACATAAATGGTGGTATGATGGAGGGTAATATTGCTTATGGGAAGAAAATTACTGTGGGGAAAAAACAGGGACCGACGAAGAAAGGCGTGAGCGTTTATTCTAACCTCGCCCGCAAACGACAAGTTAAAAAAGACGCTAAAGCACGAAAAAAAGCGGAATATTTAGCGACGCTGCCGAAACACCCGCTGAAGCGCCTATTGTACCGGCTGCACCCGAAACGCGTAGCGAAGTATTGGTTCAGCTGGCAGGGGTTATTTATGTTCCTGAAGATTATCGGCGTATGCATGTTGCTGCTCGTACTGGCGGGCACAGCGCTTTTCGCTTATTTCCGCAAAGATCTCGACCAGATCAATCCCGACACGCTATCGCAGCGCGTACGCACCACAGTGACAAAGTATTACGACCGCAATAATAAATTACTATGGGAAGACAAAGGCGATGGCGACTATACGCTAGTCGTCGACCATAAAAATATTGCGCCATGCATGGATCAGGCGACGGTCGCGATTGAGGACAAAGACTTTTATAAACACGGCGGCATTAGCATTTCCGGCATCATGCGCGCCCTGCTGAGCAACGCCCAGGGAAACGCTGTGCAGGGCGGTTCAACACTGACGCAGCAGCTGATCAAGCAAGTGTTTTTCCGCGACGAGGCGGCAAAACGCGGACTAGCGGGTATTCCGCGCAAAATTAAAGAGATTATTTTGGCGGTCGAAGTTGAACGCATGTATAGTAAAGACCAAATTTTGGGGCTCTACTTAAACGAATCGCCGTATGGCGGACGGCGCAATGGCGTTGAGTCGGCAGCGCAGACATATTTTGGCAAATCATCGAAAGATTTGAATTTATCGGAGTGTGCACTACTCGCGGCAATCCCAAACAATCCGAGCGCCTATAATCCGTACAATATCGCCGGGCGTAATGCTCTGCTCGCACGCCAGCGCAAAGTGATTGATAATATGGTTGAGATGAAATATATCTCCAAGGAGCAAGCGAATCAAGCAAAGAGCGTCGCTATTATGGACACTGTAAAGCCGCTTGCCGATCAGTATTCTAATGTGAAAGCGCCTCATTTCGTGCAAATGGTCAAAGAGCAGCTGGAAGGCGAACTCGGCAAAACGATCGTCGGCGAAGGCGGACTAACCGTGAAGACGACGCTTGATATTGACGTACAAAATTTACTTGAGTCAAATATGACAGCGATGTTCAATGGCAGCATGACGAGCCGCGATTGCAACTATCGAAATTGTCCAAACCATGCCGGCTTTACGAATGGTGCGGCAGCGATTGAAGACACGAAGACCGGCCAGCTGCTAGCGCTAATGGGCAGCCGCGATTTCAATTACACCGGATTCGGCCAGGATAACGCCGCAAAAGCGTTTATTCAGCCGGGGTCGTCGATCAAGCCGTTCGTCTATGCGCAGCTATTCAGCGACCAAGGCAGCGGCAAGCAGAACTACGGCAGCGGTTCGACGCTCACCGATACCAAAACGACGTTCCCAGGTAATTACACGCCGCAAAACGCCGACAATAAGTTTCAGAATAACATCAATATCCGCCAGGCGCTTGACCGTTCGCGCAACATTCCCGCCGTCAAAGCGATGGCGATTAACGAACAGAATAGCTCTGGCAGCACCTGGTCGCTAATTCGTGCTGCCGGTAATAAATATTACTGTACCAATGGCGCCGACGCGCAGGCTGGCTTATCGAGCGCGCTCGGTAGCTGCGGCACGCGGCTGATTGACCATGTCAATGCTTACTCAACATTGAGCCGCCAGGGCGTCTACATGCCGCAAACGTCAATCATAAAAGTCACGAACAGCAACGGCGAAACACTCAAAGAATATAAAGCATCAAGCAAACAAGTCATCAACCCGCAGGCGGCGTACATTGTGACCGATATTCTAGGCGACGCGAAGGCGCGCGCCGGGCTTGGCTGGAATCAAGATTATCTACCGGCGCTCACCGGAATCGGTGTTCACGCTGCGGTCAAAACGGGAACAAGTAACGGCGAAAAAAACGGCAAGGTCGCGTCGAAAGATATCTGGGCGGCCGGCTACACGCCAAACCTGTCAATGGCAGTATGGTTCGGCAATTCCGACACATCGGTGCTCAAGAGCGGCAACTCGCTCATTCCTGCAATGTTCTTTGATAAAACGATGGCGGCAGTGTCGAAATCGTACGCCGATCAAAAGAAATTAGCCCTAAGCGATTGGTATACGGCACCGAGCGGTATCCAAAATATCAAAGGCGAACTCTTTCCGTCGTATTACAACAAATCAACCGGTACATCAACAGCAAAGATGACGTTCGATAAAGTGTCAAAAAAGAAGGCGACCTCATGTACGCCGGAAGATGCGAAAATTGAAATCGGCGTCATCAAAGCGAAAGATGATTTTACTAAAAAAGAAATCATCACCTCGACCGATAGCAGCTACGACGCCAACGCCGACGACGACGCCCACCAATGCGACGACGCCAAACCAACCGTATCAGTCAGCACAACATCAAGTGGCACCGTCTCCGTCACGTATACGCACGGGCGCTACACGCTTCAGTCGATTGAATTACTATCCGGCAGTACGGTTGTTGCCAGCAAACAGGTCGACAGCAACGGTACATGGACATTATCGCCGACCGACTTGGCGTCCGCTACAAGCGGCACGATCACCGCAAAAGTGACCGACGTCGGCTACTACACCGCAACAAATAGCACGAGCTACCAAAAGAGCAGCAGTTCATCAAGCGGCAGTTAGCAATAAGTTCGTTTCCAAAGGCTGCCCGAGAAATCTGCTCGCTACTGCTCATTCACGAGAGCGATCAAGTCATCCTCGTGATTTTTGCGGCGCGAATGATTCGTACGGCGCGGCGCGGAATTTACATTTGGTTGCGAGCGCGAATCCTGTACCGCCGCGCCATCTTTTTCTTTTCGCGAAGTGCGCGTCCGGCGAGAAGCTTTGCTATCTTCGGGTGCGTGCTGCATACGCGACGACTGCGCTGTTTTTGCCGAGCGCGCTTGGGTTGCCGTACTACTACGCTGCACGCTTGACGTGTTTTTACCTCGACGGCGTTGATTTGAAGTAGACGGGGCAGCCGACTCGTTTGATGTATTGTTTGCTGCTTGCGATTTTGCCGCTTTGTTTAGTTCGCCTGACGCCGCAGTAGAGATTGCGCCGTGCGATTTTGACGATTGGCGCTGCGTACGGCGTTTTTCCGACTGAGCCTCGTCTACTAATTTCGCAAACATCATGCGCCCCGCCGCTGTTTGCAGACTGCGCACGATTTCGACCGTATGCGTTTGCCCAATTTTGCTGCTCGCCTGTTCAACGACGACCATCGTGCCGTCCGGCAAATAACCGACCGCCTGATGCGAGTCTTGTCCTTTTTGAATCAGATCAAGAAGAAGCTTTTCCCCCGGCAAATATTCCATGCGCAAACTCTGCGCCAGCTCATTCAGATTCAGCACTTCCGTGCCTTCCACCGCTGCGACTTTGTTAAGATTATAGTCAAGCGTCATGATAACCGCGCCGTGTTGTTTTGCAAGCGATAACAGCCGATCGTCAACACCTTCGCTGGCGCGGCTGCCGTCCTGTAGCAACTCCACCGCGACACGCTCCATCGCCTGCAACTCCGTCACAACGTCAAGCCCATGGCGCGCGCGAGCGCGTTTATCGCTATCGGCATGGTCTGCCAAAAATTGCAGCTCACCGATCACTGAGCGCGGAATCACCAGCGTGCCGCCAATGAATCCCGTGCCCGCTACCGCAACAATCCTCCCGTCCATCAGCACCGATGTATCGACTAAAATCGCGCGGTCTTTCGCTTTAATATTCGTCTTTGGCAGCCGCGTCAATAAATATGATACTTCGCCCAAAATTAACAGCGTCACCGCTAGCAATACAATATCTTTTGTTTCCATACGTTCCTTTCTTTTCGCGAGATTTAATCTCTGTTAGCAACTACTTCATGTAGTCAATGAGCGCCTGGCGCAAATCATGCACGCCGCGCACAAATGAATTCTTTTTGCCCGATTTTGGAGCAATCGCCTGGGTAAAACCGAGCTTCTTCGCCTCAGCAATACGCTTATTAGGTAATCGCGCCGAGCGGATTTCACCGCCCAAACCAACTTCACCGAACACCACCAAACTATCATCTAGCTTGCGCCCTGCTGCTGCCGAAGCGATCGCCATCGCAACAGCCAAATCGGCCGCTGGATCCGCTAACTTCAGTCCGCCCACTACATTGATATAAATATCTTTGTCAGATAAGTTCAGTTTTGTGCGTTTCTCAAGCACAGCAATCAACAGGTTGAGGCGATTCAAGTCGAATCCGCTCGCCGTTCTCTTAGGATACCCGAAATTTGTCGAATTGACAAGGGCTTGAATTTCTACCAAAATCGGACGGTTGCCTTCAAGCGTAGCAAGCACTACCGATCCATCAGCATTTTGGCGCTCGGCAAGTAATGCCGCCGACGGATTTTCGACCACGCTCAAACCGCGTTCACTCATCTCAAAGATCGCCGCCTCGCTAGTTGAGCCGTAGCGATTCTTTACCGCGCGCACTACTTTAAAGCCACCATAGCGGTCGCCCTCAAACTGTAGCACGACATCAACTAAATGCTCCAATACTTTTGGTCCGGCAATTGAACCTTCTTTCGTGACATGTCCGACCAAAATCACTGCTGCGCCGGACGCTTTAGCGGCACGAATAATGACGTTGCTTGAGTTAGTAATTTGGCTGACCGTTCCCGGCGCGCTCGCCACCTCCTCAAGGCTAAGCGTTTGAATACTATCAATGATAACAAATTTGTAAGCGCCGCTAGCAATCGTCGCCGCAATGTCGTCGGCGCTCGTGCTTGCGACAAATTGCAAATGGTCGCCCGCTACTGCACCCAAGCGCCGAGCTCGCAATTTAACTTGCGACGCCGACTCCTCGCCGCTCGCGTACAGCACTAGCGCGTCCTCAGAGATATGCGCCGCTATTTGCAGCAATAGCGTCGATTTGCCGATACCCGGTTGACCAGCCAGCAGCATAACGCCGCCCGGCAGGATACCGCCGCCCAATACCGCGTCTAGATCGGCAATACCCGTGCCAAGACGCGCGGTTGATACTTCTGCTGAGATTGAACGCATTGACTGCGCTTTCAATATATTGCCGTGCGCAGCACTCCGCGCCACTGCTGAATTGCCCGCCGCACGCACAACCTGCTCCACGAGTGAATTCCACTCGCCGCAATTCTCACACTTGCCGGCCCATTTCGGGTAGCTCGCGCCGCACTGCTGGCACACAAATTGGCTGCGCGCTTTTACCACTACTTCACCTCGCTCGGCGCACTCACGCCGTTCATGCTTTGATTCAGCTGCTGCGCCCGCACGGCAAGCTTGTTGTATTCGACAATCATCGTATTATACGCTGATATACGTGCGTTTAATTGATTTTGCCGGCGATTTAACGCCGCAACGCGCCCTGAAAGCACATTTCGCGCCGCATAGAACTCTTGCGATGAAAAATCACCGCTTGCCGCCCGCTGGTTGAAGCTTTGAATATCGGAGTTCAGTTGATTCAATTCATTCTGATAAGTATCCGTCTCGGTTTTGAGCGCTGATTCTTCAGTAGAAATTTTCGTCTTTAACGATGCCGCTTGCTGGTCTAACTCCGAAAATACTTGCGTATAACGCTGATTCAGCGCTACGATGCTCGCACGGTTCGTGAAATAGCGCGCGTAATGCCGCTCTAGTTCGCTGTCGAGATTTGCGATCGTTGTACCTAAAATTGAGTGCAATTCATTAACTTCAGCGCCTGGCTCCGCCTGTTTATAATACTCCATTAAGCGTTTTAGCGTCGGCTCGTCTTTCACTTTTTGATACGCTGCGCGCACTAATCCGTCCACTTTCTGCCGTTCAAATGCGTTCAACCGCGCATACGCCGCATGCAGCAACTCATGCGCCGCCGTCACGTCAAGCGCGCCATCAAGCTCATCGTTTTGCACATTATACAAATAAATCCGGTCGCGATAGTAGCATCCCAAGATTGCCGTCGTCCGCTCCACGCTATGACAACTGCTGTTGAATTGCCCTGAGTCCTGCACCTCAGGACTAGTCGCGTGAAAAATCCGTTTACCCGCCGGCGTTAGCGTTACACGCTGTTCAATCGCTGAGATCTGCGATGACGGCGTATATTGCTGCGCGCGAAACTCGTCAAGCAGCTGCGGACCAAACCAATACGCCGCCGCCAGCCCGCCAGCAACTACCACGACCACAGCAAACGATCGTATGAAGCTAGTTCGTTTCGGTTTCGCTGCTCCGTTCAATCGCGATCGCTCCCTTGGTTAATACTACTTCTAGAATATCACCTTTTTTGTACGAATTTGCCAAAACTCCCTCGGCAATCGCATGCTCAACTTCATCTTCAATAACGCGACGTAATGGACGTGCACCGAATTTAACAGTGTACCCCTTATCAATTAGATACCGTTTCGCTGCGGGCGCAACCTTCAGTGCCAAACCTTGACGCACAAGTCGCTGACGCAACTCACCGATCAGCAAATCAAAAATTTTACCAACTTCCGCCCGCGTGAGCGCACGGAATGTAATGATGCCATCGAAACGGTTAATAAGTTCTGGTCGCATGTACTTTTCAAGCGCATCATGCGTTAAGCGGGCATTACGTTCGTGCAGCGAGTCAAGCTGCCCGTTCTTAACGCTATGCGCACGAAATCCAAGCTCCGATTCTTTCATCATCTGATCGGCGCCAAGATTACTCGTCAGAATAATAATCGTGTTGCGAAAGCTCACCTCCCTGCCTTTTGCGTCGGTCAACACGCCGTCTTCAAGCAGCTGCAATAGTAAATTAAATACATCCGGATGTGCTTTTTCAATTTCATCAAATAGCACAACGCTGTAAGGCTGCCGCCGGATTTTATCAGTCAACTTGCCGCCATCCTCATAGCCAACATAACCCGCCGGCGCGCCAACAAGCCGCGATGTATTGTGCTTTTCGCCGAACTCGCTCATATCAATTTTAACAAGCGCGTCTTCGCTGCCAAACACTTCGCGCGCCAGCACCTTAGCAAGTTGCGTTTTACCCACGCCTGTCGGCCCCATAAACACGAAGCTGCCAATAGGGCGGCGGCTGCTTGCGACGCCAGAGCGGCTGCGCCGAATCGCGCGCGACACTTTCTGAATCGCCTCGCGCTGTCCGATAATATATTTGCTTAAATGCTTTTCAAGCTGCCGCAGTAATTTTGCTTCGCTGGTCTGTACTTTCTCGACCGGTATGTTAGTCATCACCGCGATAGCATGCGCCACGTCGTCATCGGTCAGCTGAATCGCTCGTTTACCTTCTTGCGCAATTTTTTCGACTTCTAGCTTTTCATTAATTTGGCTAATCCGCTGCTTGTAGAGCGCCGCCCGCTCATAGTCTTCATGTGTAACCGCCTCTTCCATACGCTCGTTCAAGTGCTTAAGCTCTTTCAGATAATCGCGCTGCCGGCTCGGCACATGCCCTTGCTTAACTCGCACGCGCGCCGCCGCTTCGTCAAGCACGTCAATCGCCTTGTCTGGCATGAAGCGATCAGACACATAACGGTCGCTCATGTATACCGCCGATTCGATCACGTCATCAGTAATCGTCACGCCGTGATGTTTTTCATAATAACTTTTCAGTCCTTTCAAAATTGCAATCGTTTGCGCAATCGTCGGTTCTTTCACGACAATCGTCTGAAAACGCCTTTCCAACGCCGTATCTTTTTCGATGTGCTTGCGGTACTCGTCGAGCGTCGTCGCGCCAATCATATGCAGCTCGCCGCGGGCAAGCGCCGGCTTCAAAATATTTGCCGCGTCCATGCTGCCCTCAGCCGCGCCAGCGCCCACCAGCAAGTGCAGCTCATCAATAAACACGATAATATTCGCGTGCTTTTTGATTTCTGCGACGACTTTTTTCAACCGGTCTTCAAACTCGCCGCGGTATTTCGTGCCTGCGATCATCGCCGCCATATCTAGCATAATCACGCGTTTGTCAAGCAAATGCGCCGGCACGTCCTCGTGCACGATACGCTGCGCCAAACCCTCAACGATAGCCGTCTTACCAACACCCGGCTCACCAATCAGTACAGGATTATTTTTTGTACGCCGGCTCAGGATCGTGATCATACGCTCTAACTCCTTATCGCGCCCGATCATTGCGTCAAGCTCGCCCGCCGCCGCTTTCGCCGTCAAGTCAATCCCGAACGCGCTAAGCGCGCCGCCGCGTACCGCCCGCCGCCGCGGCTCGGTCGCAACATCGCCGTGCTCGCTGCGATTTTCTTCAAACGAGTCTTCAAGTTCATTCATTACTTTATCAACATCTACGCCCATATCACGCAACAGCGTCGTAGCCCGCGCATTACCTTGGCGCAGCACGCTATAAAGAATATGCTCGGTACCCAAAAAATCGTGGTTATATTCTTTAGCAGCCTCCCACGCCATGCGCAGCGTCAACATCGCCGTTTCGCTTAAACCGACGACGCCTGTACTTGTTACGACGCGCGACGGTTTGATATCAAGCGCTATTTCTGCCTGCTGCAGCGTTACGCCCGCGTCTGCGAGCACTTTTGCCGCCGAGCTTGAACCCTGCGCCAATACACCCAGCAATAGGTGCTCAGTCCCGATATAATTACTGCCGTTACCGCGCGCAATTGCATCAGCATGCTGCACGCTCGCGCGCGCATTATCAGTCAAATGTGAAATAAAATCTGCAAAATCCTCTGGCATTATTCGTTATGCTCCGTTTCTCTAGTATAACAGCCCATGTGTCCTAGTATACCGATAATGTTAGCACTCGTCAAGGGAGAGTGCTAATTTTCTTATAGTTTTTTGCCCGCCTCACCACACAGAACCGCCGATAGCGCGCCTATAGCCAAACAAAAAGCCTCTCGGGGATTTGGAGGCTTTCTGCTGTAGTAGTAAATCTATTCTTGATTTTCAATCGCCGCGAACAGCCCATCTTCAATGTTTGTGCGCGGTTTTTTCTCGGCCGGCTTGGCAGTTGCTGTTTCGATATCCAGCTCGTAGCCCGTCAAGCGGCTTGCCAGACGCACGTTTTGTCCGCCGCGACCGATCGCAATTGATTGCTGATCCTCTGTGACATAGACTTTCGCCGATTTATGCTCTTTATCAATTTCAACTTTCACAATTTCCGCCGGACTGAGTGCGTTGCGAATATACGCATCAATGTTCTCGTCGTAAGTTACGATATCAATCTTTTCCTGATCGCCGATCTCATTCATGACCGCGTTCACGCGCGTGCCATGTCCGCCAACGAACGTGCCGACCGGATCAACGCCCGGCACTAAGCTCGCGACCGCCAACTTCGTGCGGCGGCCCGCCTCGCGTGCAATGCCCTTGATTTCGACCGCGCCAGTTTCCATTTCTGGCACTTCCTGGCGGAATAGATATTCAATAAAAGCTTCGTTGCCGCGGCTAAGCACCAGCTGTGCACCGCGCCCGTCGCGCTCAATATCCTTAATAAATACCCTGAGGCGCTGCCCAACCGAATAATACTCTCCCTGAATCTGCTCGCTTTGCGGCAAAATACCCGTCGCTTTGCCTAGCTCGACACGCACGACGCGCGGCTCTACGCGCTGCACGACGCCCGTCACAACCGTGCCGATTTTATCCTCAAATTCAGCCAGCACAACCTCGCGCTCTGCTTCGCGCAGGCGTTGAATAACGACCTGCTTGGCAGTCTGCGCCGCCACGCGCCCGAAACTCGTAACGTCATGCGTTTCTGTTACGACTTCGCCGCCAAGCTCAGCGTTTTTATCAATTTTTCGCGCATCCTCCAGGCTAATTTGATTAGCGTCGTTCTCGACATCCTCGACAACCGTTTTCACGACCGATACTTTTGCCGTACCATCGTTAATATTGAGTTCGGCGCGTACGTTTTGCTCGCGCTCGCCGTTATCGCGGCGCCACGCCGCAGCGATTGCCTGTTCAATCACGCCTAGCACGACATCCTCGGGAAGCGCTTTTTCTTCGGCGATCGTACGCATTGCTAACGTCATTTGTTTTACATTCAAATCTTGCATGATGTTCCTTTCTTACGAAAAACTCCGACCTGCCGGCCGGATTAGTATAGTTTTATTGTAGCGATTGCAGCGTCCGCTGTCAAGGGTCGCCCACTACGTCTTTTCCGTTGCTCATACCGGCACCTCCACCGCCGAAAGACGTGCTATACTGGTGCCTATGCAGTTATCTGATTTTCATTATGATATTCCGCACGAGCTCATCGCCGACCAACCGCCCGCTGTACGCGGAACGTCGCGACTGCTTGCGCTTAACCGCCGCACCGGTGTAATCAACGATCACCATTACCCTGATATCGTCGACTACCTAAATGCGGGCGATGTGCTCGTTATTAACGATACAAAAGTGCTAAAAGCTCGCCTGCGCGCCCGCAAACCAAGCGGCGGCGAGCGCGAGCTAGTGCTCGTTGAGCAGCACGGCTCACGCGACGACTGGTTTCGGCATAAAGTAATTTACCGCCGCAAGTTGCATGCCGGCGATACGCTTTTTGTTGACGATGATGAATTAGTTGTTGAAGAAATTTTGGGCGGCGGGGTTGCTGTCGTTCGCAGCCAGCGCAGCCTGCTTGACATTGCCGAGGAATACGGCTCAGTGCCGCTACCGCCCTACATGAACCGCGACGCCACGCCCACCGACGTCGAGCGTTACCAAACCGTTTTTGCGCGCGAAATTGGTTCAGTCGCCGCACCAACTGCCAGCCTCAACATGACCGACGAGATCCTCGCGCAGCTGCACGCCAAAGGTGTTGTTATCGTGCATGCTACATTACATGTCGGGCTTGGTACATTTCTGCCGATTCGCGTAGATGACATCACCAAGCATACTATGCACCAGGAATATTTCTCAATACCTGCCGCCACCATAGCTGCAATCCAAACCGCAAAGGCGAGCGGCAATCGCGTCATTGCACTCGGCACGACAATGACGCGCACGCTTGAATACGCCCACCGGCAAATCCTGCACGAACCGCCGCACGGCATCACCGGCGAAGCGGATATATTCATCTATCCGGGTTATACATTCCAGGTAATTGATGCGTTAATCACAAACTTTCACCTGCCAGAAAGCACCGTCCTCATGCTCGCTGCGGCATTTGCTGGCTGGAATATACTGCACCCCGCATACGAGCACGCTGTCGCCGAGCGGTACCGATTTTTTAGCTATGGTGATAGTATGATAATTACATAGGGTAGCTAAACTGTGTGTGCTACTCTGTATCATTAGCAGCTAGGGTTATGTGATGATATTCAAGCTATGAAAAGTGCCCAGGGATTGTACGCCCCCTGGACCGTGGCGTTGACCGCTTCGCGCCTGTGCTGAACTCTTCAAGCGAGTCCAAGCAGCGAGCGGTTTACATTAAGAGAAGAGAGCTTTATCACTCAAGCGTGCAAACTTGAGTGATAAAGCCGCATGCAAGGACAACGAATACTAGCGCTCATTGTCCTTGCGCCGGTCATGCCGGCGCGGGATAAGCATCAGCGCAATGAGCGCTAACACTGCCACAGCGCCGGCGGTAGCGGCAATATAAAGAGGAAACATGTACACCTCCTCTCGTCCTCTGCTTCAGAAACGTTTCACAGCCAGGTGGCGTACCTGGTCGCCACAAAACGGCGCGGGCGCACGCCGAAAAACGCGCGGCGAGCAGCCGTGATGTCGTCATAGCCGGTATAGTCACCGGCAACAACAATATGACCCGCTCGCCTGAGCGGGTCATATTGGACACACCAATACTCGTCTTGGATAGTATACATACCGTCCAGATGGACGGAATGCTTTACATTGTTAAAACCAATCAACGCCGTCCACTGTTCGTGGACGAGCTCTCCGCCCTCACTGAGAGTGAGGCGGAGAGTAAACTCCGCGGTGCTGCCTTCAGCGGCGGCGAGCGCAAATTGCGAGGGGCTCGGCCCCTCGATAATTTTTGCTGAATGCAAAAAGACAGACATTCTACCCTTTCTCTCAAAGTTCCTTGCCGCCAGGATCGGTGGCAACACGCTTTACTATATCACATCCCATCTGTCGGCGCAAATACGCTATACTATATTCATGGACACTGCGCTTACTTTTGACATTACCCGCTGCTTACCCGGTACGCTAGCACGGGCGGGCGTCATTCATACGCCGCACGGCGAAATTCGCACGCCGGCATTTATCGTGGGCGGCACCAAAGCAACGGTGAAAGCGATCACGCCCGAGCAAATTCGCAGCTACGGCGGTCAGGCGGTGCTAGCGAACACGTATCATCTGATGTTGCGGCCAGGCGCAGACATTGTGCGAGCTGGCGGCGGACTGGGTTCATTCATGAACTGGGACGGGCCAACATTTACCGATAGCGGCGGGTTTCAAGTATTCAGTCTGGGAATCGCATACAAAAAAGGTATTGACGCGGTAGCGCACACGCAGAAAGGAAACGCCAAGCTGGCGGTGGCGTCGCGCAACCAGCTGGTAAGAGTAACAGACGAAGGCGCAGAATTCCGCTCGCATATCGACGGCGCGAAACTACTAATGACGCCGGAGACGTCAATGGAGCTGCAGCATAAAATCGGCGCGGACATTCACATGGCATTCGACGAGTTGACTGCACCGCTCGCCTCGCGCGAAACGATTGCGACGGCGATGAATCGGACACACGCCTGGGCGGAGCGCTGCCTGAAGCGCCACTCGGACCTCAATATGAGACATACGGAACGCGGCGAAAATCTACAGGCGCTCTACGGCGTCGTGCAAGGCGCGCGCGACGAAGCCCTACGGCGCGAATCAGCCGCATTTTTAGGGGCGCGCGAGTTCAATGGCTATGGTATCGGCGGTGTATTTGAGCCGGGCGAAATCTCAAGCGTCGTACGCTGGACGTGCGAGACGCTGCCGGCAGAAAAGCCGCGCCATTTGCTCGGCATGGGGTCGCAGCCGGCGGATTTATTCCTAGGTGTGGAATATGGTGTCGATACATTTGATTGCGTAGCGCCAACCCGCCAAGCGCGCAACGGCGCGCTCTACACGCTCAATGGTCGCATCAATATTAGCAACGCGCGCTTCAAAGCAGATTTTTCGCCAATTGACGCCGCGTGCGATTGCTATACCTGCCAGCATTACACCCGCGCTTACGTCAACCACTTATTCCGCGCCGATGAAATTCTAGGCGCGACGCTCGCAAGCATCCACAACGAGCGTTTCGTCGTGCGAACAGTCGACCAAATTCGCGAATCAATTATCAACGGCACATTTTTTGCATTCAAACAACAATTCCTGGCGCGCTATTACGGCGACAAATTACCGGCAGGCGTATCGTTATAGCTAATCCAGCAAGTGCTTTGCAGGCAATTCGTACACATCAGTTTGCTCGCGCTGCTTAATGGCGTGAATTAAACGCATCGTCACGGGCGAAATGATAATCTCCACTGCCATTTTGATCGCGAACACCGTCGCGATTAGCTGCACAAGCGATGCGGATGGCATCGTACCAATAAATGCAATGACACTAAACAAAACTGTGTCGACTGAGTCGCCCACCGCCGAGCTACCGATCAGTCGCAGCCACAAGCCGTTTCCCTTGGTCTGTACTTTGGCGCGCGCCATCACGTATGCGTTCAAAATTTCACCGAAAAATAGCGCAACAAGTGACGCCGCAACGATACGCCACACCACGCCAAGCGTTAAATCATACGCCGCTTGGTTCGTCCAATCAGCACTCGCTGGCAACATCTGCACCAACCAAAAGGTCGCCGATGTCAGCAGCATCATTGCCACGCTAATGACAATTAGCCGGCGCATCCGCCGAAACCCGTACACTTCGGTGATGATATCACCCGCGATATACGCCAGCGGAAACAGCACCGTACCGGCGTCGAGGACTAACGGACCAACGGCAATGATCTTCGTACTAGCAATATTGCTCACAATAAGCGTTGTGAGAAAAAGCGCCGCAAGTACATCGTAAGCGGAGAATGATTTTTTGCGTTTGCGTGTAAGAAAATTAAACATGGTAGAAATTATACTGCATAGAGCGTGCTTCAAGCAAAGTGTATCCATTCAGCGTGATACACTATTTACATGATCAAACCATGGAAATTCATCGCGCGAAAACATATTTTTCAACATCCGCGCCTACAGCTCGCCGAAGATACAGTCGCCCTGCCAAACGGCAAAGAAATATCTTATTTACGCGAAGAACCAGCGAAAATGCATAGCGTCGCCATCATCGCAATAAACGCCGACGAACACATTTTATTGCAAAAAGAATATAGCTACCCGCCGAATACAGCACTCTGGCAACTTCCCGGCGGCGCGATAGAATCAGGCGAAAGTATTATTGACGCCGCCCGCCGTGAATTAGCGGAAGAATCAGGGTTCACTGCAAATAGCTGTACGGTAATCGGTAGTTACTATTTGAACAACCGCCGCTCCGACCGCAAACAGTTTATTGTAGTGTGCAAAGATCTGCGAAAGAAAACACTTCCATCAGATGATGAGGAGTTTATCGAAAGCGTATGGACAAACCGCACAGAAATCGCACGCATGGTTGCGGCAGGTGAAATTGAGAATATCACACTGCTTGCAGCGCTGCAGTTATTTGATTTGTTTAATAATTCCACTTTATAATTTATAGTCTGAAAAACGATAATTTACTTAACTTGCATACTAATCCCACAGCCTTACGCCGGCATAATCTGCTCCGGGCACGACGACAATACGCGCGCCATGGCGGCTTTTTCCGGCTCAGTGACCCAGAGCGCATACTTTCGCTTGACGGCAATTTGGCGCGCAATATATTGGCAGCGAAACGGCTTGTTGCTCGGCAGCCACGTCGCAGCGTCACCATCGCCTTTTTGCTGATTCGCCGGACCGTCCACCGCCAGCAGCTCCAGTGGATCGTTTGCTAACTGCACGCGGCGCTCAGCAGAAAGCTGCTGCGCGCCCGTTTGCCACGCATTGCTCAGCGCTACCACGTGGTCGATCTGCACCGCTGCGCTCGTCGATGCACCGCGCGCAAACGCGATAGCTTTGCCGGTGTACGGATCATTCAATGCGCCCGTACGAACCTTGCACTTATCATCTTCTAATACAACGTTTTTCAAATCGCGCTGCAAAATCAAATTTCGCGTATCGCAATTACCAAGCTTCGCCCATCCATCACCGAATTGCGCCCGCTTATAGCCGGTCTTTGGCGCGCGGCCTTTCACCGGCAACATCTCCAGCGCTGCACTCGCTAGCTCGCCATTGCCACTTCGTTGCTGCGTCGGCGCGACTGGCTGCGGTACCGTTTGCACAATCCACGCCACTAGTGCCGCTAGGAGCACTATCACTGCTGTTATCCGTCGTCGCCGTTGCCGCATATGCTTAGTATAACGCACCTCTGCTATACTAAATATATGAACCGATTATTTTCTCAATTTATTCCCGAACATTATACAATTCAGTGGAATCTGTCGCGCGCGCGCGATAAGCGGCGTATCACCGGCACAACGATTATCGTTGGGCAGCAGGTTGTCGACGGTACAATTCGTTTGCACGCAAAAGATCTGAGTATATCGCGCGTGCTCGTAAATCAGCAGGAAATATCGGAGTTTTTCGCCAAAAACGACGAGTTGATTATTCCCCATCCAGGCGCAAATCAGGTGACAATTGCGATTGAGTTTTCGTTGCGCCTGACCGATACCATGCACGGTATTTACCCTTGTTATTTCAAAGTTGACGGCAAACAGCGCGAACTTTATGCTACGCAGTTTGAAAGCCATCACGCCCGTGAAGCCTTTCCGTGCATCGACGAGCCGGAAGCAAAAGCAACGTTTGATATTTCGCTTGTATCGGATCAACCGGTATTGCTTAGCAATATGCCAGTCGTTTCACAGCAATCAGGCGTCACAACTTTTGCAACCACGCCGCGCATGAGTACATATCTCGTCGCATTCGCTGCGGGCGATCTGCAGCGCGCTACCACGCGCACCGCAAGCGGCATTGAGGTAAACGTATACGCCACGATGGCGCAGCCCGCTGCCAGTCTCTCGTGGGCGCTTGATCACGCGGCACGGACGATTGACTTTTTTAACGAGTACTTCGGCGTACCGTACCCGCTGCCAAAATCCGACCATATTGCGCTGCCTGATTTTTCGAGCGGCGCGATGGAGAACTGGGGGCTTATCACCTACCGCGAGATCGCGTTGCTTGCCGACCCTGCCACTACCAGCATATCAAGCAAACAATACATTGCCACAGTCATCGCGCACGAACTCAGCCACCAGTGGTTTGGTAATCTTGTTACGATGAAATGGTGGAATAACCTATGGCTCAACGAAAGTTTTGCCACGCTGATGGAATACTTAGCGACCGACGCGCTCCATCCCGAATGGCGGCAGTGGGATGAATTTGCCAGCAACGAAGGCGTTGCTGCGCTGCGCCGCGACTGTATTGACGGCGTACAGCCCGTGCAAGTCGACGTATCAAGCCCAGCGGAGATCAGCGCGCTTTTCGACGGCGCAATCGTTTACGCCAAAGGCGGACGCCTGCTGCGCATGGTACAGACTTGGATCGGCGACGATGCGTTCCGCCGCGGCTTAACCGATTACTTCACTAAATTCCAATACGACAACACAACCGGCGACGACCTGTGGCAATGTCTCAGCACCGCCAGCGGCAAAGATGTCGGCGCGCTTATGAATACGTGGATTTCGCAGCCTGGCTACCCCGTCGTGCGGGCGGCGCTCGCCGACGGCAAACTCACGCTCTCGCAAGAGCAATTTTTCGTCGGACCACACCAGCCGAACAACCGCCTGTGGCCGATTCCGCTCGGCGCGAACGACTCGCGCATACCAGATATACTCGCCGACGCATCCGTCGCCGTATCATACGCCGGCAGCGACATGCTACTGCTAAACGCCGCGAATACCGGACACTTCATCACGCTGTACGACGATGAATTGCGCGGACGAATTATGCGCGAAATTTTAGCGGGCACGCTTGAATCATCGGTGCGCGTGCAATATCTAAACGAGCAACTGCTTCTGATGCGCGGCGGACTGTTGCCAAGCAGTACGCTTGTCGATTTATTATCTGTCTACAAAAATGAATCCGACCAAAAAGTTTGGGAAATCATATCGCTCGCACTGAGCGAACTTAAAAAATTCGTTGATCATGATACAGCTGCCGAGCACATGCTGCGCACTTTTGCCGCCGACCTAGCACGGACGCAATATACACGCCTAGGCTGGAGCGCCGCGCCAGGCGAACCTGAACAGGACACCAAGCTTCGAGCGATCGTCATCGGTTGCATGCTGTACGGCGAGGATACCGGCGCAATCCGCCAGGCGCGCGAGTTGTATCGCGCCAACACACTGGAGCAGCTTGATGCCGAATTGCGCCCGCTTATCATCAGTGCTGTTGTCCGCCACGACCAGCAACCACATAATATCGTCCGCACATTGCTTCAGATGTACGAGAACTCTGCATCTGCCGAGCTGCGCAGCGACATCGCGTCGGGCATTACCGCTACGCGCGACCACGGCGAATTAAAACATCTGATCCGCCTGCTCACCAACACGCGCGTTATTCGCACCCAAGATACCGTACATTGGTTTGTTGATTTATTGCGCAACCGCGAGGGGCGCGAGCTCGCCTGGAAGTGGCTGCGCGATAACTGGAGATGGATCGAAAAGACTTTTGCCAGCGACAAAAGCCACGATTACTTTCCGCGCTACGCCGCCAGCCTACTGATGACGCGTCAGCAGCTCGCTGAGTACCGCGAATTTTTCACGCCGCTGCGCAACGACCAATCGCTCGTGCGCGCCATTGACATGGGGCTATTAGACCTTGAAGGCAAGCTAGATCTCATCGACCGCGACGCTCCAGGAGTCATCGCTGCGTTATCGCGGTGATTTTGCGGAAAACTAATGCGGGACTTATTTTATTGCGCAACTTGTCGCGCCCGCTCCATAGGTGCGCACCTTGCCGACTAACCCAAAAAGATGAAAATAAACTAGTCCATCTCAACAATCTGCCGCACGCATGGCGGCTCGCCCGATGCATCCGCCGCGAGCAAGTGAACTTCGCACTCGCCAAATTGCGGATTCTGCGCCAAAAATAACTCCGCCGCAAATCGAATCTGCCGCTGCTTGCGCGGAGTAATTGCCGCCAAACCGTCGCCGTGAACAGTGTTTTTACGATACTTTACCTCGGTAAAATATAGCTTGCCGCCACGGCGCGATACAATGTCGATCTCGCACCACTTCGTACGCCAATTACGCGCCACAATCTCATGCCCGTCAGCTATCAACGCCTCAGCGACAGCCGCCTCGCCCGCGTCACCGATCGATCTAGTATTTGCGGCTGATTTTTTATTACCTCGGGCTGCAGGGTGCTTGGGAAACTTGTTGGCGAATGATACCTCAAGCGGTGCCTCAGAAAAAGTCCGGGCTTGCTTCTGCGGACCCCGGATTATTTTCTGAGGATACTCAAGAGGCGTCAGAGACGTGATTAACGGCGATTTCACCTCGCCATTTGCGTACTTTACGAGCGGCGCAAAACTCAGCCGATGCAACGGCGTCACGCCGAATTGCTCAATCGCCGCTCGATGCTTTGCAACGCCATAACCGGCATTGCTGCCAAAACCATACGCCGGATAGCGCGCGCCCTGCTCAGCCATGTAGTTGTCCCTTGCAACTTTCGCAATAATTGACGCCGCCGAGACGCTCGGCACCAGCAAATCCGCCTTTTTCATCGTTGTCACAAACCGCCCTTTGCTTGTATCACGCAAAAAGTTCACCGTTCCGTCAATGATAATTTCGTGGTAACTCACACCAGTTTTATCAACCGTCTCAACCGCCCGCCGCGCCGCTAAGCACAGCGCCATGCTTAAGCCAATATCATCAATCTCCGCCGCACTCACCCAACCCAAACCATAGCTAGCAGCTTGTTTGCGAATCTCAATATCTAATGCTTCACGCTGTTTTTTCGTCAGCTTTTTACTATCCGTCAAACCATCAATTTGCGCGCCGCCCAGCACCACCGCGCCAACCACCAGCGGTCCCGCCCACGGTCCGCGCCCAACTTCGTCGATACCGAGGATCATACGTTTTATTGTAACAAAGATCCTACAGATACACCTGCTTATAGCCGCAAAATCCCCCGAGCTAACATTCGGGGGATTTTTCGCTAAGAATCCTACGAAGGACTACACTTCTTTATGCCGCGCTGCGACCTCCGCCGCCTTAGCATCAAGTTCGGCTTGCTTCGCATCTTCCGCGGCTTTCTTCTCGGCAGCCGCTTTAGCTTTCTCTTCTTTCAAACGCTCCGCCTCGGCTTCGGCATGCTCATCGCGAATTGCATTAACAGTCTCGCGATCAAACTGTACAGCAGTCAAGCGAGCCGATTTACCGCTGCGCTGGCGCAGGTAGCTAAGGAAGTTGCGGCGAACCTTTGCGCGGCGCACAACCTCAACTTTTTCGACCAGCGGACTATGCAGTAAAAACGATTTCTCCACGCCGATACCGCTCGCAACCTTGCGTACAGTAATACGGCTCGTGTGTTGTCCTTTGTTGTCGGTACGGATAACTACGCCTTCAAACATCTGAATGCGCTCTTTGCTGCCCTCTTTAATTTTTTGATGCACGCGCACCGTATCGCCGCTGCGCACATCAACGACTTGGGCTTTTTTCTGCTCGTCGTTCACCTTTTGAATCAGTGCAAAACTCATGTCTCTCTCGCTTATATCATTATTAGTACAATCAACTACCAATTCTAGCACGAAATGCCGGAGAGAGCAAGCATTACGCCGCCACCTCACGCAAGTCTACGCCCGTTTGCCTGGCAATGTACTCAATTTGGCGCGTTTGGCGATCGTCGGAAAATTTAAGGGCGGCGGTTTCAGCCGTCAAATCTTCAAGCATAGCAGTATGTTGGTCAAGGATATCATACACTTTTGATATGTCGTCTTTTGTTGCCATAGTGTCAAACTTTTCATTCATTTCAACACGCATCTCCTGAACGTACCTAAACAATTTTGTAAACTGATCATCACTCATGCTTCCAGTATGCCAAATGAGCGTATAATAGGCATATGGATTACGATCAATTAGCACTCACCCTACACGAAAAGTACAAAGGTAAAATCACCACAGCGCTGCGAGACACGCGCGAGCTCGGACGCGATGAACTCAGCGCCTACTATAGCCCGGGCGTTGCAGCAGTTAGCCGGGCTATTGCCGATAACCCGGCGAGCTTGCCGCGGTATACGTGGACGAATAATCTTGTGGCTGTTATTTCCGATGGTTCAGCAATCCTTGGACTCGGTGATCTCGGCCCAAAGGCTGCTATGCCGGTCATGGAAGGCAAGGCGCTATTGTTCAAGCACTTTGCTGGCGTCGACAGCGTACCGATTGTCCTTGACGTCCATACGCCGGATGAGATCGTGGCAGCTGTGAAAGCGATTGCGCCAAGCTTTGGCGCCATTAACCTTGAAGACATCGCGGCACCGAAATGCTTTGAGATTGAGGAACGCTTAAAGGCTGAACTATCTATTCCCGTCTTTCACGATGATCAGCATGGTACGGCTATTGTTGTATTAGCAGGGCTTATCAATGCAATGAAGGTTGTTCATAAGAAGTTATCAGACTGCAGAGTGACTACTGTTGGAGCAGGAGCAGCCGGTACGGCTATCATAAAGCTATTACGCTTATACGGCGTTCGTGAGATTATTGCTGTCGATAGCCGCGGCATTATCGGCGATAGCCGTACCGACCTCAACGATGAGAAGAAAGCTCTCCTTGAGTTCGTAGACCGGAGCAAAGCTGGAACAATGGAAGATGCAATCGCCGGTGCCGATATCTTTATCGGCGTATCAAAAGGCGGACTGCTCACACGGGAGCACATACAGAGCATGGCAGCTAGCCCTATTGTCTTTGCTCTTGCAAATCCAATTCCTGAGATTATGCCAGATCAGGCAAAGCACGCTGGCGTTGCCGTCATTGCAACAGGACGCAGCGACTTCCCGAACCAAGTCAACAACGCCCTGGCCTTCCCTGGCATTTTCCGCGGTGCGCTGGATAACGGCATGAGGAAAATCACCGATCAGCACAAAATCGCCGCCGCCGAGGCGCTGGCCGCCCTGGTCGACAGTCCAACCGCCGACCAAGTCATCCCATCGCCGTTTGATGAGCGTGTTGTATCAGCGGTCTCGGCAGTGATCAAATAATACCAAAAGTGAAAACCCGCCCTTCCGGCGGAGATGGGAGTCTATTCGGTGGTTAAACCAAGACTCGACCATCTCCGCCAAGAAGGCGCGGGTGTGGAGACCTTGAGCGCACTCTCAAGGTCTCGGAAAATGAAATCTGATGCCCCGAGTGCGCGGGGCGAGCAGACTACGCTACGGCGTAGCCCGGTGATGAGGTGGAGCACACCACCTCATCGTTGCCGTGGGGCAGCGGGTAACCCGCTGCCCGCCGCCAGGACTCGAAGTAGGCGCCCCGGTAGTCGGGGCGGTCATGTGATGGGAGAAACTCCAGCCACACCCCGCCGGAAAGGCGGGGGGTCGCCCGCAGGGCGGAGCCGGAGGTGGCGGAGGTGAAGATCACCTCCTCCCAGCCCGGCTGAGCAAGGTCGAGGGTGTCAAACCCCCACCACTCCCAGTCATCGGCATAACGCATGGAGAAGGCGGGCACGAAGCCCACCCTCGCCTCGTCGGAAGCCGTCACGTAGCGGCCTCCGATGCTATTGTTGGCCACGAAGACCGTGGCCGGCGTCACCGCCTTGAAGGCGGTAAGCACCTCCTGCGCACACTCAAGGCGCGCGTAGGAGGTCGCAAGGGAGGCGGCGGCGTACGCCACCTCCTCCTCGGCCGCGCGGAGGGACTCCCGCGCGAGAGAGACGTTCGTAAAGGCGTTAAAGGCCGCCGCAGCGGCCTGGACGGTGACGGCGGCGACGTACTCGGTGGAGGTCATTTTGACCCCTCTCTGCCCCATTTTCAGGGCGCTAGCGAGCCTGACCTTTTCAGACTCTCTACTCACACATAAAAATACAAATAACTAGCGGTTATTCGCGAAAAAACTTTTTTTATATCTTGGTAGAGAGTCTGAAATCCTTGCGGTGTCAAGTGGCGTTTATCAGATTTCATTCTTTTTTAGGGTGCATACCTGCTCGACCTGCTAGAGGGAGCGGTATACTATTATACTATCACACATCACGCTGTTTGTCAAGGGTTTAGAGGTGTTTTTGTGGTTTTTGTCAAGCTCAGCAACTACCGCTACCTGTTCCAGCGAAAACCGCAAAAACCAGCTTAAATCACCCGAGCGACTTCTTCTAGTGTCGTTTCGCCGCGGAGTGCCGCCAGCACACCGACTTGCTCCAATGTCAGCATGCCTTCAGCTTTGGCAGTTTGTTCAATTGATTCGGGATGGACATCTTCAACATCGCCGCGAATATATTTCTGGATTTCCTCGGTCACGATTAGCTGTTCCATAATCACGATACGCCCCTTATAGCCAAACGGCGCGTCATTACTAGGCTTCGGTCGCCATAACTTAAATGTATCTAAATTCGGGCATTCAACATCAGCCGGCATACCTGCTAACACGCGCTTCACGTAATTGCGCGTCGCCTCGTCCGGCTCGTATTCTTCTTTTGTCGCATCAACCAACCGGCGCACTAAGCGCTGCGCGATCACTAAGCGAATCGCGCTTGAGAAAATCGGATTCACGCCAATCATGTCAATCATGCGGCTAAATGCCGTGCTCGTTGAATTTGCGTGAAAGCTTGACAGCACCAAATGCCCCGTAATCGACGCCTGAATCGCGGTGCGCGCTGTGTCGGTGTCGCGAATCTCGCCAACCATCACGACGTCCGGGTCAAGACGAAGCACGCTGCGCAGCCCGTCCGCGAAACTCTGCCCATGCGTCGTGTCGATCGGAATCTGCGAAATGCCACTCAAACTGTACTCAACCGGATCTTCAAGCGTAATCAGTTTGCGATCAGAAGTATTCAGCGCGTTCAGCACGCTATAGAGCGTAGTCGATTTACCACTGCCCGTCGGCCCGACCATCAGCATAAGCCCGCGCGGATGGCTCACTACTTCGTCGATTTCGCGGCGCTGGCGCGGCGGTATACCTAGCAAGTCCAAGTTCAGCAAACTCTCATCAAAGTTGAATAAGCGCAGCACCGCGTCTTGCCCGTACACCGTCGGCACAGTCTCGACGCGGATATTAAGCAAGTGCGTACCTTGCTCGGTCGTAATCTCACGCTGCATATGCCCCGACTGCGATTGATACGCCGCCGTACTGATGCCGGCGCGGCTTGCGAGTTCGCCCATAATCACGCGGTAACGATCGCGCTCCAAATGCGCCACCGGGTGCAACGCACCATCTACACGCAAACGTACGCGAATGTTATCGCGCTCATTTTCAATGTGAATGTCGCTCGCGCCCAGCCGATCCGCCTGCTGAATAATAAAATCAAACAGGTCGCTGCTCGTCACTGTATTAAGCGTTTGGCTAACCTGCGCGATCGTGTCGCTATCGCCCTCCTTAGCGATTTTAATATCCTGATACTCGGTGGGGCGCGGCGGGTCGTAGCGCAGCATAAGCGCGCGGTAGCCGCTCAGGCTAATTAGCGAAAATTGAATCTGATCACCGCGCTCTTCGTACTGGCGGCGCATGACTTGCAGCACCGACTGAGGCGTCTGCGACGTCACGCCAAACTGGTACATCACTTCGTTGCCACCGCGCACCAGCGGTACGATCCGATCCTGATGCATTTGTTGCACCGGAAGCATATCTTTCACGAGCGGGATTTCATGCTCCAGTTCGCGCGTGTCTAAATACGGCAACCCCAAAATCGCCGCGCGGCGCTGCGTGGCGCGCTCGTCTTGTTCGCGGCGTCTACGCTGGACTTCTTCTTCGTTCACTAGTGCTAGTATAGCAAAAAGCTTACGGTTTTGGCGAGTGCTACAATAGAAAATATGAGAGAAATTATCGTGATCGCGCACAATATTCGCTCGACGCACAACGTGGGGGCGATTTTTCGCACCTGCGAAGGGCTCGGAATCCGCCGAATTATCCTGAGCGGCTACACGCCGTATCCCGACGTATCGCTCACCGTTGCTGCGCCGGTCTGCGCATATAGCGCTAGCGAGATTTGCCAGACTGATCCGCGCTTACCGCACATTCGCGAAAAAATCACAAAACAAATTCATAAAACAGCGCTTGGCGCCGAAGCAATCGTGCCGTTTGAATACCATGACGCGCCAGATTTTAGCGAGCTGCAAGCAAGCGGCTATCGGATCGCGGCGCTTGAGCAAGCAGAAAATTCAATCAATCTCGCAGACTACCGAGCGCCCGAAAAACTCGCGCTGCTACTCGGCGAAGAGGTTTGCGGCGTACCGGCGGAGTTGCTGCGCCAAGTCGACGACATTATCGAAATCCCAATGCGCGGACAAAAAGAATCGTTCAATGTATCGGTGGCGGCGGGAATCGCGCTGTACGAATTGACGAAATAATATCCTCAAACACTATGGCGCAGCGCTTTCCGGCGCCGGCGCAAAAAGACCAAAGTCGAATCCTGCTATTTTATTGCCACGCATTCATCGCCGAGGATCTGCACCAAGCCGTCGTGCAATTCGCGCTGCGCATCAACGCGAAATGGCAATCGAATCGCGCGCGACTTATCGCTGCCTAGTACCATGATGATGTCGTTTTGCCCGGGGTGCTTACCGCATAATTGCTTGAGCGCTAACAGCGAATCGTGGTCGTTTGGATTTGCGATTTTGACATAAACTGTTTTGAGCGCAGGTAATGGAGTAGATGCAGCCGATTTTGGCATTTTTGTCGTCACAGCAGCAGCCGGCACGCCCGCATTCGCCTTTTTAGAATAACGCTTCTGTTTCACTGCTGCGCGACCCGTCGGCGCGGTCATTTTGCGCCCATGGCTTTGGTATTCACTCAATTCTTTGTCGGTCACGACGCTAATTTCATCGGCAATCATTTTTGCCTCGTCGGTCATATTGCCGTCGCGGTCGCGCGCGCTAATCTTGCCGGATACTTTCAGCACAGCATCTTGCTGCAGTCCGTCGCCGAGCTGCTCGTACAGGCGCGGGAACACGATCACTTCGCCTTCGCCAGTTTTATCTTCCAACCCGACGAATGCCATTTTCGCGCCCGATTTCGTGACAATCGTGCGCACCGTCGACACCAGCCCGCCGATCGTCACCTGCTGCCCGTCAATATTTGGCGTACAATTATGCAGGGGAATCGTTTGCTCCTCAAAAAATGCATCGTAATTATCAAGCGGATGCGCCGAAATATACAGCCCGAGCAGCTCGCGCTCCCACATCAGCTGCTCCTTTGGCGTATGCTTCACTGGCGCGGTCTTTAGCTCAATCGACGGCATCAGCTTATCGCCGCCAAGCGCCGCGAACATATCGACCTGGCCGCTCAAAGCTTCCTTCTGCAATTTGCTCGCAAATGCCAAAATCGCGTCGAGGCTGAACAGCAAATCGCTGCGGTCGCCCAGCTCGTCAAACGCCCCTGCCTTAATGAGCGATTCCCACGCTTTACGGTTCACCTTGCTCGTGCTCACGCGCTTCGCAAAATCCTCCACGCTTTTGAACGGACCGCCGGCATCGCGCGCACGAATGATTTCCTCAACCGCGCCCACGCCAACGCCTTTCACCGCTGCCATACCGAAACGCACCTGTTTCGCCGCCGGCACGACCGCAAACTCAACATACGATTGATTAACGTCCGGACTAAGCACTTCCATACCCATATGCTTGCACTCGGTGATTTCTATCGCTAAGCGATCAATATCGTCATGGTCACTCGTCATCAGCGCCGCCATAAACGCATCAGGATAATGCGCTTTCAAATACGCCGTCCAATATGCAATCAAGCCATAACACGCCGCATGCGACTTATTAAAACAGTAGTTTGCAAACTCTTCTAGCTGGCTCCAAAACGTCTCCGCCATTTCTCGCGTCGCACCGCCGACTTTTACCGCACCCTCCACAAATTCCGGCTTCACTTTCATCATCAAGTCGATTTTCTTTTTGCCAACCGCCTTGCGCAGCGTGTCCGCCTGTCCGCCAGTAAATCCGCACCACTCCTTGGAAATCTGCATAAATTGCTCCTGGTACACCAAAATACCATACGTATTTTCGAGCGAATTGCGCATACCTTCATGCAAATAGGTAATTTCCTCTTGCCCGTGCTTGCGACGAATGAAGCTATCAATAAATTGCATCGGTCCTGGACGATACAAAGCCACCATCGCGATAATGTCCTCAAAATGCGTCGGCTTAAGCCCGCGTAAATAGCGCTTCATGCCGGCAGACTCAAGCTGGAACACGCCTGTCGTGTCGCCGCGCTGGAACAGCTCATACGTCTCTTTATCATCAAGCGGCAGTGATGCTAGGTCAATATTTTCTTTGTACACTTTGCGAATAATACGCATCGCATTGTTAATGATTGTTAAGTTTGACAGCCCGAGAAAGTCCATTTTCAATAGCCCCAACTCTTCGACCTCGCCCATCGGGAACTGCGTCGCAACCACGCCTTTTTGCGCCATTTCAAGCGGAATATAATTGACAAGCGTGTCAGGCGCGATCACCACGCCGCAGGCGTGCACGCCATGGCTGCGAATCGTCCCCTCTAGCTGAATCGCATAATCAAGCACCTCCTTAGCGGTCGGGTTGTTTTCGTATTCATTTTTCAAATCAACATCGTCAACAATGCTCTTGCTCAAAGGAACGTGGCGACCCTGCGCCGGCGGCGGCACCAATTTTGCAAGCCGGTCGCTTTCAGCATACGGCACTTCCAGCACGCGCGCTACGTCGCGCACCGCCATACGCCCAAACATCTTACCAAACGTCGCAATATTACTGACATGATCTTCGCCGTATTTATTTGCACAGTATTGAATTACTTCATCGCGGCGCGTATCTTGAATGTCAACATCAATATCAGGCATAGAGATACGGTCAGGATTGAGAAAACGCTCAAACAGCAGTCCGTATTTCAATGGATCGAGGTCAGTAATATTAAGCGCGTATGCCACAATTGAGCCCGCTGCGCTTCCTCGCCCTGGACCAAATACGATCCCCTGAGACTTGCCCCAGTTGATAAAATCTTGCACGATTAAAAAATAGCCCTCGTACCCCATGTTCGCCATAACGCCAAGCTCCATCTCAACACGCTCGCGCACCTCAGGCGCGAGGATTGCTGCAATGTCGTCAACTGTCATCGACTCAACTTCGTCGGCAGTTTTGTCATTATAGCGGCGCGCCAAACCTTGATAGACGAGCTTGTGTAAATATGAATGCTCGCTTTCGCCATCAGGCAGCGGATATTTTGGAATTAAAATCCGCCCGAGTTCAATTTCGACATTACACCGATCAGCTACGGCTTTAGTGTTTGTAATTACCTCGGGAAACTCACCGCCCCAATGATCAATGATGTCGCGCGGATCAGTTAAGTGCAGCTCGAAATCTTTCAAGCTCATGCGTTTTTCGTCGCTCAGATACGCGCCCGTACCGACGCACAGCAAAATCTCATGCGCGTCCTGATACGCATGCGTCAGATAGTGCCCGTCGCAGGTAACGACCATCGGAATAGCAAGCTCTTTCGACAATTTAATGAGGCCCTTGTTAATTTTCGCCTGCACATCCCAATGCGTGTTTGATTTCGGATGACCGTGATCCTGCAACTCTAGGTAATAGCGGTCGCCAAGTACTGATTTATACCACGCAGCAATTTCTTTAGCGCGCGCGTAATCATCTTCCTTCAGCGCCACACCGATTTCACCGCTAGCACAACCGCTCAGTACGATCAAGCCTTCGTTTAGCTCTTCAAGTAAATCGTGATCTATGCGAGGCTTGTAGTACATGCCCTCAAGGTTGGCACGCGTCGATAGCTTCATCAAATTATGAAAACCAGTGTTATTCATTGCAAGCACAGTCAAATGAAAGCGCTGCTTATCTTTTGCGGGATCGCGGTCAAAACGCGAGCGCGCCGCCACGTACGTCTCAATCCCGAGAATCGGCTTGATGCCGGCAGCTTTAGCGGCTTTATAATATTCTAAGATTCCGCTCATCGTGCCATGATCAGTCACCGCCGCTGCTTCCATGCCGAACTCTTTCACCTTATCAACCAAATCGCCGATACGCGTCAGTCCATCCAGCACCGAATGATACGTATGGTTGTGCAGGTGAACAAAATCGCTCGGCTGCAATAGTTTTGCCGCCTGTTTCGTCTGTGTACTCCCCATAAATCACTTCTCATTATACCGCTTTTGCCTGGCGGTTTCACGAACTTCTTTGTAGTAAAATCAACGATACTTTAGTGGCGCGCCTGTACGATTCGTACGATTTCATCGACAAACCCTGCGATACCCGGAATGAATTGTCCTGTCAGATTCAGCAGCCAAATAGCGCCCGCAATCAGCACTGTACCGCCCAGCACCGATCCAAGCCCGAAAAATATGCCGCGTATAAAATTAAATTTATAAACCTGCGCCCGGTTCGTATTAAAATCGTTAAACAAATCCTCAAGCACGCCCTTGCGCGCACCGACTTCGTTATCATGCGCGATTTTCTGCACGATCCGTTTCACGATATTCTGCTGTTTTGCCATAGCTCTAGTGTACGCGAAACAGATCGTTTTCACAATAAAATGCGCCGGAATTAACGCCGGCGCATACAGCCAAAACAGCAAGAGTTCTGCTGCTACTTTTTTCGCGTTTCGCGCGCGCTTTTGCTAAATTCTTCTTTTGCGCTCGCAGCTGCGCGGCCAGCACGCTCGCGGTAATCATCAACTGTTTTGCGCCCCTCTTCGACAGCGGTTTCGACATGCTTTTTCGTGTCTTTGTAGACTTTTTCACCTTTTTTCTTGGCTTCGTCGACCGCTTTATCGGTATCTTTTTTCAGTTCGTCTGCTTTTGCCTTTAGGTCGGCGCGCGTCTCCTTGCCTGATTTTGGCGCAGTCAATACGCCAGCGATCACGCCAGCGACCGCTCCAAACAGTGCTCCGAGTGCAAATTTACCTTTTGACATAATTCCTCCTTTATTTTTTTGCTCGTTTAATAAACCGTGTGATAATTTTTAATAGCGCCATCGGCGACGTAACCGCCGCAACATTACCAGCGATGGTTTCAAATTTCACCGCTGTACGCTCCGCTACATCGGTGACGCGCTTAATCTGCCGGGTTAGCTTGATAAGTTTTATCGCCAACACAATCGCCAGTAACAAAAATACTGCTAAAAATACCGACAAAATAATGACCAGTACTTGCGCCCATATCATGCGCACGCTCCTTTTTATTTTATTAATGACAAACCAAAATGGTTACGCCTATAACTATAGCGCATTTTGCAAGAATGTGCAAGAGTTTATTCGGATATTTCAGATAATTCCGCCACGCGCCGCAACAAATGTTCGCGAAGCGCCGGACCAAGCTTGGGGTGATCAAGTCCGAAATCAATCATTGTTTTCAAATATTCAAGCTTATCGCCCGTATCATAGAATTTGCCGTCGGTGATTTCGCGCGCATACACGCCCCAGCCGTCGTTGATCATCGCTTGTACGATCGGCTGGATCATGAACTCGCCGTGCCCGTCAAAGCTAGCGTGCGCTTTTTCTAGATAATCAAATATTTCCGGCGTAAACAGAAATTCGCTTACGCTGCCGAGTTCGCTCGGCGCATTCGCTTTACCAGGCTTTTCTATAATGCGATCGACTTTAACCTCACCTGTCTGTTCTGCCGTGCCACTAACAAAACCGTACTTGTCATACTCATCGTCCTTCTCGGCACGTTTGCACGCAAGTACACTGCCGCCGTAACGCTCGTACGTCTCAATCAGTTGTTTCGTAACGCCCGGTCGACTAACAAAAAAATCGTCCGCCCAAGTGTAAATAAATGGCTCGCTGCCCATTAAATGCGCCGCACACTGAATCGGCGTCGCGTTGCCGTACGCGCCTTTTTGGCGCAGATAGACGAAATTCGCCAGATTTGCAATCGCCTCAACCTGGTCAAGCAGCGGTTTTTTCTTGTCGCCGCCAGCCCGCAAATTTGCGAGCAGATCTTCGTTTGGCAAGTCAAAATGATCTTCAATTGCACGCTTGCTCGCGCTCCCAACGATGATGATATCTTTAATACCCGCATCAACCAGCTCTTCAACGACATACTGAATGATCGGCTTATCAATAAGCGGCATCATTTCCTTCGGCATCGCTTTAGTCTGCGGTAAAAAGCGCGTACCAAATCCGGCGGCAGCAATAATAGCTTTGGTTGGTCGTTTCATCATTTATAACCTTTCTCGAATTAATTTCTGCGCCAAACTTGGGTTCGCTTGTCCTTTCGACCGCTTCATAACTTGACCGACAAGATGGCCGATGGCTTTATCTTTGCCTGCTTTAATGTCAGCAATCGAGGCGGCGCTTGCAGGATCATTCATAACGTCGTCAACAATAGCAGTGATAGCACTTTCATCCGACACCTGCAATAAATTCTTCTCTTTAGCGATGTCGCGCGGCATCTTGCCGGCAGACGATTTGTCAAACAAGAAGAGGAACACCTCTTTGGTATTACTTGAACTAATTTCGTTTTTTTCTGCCAACAATGCCAAATGAACGAGACGCTGCGATCCAACTAAACCAGATCGGACAGGCGCAAGATCAATCATCTCATCAGGCGTCGAAGCGAACCAATTGAAGATCCGGCGCATCAGCGCCGTGTAGACTCGTCTATCCACGCCCAGTTCACTCAGTATATCTCCTTGATCCGAATCTGCCAGGCGATACGTTTGTTGCAATAAATCGGCAACTTCTTGATGATCTAATACTGTATCTACGACTGATTTATCAAGTGCTAAATCAGTCCATGACTTACGATACTCGCCCGGCAACATTGGCATATCAGCTTGGACATCGGCAATTTCTTCATCAGTCAAAACGATCGGTGGAATGTCGGGATCGGGCATATAACGGTAATCTTGCGCGTCCTCTTTGCTACGCTGGCTTGTCGTTATTCCTCTGTCATCGTTCCAACCGCGGGTTTCCTGTACGACCAGCTCACCCGCTTCAACTAATGCAACCTGGCGTTCAAATTCATATTGTGCAGCGTGCTCAACGCTCCGAAAACTATTCAGATTCTTCACCTCGGCGCGTTTACCAAGCGTCGTTGAACCTTTCGGCGCAATACTAATATTCACGTCAAACCGCATATTGCCATGGTATAAATCGCCGTACGTCACGCCTGCATATGTCATTAAACGGTACAACTCCGTCGCATAGGCGCGCGCCTCTGCCGCCGAATGCATGTCAGGCTCAGACACAATTTCGATAAGCGGTGTGCCAGCACGGTTCAAATCAACGAGCGAATAGTTATCATGATGCGTTAGCTTGCCGGCATCTTCTTCCATGTGCGCGTGCTCAATACGCACGCGTTTTACTGTGCCGTCCTCAAGCGGCGCATCAACATAACCGGCGAGAATAATCGGCTGATACATTTGGCTCGTTTGGTAACCCTTCGGCAGGTCAGGATAAAAATAGTGCTTGCGATCAAAGCGCGACACGTTCGCAATCGGCGCATTGAGCGCTTTTCCGGCGCGAATCGCTAAATCAACCGCGCGCCGGTTCAACACCGGCAGCATGCCCGGCAAACCAAAATCAATCGGATGAACTTTAGTGTTCGGCGCCGCATCGCGCGCATCGTTGTCTGCTGGACTAAATAATTTCGTATCGGTCGCAAGTTGAACGTGGCATTCAATGCCGATTGTCATTTCATATTTCTGCAATACTTCTGCGGATGCTGCCATTAAATCGCTCCTAAATCTTTCAATGCTTGTTTATAGGCTGATAATGCGCGCAGGGCGAGATCGTGCGAAAGTTTTACCTCGGTGTCGTGCGCCAGGCGATTACGAATTTTGTGCGCGCCCCAGATATGATTCGGATGCGACCAAGCGTCTTGCGCCGATTTCATACGCTCGCCCATCGTCTCGCCTTTGTATCTGCTTTCGCGCAGAGCTTTGTCAACGAGTTTATCGGCATTGAAAATTGCAACGTGCCAGCTCGCCGGATTACTTTTTGAAAAACTATTCTCGATCGCTAACCACTGCGTACGAAACCTCGTTACGTTAAGTTTTGGCGTGGCGCGCGCAAACGCCAAATACAAAATCCCAACGACCGCCAAAATCAAAATAGCAATCAAAATAAACCAAATCGCGAAGCTATTCATGCCCGAGCCTCCATACTGCCCGCAAGCGCGATCAGCGCCGCATCCGACTTAGTACGGCCGACCAACTGCGCGCCAATCGGCAATCCTTGCGTACTTGCACCCGCCGGCACGCTCAGCGCCGGCAAGCCCGCCAGGCTCGGCGGCACAGTCATGACGTCTGCTAAATACATTTTAACCGGATCGTTCGCATTCTCGCCAATACCGAATGCCGGCGTCGGCGCGGTCGGCATCAACAAGAAATCATACTGTTCAAACAATGCATTAAATTCATTGATAAGCACCGTGCGCGCTTTTTGCGCCTGCAAATAATATGCATCAAAGAACCCGCTGCTCAGCACGTAGCTGCCGATCATAATACGGCGCTTATTTTCGGTAACAAAGCCCTCGCCGCGCGAACGCCCGTATAGTTCTGCCAGCGTTTTCACGCCTTCGGCGCGGCGACCGTAGCGCACGCCGTCGTAACGCGCTAAGTTCGACGAAATTTCCGCCGGCACAACGATATAATAAATTGCAAGCGCGTGCCTGATGCTCGGCACAGCAACCGTTTCAACCGTGTGCCCTGCCGCACGCAGCCTATCAGCGTAACTATTCACTGCCGCGCGTACATCTGCATCAACATCGTCAGTCATTGTTTCGCGAATGATACCGATCTTCAGGTTTTTTGGCGCATCATGCTGCACTTCAAAATAATCTGGCAGCGTCGTCATATCACGCGGATCGCGCCCCGCCATCACGCTCGTAACCAGTGCAATGTCGTCGGCAGATTTAGCAAAACAGCCCATTGTGTCGGTGCTTGACGCCATCGCCACGACACCGTAGCGGCTACTCAGTCCATAGGTCGGCTTAAACCCAAGCACACCGTTGAAGCTAGCTGGCTGACGAATTGAACCACCCGTGTCGGTGCCAAGCGCAAACGGCACGACATCAAGTGCCGTCACGACCGCCGATCCGCCGCTTGAGCCGCCCGCAACCTTTGTTACATCGACTGCATTGTGCGTCACGCCAAACGCCGAATTCTCGGTACTGCCGCCGTGCGCAAACGCATCCATATTTGATTTGCCAATACAAATTGCGCCTGCCGCCTCAAGCTTTTCGACGACCGTCGCCTGCAGCGGCGCGTTAAAATATTCAAGCATTTTACTCGCCGCTGTCGTCGGCGCGCCAAACGCCAAGTAGTTGT
>ERZ773028.287-NODE-287-length-42958-cov-6.606741_pt1 | contig 42958 bp, 35 predicted proteins | sample MGYA00511123_ERZ773028 | MGnify/ENA primary metagenome ERZ773028 (study PRJEB29015, sample SAMEA2738134) | human oral metagenome | biome: human oral; feature: human-associated habitat; material: saliva | place: China | collected 2206 ... | reverse complement strand
TAATTTATTCTTGACTAATCGTAGGAAAGAGGATGAGAAAAAACGCCTAGTTTTTTCCCATCCTCTTTAAGCTATTTAAATATAATCCTTTAAAAGAAAAGGCGACTCATAACAATCATAAAGATTAGCAAACAGGTTGAACTGATTACGGCAGCACCAAAGACAGCACCACCACGTTTGAAAATGACCCGGAAATTAACCGAAATTCCAAGGGCCGCCATTGCCATTCCTAAAAAGATGTAGGCTGCTTGAACAAGACCATCCAGTAATCCTGCAGAAAGCGGCAGGAATGTTCCCAGAATACTGGTTAAAATGAACCCGCCAAGGAACCACGGAATTGGTAATTTCTTTGGTGCCTGTTCGTGTTCTTCAATACTTTCGCGGATGAGCCGTCGTTGGTACCAGTAACCAACAATTAAGGCTACCGGAGCAAGAAGAAGGACCCGGGAAAGCTTCATGATTAATGCATTATCTAGGCTGGCTTCACCAAAGGCACCTCCGGCAGCGACTGCGTGGGCAATTTCGTGGAGTGATCCACCGGCAACAATTCCAAATTGGGGATCGGTTAAGCCCAGAATTGGTTTAAGACCAATTTCAACCAGGGTGAAAACAGTTCCCATAACACAAACAACTGCTACCGCGAGAACCTCATTTTCCCGTTTCCGTTCTTCATCGGTAGTTTCAATCTGTGGTGAAACCCCCATAACGGCAGCAGCACCACAAATTCCGCAACCACAAGCAGAGAGAATTGCTAACTCATCTTCAGCACCAAATTTGCGGCTGAGCCAGTAAGTTAAGCAAATGGTTCCGGTAACCCCAACCATCGCAACAAGAATCGTCTTTACCCCAGCTTGTGCGAGTGACTCAAGATTTAGCCGGAAACCAAGAAGAATGATTCCGAGACGTAAAAACTTGTTTGAGATAAAGCCCATTCCTGATTCGGCATCAGCTTGTAGTTTACTTGGTGTCAGCTGCATTGCGATCCCAAGAAGCAACGCAATGACTAGTGCCCCAATCAGGTTAACATACGGTAGCTTTGCTAGAAGAATCCCAGCAACTGCACAGATGAGAGTCATCATGGCAGCCAGCCAAAAGCTCTTCGTTTTAATAATTGACATTATTTAATAATTCCCCTCTCTTTAATCCTGTATAACTTTAGCAGATCCATGGACATAAACAAGGGGATTTCTTAAGAAAGTCAAATGTAAACGGTTGCCTTAATCATTCTGCTTGAAGTCGTTCAAAAAAAGCATGAAAATAAAGGTGTTAAAAAATGGAGGGATATTAATGGATATTCAAAACGTTTCACTATTTCAATCTTTTTCTTCACTGGATGTTTACCACAGCAATAGTGACAAACCGTTGCCAGGAATCGTAATTATCCCTGGTGGAAGTTACAACAAGATTATGGAACGAGATTCTGAACGGGTCGCAATTACCTTTGCCAGTCACGCTTTCCAAGCATTTGTAGTTCGTTATCCGGTAGTTGAACACAAGGACTATCAGGCAGCTAAGTCAGCAGTTGCGCAGGCATTTGATCATATCGTTGCTCATGCTGACGAACTAAATGTGGATCCCAACAGGTTAGGAATTATCGGCTTTTCAGCTGGCGGACAGTTAGCAGCTGCGTACAGTAACATTGCGCACACGAAGGCTAAGTTTGTTGGCCTTGGCTATCCGGTAATTAAACCGACAATTGATGATCGAATGGGCGTGTCAACTGAGGATGTTACTCAACTTGTTAACGATAATACTCCGGCAACCTTTATTTGGGGCTCGTTTAATGACCAAGTAACACCATTCAATGACCATATTTTGCCATATGTTCAAGCATTGAGATCCCATAACGTTCCCGTCGAACTTCACGAATTTAGCACTGGTAGCCACGGACTGGCACTTGCTAATAAGTACACGGGGATCGTCAATAATGACCGGACGGATGAACACATGAGCGAATGGTTTAACCTCTTTCTTAATTGGCTAAAGACATTGGATTAGGGTAGGTTACTCATCTTTGTCCAAGCAAATAACCTTCGAACTTACCTGCTCAATGAAGTGGTGATCGTGCTCGACAAAGAGGAGTGGCGGTTGATATGTTTGGATTAAGTCAATTAGCTGCTCCTGGTTATATGTGTCAAGATAATTTAACGGTTCATCCCAGATATAAAGATGGGCGGGAGTAGCTAGTGACCGTGCCAGTTCAACCTTTTTTTGCTGACCCATGCTCATCGTCTCGATTCGGTTATGAAGGATCGAGCGCGGGACACCTAACTTACGAAGAATATTGAGGAAAGTTTCCAGTCTTAGGTGGTTTGCTTTGGCAAATTCAGTTAGGCTTCCTGAATTATCTGAATATTCTTGGCGAACCGTACTAACTGTAATATTGCTGGCAAGCTCAATTGTTCCGTTAATATTCCCGGAAAATTGGTGACAGATTGCCTGAATTAAACTGGATTTTCCAGTGCCGTTCCTGCCGCTGAGAGCAACCTGTTCATTTCGCTTAACGGTAAAATTCAGTGGATCAAAGAGCTGATGGTCAGAGAATGAGAGGGTCACGTCCTTAACCGCTAGCAAAGTCTGGTGATGATCTCGCTGAAGATTAAGCGAGAGCGGTGTGGTGGAATCAATGTTGTTAAGTAATCCCTGCTTATCATTGATTGCTTGCTCTATTCGGTTATTAATGGTTACTGACTTTTTCATCATTTTTGCGGCCTTAGCGCCAAGAAATCCCTTATCAGCGTGGGAATTATTCTTTTTCTCACCTTCAGCTCGATTGGCCCATTGCTGGCGTTGTTGTTGACTTTGTTTCAGTTTCTTAATATCAGCCTTTAACTGTTGATTAGTCGTGATTGCTTCTTGGTCACGACGCTTTTTTTGTTTAAAGTAGGCTGAATAATTTCCTCGTTCTAAGATTAGTTGGGATCTTTCGATTACTAAGGTATGGTCAATAATTTGATCAAGAAATTCCCGATCATGGCTGGTAATGATGAAGCCAGTAGTTTTTTGACGGAGATAATTAGCAACCTGTTTACGACCAACCTGATCAAGGTGATTTGTTGGTTCATCAAGAAGAAGATAATCGTAATCGCTGGCAAAGAGGGCAGCTAATTGGAGCTTTGTCCGTTCGCCGCCGCTTAACGTTAAGTAAGGCTGCCACAAGATTTCAGGATTGGTTGCCATTAAATTTAGTTCTCGTTCTAATTGCCAAGGCTCAAGAAACGAGTTTGGCACCGCTTCAATCACCGCGTCTCCAGCAAGGAAAGTCGGCTTTTTAATGGTTAACGGGAAATATTGCGGCTTTAGGTTAGTAATGATCGAACCCTGGTAGTTAACGAGATTACGAAGGATCTTCATCAAAGTGGTTTTCCCACGGCCGTTTCTACCAAGCAAGCCCAATTTCCAGTCACCATCAAGGTCTAAATTACAGTGATCGAAAAGGGGAGCCTGTCCTGGATACGCAAACGAGAGGTTTCTGATTGTTAAGTTTTCCATTAAACTCATCACGTCCTTTCTTATGGACGCAAAAAAGGCCTACCACACGGGCAGACCTTTAAAATGGTATTCTCCTACCATTAAATTTATGATCTTCACATTGAAATAATAATTCTACCCGTGAGCAACCTTTCTGCGTCGTTGATACAGATTAGTTGCAGTAAATTGTGTAGAATTAAAACTTCAATGGATGATCCCTCCTCAAATTTTGCTAATCAAAGCGTATCAATTTTAGGAAGGGTTGTCAAATGATGCTTTTGCTGCGATAGAGTGGAAACGTGTTCGCAGAAAAGAACCTATAGACAACAAACTCCCTCCCAGATGTTCTACTGCAGCTGAGCAAAAACGTGTTCGCCGTGACCGCAACTTCCGCCTAGTTATCCCGTCCTTGATTGCAAGACAATCATCGTCCGGGATTTTCTAGTGCTCAGTTGCTAATTCGTCACGGCTCACACTCTAATTTAGTTCCCCATCCGCGATTTTGTCTAATAGGGGACGAGAAGGGATGAAGAAGAGTTGGCCGGAAAGAATGTCGGAAAATGATAACAGGTAATCATTCTTCTTGAGCATGTTTTCAAGCATTGTCTTAGTGACTTTCCAGTAACGGGAATAGCCAATGAAGTAGGTTCCGGTATTTCCGGCAACGGGATCGGAGTATGGAACGTTCATCCGGACGATCTTCTGTTCTACACCGTTAATTGTTGCTTGCGAGGCAACGTTGTGGGCATTGGCAAACTTTTCGTGATCTTCAAGCTCGAGATCACTGAACTTTTTTCGCCCAACGGCCTTTTCCTGATCTTCAGTAGTTAATTGATTCCAGATGTCCATATGGTGACGCCATTTTTGTGCAAAAGCATATGAGCCGTTTTCAAAGAACGGATCTTCATCGCCAATAATTGCGTAATGAGCAGCGTCTTCAACTTGTGGGGCTTCAGTACCATCAATGAAACCGATAATTGCCCGTCCTTCAAAGTAACGGAAGCCCTTTGTTTCGTCAATAACGGTAGTAAAGTCCTTCAGGAAGAGCCGGCACTGACGGAGAAGTTCATATACAACGGCCTCGTCATTTGCCCGAATATGAAGGAAGAGATCTCCCTTAGTGGCTGGCATTGTGTATTTCTCGCCAGAAAGAGTTTGGTATGGTTCAAGTTCCTTTGGCTTAGGAGCGTTTGGAAATAGGTAGTCCCAAGCATCGCTGCTAAAGCCTAACGAAGTTTTTAAGTTACCATTATTATCACGAATTCGTAATGATCTGATAATTGCCTGATAACGATCTACAAATTCTTGAATTGCCTCTTGTTCCTTTGCTTGATCCTTGCGGTTTAGTTCAAGAACCGTAAATTGAACGTGCTCTCCTGCGTCTTTCCAGACATCCTGAGCTTTACTTGGATTCATGACCATTTAAATTACTCCCTTCACAAAAGACCGATTAAATACTATGAATTTCACTTTTATTGTATCATTTAATCTTCGCTGGAGCCTGGTAGAGGTATAATAAAGTTAACTAATAATAAATTTATTATATAGAGATAAGTGTATGATAATAATTGCATTTACGTTAAAATAGATATACGATTTATTTTGAGAGTTTAAATTAAGAAATTTGAAAACTTGTTTATCAAGCGAATGTTATTTCAACCTTATTAGCGTAATTCTTCACAAAATGAGTTTGCTAACGGGGAAGAGTAACAATTGGGAATGGAAGCTGAATTATACTGTTACGATCAATAATCGGGGAATAATTTAATAATTAATGATTGTAACGGGCTGGTCAATAAGGCAAAGTGACGGTGAGATAATGAATATTAATGAGCAAAATCAACCAATAGATCCAAGTCAACTGACTGCTGCTAATGAGTACTTTGACGAAGGCGAGCAGGGACACTATGGATCTGTTGTTTTACATAGTTTAGATCGAGCATTAAAATAAGAAAAATTACGGTCAATTCCGTACACCCAGAACGAGGATGGCTCATTTAAGAAGATTCATATCCCCGTTAAAGGTGGTTATGCTTCAGTATTAAGCGATGGTAACGTCGTCAATACGTTTGATCCGGCAACCTTAAAGGATCCCACTAAGGATACTGATGTCTACTACATTGTTTACTACAGTTTAGTTGGGCAAAAGACGGCTAACCTTTCTAACCAGCCACAAAGTATTGAACTGGATAACTTCTACAGCGTTAGTACGTCAGGGGATGAAATGTGGCCCGCTACATTTGGTCCCATTACGTTGACCAATAACCTAAACCAGATTTTTGGTAGGAATACTTCTATTTGGGTTGAAGGAAACTATATTGATACCGGGCGGAATTCTATTAAGATGGCTGCTCAAAAGATGGACGAAAATGGCGAACCGGTTCCAGATACCAATGTTGGAACGTACACGTTAACCTCTAAGGGTGCTCACCGTGGTGCTGAAGTTAGTTTTGAATTAACCGACAGTACTTATAATGGGCCGATTGCTCCAGCTTACGTAATCTTGTCAGATAGCAACTTTGAATATATTGGTTTTGTCCGTTTCCAACCACAAATCATTCGTGGTGAAGTTTCTAACCCGTCAACTGTTGGCTGGCAAGGAAAGGAACAACATGCCAAGATTTCAATTAAAAATAACCTACCTGTAATTACCCAAAACGATAATCCATCAACTGATCTGTTTTACCAACGGACTAATCCTGAAAAGAAGATTGAACAGAAGAAACCATCAAATATTGATGTAAGGGACATCAAGTTCTGGGTCAACGGAAGCGCAACTGGTGCACAATCACTTGATGCAATTTTGAACGACGAAAAGATTGGTGTTTACCGGATTGACCGGGGAAAGAATGAAATTATTTACCAGCCAAGCGGGACATTTGTTGGTCGTCCGCAACCAATAGAGTTTATTGCTTATGGTTCAGATGGTCATAGTTACCTTGGCAATTTCAGTCAGACTGTTTTAGGAATCTAGCTGCAAAACACTCATGATATTCAAGGGGTTACTCAGACTTCACAAATTACAATTATTTCTAGTCCTAATGAACCCGGGAGACCGCTTGATAGTAATTGGCCAATTGACTTTATCAGCAATGGTCAGGCAAGCAAGCAGCTTAGTGCAACGAAGAATGGTCAGACTGTTGGTCTATATCAAATTGATCCTAATACAGGAACAGTATCATTTGCACCAGATAAAAACTTTATTGGTCAACCAGATAAAGTAACTATTCGGGTAACATCTGCTAGTGGTGAGCAGACCAACCTTCAGTACCAGCCAACAGTTGACGCTGTTCGGCCGAGTGCGCGGATTGCGCCAACAATTGGTGAACAAGGTCAAAGTCAAACTTCTAAGGTTCGGATCACTAGTGGTAGTGATCAAGTAATGGCCCGGATTGATGTTAATCACCCGGCCCGCTTTATCATTAATGGTCAGGTAAGTAATGCTGAAAAGATTTCTATCTCAGGAATTGGTAGTTATATTTTGGAACCAAGCACCGGATTAGTGACCTTCTCGCCTGATTTTGAATACTTTGGTAAGCCCAAGGGCATTAATATTCAAGTAACCGATGATAACAACACACCGGCAATCGCCACTTATAACGTTACTGTGCTACGTCATCAGGCTGCACAACAACCTTCACCAGCTGCCAATAGTGGTGACCAAGGGGTAATTGAAGAATCACCTGCTGGGGAAACAGTTATTCAACAGCCGGTTAGTCAACAACAATCGCAACCGGTTCAACAACCACAATCGCAGCCACAACAGATGGCACCTCAACAAAAAGTTGTTGTTCACCAGCAAACACAACCAACTACTCCACAATCACAGGAAGTAGTAGTTCAATTAGCACCGCAAGGACAATCAACGGCGCCACAGCAACAGCCAAAATCAGTTGTTCAACAACCGCGAGCTACTGATAATCCACAGGAAGTTGTAGTCCAAGAACCAGCTTCACAAGTTACTGTTCAGCCACAACAGCCAGTTCAGCAGCAATCACAACCGGTTCAACAACCACAGACTCAGCAGCAACCAACTCCACAGTCGGCACCGCAACAACCAGTTCAGAATGTTGCCGAGCAGGTTCCTGGTGCTGATAATACCGAGTTGCCAATGCTAGATGACACCAATGCTTGGTACATGATGGCAATTGCTCTTCTTGGTGCATTGTCTGGGGAAGAATAAATTAAATTTAAACTAAAAGGGGCTGAGAAAAAACGTTTTGTTTTTTCTCAGCCTCTAACTATTACCGATAATTTTTAAATTTACCGAGTCTAATCGCGCGAATCAAGCAGAGCCCTAATGTCTAGTTACGAACGGAGAACGGTTCTAACCAAACCAACCTCCGTTCTCGATTAGCCATACGGACTCTCAAGAAGCTTGATTCCCAGCTTTTTTGCTATTTCATAGCTATTAATTTATTTCTTAAGAAAATCTGGGTCTTCAAATTCAGGGTTAGGGTAGTGATAGAATCCTTGACCTGACTCTTGGCCAACGTGTCCGGCATCAATCATTGCTTTTAACTTTTGAGCAATTGTTTGGTGGATCTCATCTTTGGTAGTTTGGTAAGCATTGAGCTCCATTTGGTAAGGAGTCCGTAAACCAACCATGTCCAAGATCATGAATGGGCCCATCGGTGAATTAGTAGAAATCATCCAGTCCTTATCAATTGTTTGCGGATCAGAAACATCATTTGCCCATAATTGCATTGCAGAAGCAAGGAGAGGCATTAAGACGGCGTTAAGAACATAGCCGTGCTGCTCCTTGTGAACTTCAATTGGAACCATCTTAATTTCACGAGCAAAGTCAACAACCTCTTGGTAAACCGCTGGATCAGTTTGTTCAGTTCCCATAATTTCAGCAACGTTAAACCGCCAAATCTTATTAGCAAAGTGCATGTGGAGGAACTTTGCCGGGCGATCAACAAACTTAACCAGTTGACTGGGGATAAATGATGAAGAATTACTTGCAAAGATCGTTTTAGCAGGAGCGGCCTGTGAAAGTTCAGCGTAAAACTTTTCCTTAAGTTCTAATGACTCTGGGAGAGCTTCAATGACGTAATCAGCGTCCTTAACGGCTTCTTTAAGATCAGTGGTAATTGTAGTGATGTTATCTAACCCAGCTTGAAATTCTTGATCGGTTAAGTTGAGATCACGTTGATAATCCGCTTTTAACGCATTAATTCGCTTTTCAGCAGTATCAATGTGGTGGTTATAAACGGTAACCTTAAACCCATTAAGCGCAATTTGGTAGGCAATCTGGCTTCCTAAAACACCAGCACCCGCAACGGTAATGTTTTTAAATGACATAATTACGTGCTCCCTTCTACTTCTTAAGAAAATCTGGGCCCGCAAATTCAGGGTTAGGGTAGTGAAAGAATCCTTGACCTGATTCAAGTCCTTCGTGACCAGCATCAATCATTTCCTTAAGCCGATCGGCAATCACCTTGAAGATTTCTTGATGGCGAGATTCGTAAAGGTTAGTGACAATGTTCCAAACTGTCCGTAAGCCAACGTCATCGAGCATCATAAATGGGCCAACAGGTGAACCGGTAGAGATCATCCAGTCCTTATCAACCGTCTGTGGATCGGCAACACCTTTTACCCAAAGAGCCATTGCGCTAATCACAAATGGAATCAGGAGTGAATTAAGGACGTATCCTGGTTGTTCTTTATGAAGCGGGATTGGAACTATCTTAATTGCATGGGCAAAGTCAACTACTTCTTGGAAAACAGCAGGGTCTGTCTCATTCGTCCCCATAATTTCGGCAACATTGCATTTCCAAATCTTATTGGCAAAATGCATGTGGAGATATTTTGCTGGCCGATCGACAAACTTAACTAGCTGACTGGGAACCATAGTTGAGGAGTTACTTGCAAAAATAGTCTTTGCCGGAGCAAGTTTTGCTAATTGCTTGTAGAACTCTTCCTTAATTTCCAAATTTTCTGGTAAGGCCTCGATTACATAATCAGCATCTTTAACTGCTTCGGCAAGGTCAGCGGTGAAACTAAGCCGGCTAAGACCAGCGTTGAATTCATCTTCGCTTAGTCCCAAATCGTTTTGGTAACTTGCCTTTAGCGCACTAACCCGCTTCTTGGCAGTGTCTGGATTGCGATCGTATGCTATAACGTTGAAACCATTTAATGCCGTTTGATAAGCAATCTGGCTTCCAAGCACACCCGTTCCAGCAATTGTTACATTTTGAAATGCCATTATAATCATCCTCCTGTAACAAACCTAGTTAACAATACAACTCTATGCTGATCGTACCATAAAACCGCTTACAATAAACGGAATTACAAAAAAATAGACCATTAATATATCCAAAATCTTGGAATATTAATGGTCTAATTAAGTTTAGGATGTTGGTAATTCTAATTGACTAACCGTACTTGTTAGTTGGAAAGGGTTTATTATCAGTCCGGTTAACCTAATGAATTACTTTTGTTCCATAACCTTTTCACCGTTAGCAGTGATTGTAAAGGTCTTGTTAGCAGCATCAGCATCGAGGACAGCAACGTTCTTGCCGTCTTTATCCTTCCGCGTAATCTTGATTGTGGTTTCGCTTGGAGTTTCAACTTCAATTGAGCCATCGAGGTCAAAGGCGGCAAACTTGTTCCGCCATGAAAGTAAGTCTAAGAGGTTCTTAACCACTGGACGTTGAACTTCTTTAGCAACTTCATCCTTAGTGTAGTAATGACGGTTGATGTTTCGACCTTCCTTAGTCTTTTCGAGTAATTCAAGGTCGTTTGAGCCGGCAAGTAAACCAACGTAGTAAATCATTGGGATACCAGGAGCAAAGACTTGGATTGCCCGGGAAAGGAGATAGGCGTCATCGTTGTCACCTAATGCTGAGTAGTAAGTGGAGTTGATTTGGTAAATATCAAGGTTGTGGTATTCAGCACTTGAGTACTTCCGCTTAACGTTAGCACCAACCTTGTATAATTCGTTTGATGCATATTCAATTTCATCATCAGTTAAGATGTCCTTAGCATCAACGACACCAAGTCCGTCGTGAGTATCAAGAGTAGTGAATTGCTTCATTGGTGACATCTTGAGCCACTTAGCAAGGCGGTTGGTCTTACCAGAGTAGAGAGTGTAAAGAGTGGTCATTGGCAAAGCAAAGTCGTAAACGAAGTAACCATGGTCAGAAATCTTTTCTGGAATAGTGTAGTGTTCGTGGATTTCTGGCAAGATGTCAGCCTTGTAAGGGGCAAGAATATCACGCACTTCATTTAAGAGGTCCCAAATTTCTGGTTCAACAAAGAAGTCGTTAGTGTCAACCTTCTTTACAGCGTAAGCAAAGGCATCCAACCGGATTAAGTCAGCACCATGCTTAACCATATCAGTTAAGGTTTGCTTGAAGAATTCTTGAGCAACCTTGCTCTTAACGTTGATGTCAATTTGTTCTTCACCGAAAGTATTCCAAAGGTGTTCCTTAGAACCATCATCAAAGTCAATTTCTTGTTCAGGGGCCTTGTCTTTCCGCTTGTAAATAAGGTCAATGTCTTCTTGAGTAGGACGACCCTTACCAGCAGCTTCCCAGAACTTTTCCCAACGAATAAAGAAGTCGTTGTACTTGGAATCATCATGGTTCTTCTTGAAGTCTTGGTACATTACTGACTTCTTGGAGATGTGGTTAATCATGAAGTCAAACATTAAGTAGTAGTCTTCACCTAATGCTTCAACGTCATCCCAGTTACCGAATGCGGAGTCAACAACGTCATAACGGTATGGAGCGAAACCACGGTCACCAGTTGATGGGAAGAATGGTAGCAAGTGAACACCACCAATAGCATCACCAATGTAGTCCTTTAATACTTCGTGAGTTTCCTTAATGTTCTTAGCCATTGAGTCAGAATAAGTAATTAACATTGCTTTGTTTTGAATAGGCATAATTAAAATCCTCCTAAATAATTTTGATTAAGCTTTTTGTGCATGACGACTTGCAAAGAAGATGATGATTCCGATTAGAATCAGGACAACACCGTAAACCGGGAATGGTGCTGCGAGGCCGAGACCGCTTAATGGTTGACCAAGCAAATTGTTTGTCCATTGACCGATGGTTGGTGAGAAGAATGAACCAAAGTTAAATCCGATTAAGCAAAGGGACGTTACTAATGGTTGCCGCTTAGCAGGAGCCAAGTCTGGAAGCAGGTTGAAAATTAATGGTGAAACTAATTGAAGCGGGAAACCGATTAATAGTAAACCGATGACCATGACAACAAAGTTATGGCCGGCAAAGCCAAACAGGAAGTTTGAAAGGGCCATTAAGCCGAGACCAAGGTAGACAGTTCCAAAGCCAAGCCGTTTGTTAATTGGCCCATAGCAGATTCCACCAAGAGTTGCTCCAATCAGCATTAAAGAAAGGAACATTGATGAACCAGTGTATTGTTCACCATTGATGGCAACGGATAATCCAGGGAACCGATTTTCCATCCCAACGTAGTCAACAACTAGCAGAAATGCAAACAAGACAAGAAGGTAAACCACGGGACTAATCTTAGTGATTTCTTGTGGCTTTTCGTTAGTTAATTCCTCAGCGAGGTCGTCTTCAGCAACGCTATCATCCTGAGCCTTGCTGTCATCAGGAACCCGCATTGCGAAGAAGAAGAGAACGACGAATGCAAAGGCATAAACAAGGAATGAAGCATGCCAGCCAGCGTAATTAAGTAAAAGACCAGCAACTGCAAGGGTACATGCTTGACCAATCTGTTCGGCAGCCGCACGCCAACCAAGCATTTGAGCTCGGGTCTCGCCTTGGTACCAAACTGAAATCAAGGAAATCGCTTGGGAGTTGTATAACCCATAACCAGCACCCAGAATTAGTCGGGAAATCAAGATAACAGTGTAGTTACTAATAAACATTGGAACCAACCCGGCAAGACCAACGATGGTAACACCAGCCATAATAATCTTCTTGTCAGAAATATTGAACCATTCTTGAAGTAATGGCGAGAGGACAACGAAGATCATTACCGCAAATGAAGGAGTAGTAACCAGGTACTCCGATTGTGGTTGACTGATTCCTAATGCAGCCTTTAATTGTGGTAGTGAACCTTGAATGGCATACGCACTAGTAACCATGAAGGAAACAGATAAGAAAGCGAGTTTGGTAACCATTGAATTCTTGTTATTCATAGTTCAAATTACTCTCCAAATTATTAATTTGATAAACGCTTATCATTTAGCTTGTGTGAATAATATACAATGATCATTTTTAAATGTCAAACGTTTATCAAATAAAAATGTAATCATTTTCATTGCTATTAGATTGGCATATTATGAAAATAAAAATGAAAGCTTGTGGGAATGCGAAAAGGAACGAATAAATAATGAAAGTGAAAAAGTGAATAAGCATAAAAATATTTTTTAAGGCTGGCTTATGTTATCTTGAAACCAAGAGAATGGAGGGCAAAAAATGAAGAAGTATGATTATATTTTAATTGGCTCTGGCCCAGCAGCTTATAAACTATCTAACCTATTAGCCAAAACTTCCCGCAAGGTTTTGGTAGTTGATGGTGATGAGTTTGGTGGGACCTGTCCGAACTATGGCTGTGAACCGAAAATTTTCCTTGAAGGTGCAACCAGAGTAGTTCTGCAAAGTCAACAACTCCAAGGACGAGGGATCAAACAAACAGCATCAATTGATTGGCGAGAATTGATGGCTACTAAGCTAAATCGCTTTAATTCATGGCCGGAAGAGACTAAAGCAATCATTGCAAAAAACCATGACGTTGAATCGGGGTATGCTCATTTTGTGGATGACAATACGATTGAAGTTAATGGTCATCAGTACCAAAGTAATCAGATTGTGATTGCTACGGGGCAGCGTTCTCATCGGTTAGCAATTCCTGGTGAACAGTTTACGCATACCAGCAGGGATGTGCTATCACTTCCTCACTTACCACAACACGTTACCTTTATTGGTGGCGGTTATGTAGCCATGGAATTAGCAACTGTACTAGGTGCCGCAGGGGCTTCAATTACGATCATTGATCATTCTGCCCGTCCGTTAAAAGCTTTTCCTGCATCAAAGGTTCAAGTGGTTACGGAAGCAATGGAAAAGCGGGGAATTGAATTCTTAATGAATACCAGCGTTCAGGGTATTCGGCAACAAGATGAAGGATTTATTGTACAGACCGATCAGGGAGAGATCCCGACCGATTATGTAGTCGATACAAGTGGTCGCCAACCTAACATTGATCGGCTAGCATTAGCAGCGGCTAACGTTAATAGTGATCGGGGCGGAATCATTGTTAATGAACACCTGCAGACAAGCAATCCAAATGTGTACGCAATTGGTGATGTTATCAGTCGACCGCAACCTAAGCTGACACCAGTTGCTGAATTTGAAGGAGAATACCTCTTTGACTACTTAGAAGGAAAGACAACGGCAGCAATTAAGTACCCAACGATTGGAACCGCTGCGTTTACATTCCCAGAGATTGCCGAAGCCGGTGTGAAGGAAGAAGTCGCAAGGGAGAATAGTCAATACCAGACAAAGACCCTTAACCTCAAGTATTCTAGTCTTGCAGCTGGCCAAAATGATCAAACCGGAAAGCTAACACTAATTTTTGAGGGAGACGCCTTGGTTGGTGTAAGTGCTGTTGGTGACAATGCGGCCGATGATGTTAATAACTTCTTACCAGTAATTGGATTAAGGATTACTGGCGAAGAATACCGACAAGCAATCATCGCAATTTATCCGGCATTAGCAGATAAGGTTGCTGGAGATTTGATTTGATGATCAATAAAGGGGCTTGAGAAAAAACAAAATGTTTTTTCTCAAGCCCTTACTATTACAGTAATTTCCGGAATTACCGAGTCTAATCGCGGGAATCAAGCAGAGCCCTAGTGTCTAGTTACGAACGGAGAACGGTTCTAATCAAACCAACCTCCGTTCTCGACTAGCCATACGGACTCTTAAAAAGCTTGATTCCCAGCTTCTGCTAATATTGATGATTATATTCGTAAGTCAATTCGGGTTCTCGACCGGTTCGAGCGTATTGATTAAGGTCATCGATCTTCTTCATTTCCTCAGCTGATAGGCTAAAGTCATAAATATCCGCATTTTGCTGAATCCGTTCGGAGTGAACGGACTTTGGAATAAATAAAACCCCGTTTTGCAAGTGCCAACGTAAAATAATCTGAGCAGTTGACTTACCGTGTTTTTCAGCAATTTCCTTTAATTCAGGAATATTGAGGACTGCTCCACGACCAAGCGGACTCCATGCCTGGGTAATAATTTGATGTTCTTTGTCATATTTAAGCAGTGGCTTTTGGGTTAAGCGTGGATGAAGTTCAACTTGATTAACGACTGGCATTTCATTAGCCTTGGTTGCTAAATATTGAAGGTGAATAATTTGGAAGTTGCTAACACCAATTGATTTAGTAAGACCTTCCTTTTTTAATTCTTCAAACGCGCGCCAAGTATCAAAAAAAGCTCGCTGAATAGGCCAGTGAACGAGTAATAGGTCAACATAGTCCATTTGAAGCTTCTTCAAGGATTCTTTTACGGAATCGATTGTACTTTGGTATCCTTGGTTAGCTTCAGAAACCTTGGTGGTGACAAAAATATTTTCCCGGGAAATATTTAAATCCTTAAATGCCTGACCAACTTCTGCCTCGTTACCGTAGAGTTGAGCTGTATCAAAAAGACGGTAACCATCCTCATAGGCAGCCTTAATAGCGTGATTCATTGTTTCTTGGTCATCAACTTTATAAAGGCCAAATCCTTCTTGTGGCATTTGATTGCCATCAGCAAGGGTTAACATGTTTGATTGAATTTCCATTTTGACACTTCCAATTAAGAAATCATAGAATACTGACTTAAATTTTCTGAGATTAGCTTGTTACTAAGCCAAAAATTTAACCTCATTATAGATCTGTCTTTACTGGTTATTCAATGTGGTGGCTATCTATTAGTAGTTAACTTTTTTGCATTCTAATAGTAAAAGGATTAATACAGATTATGGAGGTGGGTAATATATGAACCAGAATATGCAACCACAAATCGAACTGAATAATGGAGTAAAGATTCCTCAATTAGGACTGGGAGTTTGGAAGTCCACAATTGAGGATGCGGCAAATGCTGTTCATGCTGCCTTACGGAACGGTTATGTTCTAATTGATACAGCTAAACAGTACGGAAATGAAGCAGGTGTTGGTAAAGGAATTCAAGCTGCCATTAAAGAGGATGGTATTAATCGTGATGATATTTTCCTAACTACTAAGATTTTTAACGGCGATCAGGGAGATTATGATCATGTTCGGCAAGCCTTTGAAGGGCAGTTAAAGGCTTTGCAAACTGATCACGTGGATCTTTTATTAGAGCACTGGCCAGTAGATGGAAAATATAACGAAACCTGGCGAGCAATGGAAGCAATTTTAAAAGATGGTCAAGCACGGGCAATTGGTGTTTCCAATTTTAATAATGAAAGGCTGACTGACTTAATGGATCATGGGACGATAATTCCGGCGGTAAACCAGATTGAGTTCAACCCACATATCCATCAACAGGAAATTGTAGACTTTGACCGTTCACATGGTATAAAGCTTGAAGCTTGGTCACCACTAGGAAGCGGGACGTTATTAAAGGACCCAGTTGTTAACAAGATTGCTGAAGCACATAATAAGAGTGCAGCTCAAGTTGAACTTCGGTGGGGATTGCAGCATGGAATGATCGAGCTAGCAAAGACGATCCATGAGCAACGGATGAAAGAGAATATGGAGATCTTTGATTTCGAGCTTTCTGCTGATGAGATGAAAGAAATTGATGAATTAGATCAAGAAAAGCATTCACTTTGGTATCATGATTTCCAGTGGAATGGTAATCCTGATGGAATCGGTGATTATGTTGCAACGCCAGATAAGTGGTGAAATTTAATTGGAATAAAATAGCCTCTCACTTTCGGTATACCGAAAATGGGAGGTTATTTTCGTTGTTTAGTTTAAAATTGGTTTCGTAACGCGGGCAAGCTGGTTGAGGACTTCTTCTCCAGTCTGCATTGACTGGTTTTTATCACTGTACATGGCGATGGTATAGGAGGTCCCGTTACTGTTTTTAACATAGCCGATACTGTTAATGATCCATTTTTCATTACCATTTTCGAGCCAACCGTTCTTTAAGGCGAAGTTATCGCTTGAAGCTGAGACACCCCAGATTTGATCACTTTCAACATTGCTCATTAGACTGCTAATGTATTGTTGAGAATCTGTGGATAAAAGATTTGACTTGTAGAAAATATTATTCAGAAGCTTAATTTGATCCTTAGCCATCGTGGTACTCAATCCCCAAGATGAATCCGCTGTTGAATACTTCATCCCAAATTGATTAAACGTGGATTGAAGTCCTTGCTGTCCGCCAAGATCATCGAATAATTCACTTGTTGAGTTATTGTCACTTGCTTCAATCATTTGTTTAGCTAGTGAACGCTGGTGGGATGATAAGACACCATCTTGCTTAACTAAGAGACCAGCAAGGATGCTGACTTTGACCGTACTTGCCATGTGGAATTTATGGTTTGGGACGTTAGATGAAGAGTATGTGCGGTGAGTTTTCGGTGAATAGACGGCAATGGCAACGTTATTGTTTGAGGTGAAAATGATCTTATTCCAAGCTGATTTTAAGCGGGGACTCGTTGCGGTAAAATGGTGAATTCCCCAGAACGCTGCAAGAATGATAAGAATAAACAAGACAACTTTACGACGGTTTAACCGACGACGAGATGCACCCATAGTGAAAACTCTCCTTTAATTTGATAACATTAGACAATTATACCAGTAATTGAGTGAAAAAGGAGGAATTTTCATCTAATTATTAGGAGAATTTTAATAACTCGGAAAATGTTTCATAAAAGTTATTAAAAAGTCATCCTCTTAACATCTGAATGCGATATTATTGAGTTTGATATTTTTGAGAGAGGGATAACAATAGTTTGATGAAAAAGTTAAAAAGGGCATTAATTGCTTTTTTAGTTACTATTTTAACGGTAAATGTAGTTAGTCTGGGGTTTGCTAATTCAGCCTCAGCGGATACAACAAAGTTAAATTTAAATGCACGGGCTGCTTACGCAATTGATGCTGAAACAGGCCAAGTTTTATACCAGAAGAATGCTAATAAAACTTACCCAGTTGCATCCTTGACTAAGGTATTAACACTAGCTGTAATTGAACAAGATGTTAAAAACCATCATTTGAGTTGGAACCAAAAAGTTAAGATTACGCCAGCAGTTGCTAAGGTTGCTAATGATTGGCATTTTTCCAATGTCCCACTAAATGCGGGGGAGAGTTACACTATTCGTCAGCTTACAGAATCAATGATGATTGTATCAGCTGACGGTAGTGCAGAAGCTCTTGCCTTGGCAGATGCGGGGAGTACCGCAGCCTTTAACAAGAAAATGCAAGCAGTCGCGAAAAAAGCGGGCGTTACCGACGCTAAAATTTATAATATGATTGGCCTAGCAAACGGTGATTTAGGCAAAAATAGCCTTAAAGGGGTCAAAAAGACGGCCGAAAATCAGTTCCCAGCTAAAGACATGGCACTTATTTCAAAGTACTTAATTGAGATATATCCTGATTCGCTCAAAATTACCAAGACCAAGATGGCTAATTTCCGGGTTAGTGCAAACCAGGAATACCAAATGATCAACATCAATTCGTTATTACCGGAAAATGGTTTTGCTCCCAAAAACGGGACGATTGATGGGTTAAAGACGGGAAATACTGATACAGCTGGTAAATGTATAATTTCAACAGGAACATTTGCTGGTCGGCGAGTAATCGTTGTGGCGCTTCATACCAAGGGCGACTGGAACGCTCAGTCAAAGGATGCTCAAAAATTCTATGAGAAATTAACTGAGATTTATCAGCCAGTTTAGTTAACTTCTTTGCGACAATTATCAAAGAACGTTCAGGATGCTCATGTGGTCCACGCCAAAGACAAACATAGTACTGGACTTGAACTAACCAAGGCAACCACGATCTGGCTTCCTAAAGGTACAGTGCTTAACCAGGTTGGGGCAAAATTGAAGATAGCACAGGCAGATCGCTCGATGACGCACCAGCTAAAGGCTCCAGTTAAAAAGGGACAGCATGTTGGCTATGTTACCCTTAAACCAACGGGGATGTCTTCAATTCAACTTCCTGTTAAGGCTACTGATAATATTAAGAAGAACGGCTGGTTTTAAGGGAAGAAGTTTGATTTTCACAATTAGACTCGGTAAATTTGAAAATTACTGATAAATAATTAGAAACAGGAAAAGCATTTTGCTTTTTCCTGTCTCTTCTTTTTCTTTAAAATGTTATAGAATTTAGTATTCTACATGCCACTTAATTGTGTAGTTCTTTTCCTCGTTTGGATAAAGGGTGATGTCACCAAATTCTGGATGGTGGATAGCATCTGAAAGGGTTTGAGCTTCCATTGCAATTCCTAAGTGGGGATGAACTTCACCGTGGTTGTATACTGCCGGATCATCGGAGTTCATGGTGTACATAATTAGGGCATTCCGATCGGAGTAAAGGGTCATCTTACGACCGCTTTCAGGATCTTCAAGGGTGGCAACTGGCTTGGTAAGACTTGGTTCAACTTCCCAAATGTCATCAAACCCGTTTTCTTTAGTTGAAGCCATTCCTTCGAGTGCATCGCCAAGACGAGTTGGGGTGCTAAAGTCAAATGGTGTTCCTTCGTTGGCTAACTTTTCTCCAGTTGGGATCTTGCCATCGTCAACGGCTAAGTGGTTCTTGGAATTGACATAGAGCTTTAATTGATCGACTGTCTTAGCACTTGCCTTAGCCATGTTCCAGTAAGTGTGGTTAGTTGGGTTAAACAAAGTATCTGCATCAGATGTAGCACCAAACTTCAAGGTCAGGTTATCGTCATTGTCTAATGTGTAGGTTGCGGTAACATGAATCTTTCCAGGGAAAGTATCCATTTCTTCAGTAAGGGTGAGACTCAGAGTAATGGATGCTTCATTATCAGTGACGTTAGTAGAATCAACATTCCAAATGTAGCTGTAGAAACCATTAGTCCCACCATGAAGCGTGTTTTTACCCTCGTTTTGTTCAACGTGGTATTCTTTACCATCAATTTCAAATTGGCCATCAGCAATTCTTCCGGCAACCCGGCCAATTAAACGGTTAGTGCAAAAACCATTGTTAGTAAAGTCATCAAGGTTTTCAGTGGTTAAGATCATATCGGCCTTACCGCCATCCTTGGTTGGCACCTTAAATGACTGTAATAGTCCAGCAAAATCTAAGATTCCCGCTTGGATACCATGATCATTTGTCAAAACATACTTTGTAACTGGCTTGTTTTGGTAAGTTCCAAACGGTACTTTAGTAATATTCATAATTCTATTTGCCTCCTTGAAGTAAGCGCTTCAATATTTACAGAACCTATTTTACCACAATTTAACAAGGAGGTGGTGCAAACGGTTGCATCACCTCCTTATAAACCACTATTTTGTTATTAGTCCATTATTATCCTGTAAGCTATTCCGAAAATCATCATAGTCAATGGCTACTTGTTTAGCGTAGGCGTTTGTCCATTCAACGAGACCATCATCTAATGCTTTTTGTCCTTTGAGGTAACCACGAACCATTGGGGCAGTTGGACTTTGAAAGTGGGCTATTGCTAGCAGTGTACTACAGATCTGACAGTAGAGGTTAAAACTCTCGTAATCAAGCTTATTTACTTTAATTGATTCTTTCATGTCACGGAACTGACGAACATAGTAACTTCGTCCGCCAAATGATGTGCTACCAAGAAATGGATCAGAAGAAGCTTGGAGGGTTCGTTGCGCTGTGACAATTCGTCGTCCTGCCAACACACCATTTTTGATTGCTTCTGCTGTTGGTAAACGAAGCAGGTTATAGCGAAGGGACATTGCTTCCTTAATTTGAAGAACTAAATGGCTGCCTTCGTTACCAGAGAGGAGAAGCAGGTAGCAGCGAGTCCCAAAACTACCAACGCCAACACTGTAGCGAATAATATCGGTAATGCTGAAATTACCGAGAAAAATGCGGATGTCTTGACGCACATTATTCCGGTAATGGTTAAAGCCTTGAAGGATTTCTGCATACTTCTCTGCATTGACATGTTTAGCGCGGGGAGCATTTTCGCTAAATCTTAACTGACCATTTTCGTTAAGCTTCGTCATCTTCTTAACGATCTGCTCTGAGTTGCTTCGACTGCTCTTTTTAATAATTTTATTGAGGATTTCATTCATTTGGCTAGCACTATTGTTCAGAGTATCAATTGCGGCGATCATGTCATGAATTTCGTATGAAGAGTAGAGACGTTGGAAAAGACTCAGCTTATCATTGTGCTTAATACTATGGCAGTAGGTCTTTGTAATTAGGTGAAGAACGGAGTCAAGCTGTTCATCGCTAAAGCCATTTTCTTCACCAGCTAGGCGAGCACTAACCAGAAGCCGTTTAAGGTCGCTTTCCCAATTGCCAATCCGGGATTCATCAAAATCATTCAGGCCAAAGATTAATTGACGCTCTGGGGAAGCATAGAAACCATAATTATTGACGTGGGCATCCCCACAAATAATCAATAGAATATGGCTTTGATACTGATCTTTAAGATCCTGTTCCATTAATTCTGCTGTTCCGCGAAAGAAAGCAAACTTGCTAGCCAGCATCCGTTCGTGACGAAGGGGCAGCAGTTCTTGAATCATTTTAGATTCTGTTTTCTTGATTGCGGCGACAGCATCACGGTGAACGGGGACAAATTCGGCTAGTTGTTCGCTGCTTACCTTAGTTCGCATTTCTTTTCCCGCTTCTTCTAACTCCTTTGCTGTTCGATTAATTTTGATTTTCTTGAGATCAAAAATATCTAGTTTACCAGAATCAAGCATTTTCGTTACTCCTTTAATATTTCACGTTTTCTTAAATTATTTTAGTAGTTTTATCCTTATTGTCTAGAATATTTGTTTTCATTTAGCCATTCTGTCACAATGGAGATAGAGGAAACGGTAGAGATAAAACGTGGGTCTGTTTGTTAAAAATAATAAATTCAAGCCCGTTTTAGAAGAAGGAGTGATGATGGTGTTAATTGCTGTTGAAAATAATGTTGCTCAGCATCTCCATGCAAATACAAAGCTAGCTGATGAACAACGGTTGATGCGCACCGATGCCTGGTCGATTAGGGTAACCGGCGATTTTATGATTGTAATGAATAACCTTCTATCGTTACCGGTGATAGTTCGTCATCCCCAGCAGTTTAGCGATCCACGGGCTTTTACCGCAACATTTAAGCGTGAGCTAATTCGGCTGTTGGAAGTTCTCCCGGTACCACGAGTTAAAGTTCGGATGATTCGTGATGCACAATTGAAACAGGTTGAATTTGTTCGGCCAGTTGTTCCTGCACTTCAACAGCGGTTGCAGATTTTTCAAAACCTGTTAACTCGACCTGATATTGTCCAGTGGGATGATGATCCCAGTAATCCGGCAATCTCACTCGCACTAATGAAAAATTTAAAACTGCAGGATGTTAAAACAAACGAGGTTCAAACAGCAACGGAACTGTTTGAGAATTACGTAATTAATAATTTCGCTGTTCCTGCACATCCTAAGCTTAATGAGCATAATCGACGGTATCTTTATCATTCTGAATCACTCAATGATGTCATGAATGAGTCAGAAGTTAGTGAGGAGATTATTCAGGATTACCGTTCTTCACTGGAGCAACTTGGAAAGAGTGATCAAATTATCGATCGGGATACTGATTACGCAACGGATTACTTATCTTACCTTGCAGAAGATGGGAAGACGATTCTGGATGATATTTCGACAATTTATTATTACGTTTATGATTATGGCAAACGCAATAGTGAACGATTAACTACTTCAAAGTATCGGGGGATGGGAGCCGCCTTTCGGGAATTCGGTCGGTTTCTCAAGCGGCAAGATCTGTTTGCTGATGCTGATTTTGATCAGTTTAGCCAAGCATTAAATCAAGCAATCGATAATGCAACGCCCGCTAAGGAAGGTTACCGGTTAGAAAGAATGCTGCATAGTGCAGAATCTGAGCTTGCCCGCCGGCGTTCTTCATTAAAGCATGCACACCATTACCGCAAAATTGAATATCAAATAAAAGTTGAATTAGCGGATTACCAGCCGAATATGTGGCGACGATTTCGGTTTAGTGGCGAAACCCGGCTTGATGAACTTTGCTACTTCATTATGGCCAGCTTTGGGGCAACTGGTTCACACCTGTATAACCTTCAACTAAACAAGAAAAATTACCAATTGCCGTACCTTGATGGCGGAGAGAATATCACGCTCCACTGGTTAGGGGAGGCTCAGCAGGGTGATCGCTTAACACTCGAATATGATTTTGGTGATTCTTGGCAGTTCAATATTCTAATTGAGAAAACAACGCCAATCAGACGTTATCGACTAAGTCCGACTGAACCTAAAGTGTTAGACGGCAGCGGCAAGGGGATTGTAGATGATATTGGCGGAACTGCTGGCTTGGAATTAGCTGCTCAGGATGATCAGATAATCAATAGCGGCTTCAATGCCAACCAGTTACAAAAACAATGGTTTGCCTTAACAGCAGAAATTGCTAAACAGTATCAATGATTTTATTGTTTATTAATTCACAAATATACAAAAAGGACTACAATAGTTTACAGAAAGCTAATTAAAAGAGGTCTTGAAGATGAGTAATCAAGTTGAGATTCCAAAAACAATGCGTGCATGGGAAGTAACCACGCCCGGTCCAATTGATGGTGAAAATGCTCCATTAAAGCTTGTTACTAAGCCAGTCCCAAAGCCACAACGCGGGGAGGTTTTAGTAAAGGTCCTTACTTGTGGTGTCTGTCATACTGATTTACATGTGGCAGAAGGCGATTTACCGGTTCATCATGAGCACGTTACCCCTGGACACGAAATTGTCGGTAAGGTAGTTGCTTTCGGACCCGAAACACAACGGTTTGAACTAGGTGAGCGGATTGGGATTCCGTGGTTCCGTCATGCATGTGGTGTTTGCAAGTTCTGTCGTTCAGGTCATGAAAACCTATGCCCGCATTCAGTTTATACCGGCTGGGATCATGATGGTGGTTACGCTGAGTATGTTACCGTACCAGAAGGATTTGCTTACCGGATTCCCGAGAAGTTTGATGATCTAGAAGCAGCGCCATTATTATGTGCCGGAATCATTGGTTATCGAGCTTATGAACGGGCTAATGTCCCTGCAGGTGGCCGTTTGGGCTTATATGGCTTTGGTGGTTCTGCATACATAACAGCACAAATTGCATTAGCTCAGGGAGTAGAAGTTCACGTCTTTACTCGGGGTGCTGATGCTCGAAAGTTTGCTCTTCAGCTTGGCTGTGTTTCCGCTAAAGGTGCATATGATCTTTCGGATGTTCCGCTAGACTCGTCAATTATTTTTGCTCCAGTAGGGGACATCGTTTTGCCAGCATTGGAAAGCTTAATTCCAGGAGGAACGTTGGCGATGGCAGGAATTCATATGTCAGATGTTCCAACCCTGAACTACCAAAAACACCTCTTCCATGAAAAGACGCTAACAAGTGTTGAAAGCAATACCCGTCGTGATGGGGAAGAGTTCTTAACATTAGCCGATCGTCTTAATATTCACCCTGAAGTTACTGAATACCCGCTTGAAAAGGCGCTTGATGCATTAAAATATGTTAAACGTGGTGATATTAAGGGCGCTTGTGTACTCAGAATAAGTCATGAGTAAAATGAAGGAGGAAATCAAATGCAGTATCCACAACTAGATCTTGCGTCTGTGAAGGGACCGCAAGCAACAATCAAAACGAACCTTGGTGAAATTAAAATTCAATTATTTGAGAAACAAGCACCAAAGACCGTTAATAACTTTGTTCAATTAGCAGAAAAAGGTTACTACGATGGGGTAATCTTTCACCGGGTAATTCCTGATTTTATGATTCAGGGAGGAGACCCAAGCGGAACAGGTCGTGGTGGTAAGAGCATTTACGGCAAAGCCTTTGAGGACGAATTCTCTGATCAATTGTTTAACTTTACCGGGGCGCTTTCGATGGCTAATGCTGGCCCAAACACCAATGGAAGTCAGTTCTTTATTGTTTCTAATGAACATGTACCAGCTAATATGATTGAACAAATGAAAGTTGTCGGTTATCCTCAAGAAATTATTGACCATTATGCCAAGGTTGGCGGTACTCCATGGCTAGATCATCGGCACACCGTATTCGGTCAAGTAATTACCGGGATGGATGTGGTAAAGAAAATTAGTCAAGCTAAGCGTGATAGCATGGATAAGCCGAAGAAAGATATTGTCATGGAAAAAGTAACGATTGATAAGAATAACTAACAGCAAAATTAGCTGATTCTGTCTAATAACTTTGTGATTTTAATCTTAATAGCAATAAAAATCTAGTTAGTTTTTTGAGAAAAATTGACTAGATTTTTTGTTTACCAAGTTTGTGAAAATAATTCGATGGTTAGTTACAAAGTCAGTAATAATCAATGCTCGGGAAATTATTATAAGTGAAAATTATAACATGCTAAAGGTTTGACTATGGATATTATTTCGCGTTAGGATAATAGTGTAATTGATGTGTATTTTTTCATAAACAGACGATTTTTTTAGACAATGGAGGCTTTTACAATGACAAAATACCGTACTGAAGAAGATACTCTTGGTCCAGTTCAAATTCCTGCAGATGCATTATGGGGACCACAAACAGAACGGAGTCGGAACAACTTCCCAACTGGTCAGTATATGCCATTAGCCATTATTCGTGCTTTATTGAACATTAAGAAGGCAGCTGCCCAAGCAAACATGGAAACAAAGGCTATTTCTGAAGAAAAGGGTAACTTGATTGTTCAAGCAATTGACGAACTCTTAGCTTTGAGCGATGAAGAATTACGTAAAGACTTCCCATTGAAGGTTTACCAAACTGGTTCTGGTACACAAACCAACATGAACACCAATGAAGTAGTTGCTCATAAGGCTCACCAACTTAACCCTGACATCGAAATCTTACCAAACGATGATGTTAACAAGGGGCAAAGTTCTAACGATACCTTCCCAACAGCAATGAACGTTGTTGCTTTGGAAGCTCTTGATAAGTTGAAGCCAGCTGTTCAACACTTGATTGATGAATTAAAGGCAAAACAAGATAAGTACATGAAGACTGTTAAAGTTGGTCGGACTCACTTGCAAGATGCTGTTCCATTGACTTTCGGTCAAGAACTATCAGGATACGTTGCTGCGCTTGAACATGATCTTGATTACATTAAGACTCTTGAACCAACCCTAAACGAATTAGCAATTGGTGGAACCGCAGTTGGTACCGGATTGAACGCTGCTGAAGGGAGGCCAGAGAAGATTGCTGAAAAGCTTAGTGAAGTATACGGCTTAAACTTAACAGCCGACTCAAACAAGTTCTACGGCTTAGCTAACCACTCTGGATTAGATGTTGTTCACGGTGCATTGAAGAGCTTAGCTGCTGATATGTTCAAGATTGCTCAAGATATTCGTTTCTTGGGTTCTGGTCCACGTGCTGGCTACGGTGAATTAAACATTCCTGCTAACGAACCTGGTTCATCAATCATGCCTGGTAAGGTTAACCCAACTCAAGCTGAAGCGGTAACGATGGCTGCTTTACGGGTATTCGGTAATGATACTGTTGTAACAATGGCATCATCACAAGGTAACTTTGAAATGAACGTTTATAAGCCAGTATTAATTGATGCCTTCCTTGAATCAGCTGACTTAATGACTGGTACAATCATGGGCTTTGCTGACAAGATGATCCATGGCATGACCGTTAATGAAGAACGGATGGAAGAATTAGTTGATAACTCACTCATGACCGTTACTGCATTATCACCACACATTGGTTACCACGACAGCGCCAAGATTGCTCAAGCTGCTGATAAGGCAGGAAGCACTTTGAAGGAAGCTGCTTTGAAGTCTGGCAAGGTAACCGAAGAACAATACGATGAATGGATGGACATGCTCAAGATGACCAACGTTGATCGTAAGGACTAAGATTAAAGCTAACTAAATATTGAAAGGAAGAACTACGCAATGGCAGAATTTCAACCAACATCTGTTGGCAAGTTAGAAAACGACTATGACGTTGTAATTATTGGTTCTGGTGGAACTGGCCTTTCAGCCGCTATTCAAGCAAATGAATTGGGGATGAAGGTTGCCGTACTTGAAAAGGAAGAAGAGCTTGGTGGGAATACTAACCGTGCTTCTTCTGGAATGAACGCTGCTGAAACCAATGTTCAACTTCACCATGGCGTGATTGATAACGTTGCTGACTTTTATCATGAAACATATAAAGACGGTGGCCGGCTCAACGATAAAGATATGTTAGGCTACTTCGTTTACCACACTGCCCCAGCAATTGACTGGTTAGCTGATCATGACATTAAGCTTGATGATATTACCATTACTGGTGGGATGTCTAAAAAGCGGACCCACCGTCCAGCAAGTATGGCGCCAATTGGGGGCTTCTTGGTAAAGAGCTTATTGAAAGTTGTTGCTCAAGAAAATATTCCGGTATTTAACAAGACTAAGGTTACCGAATTACGACGAGCTGCTGATGGTCGCGTAAATGGCGTTAAGGTTGATGCTGACGGGATCACTAAGATTATCAATGCGAAGGCTGTTATTTTAGCTACAGGTGGCTTTGGTGCTTCAAAGGAATACATTAAGCGGTTCCGCCCAGATCTTGAAAGCTATAAGACAACCAACCAACCGGGTGCTACTGGTGACGGTTTGAAGTTAGCTGAAAACGTTGGTGCTGAATTAATGCAAATGAACCTGGTTCAAGTCCACCCAACGGTTCAGCAAGATAATCCTCACGTTTACCTGATCGGTGAAGCAGTTCGTGGTGAAGGCGCAATTCTAGTAAACGCTGAGGGGAAGCGATTCGTTAACGAATTGAATACCCGGAAGATTGTGTCTAATGCAATTACAGCCTTACCAGAACACAGTGCCTACTTAATTCTTGACCAAGGAATTCGTGATCACGTTAAGGCAATTGAATTCTATGACAAAGTTGGCTTAGTTGTTCATGGTGAAACGATTGAAGATCTTGCAAAGAAGATTAATGTGGATCCAAGCAACCTGAAGCAAACCGTTGCAACTTGGAATCAAGCAGTTGAAAACCATGATGATGCTGAATTTGGTCGGACAACGGGGATGGATCGTGGCATTACTAAGCCAGGATTCTTCGCTATCCACATTGCACCTGCTATTCACTACACAATGGGTGGTATTCACATCACACCAAAGACTCAAGTGCTTGATGGTAATGGTGACATCATTAAGGGACTCTTCGCTGCTGGTGAAGTAGCTGGCGGCCTTCATGGTAACAACCGTGTTGGGGGTAACTCCATTGCTGAAACGATCGTCTTTGGTCGTCAAGCAGGTCAACAAGTTGCGCTTTACGCACGGAGTTTGTAAACAAATAGCAACAGTTGGTGGTGAAAAACCACCGCAAGCAATTATTACTATTTAATTAAGGGACGGAAAGATGAAAAAATTAGAAAGTGTAAATTATAAGGGGTTCATTTGGCCTGTTATCGTTGGCCTAATCTTATGGTTTATGACCCCAATTAAGCCGGCTGCAGTTCCGGTTGCTGGTTGGCATATGTTTGCCTTGTTCGTTGCAACGATCATTGCATGTATTACTCGACCATTACCGATTGGTGGGGTATCAATTGTTGCGTTTGCTTTAACGGTATTGACAAAGACTGTACCAATGGAAAAGGCAATCGTTGGTTTTGGGAATGCCTCTATCTGGATGATCGCAATGGCATTCTTCATTGCCCGTGGCTTTATCAAGACCGGGCTTGGTCGGCGGATTGCATTGAACTTTGTTAAGGCTTTTGGTAAGCGAACACTTGGTTTAGCTTATTCACTGATTGGGGTTGACCTAATCTTGGCACCAGCTACTCCAAGTAACACTGCTCGTGCCGGTGGTGTTTTATACCCAATTATTGAATCATTATCACAATCATTTGGATCAGATCCAAAGAAGGGCACCTCGCGGAAGATTGGTTCATTCTTAATCTTCGCTGAATACCATGGTGACATGATTACCGCCGCAATGTTCATGACGGCGATGGCTGCTAACCCGCTAGTTCAAACTCTTGCTAAGGGTAATGGCGTTAACGTTACCTGGGTTGGCTGGTTCTTAGCTGCCTTGGTACCAGGGGTTATTTCATTAATCGTTGTACCATGGCTGATCTACAAGATGTACCCGCCTGAAATTAAGGAAACACCAAACGCCAAGCAATGGGCTGAAGATCAACTTTCAGAAATGGGACCAATGACTCTCCCTGAAAAGTTGATGGCCGTAATCTTTGTATTGACATTAGCTCTCTGGATTGTTGGTAGTTTTATTGGTGTCGATGCAACTTTGGCTGCCTTCATCGCATTAGGCTTGCTTCTCTTAACTGGGGTCCTCAGTTGGCAAGATGTTTTGCATGAAACCGGTGCTTGGAACACATTGACTTGGTTCTCTGTTCTGGTTATGATGGCTGGTTCATTAACAAGCTTAGGATTTATTCCATGGTTAAGTAAGCTGTTGGTAGCTCGCTTCACGGAATGAACTGGGTATTAGTATTAATCATCCTGATTGTGGTTTACTTCTACTCCCACTATCTCTTTGCTAGTTCAACTGCCCACGTTACTGCAATGTACAGTGCCTTCTTGGCAGTTGCAATTTCTGCTAATGTTCCACCAATGTTAGCTGCTTTGATGCTTGGGTTCTTCGGTAACTTAATGGCATCTACCACCCACTACGCTTCAGGTCCTGCACCAGTCCTCTTTGGTTCTGGTTACGTTCCACAATCCAAGTGGTGGTCCCTCAACTTTGTCCTCGGGATCTTCTACATCGTCGTTTGGATCGGTATCGGAAGCCTCTGGATGAAAGTATTGGGAATGTGGTAATTAAAGAGAGTGCCTTCGCTCCAAAGAGTTTCCGGAAAGCTAGCAATTTCTCCTGACGAAGGCGACTTGCGCCTAGGAAGGAGGTTGCTAGCTCTAGGAAACTCGAGCAAAGCACGTTTGGGATAGAGTGTGAGCAGGTAAAGAAGGCCCGTAAGACAACAATTTCTCCCGACTGGATGCTGAAAGCATCTGGGAGGGAGTTTGTTGTCTATAGGGGCTTCCCTGCGAACACATTTCGGCTCTGTTGCCTAGAACATCAGCTAGGCGGAAGTTGCGGTCACGGTGAGCATGTTTCGGCTCGGTTGCCCAACCACTCAAACTTTTGAATAGAAAATTAACTAACAGACTGACGAAATTAAGCTTCGTCAGTCTGTTTTTTTTGTATTCAGAGATAATTAATTACGCTTGTCGTTATTATCTGCTTGCTGTTCTATTTGGTTATGGCGTAAGATATGATTATGTATCGAAAAAAGGAAGGAACAAAAATGAATACCCGCGATTTACAGTATTTTGTTGCGTTAGTTAAATATAAAAATTACACACGGGTTGCTAAAGAATTTAAGGTTTTCCAGCCGAGCATTACTCAAGCAATTCAACGATTAGAAAGGGAATTTAATACCCAATTAGTTCGTAAGGATCGCTTTCACCGAGATGAAATGATTACGCGAAGTGGGTTGCTTCTTTATGAAAATGCTGTTCTGATTAATGACAAGATTGATTTAACCCGAAAGGAAATTGATCGTGCTAACAAAAAGCAGATCAGGTTTGGCTTGCCACCGATTATTGGGAAACTATATATTTCTAAAATTGTTGAGGAGTTTTCTGGTGACTTGCTTTCCCGTCTCCGAATAACCTCGGTTGGTTCCCATGATCTGCTTAATCAGTTGCGGAAGGGAAAAATTGATATTGCAATTTTAGGTTCGACTGCGCCGATTAATGAGGAAGATATTTTTGCCGAGCTAGTGGCAACACGCCCGTTCGGAATAATTGTTAGTGAGCAAAATCAATTGGCCCAAAAGGATGCCGTTCATTTTAATGAATTAGCAGAGCAAAAGTTTATCAACTATGATCAGCAATACGTTCATCAATCTGCATTTCAAGCATATTGTACTTATGCCCAGATTAAGCCTCAGATTGTTGTTTATCGGTTACCGAATGTTTCTTGGATTAAGGAACTTGTCCGGCAGAATAAGGGAATCAGTCTAATGGTTAAGGATGCCGCGATAAATGAGCCAGGAATCAAAGCATTGGATATTCTTGATCCAATTCCAGAAAAATTTTATATTTCGATCGTAATTCGGGAAGGGTATGTTCTTAGTGATGACGAACAAGACTTTATTCAACGAGTAAAACAAATTCGGCTTGATAATTAGTGGTTGACAAGGTCGGTATAATTATTTATGTGAATTTAAATTGAATGGAATTGATGGAGGAAAGCAGTCATGAAAAAAAGTGACGCAGAAGATACTGAAGGAGTCATGGGATTCGAACCAGCAGAACATATTTCGACACATCACCATATGGCAATCCCGTGGCAAGACTTTTTTACTAATGATAATTTCACCCCAGCAGGTGAAGCTAATTTAGTAGAACGGGCCGCAATTGCTGGACGAATTGGGTTAATGATGCTGTCGTACGGAACGGGGGCTTGGCGAGTTCGTGACTCAATGAATATCGTTGCTCGTGAATTAAAAATGACCTGTTCAGCTGATATTGGACTGGTTTCACTAGAATACACCTGCATGGATGCTCACCATAGCTATACTCAAGCATTATCATTACCAAGCACCGGGATTAATACAAGTAAATTATCCCAGATGGAACGGTTTATTGACGAATTTCATGAGCATGGCAGTGAAATGACAATTGGTGAAATACATAATCGACTCGAGAAAATTGCCCATAGTCGGGGGAATTATACGCCAATTCAGGTTGGGTTGGCGGCCGCGTTAGCTTGTAGCTGCTTCGTTTTCTTGCTTGGTGGCGGACCTGTTGAAATGGCCTGTTGCTTTCTTGGTGCAGGCTTAGGAAACTATGTCCGGCGGAAGTTAATTGATCGGCATATTACGTTGCTGGCTTGTGTTTCCGTCGGGGTTGCCATTGCTTGCCTCTTTTATCTTTTTGCTTTTATCGGAATGCAATGGCTGGTTCATATTAGTCCACGCCATGAAACTGGGTATATTGGTGCAATGCTCTTCATTATTCCTGGTTTTCCATTCATTACTAGTGGCCTAGACATTTCTAAGTTAGATATGCGCTCGGGTCTTGAACGACTTGCCTACGCAGTGACCATTATTGTGGTAGCAACGCTGGTAGGGTGGATTGTGGCGATGGCCGTCCGTCTGCGCCCGGGAACTTTAGCAGCTATGCCTCTGCCACCACTGGTATTAATATTGTTGCGGATTGTGACGAGCTTTGGTGGTGTCTTTGGTTTCTCAATTATGTTTAACAGTACGCCAAAGATGGCGGCAGTTGCTGGATTGATTGGTGCGGTTGCCAACACTACTCGGTTGGAATTAGTTGATTATAGTAGTATTCCTGCGGGTGCCTGTGCGTTTATTGGTGCATTGATTGCTGGATTATTAGCTTCAATTGTTAAACGGAAAATTCATTATCCACAGATTTCAATTACTGTTCCTTCAATCGTGATTATGATTCCTGGATTGTACATGTATCAAGCAATGTACAATATGGGATTAACATCAATCAGTGTCGGTGCCCTCTGGATTACTAAGGCCCTCTTGATTGTTGTCTTCTTGCCATTAGGGTTAATCGCTGCCCGAATTATCACTGATCCAAAGTGGCGGCATAATGGTTAACATGGGAGTGATTAAATGATCATTCAGTATCCAGAAAATCTTTTAGCTAAAGTGCGCCAACGAGTTGCTGGACGAAATCTTGCGGGCTTTACTCCTGGACAAGGAAAACTAAAGCCTGATTTGATGCTAGTTGGCGAGGCACCTGGTCGTCATGAGGAAGTTCATAATATTCCCTTTTCGGGTGCCTCTGGTAAGGAGCTAATGAAAATGTTAGCAACGATTGGTTATGATCGGGATAGCGTTTATATCACTAGTGTTGTTCGTCAGCGCCCGTATTCTATTAAAGAGGTTGTCGATAAGAAAACGGGTGCTAAGGTGGTGAAGAAGCCAAACCGGACCCCAACGAAGAAGGAAGTATTAGCGTTTGCTAACCTTTTTGACTGGGAACTTGCTCAGGTGCAACCCAAAATAATCGTTCCACTGGGCAATACTGCGTTACAACGGTTGCTTGGGCCACAAGCTAACATTGGCAAACTTCATGGCCGACTGTTGGATCAACCAATTCAGCACGCCAAAAAAGATGGTAGTGGCTACGAACTAGCAACAACTAATTCTTTATTAGTGCCGATGTATCATCCGGCTGCAGTTCTGTACAGCCGAAAACTAGAGCCGACCATTTTGCGTGATTGGCAAAGGTTAGGGGAATTTATTCAGAATACTAACTAATTGTTGATTTAAAATTGAAAAGAGGTTGAGTTAGCATTCAACCCTTTGTATAATACATGACTAGTTATTAACTTAAAAAACATTCGATAGAGAGCGGGTGAAGCGGAATACTGCGGACCCGCTATCTTTATTCTGGGGAGGGGACGAGAACTTGGAATTAAAACAACGACGAACGATCGTTACGGGCGCCTTACTGCTATCTAATATCATGGCAGGAATGGACGGGACGATTGTTAATACGGCATTACCAGCAATTACCAGTGACTTGCACGCTCTTCAGTATATGGGGTGGATAGTAGCAATTTTCCTGTTTGGGATGGCTGTCGCAACCCCGTTGTGGAGTAAATTTGGTGAGCATAAGGGAAATAAGATTGCTTACATTAGTGCAACCTCTCTTTTTGCGATTGGGGCGATTTTTCAGGGACTTGCTCCAAATATCACCTGGTTTATTATTGCCCGGGCAATAATGGGAATTGGTGCAGGTGGAATGAACACGATTCCATTCATTGTCTTTGCTGAAATTTATACCAACCTTAAAAAGCGAGCCACAGTACTTGGCCTATCAAGTGCCTGCTTCGGGACTGCTTCAATTATCGGGCCCCTTCTTGGTGGGTGGATTGTTGACGCGCTTAGTTGGCACTGGGTGTTCTACGTTAATGTTCCAATTGCGCTGATTGCGATTACGATCATTGCGATCTTTTATAAGAACGTTAATAAACAGGCAGCCGGTAAACCAATTGATTACTTGGGAGCGACGTTGTTAGTTAGTAGCTTAATGTTGATCTTGATTGCCGTCCAGTTAATCGGGGTTGCCTCGCTTCCCGTTATCCTCGGCCTAATGATTATTGGCGGGGCATTATTATGGTGGATGGTAAAAGTTGATCAGCAAGCTGCTGACCCAATTGTCCCGAACCGGTTATTTACTAATCATGAATTGGTAATCGACTTTATGCTCTTTGTGATTATTTGGGGCTCCTTTATCGCCTTTGTTATTTATATCCCAATGTGGGCCCAGGGACTTCTTGGGTTATCGGCGTTACTTGGTGGAATGACCCAAATTCCAGGAGCGGTGACGGATTTTCTTGGCTCCGAACTGGTCCCGTTTATTCAGGATCGGTGGTCGAAGTATGAAATTGTTGGCTTAGGTGCTTTAACGATTTTTATTTCATTCCTTGGCCTGTTGCTTGGTGGTCAGAAATCACCGTTCTGGTTAATTATGATTCTTGGAGCATTTGAAGGATTCGGTGTTGGTTTAGTCTTTAACATTCTTCAGATTAATGTTCAGACTGATGCTGAATTACGGGATGTCCCAATTGCAACATCAATGGGGGTACTTGATGCGGATCCTTAGTCAAACTTTCATGTCCGCTATTTATGGGGTAATCCTTAACAACGCTCTGCTGCGAGGAATTAAACACCATCATGAAATTACGATGGGAATGTTAAATAAATTATCTAACGCTAAAACGGCAAGTAGTTTACCGGCATCGTTGTTACCCGAGATGCGTCATATTTTATACAGTGGGTATAGAAACATTGTAATTACTGCATTGACCCTCATTACTATTTCGTTAGTAATGGTTATTGTGATGTGGGTCCGAAATAGAAAACAGTCTGTAAAAATAAACTAAAAGAGTGAGCGTAAAGACTAAGCCGGTTGTGGCTATGCTTTTACGCTCGCTCTTTTATTAGCTATTGATCATCGTGTTCTTGATGCCACTCTTTAATTTGCTCCATTCGGGCCTTAAAGCGTCCTTCACGTCCTTGAGTTGTTGGCTTATAAAACTGTTGCTCCGCCAATTCTGGTGGCATTGTTTTCATTGAGGTTAACTTGTCCTTAGTATCGTGGGCATATTGATATTGAGCACCGTAATGAAGATCCTTCATTAATTTTGTTGGTGCATTCCGAATCTGAAGCGGAACAGGCAGATTACCAGTCTTCTTAATTACTTTCTTGGCAGTCATTCGGGCTTTATAGACCGCATTTGACTTGGGCGCCAGCGATAGGTAGATAACACATTCTGTTAGGTGAACGTCACATTCTGGAACACCGAGAAATTTGCAAGCTTGAAAAGTATTAATGGCAACATTTAAAGCATTAGTATCTGCGAGACCAATATCTTCGCTGGCGAATCGGACCAACCGCCGGGCAATATAGAGCGGATCTTCACCGCCATCGATCATTCGTGAACACCAGTAAATTGCTGCGTCAACGTCGCTATTACGCATTGATTTGTGGAGGGCGGAAATAACGTTGTAGTGTTCTTCTCCGTGCTGATCGTAGCGTAATGATTTAGTATTGATTAGTTGCTTCAAACTGTCGATTGTTAGATTTACTTTATGGTCGTGGTGATTAGCATTTAATACGGCCATTTCCAGGGTGTTAAGGGCAACTCGGGCATCACCGTTGGCAAATTCTGCAATCATTGTTAAAACGTCATCATTATAACTAATCTTAATTCCGGGGAAACCATCTGGGTGGTTGATTGCTCTTTTAAGGATCGCAATAATGTCATTTACTGTTAATGATTTAAGGACGAAAACCTTGCACCGACTAAGCAAGGCAGAGTTGATTTCAAAAGAGGGATTTTCCGTTGTTGCCCCAATTAAAATAATACTTCCCCGTTCAACAAAGGGGAGAAAAGCGTCTTGCTGCGCTTTATTGAAACGGTGAATTTCGTCGATGAAGCAAATTGTTCGTTCACCAAATTCACGATTTTTCTCCGCCTCTTCCATAATCTTTCTGATATCACGAATACTGCTTGTAACAGCACTAAAGGTGATAAAATGGGACTTCGTTTGCTGGGCAATTATTTCCGCTAACGTGGTTTTGCCGACACCAGGCGGTCCCCATAAAATAAGCGAGGATACCTGGTCGTGTTCAATTAGATCACGAAGAACCTTGCCGTTACCAATTAATTGCTGTTGTCCCATAAATTCTTCAAGATTTCGGGGACGAATACGGTTAGCTAGCGGAGTATTATTATTTGATTGAGCGAAAAGAGATTCCTGGTGCATTAAGATTACTTCCTTTTTAATTAATTTTAAGACAAAACTTAATAAAATTGAATGGAGCTGGGTGCTGAAATCGTGTTACGATGAGAGTAACTATTTATAGTGAGGTCGGGAAAACTCGACTAGTTTATTAAGAGGAGCCCAACAGCTCATGAGAAAATTACCAAAATTTCAACACCAGGTTGCATCTGAACTTGCTAGTAATTTTGGCCAGAGTATCCGTGAATTAGTATGCTGTGGTCAACACCGTTCACAGCGAGCAACATTTGTTGAATTGCAAATTCAGGTGAGTGGCTTTAAGCAACGGATGACTGATGAACAAAAATTTCACCAGATGCTTACGGAAGCGCAACAAGAAAGTGAAGAAGACTTTGTGATGCCAGCGGTCCCATTTAGCGTCAGTTTGCGTAAATTATCCAACACTTTGGCAAGAACCTATGTTTTAAATGAACAGTCAGGCTCGCAAAAGGCAATTATCTATCTGCCGGGGGGTGCGTATGTTGAGTCACCTGTAAAGGAGCAGTGGTTATTTGCTGACCGGTTAGCTCAAGAAACAGGGGCACGCGTTTACGTTATCCTATATTCTCATCTTCCACAGCACCAGTTTAAAACGGCATATCGAGAAATTACCCAGTTATATCAACAAGTTTATGATCAAATTCCGGTAAGTAACATTACGTTGTTGGGTGACTCTGCTGGTGGCGGGTTGGCCGCTGGCTTCTGTGAATATTGTGCAGCAACTGACTTGCCACAACCAGGACACTTAGTTTTAATATCTCCCTGGTTGGATCTCGACTTGAATAACCCGACAATCACCAAGTATGAAGCTCATGATGTGACCTTATCAGTTAAGGGATTACGGCGAGTAGCTAAACTGTGGGCTGCAGGTGAAAAGCATGATGATTACAGGCTAAGTCCAATAAATGGTGATGTTAGTCAGATGCGGGATGTTTTTGTTTGTGTAGGTACTCGGGAGATTATGTACCCAGATAGTGCCTTATTCGTCAAAAAACTCCGTGATGCAAAAGTGCCAGTTAAGTTTGTCGTTGGGCGTGATTTACCGCATATTTTTCCGGTATACCGGATGCCAGAGGCTGATCAGGTAATGACAGAAATAACAAAAATAGTTAATAACTAGAATGAAGAATTAGAGAAGGAGATCTTAAGTTATGCCAAAAGTTGCAGTCGTATTTGCACCAGGTTGCGAAGAAGTTGAAGGATTAACGGTGATTGATGTATTGCGTCGCCTTGGTATTGATGCCAAAATAGTTGGCCTTGAAGATCGGGAAGTTCTTGGTGCTCATAATATTAAATTAACTTGTGATGAGTTGATGGGCGATCAGCTGTTGAAGTATGATCTTGTTGCCTTCCCAGGTGGTATGGGCGGCTCAAAACGACTTCGTGATAACGAACAATTAAAGCAATTAATGGTTCAGCGTAACCGGGAAGGCAAGTGGGATGCCGCCATGTGTGCTGCACCAATCGCACTTGCTCGTTATGGCTTGTTAGATAATCATGATTACACTTGCTATCCGGGGATGAATGAAGAAATTCAAAAGGAAGTACCGAGTGCCCGTTTCCACAAAGATATTACTGTAGTCGATGAAGAGGCTAAGATCCTTACTAGTCGTGGTCCAGCAACCGCGCTTGCCTATGCCTTTAAGATTGCAGAAGTCTTGGGAGTTGACACAAAGCAAATTAAGAAGGACATGCTATACGATTACCTTGCCCAAAATATCTAAATTTTATCTAAAATTCCTCTTTACAGATGAATGCGAATATTATAAGATACCATTTGTTGTTTTATTCGTAATTACTGTTTGGAGGATTTTTTATTGAACACAATTAGCAATTATTTTAAGCTTAATGAATTAAATACGAACATTCGCACAGAAATTCTAGCGGGGTTCACAACTTTTATTTCGATGTCATACATCTTGTTCGTTAACCCTAATGTTTTAGGAGCAGCGGGGATGAATCAGGGGGCGGTATTCACGGCAACTGCTCTTTCCACAGCATTCGGGACGTTAATGATGGGGCTTTACGCAAAGTACCCGATTGCTACTGCGCCAGCTCTTGGAATTAACGCTTTCTTCTCATATTCAGTTGTTATTGGGATGGGAGTTAACTGGCAGACTGCTTTAGCTGCTGTTTTTGTTGCTTCGTTGATCTTTATCCTCATTACAATTTTTAAGTTACGTGAAGTAATTATTGACGCAATCCCAAGTGATTTGAAGTTTGCAATTTCTAGTGGAATTGGTTTATTTATTGCCTTTTTAGGACTTCATCAGGGTGGCTTAATTGTTGCTAACAAGTTGACCGTTGTTGGTCTTGGTTCATTCACTACACCAACCACCTGGTTAACGATTATCGGCCTGATTGTTACCTCAATTTTGATGGTTAAAAAAGTTCCGGGAGCAATCTTTATTGGAATGGCGGTAACCGCAATTGTGGGATTAATTACCGGGCTAATTCCAATGCCACACCACGTTATTTCGGGAGCACCAAGCTTAAAGCCAACATTTGGCGTCGGTGTTGAATACTTTTCCCATATTAATACCGTCCAGCTTTGGGTTGTTGTTTTAACTTTCTTGCTAGTAACTTTTTTCGATACCGCAGGAACATTAGTTGGTCTTGCTCAACAAGCGGGCTTTATGAAGGATAATAAAATGCCACGGGTTGGGAAAGCCTTAATGTCCGACTCTAGTGCGATGTTAGTTGGTTCTATCTTGGGGACTTCACCAGTTGGCGCCTATGTTGAATCATCAGCGGGAATCGCAGTTGGTGGCCGCTCTTGTTTGACTTCAGTGGTAACGGCGATTTGCTTTATTTTGGGGATGTTTTTCTCACCATTGTTACCGGTAGTTACTAACCAGGTAACCGCACCAGCCTTAATTATCGTTGGGGTATTGATGGCTCAGTCAATGAAACGGGTTCACTGGGAAAAACTTGAAGTTGCGATTCCAGCGTTCCTAATTGTTATCGGGATGCCGTTAACCTACAGTATTTCAGATGGGATGGCTCTTGGGTTAATTATGTATCCACTTACCATGATTGCTGCCAGGCGAGGTAAGGAAGTGCATCCGATTATGTATGCACTCTTCTTTATCTTTATTGTATTTATTGCAATTTTGAACGTGAAGTAATAATTATTTAATTAAAAAGCGGGGACCGCTTGCGGATTAGAAATATCTGCCAGCGGTCCTCGCTTCTTTTAGTGGGAATTTTTATAGAGCCTATTTATTAACAATATATTTAGCGGTTTCTCCATTTAAAACGTTGACGGCATTAGTAGCAACGATTTCAGCCATTGCATCCCGAGCTTCAAATGAGGCGTTGCCAATATGTGGTGTCAAGATAACGTTATCGAGTTTCTTGAAGCCGTCAGCAACATTTGGTTCAGCTTCATAAACATCAAGGGCTGCACCAGCAAGTTTATGTTCCTGAAGTGCCTGAAGCAAAGCAGCCTCATTAATTACGGGTCCACGAGCACAATTAATCAGGAATGCTGAATCCTTCATCATTGCGAATTGAGGAGCATCAATTAAATGGTGTGTTTCTGGGGTTAGTGGGCAGTGAAGAGTAACTACGTCAGAACGTTTTAGTAATTCATCAAGTGTAACGTATTCAGCGGAATATTGAGCTTCGGTTGCTGAATCAGCTTGGTGACGTTGGGTGTAAATAATCTTCATGTTAAATGCGTGGAGACGTTGCGCAACTCCACGACCAATACTTCCTAAACCAACAATTCCTAAAGTCTTGCCAGCTAATTCGTGACCAAGGAAGAAGAGTGGTGCCCAGCCGTCAAAACCAACAGAACGCATCACACGATCCCCTTCAACAATTCTTCGCATTAGGGCAATAACTAATCCGCTAGCAACCTCGGCAGTAGCAGTTGAGGAAACAAATGGCGTATTAGTAACATCGATCCCCTTACTCCGGGCGTATTTTACATCAATGTTATTAAACCCAGCACCAAAGTTGGCAATTAGCTTAAGCTTTGGGGCAGCATCAATTACTTCTTGATCAACTTGGGTAGATAGCGGAGTAATCAATACTTTGCAGTCTTTAACATGCTTAATCAGTTCATCTTTTGAAATTAAGCCTGTTCCATCAAAAACTTCATAGTGGATTGCTGCTTTATTTAATATTTCAGTAGCCGCTTTTGGTAATTTTGCTGATAGGTAAACGGTAGCCATAATATTCGCCTTCCTAATAAAAAATAATGACCGTGTAAACGATTACACGATCATTATAGTTCATTCCTAAATTAGCGGCAAATTAACGGGTAATCCAGAAAAAGAAAACATGCTTTTCTGGTTTATCTGCACGTTGGTTAATGACACTAACAAGGGCCAGCATTGAGTTAATAATTGAACTCCACTTCCGGAATGCGGTGTATCGGGACTCCCAAACGTCAGCATACTTATTTTTATACCGGCGAAGTCCTTGGAACCCATACAGGTGGTAGCCGTATTCGTAGATAAAGTGGGCGACCTTTTCACCAAGAAAACTAAATTGTGATTCACCCACATTTGATAATGGGGCCATTCCGAGGTCAAAATATTCGTAACCGTGTTCTTGACCATACAGGAACATACTAATGAATATTTTATCCATAATTCCCGAAGGAGCACTATGGGTATGCCGCATTAAATCAATGGTCAGGTACTTCTTTCCCCCGGTTGGCATGAAGGTAGCAAAGGCGACGATCTTGCCGTCTTGATCTGTAACGGTTGCGACCGGTGCTTGCTGAATGTAATTTGGTGAGAAGAATCCCAAGGAAAAGCCCTTCTCTACTTGCTTTCCTAGCCAATCATCGGAAACAGCCTTTAATTTTTGCATGAATTCGTCGTCAAATGGAGGTTTTACAACGTTAAATTGGTAGCCTTCACGATCAAATTTATGCATTAACGCCCGCTGTGATCGTTGTCGCTTTCCCGCTAAGGTAAAGTCTGCTAGACGAACCAGTCCAGTTTCACCAGTTTTAATGAAGTCAAAGCCAAATTCATGAAGTAACATCGTAAATTCACCGGAGACTTCATAAAAGACTAACTGGTAATTATAGAGGTCGGCTTCCGTTAGAAATTGACGAAGAGCAGGCCGAATTTCAGCAGCATTACTAACAGGATCACCCATAATAATTAATCGGTCATAGTTTCGACGGTACATAAAGTATAGTTGATCCTGCTCATCCCTTTTGTAGAAGTACAGGTTCTTGTCTTTTAGGAAGGCGAGATGACTAGTCCGACTGCCACCAAACTGGTCAATGACATTATGAACCCGATCCGCAGCAAACTTTTGCTGGTTAGCAAACGGGTCAGCACCAGAACAAAAGTAACGGAGGATTAGAACCAGGAGAATTAATCCAAGCAGCAGGCCAATTAAGCCGGAGAACCAAACCTTTTCACCCGGAAAAAGGAAGAAGTTTGGAATCTTGTGCGACCGGATATATTGAGGAGCGTTAAGAACTCCTACAATAACATAAAGAATACAACTTCCGGCAAAAATCAAAAGATCGGTTGCAAATTTACTAATTGAGTATTGAAGCTTTGCACGGTAGAGTTCCCGTTTTGAAAGGAGGATAAGAACCAAAACAACGGCAAGGTAAATGGTTAAGCTCATTGTTCTTAAATTCCACCAGGTACTGATAATCCCGATTAGTAATAAGGCGAGTGTCGGCCAGTAAGCCTTTTGAACCTTTGATGCTAATCCCCGGGCACAAGCTAGCATGGCAATGGCAAATAGCACTGTGGATAATTGATGGATAAAAAAGAAAGTAAACGGGTAAAGTCGGGCAAAGAGCTTATTATCGGCTGTAATATCGGGAACCGCAGCGGCAAGCAGCATCAAGATTCCAGAAATGTACATGAATGCTGTGATTAGAAAGTGAGCAGTATTTTGAATGATGACTAATGGCAGACCATCAAAGAAGTCATTAACTTGCCGAGCTAAATCGTGAAGAAAGAGAACTCCGGCGACAATTAACGGCACGATATAATAGAAAATTCGGAAGAGGAGGAGCCAAATAATAATTGTCGGCTTAGAAACTCCCATTAATGACAATTCAAACATCATCATGACATCGAAAGAACCGAGGGCACCGGGAATCATGGAAATAACCCCAAGCAGCTGAGCAACTACGTATAGGGGTAAAACTGATGCTAGGTTGTGACGAACCCCTAAGCACCAACCGACTAGCAGGAAGAAAAGAGCAACAAATAGCCATTCGCAAGTTGAACTGCCGACTAGAAGTCCCTCAATTTTGGGGGTAACGTCCTTAAATAACCGGTTATTGTTAATCAAGGTAAAGTAAAAAACAACAGGGAAGTAAAGACCACCAGCAACAAGCCAAAGTGCATACTGGTTAAAGTGACCTCCCTGATGGAAGATAAACATAAAGGCTAAGGCAACCCAGCAAAGTACCGAAAGTCCTGACAAAAGGAAAACAGCGATCTTAGAAATTGCTAATAAAATATCTTTTTTGTTGGCGTGCTTACGGTAAAAATAAGCACGCATTGTTGCGCCAAGGACACCACCAAAACCAGCAATATTTGTGAGTGTGTTGGTAATCCAGCCACAGCGAATAATGTATGATCGCTTGAACTTTCCAGGAAGAAATTTAACAATTGCGAAATCATATCCCAGCATTGGAACAACTGCGATACAACCAAAAATAAGCAGAATTAAAATGTTTGACCATGTTAAATTGCTTAACCCTGTACCAACCCGGTGCCAATCAACGGTTTTGAAAAAGCTGGTTAGGGCATGTACGACAAAAATAATGACCGAAATTACAAAGACAATCTTTATTGGTCGCGCGTATTTAACCCACCATGATGACAATCGTTTATATAGGGATTCCATAGTATCCTCCTCAATAGAATGCTAATAACTATTATAAGGTATTTATGGCTGATGAAGAAGAAAAAGGAAATTAAAAAAGTTGTTGACACCTGAGGGGAAGTTTCGTATACTTTTATTTGTTGTCAAATGGCCCGTTGGTCTAGTTGGTTTAGGACGCATCCCTGTCACGGATGAGATCACGAGTTC
>ERZ773028.285-NODE-285-length-42978-cov-11.882907_pt1 | contig 42978 bp, 31 predicted proteins | sample MGYA00511123_ERZ773028 | MGnify/ENA primary metagenome ERZ773028 (study PRJEB29015, sample SAMEA2738134) | human oral metagenome | biome: human oral; feature: human-associated habitat; material: saliva | place: China | collected 2206 ... | reverse complement strand
CTCGTTTCGTATTGAAAAAAGCCTTGGAACAAGACCTTGTCCCAATCGTGGTTGTTAACAAAATCGATAAACCATCAGCTCGTCCAGCAGAAGTAGTGGACGAAGTCTTGGAACTTTTCATCGAGCTTGGTGCAGATGACGACCAGCTTGATTTTCCAGTGGTGTATGCTTCAGCTATTAACGGGACTTCTTCATTGTCAGATGATCCAGCTGATCAAGAAAAAACAATGGCGCCAATCTTTGATACGATTATCGACCATATCCCAGCTCCAGTGGACAACTCAGATGAGCCTTTGCAGTTCCAAGTTTCACTTTTGGATTACAATGACTTCGTAGGTCGTATCGGTATCGGACGTGTCTTCCGTGGTAGTGTGAAAGTTGGGGACCAAGTTACCCTTTCTAAACTAGACGGAACAACGAAGAACTTCCGTGTCACAAAACTCTTTGGTTTCTTTGGCTTGGAACGTCGTGAAATCCAAGAAGCCAAAGCGGGTGACTTGATTGCGGTATCAGGCATGGAAGATATCTTTGTCGGTGAGACGATTACACCGACAGATGCCATTGAGCCTCTTCCAATCCTTCACATCGATGAGCCAACGCTTCAAATGACCTTCTTGGTAAACAACTCACCATTTGCTGGCCGCGAAGGGAAATGGGTAACTTCTCGTAAGGTTGAAGAACGCTTGCAGGCCGAACTGCAAACAGACGTATCCCTTCGTGTTGACCCAACAGATTCACCAGACAAGTGGACAGTTTCAGGTCGTGGCGAATTACACTTGTCAATCCTGATCGAAACCATGCGTCGTGAGGGATATGAGCTGCAAGTATCTCGTCCAGAAGTTATTGTAAAAGAAATCGACGGTGTTAAATGTGAGCCATTTGAACGTGTTCAAATCGATACTCCAGAAGAATACCAAGGATCTGTTATCCAAAGCCTTTCTGAACGTAAGGGTGAAATGTTGGATATGATTTCAACTGGTAATGGTCAAACTCGTTTGGTCTTCCTTGTTCCAGCGCGTGGTTTGATTGGATACTCAACTGAGTTCTTGTCAATGACTCGTGGTTACGGTATCATGAACCATACCTTCGACCAATACTTGCCATTGATTCCAGGGGAAATTGGTGGACGTCACCGTGGTGCCCTCGTTTCCATCGATGCTGGTAAGGCTACAACTTACTCAATCATGTCTATCGAAGAGCGTGGAACCATCTTTGTTAACCCAGGTACTGAGGTTTACGAAGGAATGATCATCGGTGAAAACTCTCGTGAAAACGACTTGACAGTGAATATCACCAAGGCTAAACAAATGACCAACGTTCGTTCAGCTACTAAGGACCAAACAGCTGTTATCAAGACACCTCGTATCTTGACCCTGGAAGAGTCACTTGAGTTCTTGAACGACGATGAATACATGGAAGTAACACCTGAGTCTATCCGTTTGCGTAAACAAATCTTGAACAAGCAAGAACGCGAAAAAGCTAATAAAAATAAGAAAAAACAAGCAGCAGAATAAATCATTGAGTTGACTGGTGGTAGAAAGGAGCAGCATGATTTACCTGATTATTGGAATATTAATCCTGCTTTTCTATGTATTTGCCATTCCAACTAGTATTAAGGGAACGCTGAATGTCTTGACATTTGTACTTTTGCTGGTTGCCTTGATCATTTTGCTTGCTTTGGCAATTTTTCAAATTTTTAAATTGCCTGGAGAATTATTTGTGAGTATCTTTTTGATTATTATAACAGTGTGGGCCTTGATGGACATCGAGCGTCTAGTACCATCTCAGAAATCAAAAGAACTTTAAACTCATAAGCTATAAGGAAGGAATTAGGATTTCAAAGGTCGTGTAGACTTTCGGTAGCCTAATTCCTTTTGTTTATCTAAAGAAAGATTCTTCGATGGTGGTTTTGGCTGAGTAGAAAGATAATACAGATACCGATGTATTTCATTTAAAGAAGGCCCGATTCTTTTGAATTCTGTTCACTATCAGTGAGGAAATCAGGTTTGATAAGGCACGGGAAATCAGATGTTCTGGACAGTTATCGACTGTATAAATAGGTTTTTCGAAGGTTTCAAATAGAATAACATTTCTTCTTATTTATTAAAAGCTGCTAACAGTTAAAATAAAAGCCTGATATGACTTTTTTATTTTCGCAAAAAAAGGTAAAATAGAAGGTAGTATGAATGAAGAGGTACATGATGAAGACTATTTCAAAATTTGCCAATAAGAAAGTCTTGGTGTTGGGTTTAGCTAAATCAGGGGAGTCAGCTGCCCGTCTTTTGGATAAACTGGGAGCGATTGTGACGGTCAATGATGGCAAGCCTTTCGAGGAAAATCCAGCTGCCCAATCTTTGCTAGAAGAAGGAATTAAGGTCATAACTGGTGGTCATCCATTAGAATTGTTGGATGAAGATTTTGAATGGATGGTGAAAAATCCGGGCATTCCTTACAACAATCCTATGGTCATGAGGGCTTTGGAAAAGAAGATTCCTGTTATTACTGAAGTCGAGCTGGCCTATCTGATTTCGGATGCACCGATTATTGGGATTACTGGCTCAAATGGAAAAACGACTACGACAACCATGATTGCGGAAGTGCTAACAGCAGGCGGACAAAATGGCCTCTTGTCAGGAAATATCGGATTTCCAGCTAGTCAAGTTGCTCAAGATGCGGGTGAAACAGATACTCTGGTCATGGAACTTTCTTCTTTCCAACTGATGGGAATCGAAGCCTTCCATCCAGAAATAGCGGTCATTACAAATCTGATGCCGACACATCTGGACTATCACGGCTCTTTTGAGGAATATGTGGCAGCCAAGTGGAATATCCAAAAAAATATGACAGCTTCTGACTATGTCGTGTTGAATTTCAATCAAGATTTGGCGAAAGAATTGGCTAAGAAGACGGCTGCCAAAGTGCTTCCTTTTTCGACTAAAGAAAAGGTCGATGGAGCTTACTTGGACGGCGATGTGCTGACTTTCCGTGGGGAAGCCATTATGACAGCTTCTGAACTAGGCGTGCCTGGTAGTCACAATGTAGAAAATGCTCTAGCAACCATTGCAGTAGCCAAACTGCGCGGGATTGACAATCAAGTTATTAGAGAAACTCTGGCTCATTTTGGTGGTGTCAAGCATCGTCTCCAGTATGTGGGCGAAATCAATCAAGTCAAATTTTACAATGACAGTAAATCAACTAATATTTTAGCGACACAAAAAGCTTTGTCAGGCTTTGACAATAGCAAGGTCATTCTGATTGCTGGTGGTCTGGATCGTGGTAATGAATTTGATGAATTGGTGCCAGATATCAAGGGCCTGAAAAAAATGGTGATTCTGGGAGAATCTGCTGCGCGTGTTAAGCGGGCTGCGGATCAGGCAGAAGTAAGCTATCTGGATGCTTCAGATGTCAGAGATGCTACTCGCAAAGCCTTTTCTGTGGCGGAGCCTGGGGATGTTGTCCTTCTCAGTCCAGCCAATGCCAGCTGGGATATGTATAAGAATTTTGAAGTGCGGGGCGATGAATTCCTTGCAGTGTTTAAAGAATTAAAGAAATAAAATGAAAAAAATAGTATTTACAGGCGGAGGGACAGTTGGTCATGTGACCCTCAATCTTTTGCTGATACCTAAATTTATCGAAGAGGGCTGGGAAGTCCATTATATCGGTGACCGCCATGGGATTGAGTACAAGGAAATTCAAAAATCAGGTCTACCTGTTGTTTTTCATTCGATTGCAACTGGTAAGCTCCGTCGCTATTTTTCTTGGCAGAATCTTTGGGATGTTTTCAAAGTGGCAGGTGGGATTCTCCAGTCGCTGGGCATCATGTTGAGAGTACGTCCAAAAGCCCTATTTTCAAAAGGAGGCTTTGTGTCTGTTCCGCCAGTGATTGCGGCGAAGGTGACAGGCGTTCCAGTTTTTATTCATGAGTCTGACTTGTCGCTTGGTCTGGCCAATAAAATTGGTTATAAATGCGCGACAAAGATGTTCACGACTTTTGAGCAAGCTGAGGGCTTGAGCAAGGCTGAACATGTTGGAGCGGTGACCAAGATCGCTGCCCTCCCTCAAACGGAACCGGCTGAGATTGAGAAAATTAAGGCCCATTTCACAGAAGGAAAACCTACCTTGCTCTTTGTTGGTGGCTCAGGAGGAGCGAAAGTTTTCAATGATTTTATTACCAAAAATAAGGATCGCTTGATTGAAAAATACAATATTATCAATCTGACGGGCGATGCTAACTTGGATGAGCTTTCCCATCGCATTTACCGAGTGTCCTATGTGACAGATCTGTATCAGCCACTGATGGCTATGGCAGATGTCGTCGTGACACGAGGCGGTTCCAATACTATTTTTGAATTACTGGCGATGAAGAAGTTGCAAGTAATTGTACCTTTGGGGCTGGGGGCAAGTCGAGGAGATCAAATTGAAAATGCCAACTACTTCTTGGAAAAAGGCTATGCGCTTAAAATCAACGAAGAAAACTTGAATCGGGTTAATCTCCAAGTAGCAGTGGATGATTTACTAAGAGAAAAGGATGCTTACTATCAACGAATGGAAAAAGCGCCTGAATTAAAATCTGTAGATGATTTTTATGAAATTTTGAAGCAAGATATTAACAAAGGGAAAAAATGAAAAAAAGCAAGGAAGATAAGCAAGAAACTGCTCAACTTTCTCTTTCTGAATGGCAAGTCAGAAACAAAGAGTATCTTGAGAAAAAAGCTCAAGAAAAGGCAAAAAAGCAAGCTGAGTTAGAGAAAAAGAGAGCTGAACTAGAGCAGAAAAAAGAAGAAATGAAGGCGGAACTGGAAAATCAGGAGCCTTCTAACGAAGAAGATGCAGTCTCCGAAGAAATTGACACAGACTCTCCTACAAGTGAAGAAGAAACTGCAGTTCAAGATTCTGAAAGTGAGTCTGAAGTTGAGGAGCAAGATGAAGCTGAAGCTCAGGACCAAGAGCAAGATGAAGAAGAAGTAGAGCAGCTTGAGCTACCAAAAGTTCCAATTGAGAAAATCCACTGGTATCGAGCTTTGCCAGTTTTAGTGACAAGCTCCCTGGTTTTTTTAGCTTCCCTTTATTTTCTCACACCGCTGGCAACTATGAAGACCATTGAATTTACTGGAAACAAGGTGGTGAGTCAGGAGGAACTAAAAAGCAGTAGCAAAATCGATCAGCGCGATTATACTGTTACTGTTTATAAAAATCGCCATCATTACGAGAAAAATCTGAAAGCTTCCAGCCCTTGGATTGAAAATGTAGAGATGACCTATCAATTCCCACTGACTTTCAAAATCGATGTTCAGGAATATGGCATTTTAGGTTATTTGCAGAAAGATTCTAAGTATTATCCTATTTTAACCAGTGGAGAATACGTAAAAAATGAGGTTGCGGCTGATGCCTTGCCCGAAGAGCGGATGGATGTGACCTTTTCGGATGCAGGCTTGATCAAGGAATTCGTTCAACAATTGAAGAATGTTCCTGATTCGATCAAAAAAAGTATGAGAAGGGTTGATTTAACTCCTAGCAAGGTGACAGAGGATTTAGTGACTATTACCATGTCTGATGAACATCAAGTTTTAGTTCCTATTTCTCATATTGCTAAGAAACTTCCCTACTATGAAGGAATTCATCCTCAGTTGGAAGTGCCAAGCGTGGTCGATATGGAGGCTGGTATTTTTAGCTATGCGCAAGGCACAGAAAATGAAGTTATCCATGAAGCTAGTAACGATGCGCAAGATACAGAATCTTCAACTCAACATGCAGAGCAATCTACCGAGCATTCTGCTCAATCTCAGGCAGAAAAGCCAGAGATTTCTGAAAATAACTAATTATTATAGATAAAAAACTGCGCCAATTTCGTATTTTTATGATATAATAAAGTTTGGATAACCCTATTTTCTAGAGTTATTTGTATTAGAATGGAAACGTGGAAGACAGAGAGGACTGATGTAATGGCTAGAGATGGCTTTTTTACTGGATTAGATATAGGAAGTAGCACAATTAAAGTGTTGGTGGCAGAGCACATCAACGGTGAAATGAATGTTATTGGAGTCAGCAATGCAAAGAGTGCTGGCGTTAAAGATGGGATTATTGTCGATATTGAAGCAGCAGCAGCGGCTATTAAATCAGCAATTTCTCAAGCAGAGGAAAAAGCGGGGATTTCAATTGGACTAGTGAATGTTGGCTTGCCTGCAAATCTACTGCAAATTGAGCCAACTCAAGGAATGATTCCTGTGACTAGTGACTCCAAAGAAATTACCGATGAAGATGTCGAGAGCGTTGTAAGATCTGCCTTGACCAAGAGCATGACTCCTGACCGTGAAGTAATTACCTTCATCCCAGAAGAGTTTGTTGTTGATGGCTTCCAAGGGATCCGTGATCCTCGTGGTATGATGGGGATTCGCCTAGAAATGCGCGGCCTACTTTACACTGGTCCTCGTACAATCCTGCATAATCTCCGTAAAACAGTGGAGCGTGCAGGAGTGAAATTGGAAAATATCATCATTTCTCCTTTAGCGATGACAAAATCCATCTTGAATGAAGGAGAACGAGAGTTTGGTGCGACAGTCATTGATATGGGTGGCGGACAAACTACAGTTGCTTCTGTAAAAAATCAAGAATTACAATTTACCAATATCTATCAAGAAGGCGGCGACTATGTCACAAAAGACATTTCAAAAGTGTTGAAAACTTCTCAGAAATTGGCAGAAAGCTTGAAATTTAACTATGGTGTAGCTTATGTACCATTTGCAGGCACAGAATCTTTCCCAGTTGAAGTCATCGGGGAAGTTAATCCAGTTGAAATAACAGAAACCTATCTAGCTGAAATCATCTCTGCTCGTATCAAACATGTTTTTGAACAAATCAAGCAAGATTTAGATAGAAGACACGTGTTAGATCTTCCTGGTGGTATTGTCATCGTTGGTGGTGGAGCAATCTTGCCTGGCGTTGTAGAATTAGCTCAGGAAGTATTTGGCGTTCACGCTAAATTATATGTACCAAATCAAATCGGTATCCGTAATCCAGCTTTTGCCCACGTGATTAGTCTTTCAGAGTATGCTGGCAATCTGACCGAAGTGGATCGAATTGCACAAGCTGCTGTTCGTGGAGACGAGCAGTTGCGTCATCAAGCAACTAGCTTTGAACGTCCAAGTCATAGAGTACCTCGCTTTGATCATCAGCCGGTTGAACCAGTTCAACCAGTTCAAGAGGTGGAACCAGAAATTGCACCGCTTAGAAATGAAGAACCACAAGAGGAACCAAAAGCTAGTCTTACAGATAAGATGCGCAATTTAATTGGTAATATGTTTGAGTAAGGAGAATAAATAGATTATGACATTTTCATTTGATGCGGCTGCAGCACAAGGCGCAGTCATTAAAGTAATTGGTGTCGGCGGAGGCGGCGGAAACGCTATTAACCGAATGATCGATGAAGGTCTTGCTGGCGTAGAATTTATCGCAGCAAATACAGATGTGCAAGCACTTAGCAGTGCAAAAGCAGAAACAGTTATCCAGCTTGGTCCTAAGTTGACTCGTGGTCTGGGTGCTGGAGGTCAACCTGAGGTTGGTCGTAAAGCAGCTGAAGAAAGCGAAGAAGTTTTGACAGAAGCCCTTCAAGGAGCAGACATGGTCTTTATCACTGCTGGTATGGGTGGTGGCTCTGGTACAGGTGCTGCACCAGTTATTGCTCGCATCGCTAAATCAGTAGGCGCCCTAACTGTAGCAGTTGTGACACGTCCATTTGGCTTTGAAGGAAGCAAGCGTGGTAATTTTGCCGTTGAAGGAATCAATGAACTGCGTGAACATGTAGATACTCTTTTGATTATTTCAAACAACAATCTTTTGGAAATTGTTGACAAGAAAACTCCGCTTCTAGAAGCCTTGAGTGAAGCTGATAACGTATTGCGCCAAGGGGTTCAGGGTATTACTGACTTGATTACCAGCCCTGGCTTGATCAACCTTGACTTTGCAGACGTGAAGACTGTTATGGAAAACAAAGGTAATGCTTTGATGGGTATCGGTATCGGAAGCGGTGAAGAACGTGTTATCGAAGCAGCTCGCAAAGCTATCTACTCTCCACTTCTTGAGACAACTATTGACGGTGCAGAAGACGTGATCGTCAACGTTACTGGTGGCCTAGATATGACTTTGATTGAAGCGGAAGAAGCTTCTGAAATCGTTAATCAGGCAGCTGGTCATGGTGTCAACATCTGGCTTGGTACTTCTATTGATGAGTCTATGAAGGATGAAATCCGTGTGACTGTTGTTGCAACAGGTGTTAAAGAGGATAAGGTTGATAAGGTAAGTGGATTGCAAGGCGTTAAACCTGCGAGCCGAGCTGAGCAAGTACGCTCAGCACAATCATCTGCTCATTATGATCGAAACTTCGATATGGCAGAAACAAGAGAAATGCCAGCTCCTTCCCATCGCTCAACTGTAGAAACTTCTAGAGCTTCAGCCTTTGGAGATTGGGATTTACGTCGTGAATCAATCGTTCGTCAAGCAGAGCCTGTGCCTTCTAGCCGTGTAGAGCGCTTTACAGATATTAAGGAAGAAGATGACGAACTTGAAACACCGCCATTCTTTAGAAATCGCTAATTAAATGGATTTTCAAGCAAATAAAGATTTAATTTTTCAAAATGTTGCTCAAATAGTTGAAAAAGAAAATCGATTGAAGGACTCCGTAAACATTATTGCGGTTACCAAGTATGTTGACTGTGAAACAGCGAAAAAACTCGTGGATACAGGAATCAAACATATTGGAGAAAATCGAGTAGATAAGTTTCTTGAAAAATATCATGCTTTGAAGGAAGAAAAACTTACTTGGCATTTGATTGGTAGTTTGCAGAGAAGAAAAGTGAAAGATGTGATCAACTATGTTGATTATTTCCATGCTTTAGACTCTGTCAAATTAGCTCAAGAAATCAACAAGCGAGCGGATCATGTGATTAATTGTTTCTTGCAAGTCAATATTTCAAAAGAAGAAAGCAAGCACGGTTTTTTAGTTGAAGAACTAGATCGTGTTATACCAGAGCTTGCAGCCTTAGAAAATATTTGCATTGTTGGCCTGATGACCATGGCTCCACTCGAAGCAGATCATCAAGAGCTGAATCAGATTTTTTCAGAGGCACATCAGCTTCAATTAAACTTACAAAGCAAACAGTTAAAAAACATGCCCTTTTCTGATTTGAGTATGGGAATGAGCCGTGATTATCCAGAAGCGATTGCCAACGGCTCAACCTATGTCAGAATTGGAACAGCATTTTTTAAATAGGAAAGAACTATGTCATTTAAAGATAAATTTGATAAATTTATAGAATACTTTACAGAAGATGGAGAAAAGTCTGACTTACCAGTACAGCCTTCAGATGAATCTGATTCTGTTTTGAAGCCTGCAGAGATCGAGCCAGTTTCGGCTGCATCGGCAAAGGAAAACGCACGTACTCGTTCAGCTTCTTCACAAGTCCAACAAAAGCCTGCAACGGAAAATATTACTAGATTGCATGCTCGCCAACAAGAACTGGCTCAGCATCGAGTGAAATCTAGTGAGAAGGTTACGATTGATGTTCGCTATCCGAAAAAATATGAGGAAGCAACAGAGGTTGTTGATTTACTTGTGGCGAATGAGAGTATCTTAATTGATTTTCAATATATGACAGAGGTACAAGCAAGACGTTGCTTGGATTATCTTGATGGGGCACGCTATGTTTTGGCTGGGAACTTGAGAAAAGTTGCTAGTACCATGTACTTGCTCACTCCAATCAATGTTGTCGTCAATGTAGAAGATATTCGCCTTCCAAACGATGTGGATCTGAGTGAATACGATTTTGATATGAAACGCAGCAGATAATTAATGATTTACTTTATTTTAAAATTAGTTTCTAATCTAATTGATCTTTACTCCCTTCTCGTCTTCGTCTATGCACTCTTGTCTTGGTTCCCTGGAGCTTACCAAACAGCCCTAGGAAGGCTTGTCGGTTCTCTGGTTGAACCATTTTTGCGTTTGTTCCGCAGGTTGCCTTTGCAGTTTGGTAGATTAGACTTTACTGTTCTGGCAGCACTTTTTGCCTTGAGAGTGCTTGATACTTTATTTCTACACTTCCTCGCTTCCTTGTTATTGCTATGGTAAACAAGATCTATCAGCATTTTTCTCAGGATGATCAAGATTTTCTGGATAAAAGCATGGAATTGCTTCAAAGAGTAGAAAATCAATATAGCTATGAGACGACTGCTTTTTTGAATCCTCATCAGGTCAATATTCTCAAAAATTTGAGTAAGCAATATGATGTGCAAGTATTTGCTAGTTCAGATTATTTTCCAAGTGAGTTTGCTAAAGTGTTGATTGCACCTAGCTATTATCAATTAGAACTCGAAGATTTCGATGTGGTCTTGCTAGAGATTACCTATGCAAGTAAGTTCTATAAGGTGACTCATTCACAAATTATGGGAACTCTTTTGCATCAGCTAGGGATTGAGAGGCGGACATTTGGCGATATTATCGTTGTGGATGACCGTGCACAAGTATTTGTGGATAGAAGATTAGAAGAATATTTCATTACGAATGTTTCTAAAATAGCTAAAGTTCCAGTTCGGCTAAGAAGAGTTGATGTCAGAGAGCAGCTACAAGAGTCACCGGCGACTAAAACAACAGATGTTTTGGTCTCTAGTCTCAGATTGGATAAGCTGGTAGCGACAGTGTTTAAGTTATCACGTAGTCAAGCTGTGGAACTAATCATGGGGAAGCAGGTAAAGCAGAACTACAGAACCATTGATAATCCTAGTCAACAGCTCTCTTTGGGCGATTTGATTAGCGTTAGGAAATATGGAAGATTTAAGATTTTAACAGAAAATGGTTTTTCCAAAAACGGGAAGCATAAACTAACAGTTGAATTATTACCTAGTAAATAAGGAGGAAACATGGCACTAACATCATTAGATATTAGAGATAAAGGTTTTTCAACCAGATTTAGAGGGTACGATATTGATGAAGTTGAAGAATTTCTTGATATCATTGTCAATGATTATGAGGAATTAATCCGTGAGAATCGTGAGAAAGAAGCAAAAATCCGTAATCTTGAAGAACGTCTAATTTATTTTGATGAAATGAAAGACTCGCTCAGCCAATCTGTTTTGATTGCACAAGATACAGCAGAGCGGGTCAAACAGGCAGCACAAGAACGTTCAGGAAATATTGTGCAGCAAGCAGAGCAAGATGCGCAACGTTTATTAGATAGGGCCAAGTATAAGGCAAATGATATTCTTCGTCAGGCTACAGATAACGCTAAAAGAGTGGCTGTTGAGACAGAAGAATTGAAAAATAAAACGCGTGTCTTCCATCAGCGTCTCAAATCGACAATTGAAAGTCAACTAAGTATTGTTGACTCTCCAGATTGGGAAGATATCCTTCGCCCAACTGCTGCCTATCTCCAAACCAGTGATGAAGCCTTTAAAGAAGTGGTTGAAGAAGCGATTGGAGAAAAAGTCGAGCTAGAGGAAGAAGTAGATGTTACGCGCCAATTCTCACCTGAAGAATTAGCTGAATTGCAAGAACGAATTGAGCAAGCAAATCGAGATTTGGCAGAAACACAGACTCTTCAGACTATAGATGAAGAGCTGATCCAAGCACAACAGAAAGAAATTTTAGAATCTGGAGAACTTTCAGATTTGGATGAAGATTCTAAAGTTCAAGTGGATCTTTTATAAGTGCAGAAACACAAGGTAAACAAAATATTTTCAGCGAGCAGGTGGTGGTGAAAGACCTGTAATCCCTTTTGTTTGACTTATCATTCTGCTTCATCGTTTCTGAATCGAGTAAGAAACGACGTCCGCCTACGTTACAGGCTAAGAGGGACAGGCTTTTTCCTGTCTAAACAAAGGTGGTACCACGAATTTTCGTCCTTTCGGAGAAGTTTGTGGTTTTTTATTTTGAAAATTATGATGGAATAAGGAGACTAAATGAAACTCAAAGAAACCCTGAATCTTGGGAAAACTGCATTTCCAATGCGTGCTGGCTTGCCAAATAAAGAGCCAATCTGGCAAAAAGAATGGGAAGAAGCAAAACTTTACCAACGTCGTCAAGAATTGAACCAAGGAAAACCGCATTTTGTCTTGCATGATGGCCCTCCATACGCAAACGGAAATATCCACGTTGGACATGCCATGAATCATATCTCAAAAGATATCATCATTCGTTCTAAGTCTATGTCAGGTTTTAACGCACCTTATATCCCAGGTTGGGATACTCATGGTCTGCCAATCGAGCAAGTATTGGCAAAACAGGGCGTTAAACGCAAAGAAATGGACTTGGTTGAGTACTTAAAACTTTGCCGTGAGTACGCTCTTTCTCAAGTTTATAAACAACGTGATGATTTCAAGCGCTTGGGGATGTCAGGTGACTGGGAAAATTTATATGTGACTTTAACTCCAGACTATGAAGCAGCCCAAATCCGTGTATTTGGTGAGATGGCTAATAAAGGCTATATCTACCGTGGTGCAAAACCAGTTTACTGGTCATGGTCATCTGAGTCAGCCCTTGCCGAAGCGGAAATTGAATACCATGACTTACTTTCAACTTCCCTTTACTATGCTAACCGCGTCAAAGATGGCAAAGGTGTTCTAGATACAGATACTTATATCGTAGTCTGGACAACAACTCCATTTACCATCACAGCTTCTCGTGGTTTGACAGTTGGAGCAGATATTGATTATGTATTGGTACAACCAGCTGGCGAATCTCGTAAGTTTGTGGTTGCTTCAGAATTACTGAATAGTCTTTCTGAGAAATTTGGCTGGGCTGATGTTCAGGTCTTGGCGACCTACCGTGGTCAAGAATTGAATAAAATTGTGACAGCTCACCCATGGGATACGGCTGTAGATGAGTTGGTGATCCTCGGTGACCACGTTACGACTGACTCTGGTACTGGTATCGTCCATACAGCCCCTGGTTTTGGTGAGGATGACTACAATGTCGGTGTTGCTAACGGCCTTGAAGTTGCTGTAACAGTAAACGAACGCGGGATTATGATGGCAAATGCAGGTGCTGATTTCGAAGGTCAATTCTACGACAAGGTTGTACCAACTGTTATCGAGAAACTTGGTAATCTTCTCCTTGCCCAAGAAGAAATCTCTCACTCATATCCATTTGACTGGCGTACCAAGAAACCAATCATCTGGCGCGCTGTTCCACAATGGTTTGCCTCAGTTTCAAAATTCCGCCAAGAAATCTTGGATGAAATTGAAAAAGTGAAATTCCATTCAGAATGGGGTAAAGTGCGTCTTTACAATATGATTCGTGACCGTGGCGACTGGGTTATCTCTCGTCAACGTGCTTGGGGAGTTCCCCTTCCTATCTTCTATGCTGAAGACGGTACGCCAATCATGACAGCTGAAACGATTGAGCACGTGGCTCAACTCTTTGAGGAACACGGTTCTATCATCTGGTGGGAACGTGATGCCAAAGACCTCTTGCCAGAAGGATTTAGCCACCCAGGTTCACCAAATGGCGAGTTCAAGAAAGAAACAGACATCATGGACGTATGGTTTGATTCAGGTTCATCATGGAATGGTGTTTTGGTAAATCGTCCAAATCTGACTTATCCAGCTGACCTTTATCTTGAAGGTTCTGACCAATACCGTGGTTGGTTCAACTCATCACTCATCACATCTGTTGCCAACCATGGCGTAGCGCCATACAAACAAATCTTGTCACAAGGTTTTGCCCTTGATGGTAAAGGTGAGAAGATGTCTAAATCTCTTGGAAATACCATTGCTCCAAGCGATGTTGAAAAACAATTTGGTGCGGAAATCTTGCGTCTCTGGGTAACAAGTGTTGACTCAAGCAACGACGTGCGTATCTCTATGGATATCTTGAGTCAAGTCTCTGAAACCTACCGCAAGATCCGTAACACCCTTCGTTTCTTGATTGCTAATACATCTGACTTTAACCCAGCTCAGGACGCAGTCGCTTACGATGAACTACGTTCCGTTGATAAGTACATGACCATCCGCTTTAACCAGCTTGTCAAGACCATTCGTGATGCTTATGCTAACTTTGAATTTTTGACAATCTACAAGGCCTTGGTGAACTTTATCAACGTTGACTTGTCAGCCTTCTATCTTGACTTCGCTAAAGACGTTGTCTACATCGAAGGTGCCAAATCACTCGAACGTCGTCAAATGCAGACAGTCTTCTATGATGTACTTGTTAAAATCACCAAACTCTTGACACCAATCCTTCCTCACACAGCAGAGGAAATCTGGTCATATCTTGAGTTTGAAGCTGAAGACTTCGTTCAATTGTCAGAATTACCAGAAGCTCAAACCTTTGCTAACCAAGAAGAAATCTTGGATATCTGGGCAGCTTTCATGGACTTCCGCGGACAAGCTCAAAAAGCCTTGGAAGAAGCTCGTAATGCAAAAGTGATCGGTAAATCGCTTGAAGCGCACTTAACGGTTTATCCTAATGAAGTGGTGAAAACTCTTCTTGGAGCAGTAGATAGTAATGTAGCTCAACTTTTGATCGTGTCAGAATTAACCATTGCAGATGGACCAGCTCCAGAAGGCGCAGTTAGCTTTGAGGATGTTGCCTTTACAGTTGAACGTGCTGCAGGTGAAGTATGTGACCGTTGCCGTCGTATCGATCCAACTACTGCAGACCGTAGCTACCATGCAGTTATTTGTGACCACTGTGCAAGCATTTTAGAAGAAAACTTTGCGGATGCAGTTGCAGAAGGATTTGAAGAAAAATAATTCAGTCTAATATAACTAGGTTTGACTGATGGCTAGTAGAAGAAGTCCTGTCTCAACTGAGGCGGGCTTTTTTACTTGAGAACTAAGGTGCTAAGCTTCCTTGTGAAAACTGAAAAAATAAGTTGAAACTCTTGACAGGCTAGTATAAGTTATTTATGATAGTAGTAGAGATTAGAAGGAATGAGGAAAGATAATGACCCATCCAGTTTTTGGAGTTCATGAGGAAAATGTCGAGTATGTGACACGCTATGGAGTTTACGCAGTGATTCCGGATGAAAAGAAAGAAAATATTATTTTGGTACAGGCACCTAATGGTGCGTGGTTTCTTCCTGGAGGCCAAATGGAAGAAGGAGAGGACCAGCTGGCTACTCTTGAGCGGGAATTGCTGGAAGAGCTTGGTTTTAGCATCCAAGTAGGAGATTACTTTGGCCAGGCGGACGAGTATTTTTATTCTCGCCATCGGGACACGCATTTTTATAATCCTGCCTATATTTACGAAGCCCTTTCTTATCAAGAAGTAGAAAAGCCACTGGAAGACTTTAATAATCTAGCATGGTTTCCTGTAGATCTTGCAATAGAAAAATTGAAACGTGGCAGCCATAAATGGGGAGTTGAGCAGTGGAAGCGTAAATATCAGAATAACTAGCCTGCTATATTTAAAATGATATAAATTACAAGCAATCATTCACAATTTCTGAAAAACGTGTTATAATAATAGCGACGATTTAAGGTAGGAGGCAAATGAATGAAGCTTATAAATACGACGAATACCCATGCAGAACTAGTAAAAAATCAGTTGGAAAGTACGGATGCAACGCTGGTAGAGGTTTACTCTGCGGGAAATAGCGATGTTATTTTCACAGAAGCACCAACCCATTATGAAATTCTCATTTCAAATAAGCATCGCGCAATCAGAGAGCAAGAAATTGAAAAAATTAGAGAATTCTTTTTGAAGCGAAAAATTGATCAAAAGAATATTGACGCCTCTGCCATTCGGACAATCTATGCCAATAGTTTGATTGAGATTTCAATCCCGATTAAGGGCTAATCATCTGCTTAAGATTTTAAACTTTTATAGCATTATCAATTGATCATCTGCTTCCTGATGGAGGTAATAGCAAAATCACTTGAAAGACTCCGCTTTTCAGCTCTTGCTTTCAGGTGATTTTTTATTTGTCTGATTTAGATTTTGAATTGCGTGATCTTTTCTGACTAGCCAAATTCTTCGAACTTAATAATGTTTCCATTTTTATTCTTTCTTTTATGAAATCACCTTTATTTTATGATAAATTATGGTAAAATAACTTGGAGGAGAGTAAAGATGTTTCATAAAAGTAAGTTAATGTTTTGGACCAGTGAAGTCTTGCTGCTGACGATTATCTTTTTCATCTGGCGCCAGATGGGAGATATGATTACGCCAGTGGTGAGCGTTATCAATACGATTTTAATTCCTTTTGTTATGGGAGGATTTCTCTACTATATTACAAATCCTCTAGTGACACTGCTCGAAAAAAAGTTGAAAATCAATCGAATTTTCGGGATTTTAATCACTCTTTTCCTACTCTTTGGCCTAGTGACAGTCGGAGTAATCTACCTCTTGCCAATTTTGATTAACCAGCTGTCCAGCTTGATCAACTCGACACAAAATCTCTATTGGGAAATTCAGAGTTTTGTTAATCAATTATCCAAAAATCCTTTATTTAAGAGTTTGAATATTCAGTCTACTATCCAGCAGCTCAATCTGTCCTATGTAGATATTCTGCAAAATATTTTAAATAGTGTTACCAATAGTCTGGGTAGCGTAGTGTCTGCTGTCATCAATACCCTCATGATTCTCATCATGACGCCGATTTTTTTGGTCTACTTCCTGATGGATGGGCACAAGCTTTTGCCTATGCTGGAGCGGACCGTTCTCAAGCGCGATAAGCTCAATATATCCGGTCTCTTGACCAATCTCAATGCGACGGTTGCCCGTTATATCAGTGGTATTTCGATTGATGCCTTGCTGATTGGGACCTTGGCTTATATTGGTTACAGTGTTATTGGACTCAAGTATGCCTTAGTCTTTGCCATTTTCTCAGCTTTGGCTAACTTGATCCCTTATGTGGGCCCTAGTATCGGCTTGATTCCCATGCTGATTACCTACTTTTTTACTGACCCTCATAAAATGCTGGCAGCCTTGATCTATATGTTGATTATCCAGCAAATTGATGGGAATATCCTCTATCCTCGTATTGTTGGGAGCGTTATGAAGGTGCACCCTATTACGATTATGGTTCTCTTGCTTCTTTCAAGTAATATCTATGGTATTATGGGCATGATTGTAGCGATTCCGACTTACTCTATCCTCAAGGAAATCGTGAAATTCCTCGCCAATCTTTATGATAACCACAAAGAAGCTCAGCAGCAAAAGAAGAATGAAGAATTTGGTATTATAAAAAAATAGGAGAAAGCTCGCCTTTCTCTTTTTTACTGCATTTTTTATGGTCTATCATTGGATATTTATGCTAAAATAATAGTAATAGCATAAAGGAGGTATCGTTATGGTAACACGTCGTAAATTTTCTCCGCAAGAAATAAGAAAAGATTCTTCTTATTTTTCGCCCTTGAAGACCATTGTAGAGACAGCCTTTTATGAGAATCAGGTGCAGGCAATCAAGACCGTAGAAGAGGCCTATCAACTGGCCTCGGTAGCTGCTGGAACGGTTGTGCTGGACATGCCGGTGATTCATACTAAGGAGCTGGGACTTCCTTCTTATGCCCGCGTTTTATTAACTAACTCGGGGGCTGTTGTCGGCCGAACTGCCAAGGCTAGACGAATTTATGGCAGAGATCGTCAGGAAGATGAGCACTTGCTATTTCTGGTTCGTAGTGCTGTTTATCAGGCACATCAGAGGACCTTTTATAAGGCAGATGCAGTCGTGGGGCTGGATGAGGACTTCATGGTTTGCGCTCATCTGATGGTTCCTCAGGAAGAAATCAACAATCTCTATTCTTGGCTCTTGAATTTCCAGATTTTGGATGAGGAATTTAAGAATCGCCTACGAGCTTCTAAAAAGTACGAGGAAAATGATATCTTTGTCTTTTTTGACCCTAAATGGAAGCATCCAGACTACCCAGAAGGTTTGGTTTACTTTGATACCAATCATAATTGCGCCGTTATTCTAGGCTTAAACTATTTCGGGGAGCTGAAAAAGGCAACCTTGACTTTGGCTTGGGGGACGGCTGCCAGAAATGGCTATGTGGCCTGCCACGGGGGCTTGAAAATTTTCAAGCAAAATACGGACAAAGAGGACTATGTTGCATCTTTCTTTGGACTGTCGGGTTCAGGAAAATCTACATTGACGCATGCTAAACATGACCATAAATATGACATCAAGGTTCTCCATGACGATGCCTTCATTATCTCGGTCAAGGATGGCTCCTCTATTGCCCTCGAACCGTCTTATTTTGACAAGACCAATGACTACCCTACGGGTCACAGTGAGCAGGATTTCTTTGTCACCGTGCAGAATTGTGGAGTGACGCTGGATGAAAATGGGCGGAAAAAGCTAGTAACAGAGGACATCCGCAATGGGAATGGACGGACTGTCAAATCGCGCTTTGCGACTCCAAATCGAGTAGACCGGATTGATGAGCCCATCAATGCTATCTTCTGGATTATGAAAGATGATTCTCTGCCGCCACTGGTTAAGATCAATGATCCGCTGATGGCTTCCACAATGGGCTGCACCCTGATGACCAAGCGCTCAAATGCTGAGAATGTCACTGGCTTGCACGAAGACTTGGTTATTGAGCCTTATGCCAATCCCTTCCGAGTCTATCCATTGGTGGAAGATTATCGGAAATTCCGTCGTTTATTTGAGTCAGGAGTTGCTTGCTACATTATCAATACTGGCTTTTATATGGGTAAAGGTATCTCAAAGGAAGTATCTTTAGACATTATCGAGCAGATTGTAGAGGGAAGAGCTCAATTTAAGCCTTTTGGTCCTCTGGAAGGTTTTGAATACTTGGATTATAAGGGCTATGCTGTTCCAAACTTTGACGAAAAGTATAGACAGCTCATTCGTGAAAGAATGCAGGTCCGTTTAAACTTCCTATTGGCCTTTAATCAGAAATATCCCAAGACAGCTCTGCCTGTTGGAGCTATTTCTCGGCTAGAAAAAGTCTTGCAGGACTTAGAGGATTAGTCTGCAAAACGCTTTCTAATAAATCCTTGTGCACGAATCCCAAAAATATGTTATAATCAAGGTTGATTATAATTTTTAGGAGAAGAATCCATGGAAGACCCTGGCAGTCAGAGTATTTTATTGCAAGCAATACTGCTATTTGTTTTAACCTTACTAAATGCCTTTTTCTCAGCTTCTGAGATGGCGATGGTGTCGCTCAATCGAGCTCGCGTTGAGCAGAAAGCCGAAGAAGGCGATGCCAAATATGTTCGTTTATTAAAAGTTCTTGAAAGCCCTAATAACTTTCTGTCAACGATTCAGGTCGGTATTACCGTCATTAATATCCTGTCGGGGGCAAGCTTTGCGGATAATTTAGGGAAAATCTTTGCTTCTTGGATGGGTGATTCCAAGACGGCGCATGCAGTTGCTAGTTTCTTGGCCCTTGCTCTCTTGACTTATATTTCCATTGTTTTGGGGGAGCTTTATCCTAAGAGAATCGCTATGAATCTTAAGGATAGTTTGGCTATTCGGACTGCACCAGTGATTATCTTCCTCGGGAAAATTGTCAGTCCGTTTGTCTGGTTGCTTTCAGCCTCTACCAATCTTCTCAGTCAGATGACGCCGATGAAGTTTGATGATGCGGATGAAAAAATGACCCGAGATGAGATTGAGTACATGCTGACCAATAGTGAGGAGACGCTGGATGCAGATGAAATCGAAATGCTGCAGGGGATTTTCTCGCTGGATGAAATGGTGGCGCGTGAACTCATGGTGCCACGGACAGATGCCTTTATGGTTGATATTCAGGATGATACCAAGGAAATTATTGAAAGTATCCTCAAGCAAAATTTCTCACGAATTCCTGTCTATGATGGCGATAAGGACAATGTGATCGGCTTGATTCATACCAAGCGCTTGCTAAATGAAGCCTTCGCTAATGGATTCGACAATCTAAACCTCCGCAAGATTCTGCAAGAGCCGCTCTTTGTACCTGAAACGATTTTTGTGGATGATTTGCTTAAATCTCTCCGGAATACCCAAAATCAAATGGCGATTCTGCTGGATGAGTATGGTGGTATGGCAGGTCTCGTGACGCTCGAAGACTTGTTGGAAGAAATCGTCGGTGAAATCGAAGACGAAACAGACAAGGTTGCTATCGAGGTTCATGAAATCGGTGAGAATACCTACATTGTTTTAGGAACGATGACCCTCAATGACTTTAATGAATATTTTGAAGTTGAAATCGATAGTGATGATGTGGATACTATTGCTGGTTATTATCTGACTGGTGTTGGAACCATTCCAAATCCAACAGAGCGGCTCAGCTATGAAGTGGAAAGCCAGAATAAAAAACTGATTTTGACCAATGACAAGGTTAAAAATGGCCGTGTCACTAAGGTGAAAGTGGAAATATCTGAAATGATTGAAGAAGATGAAGAAGCTGAAAAATAAATTCAGCTTCTTTTGTTTTAAGTTTTCCGCAAGATTTTTATAAGGAATGCTTAAGCTGAAAGTCTTATACTAGTCTCAACAAATAAGAAATGAGGACAGTCCAATGACATATAAAGTAAATGTAACCTATCAAAAATCATTCATTCGCTCCAAGTTAAACGAAGCATCCTAACCAGTACTAGCAATAGAAGCAAGAAATAGATTCTCGTATCAACATTTCATAAATTTTTCATATCATCTCCTAAATATAAAAAACGTATTAAACTAAACAACAAACCAAAGAACAGGAAAACTCCTCTGCTCGCTAGATTTTAGCTGACAGAGGAGATTTTTTATGTTTGCTGAATCAAGCCTTCATTCTTTTTGCCGTGTAGCAAAATCCACGAAGCGAAATTTATCTAGTTTGTGCCGGCTCTCTGTATACTGAAACTGGCGGCCATCAGCTAGATAGACCTGCGATTTAATGGAAACGACATGTTGGTCTCGGCCGATGTCCAGAAGGATCTGGTCTTGGTCACTAACATGATCGATTGTAATTTCTTTTCTAGCATAGGCAATGTTAAGCTTTAAGGTTTCTTCCAAGTAGGCATAGATAGAATGCTCTCCGATTTCTCTGGTCAGATCTGGTACCAAGCTTTTATCTAGATAGTCAATATCCAAGACAGAAGCAATGTTGTCGACCACTCGCTGCCGGACAATGCGCCAAACCAAGCGGTACTCTGGAAAGCCGGTTGTTTTTGAGAGCTTTTTATCTACAGTGATTTTATCAAGGCTGATGACATTGGTCTTGGACTGAAGCTGGTGCTGTGCCACTAATTCTTGATAGCTGGTTAAGTTAGAAACAGGGAAATCTAGTTGTTCCTGTTTGACGACTTTGGAGCCCTGCCCCCGCACTTTCTCAATCAGTCCCTTTTCTTGCAAGATCGCTAAAGCCTTGCGAACCGTATCCCGACTGACTTGGTAGATTTCCATTAGCTGATGTTCACTAGGAAGAAAGTCACCAAGCTGGTATTTTTCGCCTAGAATATCTCTTTCAAGTTGTTTGAATAATTGTTTGTATTTCTTCATAAATCCCTCTCTTGTATTTTTTTACCATACAACTATCAAAATTTTAGCAGAAATTCCTCCTTTTTACAACAAACAAGTTGCATACAAGATTGTTATCGATTACAATTGAGTTTGTAAGCTAGTTAAGAAACTAGCGAGATCAAAATATAAGGAGAGTGCTGGATGATTTCCAGCCACAAGTCAAATGGGAAAATTTGAAAAGGAAGCTAAGGATTTGCTGAAAGCGATTGGCGGCAAAGAGAATGTCACAGCGGTCACTCACTGTGCGACTCGGATGCGTTTCGTACTTGGTGACGAAAAGAAAGCCAATGTTAAGGCTATTGAAGCCATTCCAGTCGTAAAAGGAACCTTTACCAATGCTGGGCAGTTCCAAGTCATCATTGGAAATGACGTACCGATTTTTTATAATGATTTCACAGCTGTATCAGGCATCGAGGGAGTTTCCAAAGAAGCAGCCAAGTCAGCAGCTAAGAGTAATCAAAATCCAGTTCAGCGGGTCATGACGACTCTAGCTGAAATCTTCACTCCAATCATTCCGGCTTTGATTGTCGGTGGATTGATCCTCGGATTTCGGAATGTTCTTGAAGGCGTTCATTGGTCTATGTTGGATGGGAAAACCATCACAGAAGTGTCTCAATTCTGGGCTGGGATCAACCATTTCTTGTGGCTTCCAGGTGAAGCGATTTTCCAATTCTTACCAGTAGGAATCACTTGGTCTGTTTCTCGTAAGATGGGAACTAGCCAGATTCTGGGTATTGTCTTGGGGATCTGTTTGGTGTCACCGCAGCTACTCAATGCTTACGCCGTGGCATCGACACCAGCAGCTGAAATCGCTAAGAATTGGGTTTGGGATTTCGGTTTCTTCACTGTTAATCGTATCGGTTACCAAGCGCAGGTTATTCCAGCTTTGCTGGCAGGACTTTCCTTGTCTTATCTAGAAATCTTCTGGCGGAAACATATTCCAGAAGTGGTTTCTATGATTTTTGTGCCTTTCTTATCATTGATTCCAGCCTTGATCTTGGCTCACACAGTCTTGGGTCCCATTGGTTGGGCAATTGGTCAGGGGCTTTCAACAGTCGTTCTTGCAGGTTTGACTGGTCCTGTTAAATGGCTCTTTGGTGCTGTCTTTGGTGCCCTTTATGCTCCGTTTGTTATCACTGGTCTTCACCATATGACCAATGCGATTGATACTCAGTTGGTAGCGGATGCCGGTGGTACTGGTCTTTGGCCCATGATTGCTCTGTCCAATATTGCTCAAGGCTCAGCTGTTTTTGCTTATTACCTTATGAATCGTCATGATGAACGGGAAGCACAAATTTCCTTGCCAGCTACTATTTCGGCTTACCTTGGTGTTACGGAACCAGCCCTTTTCGGGGTCAATGTCAAGTACATCTATCCGTTCGTTGCGGGAATGATCGGTTCGTCTATTGCTGGCCTGCTTTCTGTAACCTTTAATATCACAGCCAATGCTATCGGGATTGGTGGCTTACCGGGTATTCTTTCTATCCAAGCAAAATATATGCTTCCATTTGCGGGAGTTATGCTTGTCGCAATCGCTGTGCCAATGGCTTTGACTTTCTTCTTCCGCAAAGCAGGATTTTTCACAAAAACGGAAGATGATACAGAACTACAAGCAGAATTTGCAGCCCAAGAAGAAGCGGAATTTGCTCATCAAGAAACAAAGATTGTCGCACCAGTAGAAATCGTCAGCCCTCTTGCTGGTCAAGTAAAAGAACTCAGTCAGGCAACCGATCCAGTATTTTCATCAGGTGTGATGGGACAAGGTTTAGTGATTGAGCCAAGTGAAGGTGAGTTGGTGTCACCTGTGAACGGTACGGTGACTGTTCTCTTCCCAACCAAACATGCCATCGGTATCGTATCAGACGAAGGTGTGGAAATGCTTATGCATATTGGTATGGATACGGTCGGTCTAGACGGCAAGGGCTTTGAAGCCCATATTGCGCAAGGCGATCATGTGACTATTGGACAAAAACTGATTAGTTTTGATATGGATGTTATCAAGGCTGCAGGGCTCGTGACAGAAACACCTATCATTATCACCAACCAGGATGCTTTTGTAGCAGATATAAGTGGAGAATATCCTAGCCATATCAAACGCGGCGATAAATTGATGACAGCAAAACGCATCTAGGAATAGTTAACTCATGGGATGGCGGCTCTGAGCCCCTCCCATTTATCAAAAAAGGAGAAAATATGACACTTGATAAAACAAAGGTTGTCTACCAAATTTATCCAAAATCTTTTAAAGACACGACTGGCAATGGTTTGGGAGATTTTCGCGGAATTATTGAAAAACTTCCTTACTTAAAAGAGCTGGGAGTGGACATGATCTGGCTCAATCCTTTCTATCCGAGTCCACAGCGGGACAATGGTTACGATATTTTTGATTACACTGCGGTAGACCCTATCTTTGGGGATATGACGGATTTTGAAGAGATGATCAAGGTCGGCCAGCAGCATGGTATTGACTTCATGCTGGACATGGTTCTCAATCACTGCTCGATTGAACATGAGTGGTTCCAAAAGGCACTGGCTGGGGATTCCTACTATCAGGACTTCTTTATCCTGCGAGATGAGCCGACGGATTGGCTGTCCAAATTTGGCGGCAGTGCCTGGGCGCCATTTGGCGATACCGGCAAATATTATCTGCATCTCTATGATGTCACTCAAGCTGATCTCAATTGGCGCAATCCCAATGTTCGTCAAGAGCTCTTTAAAGTGGTGAATTTTTGGCGAGACAAAGGAGTCAAGGGCTTCCGCTTTGATGTCATCAATGTTATCGGAAAAGATGAGGTTCTGGCGGACTGTCCAGAGCAGGATGGGAAGCCAGCCTATACTGATAAGCCAATCGTGCATGACTATCTGCGTATGATGAATGAAGCGACCTTTGGGCAGGACGATTCCTTTATGACGGTTGGTGAAATGAGTGCTACGACGATTGAAAATTGCATCCTTTACACCGCACCAGACCGGCAGGAGCTATCTATGGCTTTTAATTTCCATCATCTCAAGGTGGACTATGAAGCTGGACAGAAGTGGACGCTTAAGGCTTTTGACTTTGAAGAGTTAAAACGCCTCTTCCATACTTGGGGCAAGGAAATGAGCGATTACGATGGCTGGTCAGCTCTCTTTTGGAACAACCATGATCAGCCGCGAGCTCTCAACCGCTTCGTCGATGTAGAGAATTTCCGCAATGAAGGGGCAACCATGCTGGCAGCCAGTATTCATCTGTCGCGCGGGACACCTTACATCTACATGGGTGAGGAGATTGGTATGGTGGACCCTGACTACGATTCCATGGAAGATTATGTGGATGTCGAGTCTCTCAATGCTTATCAGAGCCTGCTTGCTGAAGGGCAATCGCCAGAGGCAGCCTTCGGGATTATCAAGGCTAAATCTCGTGATAATTCTCGGACGCCTATGCAGTGGGATGACTCAGTCAATGCAGGTTTTACAACAGGAACTCCATGGCTGAAGGCGGGCAAATCCTATCCTCTCATCAATGTGGAAAATGAAATCAAGGGACCGATCTTTACCTTTTATCAGAAATTGATTGCCCTGCGTAAGGAACTACCTATCATCGCAGAGGGCAGCTATCAGCCAGCCTATGAGAATAGTCCTCAGGTCTATGCCTTTGAGCGGGAGTGGCAAGGACAAAAACTTTTAGTACTTAACAACTTCTATGCTGATCCGATTACGGTGGACATCCTACCAGACTATCAAAGCGGTCAGATGCTGATTTCAAATTACGAGGAAACAGCAGTAGCCGCGACCATGACCTTGAAACCCTATGAAACGTTAGCTATTCTAGTGAAATAATGATTAAAACCAGCTTAAGCTTCTTTTAAGTATGGTGCAGTATACTAGAAGCATCAAATGAAGACCTCTTAACTTTATTTGATAGAAGGAATCCTTTAGTTTAACAGATGAGCAGCTGTTATAGCTATAGTTCCGCACCTTTTTTTCATAACAATCTCCGAAAAGGTCGCCCTCTAGGGCGGCTTTTTTTATGGAGAAAGCTGGAAACGGAGAGAGGCAATTTTAAGAAAAACTGAAAAACTCTATCTGTTGTAACACAATGAAAATGAAACTGAAAAACAGTTTATTTTCTAAAAAATAGGCAGAATCTATCTATTTTCACTCGAATCATGGTATAATGTAGGTATAGTAAAACGTTTTCAGGTACAAGAGGGTTATTATGGTTGAAGAAGCGATTGATTATGGGAAAGTAACGGGAATGGTGCACTCTACGGAGAGTTTTGGAGCTGTGGACGGCCCTGGTATCCGTTTCATCGTCTTTTTGCAGGGCTGTCATATGCGTTGTCAATATTGCCACAATCCAGATACTTGGGAGATGGAGACTAACAAGTCTCAACTGCGGACTGTGGACGATATCCTACAAGAAGCTCTTCGTTACAAAGGTTTCTGGGGTAATAAAGGTGGTATTACCGTCAGCGGGGGAGAAGCCCTTCTGCAAATCGACTTTCTGATTGCTTTCTTTACCAAGGCTAAAGAGCTGGGGATTCATTGTACGCTGGATACTTGCGCCCTGCCTTTTAGAAATACGCCTCGTTATCTAGAAAAGTTTAATAAACTGATGGCGGTGACGGATTTGGTCTTGCTGGATATCAAGGAAATTAATGAGGCGCAGCATAGGATCGTGACTACCCAGACCAATAAAAACATCTTGGCCTGTGCAAAATATCTCTCAGATATTGGAAAGCCAGTGTGGATTCGACACGTTCTGGTGCCAGGCTTAACGGACCGTGATGAGGACTTGATTGAGCTAGGTAAGTTTGTCAAAACACTCAAGAACGTTGATAAGTTTGAAATCTTACCTTACCATACTATGGGAGAATTCAAGTGGCGGGAGTTGGGCATTCCTTATTCACTGGAGGGTGTGAAGCCACCGACTGCTGACCGGGTCAAGAATGCCAAGGAGCTGATGCAAACGGAATCCTATACCGAATACATGAATCGAGTGCATAATAACTAAGTGATGTAAGTAGGGGAAATGGACTGGAGAAAAGCCAGTCCATTTTTTTCAATAAAACACCGGCTAATTCTTCGGGATAGCCTAATTTTATAAGATTTGATAGCAAGATCAGCACGTATTTCAAGACGTTGCCGGTAGTGGCTGTCTGATTTTAAAAGGATGTAGATATTAGAGGCGCTTATAGCAAGCTTTCTTCTTTTTGCCTGATTAGCTTTCACCTCTATTTTAAGGCTAGAAAAGTTAGGTCTAGCTTTCAAGAAGGTGTTTGAATAAAGGCGGAATTTATGGTATAATAAGGCTTAATAGCGATTTTTTAAGAGAATAGAATAAGCGTAGTGGGAGTAGTGTTTTGGAAAAGAAAAAAGCCATTGTGGTTTCGGGAGATTATGGGTATATCAGACAGATTGAAACAACAATAAAATCTCTTTGCTGTCATCATAAAAATCTAGATATTTATGTTTTCAATCAGGATATTCCTCAAGAATGGTTCTACTATACGCGTCGGAAGGTGGAAGCAACTGGCAGTCAGTTGAACGATGTGAAATTATTCAATGACCAGATTGATGATCAGGTAAAATCAAAATGGGAAGCTGGAACTTATGCTCACATCAACTACATGGCTTATGGGCGCTATTTTATACCGAATTATGTTGAAGCAGATAGAGTCTTATATTTAGATTGTGATATTGTTGTGACACGAAATCTGGACCATCTTTTTGAGATAGATCTGGAGGATTATTATGTAGCAACGACTCGCGCGACATATGGAGTAGGCTTTGGCTTTAATTCTGGAATGATGCTCATTAATAATAAGCGTTGGCGTGAAGAAAACATGGCTCAGCAATTGGTCGAGTTGACAGATAGAGAATTAGCCAATTTTACTGAAGGTGATCAGTCTATCTTGAATTTGATGTTTGAGGGCAAAAAACTTGATTTGGAAGATACTTACAATTTTCAAATCGGTTTTGACATGGGAGCTGCGCTAGATAAGCATGACTGGATTTTCGAAATTCCACTTTCTCCACTACCTGCTGTTTTGCATTATATTTCTGGTCAAAAACCATGGAACACTGTTTCCAACATGCGTCTGCGTGAAGTATGGTGGTTTTACAATTCTCTTGATTGGTCTACAATTATTGAGACAGATGAATTTGATGTCGAGAAAGCTATTAAACAGAGGGATGAAGGTTTTGCTCTCCACTGTGTAACCTTGACAAACTCAGATAGGTTAGAGGGAATTGAAGATTTGGTGAATGCATTACCAAACTGTCTATTTCATATTGCTGCCTATACACAGATGTCTGATAAGTTACTCAAACTGATGGCCTATGAAAATGTTCGTTTGCACCCTGCAATTTTGCCATATCCTTTGAGAGATTTACTTGCAAGCAGCGACATTTATCTTGATATCAATCACGATCAGAAATTCGATACTGTAATTAGAGAGTTTCAAGAGTCTGGTAAGCCTGTTTATTCCTTTGATAATGTACAAACAGAAGGGATTTCAGAGCAAGTATTCTCACATGAGAACTATCAGGAAATGGTGGAAAAAATTCGATCAGATTTTAATTAAATGACGAATTGTCCTACATTTTGTAATCGAAATAGAGAAAGCAAGTTGATTCCTTATCTATAATTCTATGGAATGGGCTTGCTTTCTTAAGTCTTTGGCTTAAAAGACAAGTTTATGTATGAAAAGAGGACTCTGGGCAAGTCCAAAATACAAATAAAGGATAATAAATGGAGCACTTTGGTCTTAAGAAAAAGAAGCATCAGAATATTTTTAGAAAGAGAATCCTCTTTACACTGTTCATTATAGCTATTTATATATTAGGAAGACATATCTTGCTTCCGGGCTACAATGGCAGTATGGAAGCTTTTCGGATAAAGGAAGACAATCCCTTGGCCGCTTTGTATTTGCTGGCAGGAATTGATGTTTCTCAGATTTCAGTATTTTCTTTGGGCTTAGGACCTTGGATTACGACGATGATTGTATGGCAAGTCATGAACCTAAAGAAAAGCTGGAATATACAAGCTTGGTCTCTTAAAAAAACGGATTTCTTTCAAAAAATCCTAACCTTGTTCTTTGCGATTGTGCAGGGACTAGCCATTATGTACACCGCTTATAGAGGAAATGGTCGCTTTCTACTTCTCGTGGATGATTGGCTCTATAATCTAGCAGTTTTATTCACAGTTGTGACAGGTAGTTTTATCATTATTTGGTTGTCAAGTCTTAATACTCGTAAGGGAGTGGGAGGGTCAACCATTATTATCATTTCAGGTATTTTACTCCAGTTTGCTGACCAATTAATAGTCTTGCTTGGGAAATCCTTGTCTTCTGTCCGAGGAGGAATGATTTTAGTTGTGGCTCTATTGGCCTATCTTCTCTTGACCTTTGTTGCTGTTGTGTGTGAGAAAGCCGAGATACGTCTGCCTCTTAATCGGATCATGTTAAGCAGTCGCTACTATGATAAATCTTATTTGCCAATTAAGTTCATTCCTTCTGGTGGGATGCCCATCATGTATGCAACAAGCGTCTTGATGCTGTTCCAATTATTACTAGACTGGACGGGGAAAGGATTTTCACTAAAATTTGGGAATTTGTTTGACTTTACAAAGCCCTTGGGTCTCTTTGTTTATCTAGTTGCGATTTACTTGTTGGGTATTTTGTTTGCCTATATCAATTTGGAACCGGAAGAGACAGCGAAACGCTTGCAGCGTCAGGGAGAATATTTTGATTATATTCAGCCTGGGAAAGAAACCTTAAAAGTGTTAAAACACTATATTTCTTTGCAATCAAATATAGGAGCTATCTATCTCATCTTGTATGTCGGTCTGCCCTATTTTATTAATTTCTTCTTGCCTTTGCCAAGTTTCTTTTTGACCTTGCCAAGCACACTAGTCATTTTGATCAGCATGCTCTTGCCCTTGCGTGAAGAAATACGAATCTTAAGAATCGGGACTTATTATCATAAAGAACTAGAAGTAAAAGGAGAATAGAGGGATATGTTTTACTTTGTACCTTCTTGGTATAAACAAGATCGAAAATGGTATTCTACTGCCCTACCTTTCTATCTGCAACCGAAAAATATGATGTTTGATGATGCCGTAAATTTATTGCGGATGTTTCAACAATCAGGAGAAGCCAACTCTGTCCTGATTTTGAATTATTCACCTCATATTCGGACTTTCTTTTATCAACAAAGACTTTCATCAGATGAAATGTGGAACCTATTTGATAGCATACAAGGTCTGACAGACGTGCCTGCACGAAAAATTCGTTTGGATGATTTGAAATGGCCGCAGGGAGCAGAAATCTTTTATACTCCTTTTATTGTAGATGTTTACGTCGATCACCTACCTTATGCTCAGATTAATTTTTCACAAATAGGTAATATTTTTGATATTACCTATTTTGAAAATAATCAGATAGATTATCAGCTTGTTTTTGATGACCGTGGCTTTGTCTCCAGTATTATCTATTTTGAGCATAATCAGCCTTATTATCAGGACTATCTGAATGCACAAGGGATATGGCAATTCAGAGAATTTTTGACAGCTGATAACCAGCAGGTCATTATCAATCCTGAGGCACAGGGCACATTTGCTAAGGATGTTTATCAGAATATTGAAGAGCTTGTTAAAGAAAAGCTAGAGCAGCATTTGGCTTCTGTTTTAACCAAGGATGATTCGATTATTGTTTCAGCAGATGTGCAGCATAATCATTTTTTCCAACAGATTAAGAAGGATCATCTTGTTGTTCTGTCCTTCTTTGGCAATCGCTATCCGATTACGAATACAGAACAATTATTCTCTGATTTAAAAGATACCCCATTTTTTGTGGTAGATAGCTTAGATAAAATTGTGAAGATTGCAGAACAAGTGGGGGAAGTAGAAGAAGAGCAACTTCCTGCTTATTATGAGATTCCACCCTATGACACACAGTTGAATCTTGGGCATAGTCAGCGGAAAAAAGAGTTGATTATCTATGTCAATTTCGATACTTTACCAGAACATCATCTTCAATATGTCTTTACTTCCTTATTTGATATGATGTTGCAACATGAGTGGATTGACTTATTGGTTGGGACGCAGAGTCAAGATTTTGGTCGAGAAGCTTCTATTCGACAGTTTCTTGAGGAATCTTTATCATCAACAAAGTATGCAGAAAAATTGCTCCTTGTTGACAAGGATAAGGCTGCTAAGAGTGGTGATCCACGCTTAGAAGATGATGATAGCCTCAGAGAGCGAATTGATACTGTGGTGATTCATAGTGATACCGATTTGGCAAAGGCTCTGAAGTATGTTCGGGTCATCTTGGATTTGGGAAGCCCGGCAGATATCCGAACTCAAATTGCGGGTATCAGTGGAGGGATTCCTCAAGTGAATTTGTATAATTCTTCCTATGTGAAGCATGGCGAAAATGGTTGGATCATGAATGATATTTCTAACCTGATAGAGGCACTCTTGTATTACCTCACAGATTTGGAACACTGGAATCAGTCTTTGGTACATTCGGTTAAGAGGATTGAGCTGTATACAAGGGGAGAAATTGTCGAAATGTGGAAAAATACGATAAAGGAATTAAAGCTAAATGAACAGAATTAGTGTCCTACAGATTGCCAATGAGAATTGGCAGCACCAATATGAGATTCCTAGTAATATCGCATGGACATTTGTTAAACCAGAAGATATCATGTCTCTCTTGCCTGAAGATATTGGTATTTTAAAAAAGGATGGGAAGAAACCAAAGGCTGCTAAGCCCTATGATGTTGTATTGGTAGATACTGTTGAGCATTTTGAGTATATTACAGTATTGGACAGCTTAATTCAGGTTTATCGCTTGTTTTATCATGAACGCTGTCAGATCACTACAAAAACTTTGGAAAGATTCCTTTTACGCAAAAGGGCCGTTCAGTCTACTTTTGAAGATCCAGCTCAGATGCTGTATCTATTTTCAAGAGGCTTTTCTTCCAAGCAAAGTGGTACCAAGCTCAGTGTCAATCATCTAGCCGTCAATCCCTCCTTTTCAGGTCAGATTAACTATGAAGGAACTAACTATCTCCGTCTGTGTGGCCAATATGGTGAGGATTACCAAACTGTAGCAACCTATCAGTACAATATCTTTCTGAGTGCAGACGCCCCTTTGGATTTATGGCCAGAGTTCAGAAATTCTGAAGATTGCGCAATCCGTTATGTCATCAAGGGTTATCCAGTTGGCAATTCTCCCATGCAAGAATGGATTTATGATGAAGAATCTTTTGATAAGCCTCTCGTTTTGGATACCAGCGATTCTTATTACCTAAGCGTCAGTGTTCAAGTAAAGGGGCAAGGAATTGTGAAAATTGGACCATTCCACCATCGCCAGTCTCATTTGGGGTATGGTGATTTATTGATCGGTGGAAATCGTGTTGTGGATAAAAATCGGGAGGAATTGATTTACTACTTCCATCCTGGTGATTTGAAGCCACCTCTCAATATTTATTTTTCTGGTTATCGTCCAGCTGAAGGGTTTGAGGGATACTGGATGATGAACAATTTGGGAGCCCCATTCTTGCTGATTGGAGATCCGCGTTCTGAGGGTGGTGCTTTCTATCTCGGCTCAGAAGAGCTAGAGCAAAAGCTTGTTCAGGTCATTCATCACTGTTTAGATGAATTAGGCTTTACAAGAGACCAGTTGACCTTATCCGGATTATCAATGGGGACCTTTGGAGCCCTGTATTATGCTTCCAAGTTAGAGCCTCACGCAGTGATTGTTGGTAAGCCCTTAGTAAATTTAGGCGATATTGCAGAGAATGAATCCACGATTCGTCCTGGAGGTTTTCCTACTTCTTTAGATTTGGTGCTTCGTACAACAGGAGAATTATCAGAGGAAGGAATAGCTCAACTTAATGAGCACTTCTGGACAGCATTCAAAGAAGCTGATTTTTCAAGGACGAAATTTATTGTGTCTTATATGTATCATGATGACTACGATGGTACGGCCTACCCTGATATGCTAGAAGAGCTAGGAAAGCGAGCTTATCGCGTTAATATCATTAGTAAAGGATTGACAGGACGACACAATGATGATACGCAAGGAATTGTCGAATGGTTCTTTAATCAATATAAAACTTTATTAGTGAATAGTTTTGAAAGGAAGTTTGATTCGTGAGATACAAGGAAGAAATCTATTTTGCTTATTGGGATATGCAAAGTGTATCACAGTATCTATATGGATCGTCTGTGAAGCTGCTAGCAGATGGGCATGTTTTATATGAGAATCAGTTCATGCCGTCTGGTACAGTCATTCATGAATGGCATTCGCAAGCAAATTATCAGGCTTTACGAAATACAAGCCAGCTTCTTGAATTGAAGCGAGGAGAAAACTATATCTTTGGCAGCTATCTGGAGACTCTTCCTGAAAATTCGACCTACTTGAAGATTGAATTTATGAATGCGCGTGATGAGGAGATTTTTAATCAAATCATTAAGCAGGGTGAGACGATGAGCGTTCGTGTTCCTAATAATACCCATCATTATAAAGTTCAATTAGTGAGTTCAGGTTGCCATCGTTTCTTGTTTGAAAGCATCTATATTGCTGAAGAAGGTGTGGCAGATTATACTGTCGATCGCTATTGGATTTCGAAATTGTTGCATAAGGACGTCAATCAAGAGACGATTTACGTTTGCTTTACGGAGCCTGATTTTAGTCGGACGGGTTACATTCCAGAAATTGTTCGGGAGCATTTTCCAAATTTGTTGGTAGTCAATTCTTCCTATAAAGACGCTCTTTTGTATATGGAAAAAGAGTTCTTCGAAATCTTACTTGGAACAATTGAAAAGCTGTCTCGAGAATATTCTTTTGAAAAGGTCGCTTTTGCTGGCTATGGGCCGATTTCAAATATGGCAGCCTTGCTTTACTCACAGCAATTTGAAAATGCCTATGCTTTAGTGACTGATGATTTCATGCCAGAATTGGATTATCAGCATGTTCTTGTTCGCTATCAAAATAGGGTAAATTATCCTTTATTTAGAGATTTGCTACTGGAACGCTTCAATTCAGCTAGAGTAAAAGAGTATGCCCATCTGAAAAATAGGCCACGGGTACTAACCAAAATTGATTATTTGTTGGATCAGTCCTTTTTGCTTCAAAAAATAGACTTGGAGAAAACGGAAGAGTGGATGAGAAAGAATGAAGCCTAAAAAATTACATTTAGCTAATTCCTTTAAACTAAGGCGTTATAAAAAAATCTTAGAAAAGATTAATCAGCTTTCTGATAATTATGCAGCCATGTCAGATAAAGAATTGCAGGCTAAAACTCAATGGTTTAAGGGCCGTCTCGCTGAGGGAGAAAGGCTGCAGGAAATTTTACCAGAAGCCTATGCCACCATTCGTGAAGCGGCTAAGCGTGTCTTGGGTCTCTATCCTTACGATGTACAAATCTTAGGTGCCTTAGTCATGCAAGACAATCAGATTGCCGAGATGAGGACGGGAGAGGGCAAAACACTAACAGCAATTCTTCCCTTATACTTAAATGCTTTGACTGGAAACAGCACCATCTTAGTTACGGCCAATGAGTATTTGGCGATACGTGACGCTAAACAAATGGCTCCTGTTTTTCATTACTTAGGAATGACAGTTGGGATTGGTGTTTCAGAAAATCCAGCTAAAAGATTGAAGGTTGCGCAAAAGCAGCGGATTTATCAAAGTGATATTGTGTATACAACACATAGTGCGCTGGGATTTGATTACCTTGAAGAAAATTTAGCGACCTCTCAAGTAAAGAAATTTTTGCCTAAGTTCTATTTCTGTTTAGTGGATGAGGTTGATGCAGCTCTCTTGGATAGTGCCCAGATGCCTCTGATTATATCAGGCTCTCCTCGGGTCCAGTCTAATCTGTTCCTTTCCTGCGATGAATTTGTTAAGACCTTGAAGGAAGAGAAAGATTTTAAGCTAGATTCGACTCGGACTTCAGTCTGGTTGACGAGAAAAGGTGTCAAGGAAGCAGAAGTATACTTCCGTGTACAAAATGCCTACGATCCAAATAACTACCAACTGATCCGCCAAATCAATTTGGCCTTAAGGGCTAATCATTTATTTGAAAAAGATCGTCAGTATACTGTAGAAAATGGCGAAGTTAAGCTGATGGATGAGGCAACAGGGCGAGTTTTAGAAGGGAATAAACTCCAATCTGGTTTGCACCAAGCCTTGGAAGCGAGAGAACGTGTAAAGATTTCCTTAGAAACACGTTCCATGGCCTCTATTACCTATCAAAATCTGTTCAAGATGTTTCCTAAATTGGCGGGGATGACGGGTACAGGGAAGGTCTGTGAAGATGAATTTCGTGAAGTGTATGACTTGGGAGTGGTCGTTGTACCAACTAGAAAACCCAATCAACGGATTGATTATCCAGATGAGATCTATCTAACTATCCCTCAAAAACTTTATGCTTCTTTGGATTATATTAAAAAACTACACAAAAAGGGGCAGCCAGTTCTGATTGCGACAGGATCGGTAAGAATGTCAGAAATTTACTCCATGCTCCTGCTGCAGGAAGGAATTGCTCATAATGTGCTAAATGCCTATAATGCAGCAAAAGAAGCAGAGATGATTGCACAGGCTGGCCGGCGTTCTGCGGTAACCGTCGCAACCTCTATGGCTGGTCGGGGAACGGATATTATCTTAGAAGAAGGCGTTGCTAAATTAGGCGGACTGGCGGTTATTGGAACAGAGAGAATGTCCAGTGAACGAGTGGACTTGCAGCTTCGTGGTCGTGCAGGCCGTCAAGGCGCGCCTGGATTAAGTAAATTCTTTGTTTCACTCGAAGATGATATTATCACAAAGACTGGCAGTAAGTGGATCAATGATTTTTATCAGAAAGAAGTCTCCAAGCCAGAGGAAAAGCAGAAGGCTCATCTAAAATCTGTTCGTATTAAATATGAGGTGACAGAAGCTCAGAGAAACAGCGATAATGCGGCAGCTGCTTCAAGACGATCAACGGAGCAGTATGACGAAAGTATCCGAATTCAACGGCAAATCATTTATAATAAGCGCAATGACATTATTGCTCATTCTGACTTTAAACTAGAATATTTTTTAACTGTTTTATCAGATGCTATGGACGCCTATATGAAGAAGCATCCATTTAGAGAGCAGGCCGATTTGTATCGATTTGTTTTGGATAACATTAGCTACTATTGTCAAGGAATTCCGAGAGATTTAGATGTGACAAACATTCGTCAAGTTAAGAAGTTTCTATCTAAGCTTTTCATTGAAGAATATCAGCGAAAACGCGATAGAATTGAGGATTCAGAACTATTTGGGCAGCTTCAACGCATTGCAGTGTTAAGAGCAGTGGATGATTGCTGGGTGGAGCAAGTTGACTATCTCCAACAATTTCAAACTTTAGTGGTTAGTCAAGGTTATGCACAAAAGAATCCTGTATATGAGTTTCATAAAGAGGCTTTTGAGTCATATAAGAGAATGAATGCAGACATGAATCTTAAAATTATAAAAAATATGGCGCTTAGTTATGTCAATGTTCAGGCTACAGGGAAATTAGAGGTTTTCTTTGGCTAAAGTTTTGACAGATTGTGCTATAGACTTTATAATAAGGATATAACTGCATTTGGGAGAAAATGTATATTTATGGGTAAGAATAATAAAGCAAAAGCAAAGGGGTTTAAGCGCGTTATATCGAAGTTTAAACGATTGGTGACGGAGGATGATAATTATTATGATCCGGATGCAGCCATCTTAAAACCGATTAGCCGAAAACCCCAAGAGCAGAATCAGGTTGTGTTAGGTGTTAATGAAGAATTAAAACCAGAGACAGAACCAATTTCTATTATGGAAGACTTTGAGGATTTTCAAGCCAACAATAGCTTGGTAGTAGATGATCTGATAAAAAATGTCAGTCAAAGTTTATCAATGAGCGTTTCGACCTCAATGAGTTTGTCTGCTGAACATTTCGATAGTGGCTCTGTTTCAACAAGTGAGAGTTTTCTTCAAGATTCGCTGTGGGAAAATGATTCATTAGAGACTTATTCTTTAGACTCTTCTCATATTATCGATCAGTCAGATTCAGAATCTGAGCTGGTTCTTGAAGATGAATCTCTATCCGCTTCTATCAGCGCCAGTGATAGTCTTTCCGAGTCTGAATACTGGAGTATTTTCGAAATGGAATCCCTCAGCATATCAGAGTCAGATTCACTTTATGAGAGTGAGTGGTTATCCGCTTCCATAAGCGCCAGTGATAGTCTTTCCGAGTCTGAATACTGGAGTATTTTCGAATCTGAGTCCCTCAGCATATCAGAGTCAGATTCGCTTTATGAGAGTGAGTGGCTATCCGCTTCTATCAGCGCCAGCGAGAGTCTTTCCGAGTCTGAATACTGGAGTATTTTCGAATCTGAGTCCCTCAGCATATCAGAGTCAGATTCACTCTATGAGAGTGAGTGGTTATCCGCTTCTATTAGTGCCAGTGAGAGTCTCTCTGAGTCTGAATACTGGAGTATTTTCGAATCTGAATCTCTCAGCATATCAGAATCAGATTCACTTTATGAGAGTGAATGGTTATCCGCTTCTATCAGTGCCAGCGAGAGTCTTTCCGAGTCGGCTTCTATCCTTCTTAGCGAATTCGTTTCAACTTCGGTAGCGGATAGTCAGTCAGTTTCTCTGTCAGAATCCATTAGTGCTAGTCTGAGCCTTTCAGAATCTGAGTCTCTAAGTGCCTTAGAAGAGACTTCTATGAGTCTTTCGAATTCAGTTTATGAGGAGGAAGCGTATTCACTTTCAGTAAACGAGAATAAGCCAGATACTTTCTTGATTTCTCTTAGCACTAGCCTGAGCCTCTCTACTTCTGAATGGTTGGCTCAGTCTGAGTTTACTTCACTTAGCCTTTCGGCATCTGAATCTTTGAGCATCAGTCAGTCTCTATCCTTGAGTGAAGCATTTTCTCAACTTCTTTTTGAATCTGAATCAGCCAAGGAGAGTCAGCAGCTATCAGAATCACTTAGCCATAGCCAGTCTCTTTCTCTTTCAGAATCTTTGAGTGAGTGGACAGTAGCCTCCCTCAGTCTCAGTGAGTCAATCTCTTTGAGCGATTCAATCTCCCTGAGTGAGTCCATTGCCGAGTATACTTGGTTAAGTTCTTCATTGTCGGTTAGCGCCTCTGTTGTTCAATCCGAATTGGAAAGCCAATTGACATCAATTTCCGAGTCTATTAGTGTCTCAGAATCTCTCAGTCAGAGTGTGAGCGTCTTCACTTCTTTAAGCTTGAGTGAGTCAGTTTCCTTGAGTGAATCCGAAAGTCTCAGTGCGTCAAGCTCCTTCAGTTTGAGTGAGTCAACTTTCTTGAGAGAATCTGAAAGCCTTAGTCAGAGTCTCAGCCTTTCAGAATCCTTAAGCCAGAGTGTCAGCACTTCACTCTCTTTGAGCCTTAGTGAGTCAATTTCAGTCAGTCAATCTGAACAAGAAAGCCAGAGCCTTAGTGTGTCAGAATCCTTGAGTCAGAGCGCAAGCCTTTCGACTTCCTTTAGTTTGAGCGAATCACTTTCCGAGTATACTTGGCTCAGTTCGTCACTCTCAGTTAGTGCTTCTGTTGCCCAATCTGAATTGGAAAGCAAGTTAACATCGATTTCCGACTCTATTAGTCAGAGTGCTTCAATCTCTCTGAGTGTTTCAGAATCTCTCAGTCAGAGTGCAAGCCTTTCAACTGCCTTTAGTTTAAGTGAATCAGTTTCCTTGAGTGAGTCTGAGAGCCTTAGCCAGAGCCTCAGTGTTTCAGAATCCTTGAGTCAAAGCCTGAGTGTTTTAAGCTCCTTTAGTTTGAGTGAGTCCGAAAGCCTTAGCCAGAGCCTCAGTATCTCTGAGTCATTAAGTGAAAGTGCGAGCCTTTCAACTTCTTTAAGTTTGAGTCAATCAATTTCAGAGTACAATTGGCTCAGTTCTTCACTCTCAGTTAGTGCTTCTGTTGCCCAATCTGCATATGAGAGCAAGTTAATTTCAGTTTCAGAGTCAGCTAGTCAGAGCACCTCAACCTCTATCAGTCTTTCCGAATCTTTTAGTCATAGTGTCAGCATCTCAACTTCCTTTAGTTTGAGTGAGTCGATTTCCCTGAGTGAATCAGAGCAAATCAGTCAAAGTATTGTGAGAGTTTCCTTATCTGAGTTTTATAGCATTTCAGTCTCAGAGTTGCTTTCTTACAGACAGAGTGTTTCAGAGTCTAAGTCAGTATCACATAGTTTACAAGTCTCAGAATCTCTGTCACTTAGCTTGTCTCGAACAGAGTCAATGCTTCTTGCCTATCAACAAGAATCGCTTGAAAGTATGAGTCTTGCATCTCAGGAACTTTCAGAGACAGTCGCACTATCTCAAGAAAGCCTGTCTGTCCAAGTATCTACAACTCCAAACTTGAGCGTGACAGATCAAGAGGCATATCAGATGGTAAGACCAGGTTTACAGCCAATTTCTCCTGACTTAAAAAATGTCGCTAGTACATTATCTGGATTGGCTTCTATCGCTCAGAATAAGAAAGACCAGCGATAATTTTAAAGATACTAGAGGATGCAATAGTATCCACATATATTCACAAAATTAAAAGGAGTCATTATGATTAGAAATACGATGCCCAACAGCAATAAAGGTTTGGGAACGACGGATGTATTACCAATTAGTGAACCGCGTATAGGAGTACTGACAGGGGAAATCAACTACAAAAAAGTACCAATAGGTGCCTATGATCTTCTGGGGCAATTTACTTTAGCGAGTCAACCGGATTATGTTAGTGATTTGAATATGATTCAATCGATGGGCTTCAATGTTTATAGAATTTCTATCTCTTGGGCACGCATTTTCCCAACTGGAGAAGAAGCGCAGCCAAGTGAAGAAGGTTTGAAATATTATGAAGCTATCATTGATCAAGTGTTGCAAAAGGACATTGAACCGATTGTAACTTTAAGTCATTTCGATCTTCCTCTTCATCTGTATGAAAAATACGGTGCGTGGAAGAGCCGCAAGATGATTGAACTTTATGAGCATTATACAGAAGCTGTTTTCAGACATTTTAAAGACAAGGTAAGATATTGGATTACCTTTAATGAATTTAATATTTTACACCATTTACCATATCTTGGTGGCGGTCTGTCCTTTGAAGATGGAGAAAATCGAAACCAACGAATCTGGCAGGCGGCTCACTATCAATTGGTCGCTTCGGCACGTGCTGTTAAGCTTGGAAAATCAATCAACCCAGAATTTCAATTTGGTGGCATGTTGGTAGTTAGTCGTAACTATAGTCAGAATCTAGATAGTGCGATTGATGCGATGGAAGCAGAAGTCAAGAACCGTGAAAACTATGTCTTTACAGATGTACAAGTTCGTGGTTCTTATCCAAACCATTTCTTGCGCCGTTTAGAACGTGAGCAGATTGCTTTGGATATTGAAAATGATGACTTCTTTGACTTACGAGTCGGAAAGGTTGATTTTGTTAGCTTTAGCTATCATGCATCTAGTAATTCTCAAGAAGTCTTTATCAATAAATATGGCTATAATAATACCAATAAGAATCCAATTGATCCTGTAGGTCTTCGCCTAGCTATGAATAATCTTTATGACCGCTATCAAAAGCCACTATTTATTGTGGAAGATGATCTAGTATTAGATGAGTCAGACAGCCGATCAATAGAAGAGCTAAAAACGAATATTCAAGAGATCGTTAAAACAGTAGAATATGATGGCGTTGAGCTTCTTGGCTATACACCTCTTAGCTGGGTAGATCTCAATTTCTAAAGTAGATGCGTTTACATCTAGTTACCTTTTAAGAAAATACCTGAATGGATTATATGTCATCTATTCAGGTATTTTTGTTTATAAAAGAATAAGGTTACAAAACTAAGAGAACCATGGAACTAGCAGGTGGATAGAATTATATTTGCTCCTGTAGTATCCGGATTTTTTTGCTCGGAGACTTATAAAACAATGGTAATAAGCGTCATTTTATGCTACAATTGATAAGATAGTATATAATTAGAATAAATGAAGAATAGAGGGAGCAGAATGAGACTTAAAAAGACCCTATTTGGTAACTATCGTGCCAAGGAAGTTGAAGAATACATTGAATCGCTAGAAGAAGGATTTGATAGTGAAATTCGTAAAAAGAATGAGAAAATTGAATCTTTACGTAAAAAAATTGATGCTTTAAAGAACCAAGAAAGAGAAATCGGTGAAGCCGTTGTTTATGCTAAATCGCTGATTATTGAAGCACATGAAAAGGCAGAAAAAGAGGCTCAAGAGGTTCTAGAGAAAGCTCAGAAAGACTTCTTACAAGTAAGATCGTCTATCCTTGAAGAAATCGATGAATTGACGAAAAAACGTCTTGAAACGGAACAACTCTATAAGGCGCAAAAGGAAAAAATCAAGGAGCTTCTTAATCAAATTGGTCAGATTCTAGACGAAGAAACTTTAGAGGGTCAAATTGACATCGCAAGTCTAATCGAGGAAGCTTCGGAAGACGACGAATTTGCAAGCATATTTGATACTCCTTTAGAGGAAGATGAAGCTACGCGTTTGTTTGATACACCTTTGGAAGAAGACGAGGCTCCAAATGAGCAAGTTGAAGCTGAAAGTCTATTCGATGAAGCTTCTCTTGAAGCGCACGAAGAAGAAGTAAACGAATCAGATATTTTTGGTGAGGAAGAAGTCCCAGTAGAAATCTCTGCTCCACAAAAAGAAGTTGTGAATATTGAGCAAACATTTGCTAAGACAGGTACAGATAGCTCTGTTCCCGTTACTTACTTCACTTCTCCTGTCAAAAAGTCAAAAGACGAAGATAAAGAAAAAGAGAAAAAGAAGAAAGGAAAAATCATCAAACGCCTTTCAAGAATTAAAAAAGATAATCTTTTGTAAGAGGAACATGGTTTATGACAATTTATAACATCAACCTAGGAATTGGTTGGGCAAGCAGCGGAGTTGAGTATGCACAAATTTATCGTGCAAAATTGCTTCGCAGTGTGGGCTTAGAGGCAAAATTCATCTTTATGGATTTTATTTCAGCCGATAATATTGAACATTTGACGAAGAATATCGGCTTTGAAGACTCTGAGGTCATTTGGCTCTATCAGTATTTTACAGATGTTAAGATTGCTCCAACGACCTACACTCTGGCACATGTTTTAGCTAGTTTTGATAGAGAACCTCTAGAAATTATACGTAATCCTGAGAACAAGACCTTTCGGATCCTGTTTGGAGATAATGATTTCGTAACGTGCTATTCATGCGATATGGATAATGAGTTGATTGAGCGGGCAGAGATTGTTTCGCGTGGCTGTCTCATTCAGAAAGAATATTATACTTATACTAAAAACTTTATTGAATACTATAGTCCTGTAGATGGTCGGGCTCGTCTCTATCAACGGACTTGGCTCAATGAAGATGGCAGCGTGGCTTACGAAGAGATTATCGATGAAGTAGACGGTAAGGCAGAAACGCAAGTTTATCGTTTTCCAGATCAGGTCTTCTACTCCAAGCAGGAGTTTGTTGCTCATTTCATGAGAAGTTTGAAGTTAACAGACAAGGATTTACTGATTTTAGACCGGGAGACAGATATTGGCCAGCCAATCTTCGCCAATAAGGGGGCTGCCAAACTAGCTGTCATCGTTCATGCGGACCACTTCAGTGAAAATCCCGCAGAAAAAGAGTATATCTTGTGGAATAATTACTACGAGTATCAATTTGAATATGCGGAAGAAGTAGATTACATCATCAATTCGACGGATGCTCAAACAGAGCTTTTAAAAGAGCAGTTTGCTCAATATACCGACATCAAACCGAAAGAGATTTTGACCATTCCTGTGGGCAGCTTGGATAAGCTGCGTCGACCAGAAGGCCCACGGAAGCCTTTCGCTTTGATGACGGCTTCTCGTTTAGCTAGTGAAAAGCATATTGATTGGCTGGTTCACTCTGTAGTGAAGGCGCATGAGCAGCTACCGGAAATCACCTTTGATATTTATGGCACCGGTGGTGAGGAAGCTATGCTGCGGAAGTTGATTGCGGATTTGCAAGCAGAAGAGTATATTCGACTGATGGGGCATCATCATATGGCGGATATTTACAAAAATTATTCCGCTTATCTAGCAGCATCTACAAGTGAAGGTTTTGGTCTGACCTTGTTGGAAGCAGTAGGTTCTGGCCTGCCCATCATTGGCTTTGATGTTCGTTATGGCAATCCGACCTTTATCCGCGATGGAGAAAATGGCTACCTGATTCCCAAGGCTCGTCCAGATGATCTAGATGCTATGACGACAGAGTATGCGGAAAAGATTGTTCAGCTATTAACTCAACATTCTCAGGAAGATTTGTCCCGTGTATCCTATGAAGTAGCTGAGCCTTACCTTGATGAGCATATTGCCCAGCGCTGGTCTGATCTGGTTCGATCGGCTCAGACCAAGTAAGTAGGATTCAGAAAGAAAGGCATAACCACTATGATTTGTTTGTTTGACCGCTATGATCAAGCAAGTTTTGATTTGTTACGTTCATTAAAAGCAACAGGACTTGAT